>Ga0074046_10004777_pt1 | contig 10955 bp, 7 predicted proteins | sample BogForMeECP23OM3_FD_94441 | JGI IMG/M metagenome (GOLD analysis project Ga0074046, IMG submission 94441) | Bog forest soil microbial communities from Calvert Island, British Columbia, Canada - Bog Forest MetaG ECP23OM3 | ecosystem: Environmental > Terrestrial > Soil > Wetlands ...
CGCCGTGATTGTAAACCCGGTGATTCTAATCCCGGCCGTCGCAGCGAGCGCTGGAGATGCCCCGATTGACGCCCATTTCGACTCGCCCCTCGGGCCACAACGGCGCCTCGCTCCCGCCCCGCAACGGTGGAGGTGACGACGGCCGCGGGCGCGACGGCGGCGACGGCATGCCCGACTTTATGCCTGACTTTATTCCGAACTTTATTCCGAACTATGGCGAGCGCTTGCGCCGAGCCCGGATGGGACTGGCCGTCGCCATGACGCCCGTCCTCATGCTCTTTATTTCTTTCACGGCGGTTTACCTCATCCGGCGTGGATTTTTGAGTCTCGATCTGAGCAGCGCGGGTTACATCCAAACCTGGGTTCCGGTCCGATTGCCCTGGACGTTATTGTTGGCCAACACAGCCGTCCTTATCGCCAGCAGCATCACAATCGAGTTGGCGCGGCGTGAAATCACGCGAGAAGCCGCGCTCGCTCCGGTCGAATCGATTCCAGGCATCTCGCTGGGCGACGAGCGCCACTTCCCCTGGCTCGCTCTGACCACCGGTCTCGGTATAGCGTTTCTTGCCGGGCAGCTTTTCGTTTGGAGGAAGCTTTCCTCGGAAGGGTTTCACCTCGCCGGCGGCACCAGCAGTTCCTTCGTTTACATTCTTACTGCGATGCACGGCCTGCATTTGGCCGGCGGCGTACTGGCTCTTATATGCGCCAATGCTGCGGCTGTGCTGCATGGTCCGGTTGAAACCCGCCGCATCGTCGTGGACATTACGTCGTGGTATTGGCACTGCATGACGGGCCTGTGGATTTACATCCTCGTATTGTTCTCGTTCGCGGCACAGTGAGCCAGTCGTTGGCCGCCTCAAGGCACCGCGACTAGAGGCAGCTCGATGAAGCTGGACTGGCCGGGGGCGTGATAGACACGCTGCACGGCCTGGCGGTAATCGGCGGGCTTGGCCCAAAAAATGTTGGGTACGAAGGTCTGCGGATTACGGTCGTAGAGCGGAAACCAGCTCGACTGGATCTGCACCATGATGCGGTGGCCGGGCAGGAAAACGTGGTTCGCCGTGGGCAGGGCGAAGCGGTAGAGCAGGGGCTTGCCGGCGGCGATGGGTTTGGGCGTCTCCAGGCTCTCGCGATAGCGGCCACGGAAGATGTCTGCCGAGACCATCAGTTGATAACCGCCCATGGCCGCCTGGCCGGCTACTTCGTCGGGATAGACGTCAATCACCTTGACCACCCAGTCTGAGTCGGTGCCGCTGGTGGAGGCGACGAGATTGGCGACTGGTTGCCCGCTGACCTTGAGCGGCGCGCTCAAGACGTCGGAGACGAAGACCACGACGTCGGGGCGACCGGAGGGCTCACGCTGATCGTCCACAAGCCATTCCGGCCAGGTATAGCCCGTGCCGTAACCCACGGGCTGAATGGGGCGTGCGCGGAAGGGGACGGGCTTGGCGGGGTCGGAGACGTATTCATCGAAGGCAACGTCGTCCGGCATGGGCGCAGCGAAGCTCAGCTTGAGGCCGGCGCCGAGATAGAGCGGGGCCGGCCGGATCGTGCAACCGACGGCGCAGCCAGCCGGCCACGCGGGCAGGCGCCGCCACGTATTGGTCCCGGTTTCAAACGCGCTGACGGGCGGGACGTCGGCCTTGGGCGAACCATCCTTGAGGTACCGATCCAAAAACGGCCGCAGGATGTTCTGGCGGAAGTAAAGCGCGGTGTCGGTGTTAAATTTCAAAGCGCCGAGCGTGCTGCCATCGTCGATCTCCTGGCCGTGATGCCAGGGGCCCATGACCAGAAACACCTTGTCATTGCCCGTATCCTTCGGTTTGATCGCCTGGTAAACAGCAATCGCGCCATAAATATCTTCCTGATCCCAGAGGCTGTGTACCAGCATCACCGGGACTTTTAAGGGCTGGGCTGCCAGTACCTGGTCCATGGCCTGGTCGCGCCAGAAGGCGTCATAGCTTGGATGCTCAAGAATCTTGCGCCAAAAGCCGACCTGTTCGAGCCCGCGGCGGCGTCCGAGTTCGCCCGCCGATCCCGCTGCCATGAACATGTCGTAGTCGTCAAAGTGGCTCGTCCACCACCTGGCCTCGTTGTTGCGCGTCGCCTCCTGTTCATAGATATAGGGCAAATTCTGCTGGCGGAAGGCGCCGTAGTGAAACCAGTCGTCGCCCATCCAGCCGTCGACCATGGGGTTCATCGGCACCGCGACTTTGAGTGCGGGGTGTGGATTGACGAGAGCCATCAAGGGCAGAAAGCCATCGTAGGAAATGCCGAGAATACCGACCTTGCCATTGCTTTCCGGGGTGTTTTTCACGAGCCAGTCAATGGTGTCGTAGGTATCGGTGGCGTGATCGACGGGGGTCGGGTTTTGCGGTCCGTGCAGCGGGCGGTTCATCACGTAGTCGCCCTCGGAGCCGTACTTGCCGCGCACGTCCTGAACCACGCGGATGTAACCGCCTTCGACGATCACCTCGGTGGCGTTGTCGTAGCCGTTCAGGATGGGGCCGAGGTGGGCGCTGGAAGCCGCGTTCGCGACCGCGCCGCCGCGCGGGTCGTGGCTCGTGAGTTCAGTGGCGTTGTAGGGAGTGCGCGTCAGCAGGATCGGCGCATTCCTGGCGCCCTTGGGCACGAGGATGACCGTGTGCAGCTTGACCCCGTCGCGCATGGGGATCATCGCCTCGCGCCTGACGTAATCGAAACTATCGGTGACGGGCTGGAATTTGGCGGGCGTTTCACTTGGCAAGGAAGGGTACTGCGGCGGCGCGACCGTCTCCGCTGACGGTGGTTCGGCGAACAACAAGACACCAGGCACAACGGAGAGACAGCCCACAATGCCCAGCAGGAAACTTACCGTCCACGAACGGCACAGCCTGAAACCAAGAAGCCTGCCCAGCTTTCCCATAGATGGCGCCTCGCGCAACAAGTGTACTGGTGGAAAGCATTGCGAACAACCTGCTGAATTCCGACTGCCGATGTAAACACGAGTTAAGGAGATACTGCATTCACGGACCGTAGGAATGTAGGGCGCTGCGAGTCCACGAGGGGCCGGTCCCACCGCCGCTTGAATGCGGGCACGGTTCCGACCGCCCATGGGCTCGAACCCTGGCCGGCTACAGGTAGAAGCGACTTCCTTGGCAGCCGATTGGCGGCGCTCGGAATTGGCCACCTTTACACAGTCCGGTTATGGAAGAGTTGCCGACCCTCCGTCCGGAACTTGTCTTCAGCTTCCCACAACCTCGTTTTCTGGCCAGCGACCGGCACTTGTCCCGTAGGCCGACTTCACGGGCAGAGCACTGGGCAGTTCCTCACCGCCCAGCCATTTGTGCGTACACGTTGATCTGCCAGGGCTGTGCCCCAGCCATCTGGAGGGAAGCGAGTTACAGCAGGAGTTTCGTTGACTCGAACGCCAAGCGGACCTATGATTTGACCAGAGGGTGAGGAAGGGAGGGAATTATGTTCACCGTCCTTCTCCTCATAGTGATTGCGTTCTCGCTATTGGTGCTCGCCGTCTTTTGGTTTGGAGGGGAACGGGGACGGTTGCACCACTCCACACGTGCGTTCTTCCACGAAGCGGGGATGGGGTTCCGCGGGGTACACGGGTACATTTATCTCCGCTGGACACCGCAGTACATCAAGACGCTTTTCCGTCTGACTGCTGCTTCTAGCAAGACGACCAAAGCCGAACACTGGCTGGCTGAGCACTATCACGGCAAGGTCCTCACTCATGATCACGCGCGCGCCGTTGTCACTTTGAACCTGCCCATAACCAGGCGCGACTTGGACCAGATTGTCCCCTACCACACCGCCCGAGACCTCGTGCTGCAAGCGCCACCAGACATCGTCGCCTACGAGTGCGTCTGCCGCCATGGCCGCGCCACACACTGTGAGCCCACACGGGTCTGCATGGTGGTCGGCCGTCCGTTTACCGACTTCATTCTTGAACACCGGCCGCAGTCGGCACACCGGCTGACGCGCGAGGAAGCGTTGGACTTGTTGGAGGTCGAACATCAGCGCGGGCACGTCCACTCTGCCTGGTTTAAGGACGCGATGCTGAACCGGTTCTACGCCATCTGCAACTGCTGCAAGTGTTGCTGCGGTGGCATCCGGGAAATGGTGGAGCGCGGCGTCCCCATGGTGGCCAGCTCGGGGTATGTTGCGCAGGTTGACACCGATGCTTGCACGAATTGCGGCGACTGCGTAGATGCGTGCCCCTTCGAGGCGATGACTTTCAACGACGGTGCCGTCGTTCGCACTTGGGAACGATGCATGGGTTGTGGGGTCTGTGAAGTGAAGTGCCAGATCGGTGCGGTCTCCATGGCTCGTGACCAGCGCAAAGGCATACCGCTCGATGTTCGGCTTCTCGCCTGATTCACTTTGCGCTGCAGCAAGACCCCTACCACTGACATCCCCCTTGCTGCCTCGACACAATCTGCCCAATTCCTGATAAACAAGCAACTCTGAAGTTATAGGCCAGTTTCCGGTTGGCCGACCACTCGTTCAGAATCAGCAAGGCCGCCGCGCTGGGTGCGGGAGCGACATCACATTTTCTGGTGAGATGCTGTGGAACTATGCGCCAAATGCTAAGCTTCTCAGCCAGGGATACAGAGCGTGCCTGTGCAAACCACGGTTAGCCCGGCAACACGGAGAGACGAAGGGGAGTTGCGCGCGGCGCGCTTGGCCATGCGTCTCTCCCTGATGTTTGGTTTGGCAATGCTGCTGGTTAAGACGACAGTCTATTTCATGACGCATTCGGCGGCCATTTTTTCCGACGCGGCCGAGTCGGTCGTCCACGTGATCGCCGTGGGATTTGCCGCCTTTAGTCTTCGACTTAGCACCAGATCGGCTTCCCCTCAATTCCTCTACGGGTACGAGCGGATCACCTTCTTCTCCGCTGGATTTGAGGGTGCAATGATCGTCGTGGCTGCGATCGCAATTCTTTTTGAGTCGATTCGGAAGTGGATCGCCGGGCTACAGTTGGAGCACCTGGGAACAGGCGCATTGCTGATCCTGATGGCGGGAATACTCAATGCGGGTCTCGGCTACTATCTCCTGCGGACCGGCCGGCGCACCAACTCACTCATTCTCGAAGCCGATGGCAAACACGTTTTGACCGACAGCTGGACCAGCTTTGGGGTTGTGGGAGGACTAGGGCTGGTGCTGCTGACGCACTGGAAACCGTTCGATCCGCTGGTGGCCATCGCCGTCGCCGCAAATATCCTCTGGTCAGGGGGGCACTTGGTCTGGGGTTCGGCAGTCGGGCTGCTGGATTATTCCGATCCGAAAACCGGCCGGAAAATTCGCGACAAGCTCGATGCAATTTGCTCGGAACTGGGCATTCAATACCATGGCGTACGCTTCCGGACCACCGGATACCGCCAGATCATCGAAGTCCACTTGTTGTTCCCGTGCCTGACATCGGTCAGCGAGGCCCACCGCCTCGCAACCATTCTGGAAGAACGCCTGCCGGCCGAACTGGGGATGCCGGCTGAAGTCACGACACACCTGGAGTCCTTAGAAGACCATGCCGATGTACACAACGAACAACACTACACGGGGAAACCTGACTAGGCTCTGTGCAGTGCGCGGGAGTTTCGCGTCTGGCGATTCTCCCCAAGTGACGGGCGACTCGGAAGGAATACGGTCTCAAGGTTTGGCGGTGATGTGGCCATGCCTTGGAACCTTCGTGGGAGTGCATACCGGAGACGCGGCAAGCCGCGTCTCTACGGGTAGGGGGCGGTGGACAGGAGTGTCCATCCCAGACGACGAACCGACGGAAACCAGGTTACGTTCTCGGAATACCGGTGCAGAACTGGTTTCAGAAAAATGCTCTTGAGGGTTCAGAAAGGCGACCCTAAGGGGCTGAAGAGGCTGCGGAAACAGTCCTCGAGGGCGCAAAAGGCACACCCTGGGCGCTAAAGCGCGAGCACATCCAAACGACTTAAGGGCAGGACTGAAGTCGTGCCCTTCGCAAAACCCGCCCGAATCAGAGTTTTTCCGCAGCCTGCTAGAACGAATCCTGAACGATAGCGGCGACCTTCTTGGAGAAATCGTAGGTGGCGCGCAGGTTTTCTCCAAAGAAGCGCACCTTGCCCTCGACGTTGCGATCCACGAGCGTCTTGCCGGCGTGATCCGTTATGTTGACCTTCAGGATGATCGAGGAAGATCCGGAGACGGTGGTCACTTCGCGCTGTTTCTGGCTGCCTTTCCTAAAAGATTGCGCAGTGGTGCGCAGCGTGACCAGGTCGGGCGCGCTGGCCGCGTCCTTGTCGCCGCTGCGATAAACGTGCTGGAACTTTCCCGTCTTCCCGATCTCCGTGATCAGGTGTTCGTAGATGGCCACACGGAACTCAGGCGGCATCGGCACGTCGCCCGGATCCATGCGCTCGATTTGAATGGAAGAGGCGGAGAACTTCTGCGCACTCTTGGAATCGCCCGGGCCCGGCTGCCCCCATAGAGAGCCGACAATCAGAAGGGGGGCGCAGGCAAGGACGATACGGAAAATGACTGAGACTGCCGCTCGAGTATGATGTTTCAACGGTTTGTCCTCCTATTTATTTGTTGGCGCCGGTTCTGCGAGGGGAACGCTGGCTTTCGCGCCCATCGCGACGAGCTGCTTTTTGAACGGGGCTCCCTGGCCTTTGTAAAGCACAAAGACCATGCCATGATAGCCGCCGTTGGCGTCCGTGAATTCCAGCGTCAGGACATCAACGCCGTGTGAAAACAGGCTCAAGACCCGTCCACCGCCGTAAGGAATGGCCATGGTCACGACTTTGGCTGCGCCAGTGATATCCTGCCGGCTGTCCTCATTGGTGGAGATGTCCAGAATGGATGAGGCTTTCACCTCCACCTTCGCCTTGCCGGTGGCGAACTGCAGCGAGCTGCCCACTACCGAAAGCGTGCCTTGTGCATTGTTCTTGATGGTTTCGCCACCGATCACCAGTTTGACATCTGTTTGTACCACGCTGGGAGCGGCCTGGGGCGTGTCCGTTGCCTGGCCGCGCGCCGACGCGGGGAAAAACATCAAGGGAGCGCCCACGGCCAGGAGGAAGAGACCGCGCGCCCAGATGCGTGCCCCAGCTCCTCGGAAGGAATTCGTTGCGACTGAAACATTGACTATCGGATTTTGAATGCTCATCGTTTTGTCCCTCATGCGTGTTGGCCGGAGCCAACCCGTAACAGCCTGCGGTTCAGCGTTAGTTTCGACGCCGGACAGAGTCTAAGCGATTAAAGCAGAGTTGGCAACCTGCAATATCTGCAACGATACGCCAGTGTGGGCTGCGCTGTTTACCGAGTCGTGCGGAGCGAACCCGGTCGTTCGCAAGGCCCGCATTTCTGGCGGTCATTGGGGGTAGGACTGAAGAGGCTGCGGAAAAACTAGTCGGGGGCGAAAAAAGCACACCTCAGGCGCTAAAGCGCGAGCAAATCTAAACGACTTAACGGCACGATGAAGTCGTGCCCTTCCCAAAACCCGCCCGAATCAAACTTTTTCCGCAGCCTGTAAAGCCGCCGTTGGTTTTGCGATACTTACGGCGCGGCTGAAGCCGCGCCCCTTCAAAACAAAGTCAAAACGCAAGTTTTTCCGCAACCTGGGAAGTCGTGCCCTTCGCACAACCGGCCGCAGTCTTAACCGTGAAACCGGTCTAACCGTTCGACTTGTTCAGATCCGAAAAGCCACACCAGACCTCCTCAAACTACGAGCAGCAACGCTTTATAATAGAAAGATTCGGTAGCGAGTCTTGATCCATCTGTAGTGCCAGGGGAAGATGTCCACAGACAGCATTGTTGTTCGCGGGGCCCGGGTTCATAACCTCAAGAACATCGATTTTGAGATCGAGCACAACGCACTGACGGTCGTCACCGGCGTCTCCGGTTCGGGCAAATCGTCGCTCGCCTTCGACACGATCTACGCCGAAGGACAGCGCCGTTACGTGGAGTCGCTGTCCGCATACGCGCGCCAGTTTCTGGAGCGGATTGAGAAGCCCGACGTCGATCTGATTGACGGTATCGCGCCTGCGGTTGCCATCAAGCAGAAGAACTCCACTCGAAATCCGCGCTCCACCGTCGCGACGGCCACGGAGATCTTCGATTACCTGCGCCTGCTCTTCGCCCGCGTCGGACGCACTTATTGCCTGCTATGCGGCCAGGAGGTAAAGAAAGATACAGTGGACGAAGTCGCCGAGCGCCTGCTCGCCCTGGGCGACGGCACTCGCCTGAACGTATTCTTTCCGATTCAGACGCACGTACCGACTGCGGAAGAGAAAAGCGCCAAGAAGTCTCGCGTGAAGAAAAAGCCGGCCGAGTCTAGTCTGCCTTCCGATGCGATTAAAGCGCGCCTGTTTGATCTGCGCAAACGCGGCTTCAACCGGCTTTTTCAGAATGGCCAGGTGTTCGAGTTTTCGACTCCGGAATCGCTGCTTGACGTCAATTTTTCCGAACCCGTATTTGGTCTGGTGGATCGCCTCGTCGTCTCGGCCGGCGAGCGCTCGCGCATCGTCGATGCGGTCGAGATCGGCTATCGCGAATCGGGCGAAGTGATTTTCGAAACCGCACTTCGCGATGGCGACGGCGAAACTTCTCAGCGACTGCGATTTTCCCAGCGCTTCGAGTGCAAGAACGACGGCAGCCGCTACGAAGAGCCCGAGCCGCGCCTGTTTTCATTCAACAATCCCTATGGCGCCTGCCCGCGCTGCCAGGGCTTCGGTAACACGATCGATTTCGATCTCGACCTTGTCATCCCCGACAAGAGCAAGACGCTGAACGAAGGCGCTATCGAGCCCTGGACGAAGCCCCAGTACAGGCCCCTGCTCACCGATCTCAAGCGCTTCGCGCGCCAGGCCGAAATTCCGCTGGACGTGCCTTGGCATGAACTGGACGCCGAGCAGCAGAAACTGATTGTCGATGGCGACCGCGGCTTCAGCGGCGTCCGCGGATTTTTTCAGTATCTCGAGCGCAAGAAGTACAAGCTGCACATCCGCGTGTTTCTCAGCCGCTATCGCGGATACTCACTGTGCTCCGCTTGCGGGGGGACTCGCCTGCGCGCGGAAGCGCGGCAGGTAAAGATCGATGGCAAGAGCATCTGCCAGGTGTGCAGTATGACTGTCGAAGAGGCAGCCCGCTTTTTCGGTCAACTCACGCTCTCGACGCAACAAGCGGCGATTGCCGAGAGGCTTCTTATCGAACTTCGGGAACGCCTGCGTTTCCTCAACGAAGTCGGCCTCGAGTACCTGACGCTTGACCGTCTCGCCTCCACGCTGTCGGGCGGCGAAGCGCAGCGCATTCAGCTGGCGACTTCTCTCGGTTCGCGTCTGGTCGGCACCCTGTACGTGCTTGACGAGCCTTCCATCGGCCTGCACAGCCGCGATACGCACCGGCTCATCAAGATCCTGTACGGCCTGCGCGACCTCGGAAATACCATCCTCGTCGTCGAGCACGATCCCGACATCATGCGCGCCGCCGACCGCATTCTCGACCTCGGGCCCGGCGCCGGAGAAAATGGCGGCAAAGTCGTCGGCGCGGGCACCTACAACGAGATCTTAAAGATGCCGCACTCGCTCACCGGCCGTTACCTCGCCGGCGAACTTCACATCCAGATTCCACCGCGACGCCGGCAGCCAGGGACACATAAACTCCGCATCACCGGCGCCCGTGCGCACAACCTGAAGCACATTGATCTGGAAATTCCGCTCGACATGCTGGTGGCGATCACCGGCGTCTCGGGCTCGGGAAAATCCTCGTTGCTCCATGACGTCTTGTATCAGGCGCTGGCCACGGCCAAGCGGCAGACCAATGGCAGCGCTTCCTCCGCCGTTTTGTGGGACAGCATCGAAGGCGACGAATTTCTCGACGAGGTCGTTCTCGTCGATCAATCGCCCATCGGCCGCACTCCTCGATCGAATCCGGTTACGTATATCAAGGCCTTCGACATCATCCGCGAACTATTCGCCTCGCTGCCGGAAGCCAGGAAGCGCGGCTTCCCTGCCGGGCATTTTTCTTTTAATGTGCCCGGGGGCCGCTGCGACAACTGCCAGGGCGATGGCACGGTCACCGTCGAAATGCAGTTTCTGGCCGATGTGGAATTGATCTGCGACGAGTGCAAGGGCACGCGCTACAAGCCGCAGGTGCTCGAAATACACTACAAGGGCAAGAACATTCACGAAGTCCTGAACCTTACGATTCGTGAGGCCCTCAAGTTCTTCGCCGACGTTCCGCGGCTGACGGAGAAATTGCGAGTGCTTGATGAAGTGGGGCTCGGGTACCTGCGTCTCGGCCAGTCGGCGACCACGCTCTCGGGAGGCGAAGCGCAGCGCATGAAGCTGGCCGCGCACCTTCAGCCCGGAACTCGCCAGCCCGGCGCCCGCCCGGCCAGCCGCCTCGCGGAGGGCGGTGACGGGCCCAAACGCAAGCGCCGCATGCTTTACATTTTCGATGAGCCCACTACCGGCCTGCACTTCGACGATGTCAGCAAGCTACTTTTCGCTTTCCGCCGTCTAATCGATGCGGGAGGCTCGATCATCGTCATCGAGCACAATCTTGAAGTCATCAAGACCGCGGACTGGGTCATCGACCTCGGTCCGGAAGGCGGCGATCGCGGGGGGAACCTCGTCGGCTCCGGCCCGCCCGAAGCGATTGCGAAGATGAAAGACTCATACACTGGGCAGTACTTGAAGCGGGTCTTGAACGGAAACGGCGCGCGCAATGGTGAGCACTAGAATAGAACTGGTCCCGTGAATATTCGGGAGGGGAAAGTGGAAGTCCCTCAGGGGCTAAAGAGTGTGCGTGAGAACTCGGTCATCCCTCCGGGACTTGAATCATTTCTTTTTTCCCCAGCGCTGAAGCGCTGGGCTAAGCTGGTTTCGCCCCTCCGGGGCTGGATACTCCCACGCATGAAACGCCTGACCACCAACGCGATCCTGCTGATCGTCGTAACCCTCTGCGCCGTCGCCTTGGCTCAG
>Ga0074046_10004779_pt1 | contig 10952 bp, 8 predicted proteins | sample BogForMeECP23OM3_FD_94441 | JGI IMG/M metagenome (GOLD analysis project Ga0074046, IMG submission 94441) | Bog forest soil microbial communities from Calvert Island, British Columbia, Canada - Bog Forest MetaG ECP23OM3 | ecosystem: Environmental > Terrestrial > Soil > Wetlands ...
AGAGACTGCGTCGAGGCGAGAAAATCGCGCATCCGAGCAGAATGGACTCGGGGATCGCCCCCACCGACCGCAGTGCATTGATGGATGCCCCTCAGGATTCCCAACTGCATCGCAACCGCCTCGACACTGTTTCAGAGACCGTCCTCGATGACCTGGCGCAGTATGTCCTGTGTGGATTCGTATCACGTGGGCATGCCCTGGCACTGGGGATACAAACATGACATCGGGGGCCATCCCCGTTTCCCAGGTACCAGAGAGAGGGTGGCCCTGTCCGCTCCGCTCTCTCCCCGCGCTGGCGCTTCGGGCAATGAGACTCGTGTTCCTTCAGTCCGCAATCCAAAATCCAAAATCGAGAATCCAAAATCCTGTGTCGGCCCTTCGGCGATCCTAACTGGGTCACGGACACGGCCAAGCGATTGGGGCTCGAATGCACGGTTCGGCCCCATGGAAGATCGAAGAAACAATCGTAGGCTTGCCACGTTTGCTTGTGCTCTCTGTTCTACTAACGTTCAAGATCTTCGAGGCGTGCGCAGATTTCCTAACGCCTGATGGACTCGGAAGTTGTAGGAAGCGCCGAAATTTCGGCGCTCATCGTTCGCTTGTGCAGTCATGCGGTTGCGGCTCGGCCGCGCTGGGTTCTCCAGATTCTCCAGATTTGGTGGCTGTCACCTATCAAAGTCTGACACCATCCCCATTGTGGATGAGTTGGCTGACAAGATCCGGGAGTTCATCGCCCACTACAACGAGCACCTGGCGTTCCCCTACGAGTGGACCTACATCGGCAAGCCGCTGGCCAGCGGCGAGAAGCGGAAGCCGCGGAAGCGGTCCCGCTACCGGCGACAACAGCTTGTGAACATGAGGCCACGTTAAGCGGACTCAGTTGCAAAACCCAGGCCTAGGCGGATATCTCCCGCCGCACCGTGCAACGTTTGTTGATCAGCCGTGGCATGTTCTGGACGGTGCCCAGATCGACGACGCGCGCCCGCGAGCCCGTCACTCGATCAAGCCATGGGCTCGGATGGATCGACAAAAAAAGTCTCGTACTTGCCATTTGGTTGGCGTGCGATCGCGTCCTGGCGCAGGAACGTCAAGCGGAAAGGGGAGCCGAGGGCCTGCTGGATCAGGCCGCTGCTCGTCTGCTCCTCCGAGGGGGACAGGGGCTTCTGTCGTGCGAACCGGACCTCGACGTGATCCTGGCCGCGCTGGATCAGTTGGATCTGGTCCACGTCGGGGACCGCCGCCCAGAGGGCGCCGATATCCGGCCAGGTGCGGCGGCCTTCCGGGTGGATCACCTGGTTGCGGGTGCGACCAGGGATTCGTTTGAGGACGGGGAGGCCGCGGCCGCACGGGCAGGGCGCGCCCACCTCGGCATGGTCGCCAATGGCGTAACGGATGAGCGGCATGGCGAAGGTATGCAGAGGCGTCAGCACGACCATCCCGATCCGGCCCGGCGTACAGGGACGCCCCTGTTCGTCCAGGACCTCCACCAAGACCGTCTCGGACTGCACGTGGTAGTGCTCCTGACGGGGGCACTGCATGGCGATGTAGCCCAGTTCCTCGCAGCTGTAGATGTCTTGCACGGGGGCGTCCCACGTCTCCCGACAAGCGGCGCGGACGTCCGGCGGCAGGGGCTCGCCGTACGTGATCACCGCCCTGAGTTCCGGCAAGCGCACCGGCCGTCGCCGCGCGTATCGGCACAGGGCACGGGCGTTGCTGGGATACATGAGAATGTAGTGTGGGTTGCGTGATGCCAGTAGTTCCACTTGCTGAGGGATCGGCATCAAGTGATAGAAGACCGTCATCGGGCCAGTCTTGTCGGGCCCGGCTGAAGACAACCACCAGCTCGGGAAGTCAGAAACCGCCAGCGGGTCCTGCTCGTAACGCCCCGAGCGGATCGCCACCAGTCGCCCGCTGAGGTCGCGCTGATGCCAGAGATCGTTTCGGATGGTCAAGCCCTCCCACAGGAGGGTATCGACGGCCGTGCTCAGCACCTCCAGGGGTTGTCCAGTGGACCCTGAGGTCTTGTTGCGGTGGACCGGGCCGTGGCCGAAGGGCAGGCGGGTGCTGGTGAGGTCGGGCTGGTGCTGCCGGATGTCCTGCCGCGTCAACAGGGGGATGCGGAGCCAACCTTCGGGGGTCAACGCCTCCTCGCCGCCGACTCCTGCGTCGGCGAGGCGTTTCTGGTAGAAGGGCACGGTCGCACGGGCATGCCGCAGCAACGCAGTCAGCTGCCGGTACTGCTGAGCCAGCAACTCCTCGGCGGACCACCACTGGGTCTGTTCCAGTTGGAACGCCAGCGCCAGCAGAGTCGCTTCCTCATCCATCACAATCGCCGGCCAGAGGACGTCGCGAACTGAGGAACGAGGGGTCATGGTCATCGCAGGCGCTCCGGAGGCAAAGGGGCCACCAACCGGCCCGTTGGGCAGACGTTCACAGAATGCCGTGTTCGTCCAGGTAGGTCCGCAGCACTTCGAGAAAGGCTTCGATATCTGTCCGGTCAATCGCCCCGAGGTTCGCCAGGCGGAAGGTGCGGAGGTCGGGGATGATGCCGGGGTAGATGGTGAAGCCCCGGGCATACAGTTCGTCGTGCATCGTCTGGAAGGAGTAATTGGGATGGCTGGGCTCGAGCACCGCGGTCAGAATGCGCGAGTGCTGTTCCAGCGGCAGCAACAGTTCCAGGTGCAGCGCGCGCAGCCCAGCGACCAGGGCCTCCCACGAGGCCGTGTAGCGGGCGCGGCGGCGTGCCCCTGTCTCCTCGAAATACTCGTCGAGGGCGCGATTCAGGGCGTAGAGGACCTGGACCGGCGGCGTGAACGGCATCTGGCCGGAGCGCTCGAGGCATTGATGCTGGCGCCAGAGGTTGAAGTAGTAGTTGCGCGCCGGATGGTCCGCGCTCGACTCCAGGCACCGCCGGTTGGCAATGACGAAACTGATGCCCGGCATCCCCTGGAGGCACTTGTTGGCCGAGGAGACAACGAAATCGTAGGGGGTCTGTTGCAGATCCATGGGGACCCCCGCGTAGCTAGACATGGCATCGAGGATCAAGAGCACACCGCGGCGCCGGGTGATTTCGACAAGGCGGTGCGCGGGGTTGAGCATGCCCGTGGTCGTTTCATGGTGGACCAGGGCCAGGTGAGTCAGGCGCGGTGTCCTGTCGATGAGTTCTTCCAGACGGGCAACGTCTGGGTAGGTGCCGAACGGTTGCTCCACGACGACGACCTGGTCTGGCGCCAGGAAGACCCTACCGATTTCGATCATGCGGCGGCCGTACGCCCCGTTGCTGTGGATCAGAATCCTGTCCCCCGGGCCGACGACCGAGCTAATGACGGCCTCGACGGCCCCGGTGCCGGAGGCGGCGAACAGCACCGCCATATGGGTGCGGGCGCCGTTGACGACCTCCACCAGTTTGCGGCGAACGGCGCCCACCAGGGCCCCGAACTCCTGCTCGCGCGGACAGATGTCCGGCACGACCAGCGCCTGTTTCACCGTGTCGGTCGTCGTCGCCGGGCCCGGGTTGAGGAGGATATTGCGTTTAAGGGGTTGCACAATGGTCTCTCGCCTGGATGAGCGGGTAAACTCGGGTCACCGCGTGGTGCAATTGTTCCTCGGTATCGATCTCCGCCCAAACAAGGTCGGCGATCCGCAATAAGGGGATGGAGACCTGGCCGCAGATCTCCGCCAATCCTTCCTCGTAGTGGAGATTCGAGGGCTGGGCCTTCTGCCTTGCCGCGCAGTCACACAAAGCCCGATAGGTCGGCAGACAGATGCGGCTGATGCCGACGAGCACGCCGGCAGCCGTCTGGCTGCGTGCGGGGTCCTTGAACAGTCCGCGGAGACAGCCGTCGCCGCCGGCGCTGACGAAGACCTCGTCACCCAGACGCGTCAAGCCGGCAATGAGGACGGCGTCGGCTGAAGGAGCATCAAGGAGGGCACCGACCGCACGCTGCTCGTAAATGAGGTCCGATTCCAGCAGCAGGAAGTCCTCGCCGACCGCTTCGCGCAATGCTCGCTGACAGAGAGTGTGCAGGCTGGCCGAACGCGCGTAGTCGGGGTTCCTGACGCAGCGCACCCCAGGATGGCTGCCCTCGAGGCGGTCGAACCACTCCGCATGGTGGCCGGTGCCGATGATGATCTGCTCGATCCCGTGCGCCGCCAGTATCCGCAGCGAGCGCTGGATGAGGGTGACGCCGCCGACTTCGATGAACGCCTTGGGGTGGACGGCGGAACGGTGCCCGATCCGGCTGCCCAGGCCGGCTGCCAGGATTACCGCCGTCCGGAGCTGGGCTCTATTGCTGGACATGACGCATCAGGCGTTCCTTGACCTCAATCGGCTTGATGCCGGGGCGGCCCAAGGCCTCCTTGGATCCCTTGCCCGTGGGTAGGCTGATCAGCGTCAGCCCCCCCGCTGTCAACCACGTCTGGACGGCGCTTGTGAATTCGCTGAGGACGTGCACCTCCATCGCCGCCGGATAGCCGCTGTAGGAGGCAACCGCCGCGAAACAGACGTTGCCGGACACGGTGTCCTGACCTCCCGTGGAATCATGGCAGCGATTGTCGAGAACGACGTGGAGCAGGTTGGGCGGACGATAGAAGCCGTTCGTGGCCAGGGAGCCCATGCGCATGAGCAAGGCGCCGTCACCGTCGATGGCGATGACCTTCTTGTCCGGGCGGGCCAACGCCAGGCCGAGTCCCAGCGAACTGACGCAGCCCATGGAGCCGACCATGTAGAGATTGCCCGGATGATCCTCGAGTTCATACAGTTCGCGACCCGTCTTGCCGGTCGTGGCCAGCAAGAGGGTGTTCCGGTCCCGGAGGCCGTTGAGCGCCGCCAGCACGTCGATCCGCCGCGGAAACGTCCGGTTGCTCCCGCTAATGTGGAGGCGTTTCGGAGAGTCTGGGACACAGAACGGTCTGGACAGCGGCTCCTCGGCGAACGTCCCCTTGCGTACGATCAGAAAAGCGGACCGGTCCTGGCGGAGGAACTTGTCAGCCTGGAGCAGTTGCCGCCTGGCCTCGTCGAGGTCACGGTCCAAGAGCAGAGTTTCAATCCGGCAGACCTTGAGGAGTTTGCCGGTGATCTCCCCGAGCAGCTCGTGTTGCGGCTCGTCGGCCACACCGGGCTCGCCGCGCAGGCTGACGAAGCCGAGGACCGGGATGCGGAAGACGTGGTTGAGGGAGGTCAGGGGAGAGAGTGCGTTGGTCAGACCGGAGTTTTGCAACAGGACGGCCGCCCTGCGCCCGCCCAGGGTGGCGCCGGCGGCGATGGCCACGGCGTCGCCTTCGTTGGCGGCGGCATAGTAATCCAGGTGGTTGAGCGCGTGATTGATGAGGCCCCGGAGAAAGGAGCAGGGCACTCCGGAGAAGAAGGTGACTCCGTGCTCTTGCAACAGACCGCCGAACGCTCGAGGTTCCATCATGCATAACTCTCCGCGTCCGACAGGTCCTTGATATCGTCGATGTCCAACCAGCCTCCCCGGGTGTAAACCACCGAGACCGGAATCCTGGACATCACGGCCTTGATCAAGTCGGGCAGGTGCAACCGGGCAAAGGCGGCGTCGGCTGCCAGGACCTCCAACTCCTGGCGGAGGACGGCAGCGCCCCGGTTGCTGACCGCCAGCAGGCCGGTCCACTCGCCCATCGCCCCGGCGGCGGTCACCGCCGTTACAATGTCCGTCAGGGTGGCGGTGGGCTGCGTGAGGAAGTCGTGGACACAGGGCTGCGAGCAGGTCACGAGGTCTTTGACGCGCTGCGTTCTGCGGATGTCGCAATCGACGAGTATCCTGATATCGCCGGCGCTGTCAAGGAGGTCGCGGAGGTGGTGACCCCGATAGAGGCAATCGCCGTAGGAGATCACGCATTCGCCACGGAGATGCGGGACTGCTCGCCACAGGGAATGCAACTCGCCCGTGGTGGCATGGGCATCGTTATCAACGACCGTCAGGTTGTGCAGTTCGGGCGCGATGGTCTCCTTGCGGTAGCCGCGCACCACCACCACGTCGAGGACGCCCTGGCGTCGCAATTGGCCGACCAGCTTGTAGAGGATCGGTTCCCCGCCCACGCGGATCATGGCCTTCGGCCGTTCGGCCGTGAGCAGGCCGAGTTCTGCGCCCCGGGACGCCGCCAGTATAATGGCGGTCCAGGGCCGGCCCCGGGTCGGCAGGTAGCGAACCTCGGCATCTTCCAGCTCCTTGGCGCGCTGCAAACGGAAGACTTCCTGGAGGGGGACCACCTTGTCCTCAACGGTAATCAGACTCTGGGTCCGGTGGATGGTGCTGGCCGCGTCCTGCATGGCGCCGATGGCGGCGCGCATCAGGTGGTTGGCCCAGATCACCACGCTGATGCCCAGTTCACGAAAGCGCGCCGTGGGCGTCGTGTAGTACTTGGTGGGGACGATCACCAACGGGTGCCGGCCGGCCCATTCCTTGGCGAACACCTCGACGTCGGCGCAGGTGGCCCGCTTGCTGTGGACCAGAATGGCGTCCGCCCCCGCCTGGCGATAGGCCTCGGCGCGGCGGAGGCCGTCGCTCAGTCCCGTGCCCACGATGAACGCCTCGGTCCGGGCGACCAGGACGAAATCCTCGTCCATCTGGGCATCTTTGCCGGCGCGAATTTTCCCGCAAACTTCCTCCGGGTCGGCGAGGTGTTGCGCTTCGCTGTGGAGGAAGGAGTTGGTCTTGGGGAACCGTTTGTCCTCCAGGCAGGCACCCGCGAGACCGCGGCATTCGAGCTTCTTGACGAACCGGCGCAGGTTATTGAAATTGCCGTAGCCAGTGTCGCAGTCCGCGAGAATGGGGACCGTCGAGGCGTCGCTCATGTGCTCCAGCACTTCCAGCACCTGAGTCCAACTGATCTCGTTGTTGTCGCGCACGCCCAGCGAGGCCGCCATGGTCAGGCCGCTGGCCCAGATGCCCCGGAACCCGGCCTCCTCCACGATGCGCGCGCTGATCCCGATATGGGCTTCGCAAAGGAACTCGAGTTCGGGCGAGGCGATCAATCGCCTCAGTTCGGTTGTTTTGCGTGCTTTGCCGGTCATGGTCGCTGGCCCTGCCGAGCCCCGTTGACAGCGGACCGTGTCTTGAGAGTCACGACCCTGCCGAGCGGCAAGTGCCAATCGTGGTAAACTGCCTTGGGAGACTCCAGGTGCAGCATCCTCTCGCCGCCCTTGTCGTAATGGACCATGCAGAGGTAGAGGTGGGAGACCCCGTCCCTCTTGGCCATGAGCCGCATCTCTTCGGCCTGGGCGCGCGTGGCGGCGCCCGTCAGTCGCAGCCAGCCCACCAGGTCGTCAAAGGTGCTCTTTTCCGGGTTCACGCGGATGAGGGTCTTGCCCGACAGATGCCTCATCGCCAGGTCCACCAGCAGGAAAGGCTGTCGGGCATCTCCGGGCGCGAGAGTCACGATCTGCGCGTATCCGCCGCTCGCCAGGTAGTCGTCGAGCTGCCGGAAGATCTTGTCTACGAAGTCTAGTCCGTAGGGCCCTGCGGACGAATGGAGGGGTAGATCGGACCCTGGCGGGGTCGGCAGAAACGGCGGATTGGAGATGAAACAATCGAAGCGCCTTCCCGCGACGGGCTGGAAAAGACTCGCGCTTCCCTCCAGGATCTCAATCCGATCTTCGCAGCCATTCAAGAGGATATTAAACCCGGCAAAAGTCCTTGCCCTGGGGTTGCTCTCCAGCGCGACAACGTGCTCCGCCCCGGCGCGCACGGCGGCGATCGATAGCACCGCCGACCCGGCGCCGAATTCCAGAACCTTGGCGCCCTTGATGCGTTCGCGCACGATTTCATCGAGGAAGAACCGATGTTCGGGAAACAGGGCGAGCACCTGGTCGGTCTGACGGTGGGCGAAGCCATCGGTCATCACGTAGAAGTCGTCCACTTGATACAGCTGCTTACTCTGCAGAGCGGTCTCAAACAGGCGGTGGGGCACGGGGAGCACGCGGTCGAGCCCCCGCGCCAGTTCGCGGCCCGACTCGCGGGCGGCGCCGTTGGCCGCCTTGCTGACGAGGAAATCGCCCATGGCCAGGTAATCGATGTCGGTCGTCAGGAACGTCTCGATGGCGTCTTCCGGCGCACAGACGATCGGTTCGCTGTCATTGAACGAGGTGTTCAGCACCAGCGGGACGCCTGTCAACTTGTAGAACTCCGCGATCAGGGCATGATAGCGCGGGTTGGTGTCGCGCTTGACCGTCTGGATGCGGCTGGTGCCATCCGCATGAACGACGGCCGGGATTCTGTCCTTGAGTTCTTCCCGAGCGGGGTACGCCATGAGCATGAAGTCCGAGGCCGGCGTCTCTTTGCCGATGTGAAACCAGCGCTTCGCCTCTTCGTCCAAGATGCTGGGCGCGAAGGGGCGGAAGTACTCGCGGTGCTTGACTTTCTGATTGAGGATGTCGCGCATGTGCGGGTCGCGCGGATCGGCCAGCAGACTCCGGTTCCCCAGCGCGCGCGGGCCGACCTCCATGCGCCCCTGGAAATAGCTGACGACGTGGCCCTGCTCGAGGAGGCGGGCGACCTCTTGCTCGACGCTTTCGCAGCGCCGGTAGGCGAGTCCGTGTCCCCGGAGCGCGTGCTCGATCTGGGCGGACGAATAGCACGGTCCCCAGTAGGCGTGCCTCATCCAGTCCCGGCGGGGGTTGCCGAGGAGCTGGTGCCAGATGTACAGGGCCGCCCCGATGGCGGTGCCGGCGTCATGGGCCGCCGGTTGCACGAACAGGCCGGCGAAGGGGCCCTGTTCGAAGACGCGCTGGTTGGTGAGGCAATTCAGGGCGACGCCGCCCGCCAGGCACAGGTTCCGCTCCCCGGTCCGGCGGTGCAGATGTTCCGCCATGTGGCCGACGACCTCATCCGTCCTCCGCTGTAACGCCGCGGCGATGTCCTGATGCGCCGACGTCAGTCTCTGGCCGGGGCGCCTGCGCTTAATACCGAACAGCCTCTCCAGGCCCGAAAAGTATCCCGACGGGGTGAAATAGTCGAGCCGCCAGAAGCGGAGCAGGTCACTGTGCGTTGCGAACCGGCCATCCGGGAGCAGTCGCACCAGCAACCGAAAATGATCGCGGAACCGCGCCGGATCGCCGAAGGCGGCCAGCCCCATGACCTTGGCCGCATCATAGATGTCAAAGCCCAAGAACATGGAGACCAGCTCCCAGAGGAAACCGAGGGAGTCGGTGATCGGGATGTCCTGGAGGAACTCCAGCCGGTTGCCGCTGCCCTGGTAGGAAGCCGCCGTGCTGCTGTCGCCGACGCCGTCCACGGTCAGGACCGCCGCCTCCTGAAAGGGCGACGCATAGAAGGCGGAGGCGGCATGAGCCAGGTGGTGGCCGACCCAGGTGAACTCCCCCCGGAATCCCAGTGCGGCCAGCTTTTCCGGCAGCCGTTGCAGATGGCTCCTGAATACCACCATCCACTCGGCCAGCGCGGAGGGCGGCTGTTCAAGCCACCGCGGGTCCGACGAGTAGCCGAGCCAATCGACCTGCCGAATGTCGATCCCGGCCGTTTCCAGGCAGTACTGTATTGCCTGGACCGGCAGTTCATCGGGGTTGTCCGCGTGCGGCTTCTTGGCGTGCTTTACCCGGGTGAACCGTTCTTCTTCCGCCGCGGCGACCAGCACGCCGTCGGCCAGCAGGCAGGCGGCCGATTCATGGTAGAGACTATTGATGCCGAGGACGTACATGGTGCGGCTCCCCTCGACGCGACGAGGCATGCTCACCTGGTGCTGCCCAGCAAGAACTCTCCTACCGAAGTCTCCTCGTAATAGTTACTGCCAATGGCTCGGGCAAAGACGTCGGCGTCGCCGACGCCAACGGCACACGGGCCCAAACCCATAGCGGTGGCGGCCAGGTACATGTTCTGTATCAGCACTCCGACATCTTTGAGGATGATCGCATACGCCTGGCGCTCGTATTTCCAGGCGACGCGTTGAAAGCGGGCGGCGAAGATCAGCAGTACCTGGATCGTCCCGGCCGGGATTCCCACCGCCCGGCCCGCGAGCCCGAGGAGTTGCACGACCTCGGCCGTCATCCCCGACAGCCGCTCCAATCGGTGCCCGGCCGGGTCGTAATGGTAGAGCCCCGGGGCCAAGTCGCGGCAGGCCTGGACAACGGGATAAATCTCCAGCGCATACAGGGCGCCTCCGGAGGGATGGGGGCGGGAGGTGAGTTCGATGCGTGCCACGCCGTTGGGCGTCTCGAACTCGTCTGACCAGCGGGCCCTGACCCGGGCCGTGCGGTACAGAAACTCCCCCAGTTGCTCCCTGGTGATCGGCTCGGCCGCGTACCGGCGAATCGAACGGCGCTGTTCCATGACCCGCGCTAGGGGAGGATCGTCCTTCTCGATCCTCTCCAGGTCGGGGCGATAGAGTTCGATCGTTTCCGTGGCCGCGGCCGGTTTGACGGCCGGCGGCGGCTCCAGCCGGCCGAGGAAACGACCGGTGGGTCCCAGGGGCGCATCGTGCCTTCCCTCGCGGCTGCGCGGGTGGAATAGCAGGTCGTGAAACTCCCAGGACAGCAGGCTGACGTTCTCATCTTCTGCGGAAGTGCCGTCCTCGCCCACCTCCGCCAGCATTCCGGCGCTCAGGAAGAGACTGGCGAGGTCAGTCGAAGCCTCAGGTCGTCGAGGACCCTTCTTCTTGTTCAACTTCTCCTCGAGACGCCGGGTGGCCACCGCCCTGGACCGCGGAACCTGCGCCGCGGCTGTTGCTCGTAAGATCTTAGTCAGACGGCGGAGGCATTGCGAGCTTTTTTTCCATTTTTTCGACACTCCTCGCTGATCCCCAGAGGAAGACTGCCAGATCCACCATCGTATCTGGCGCAGTCGAGGCGGTTCTGACAGGGCTGACAACTTGGAGTTGATGCATGCCAACTGTCATCGACAGATCCACGTGCAAGAAAGACGGACAGAAGCGACCGCGCCCCGCAAGGGGCGTTCGTGAAGGCTCGAGCTGGATGAGGGGAA
>Ga0074046_10004781_pt1 | contig 10949 bp, 12 predicted proteins | sample BogForMeECP23OM3_FD_94441 | JGI IMG/M metagenome (GOLD analysis project Ga0074046, IMG submission 94441) | Bog forest soil microbial communities from Calvert Island, British Columbia, Canada - Bog Forest MetaG ECP23OM3 | ecosystem: Environmental > Terrestrial > Soil > Wetlands ...
CAGCGGTGCGTGGGCTAGGGAACTTGATGTCCTGTCGCAGCCTCGCAAACCACGTTCTCGACTCAATTAACCAGCTTCTTGCGTCAGTTGGCTGGATATCAATGCGTCAGCAGACTCCATTGCCTTATCAACACAATTTTGAAGCACGGCCTTTTGAGGATGCTCGCATGCCTTGTCACGCTGGCCAGCTTTAACACACTCAGCCTTCGCGGCAGTTATGCACAGATAGGTCTCCCCTCCCAGTGCTGCGCCAATTTTGTATAAATTTACGGTCCTGCCGGGGGCCTTTGGTTGTCCAAATGCGTATTGACGCTCAATCTTCAAATTCCCTGACAAAGCCTCAAAGTGTAATTTTAGATTTGACGCTTTAGAAAAAGAGTCCATTATGCTTTTATTAAAAATCTTATTAACGGACTCCTTTGTCATCTTCACGCGATGAGAAGAAAGGTTATCCACAATTTCAGTTTTTGAGTAACTAATGTTATAAAAAATGCCTTTCTGCTCTTGTAAAAGGTGGTCATTCCATTCTGAACTTGGAACTGAAATTTTTGAAGATAGTTCAGGCGATTCCAAAACTACAGTATCGGGAACCTTAATTTGGCTGGCTGTTTTCCAGCTATTGACCGAAGTTTCCGCAGGAGATTCAAAAGAACCACCAGGTCTTTCTTCAATAGGATTGGGTGAAGGTTCTTCCTGTGGTGATTTTGGTTGCTTCTCCGTCTGAAGTATGCCGGGAGCATTTTCCTGCAAAACTTCGGGGGCTTCTTTGCGGAAGAGAGCTATTGCGCCAAGAGTGGCGGCAGCAGCCAAACCGCTCGCTACGGCAATCTTTATTGCGTCACCCGACACCATGAGCCTCCCTCATAAAGCATCTACCAGGATAACTGCCTAGTACGTCCAAAAAGCCACTTGTTGAAGATTATCAACAACAAGACGCCATACATGTTCGAAGCGATTGCGCTTCGGGAGGCGGAAGACGCCGTGATCGGCTTGGAGACGCGACCACAGCGTGAGCGCGCTCGTCCGCCGCCTGCCTTTCGTTGTTCGGGTGATCATCGCGACCGCTGCGACCGCGATGCCGGCATAGCCAACGCCCTCGACGATGCGCATTGCATAGAGAGCCGCTGGCGAGTCCGCCATCGTCACGCCAATGTCGCCAAGGGTCAGGATAGCGCAGCCGATCACAAGGATGGGCTTGTCCCCGAACCTGTCGACCAGCCATCCGGTGAAGATGGCGCCAAGCTCGACAACGGCGGAAGGAATGGAAATGATCCACCCGCCCTGATCTGGACTGAGGTCGAAAGAGCGGGTTATGTCCCCGGCGACCGGGATCGCCTGGCTGATGCTTGCCGCGCCAAGGACGCCAATCGCATAGATGAGGATGATCGCGCCCCAACTGGCCTGTCCTTGGGCCTCGTTCAATGAGACCGGCTGGTTTACGGTTGCTTCTTGTAGCATTCGTCGCCTCTTCGCGCGGTTTTCGGTACGCAGGCTCAGGCGAGCCTGCGTTTAGTGCGAGATGGGTCTTAGCCGGGGATGGTCACGAGCGAGGTCATGACCGCGTTTCGCGAACGGCTGCTCAGCGCCTTGCGATCAACGGCGGCGATGACGGCTCGCCGCTCCGGCCGAAGCGCGGCAACATGCGGGAAAAGACTCCATCCTTCAGGAGAATGGCGTGGCGGAGCGCGGCTCCGACGTGCGCCGCAATGAAGAAAAGCAGCACATTGGCAAGCAGGCCGTGTGCGCCTTCGAAGATCTCGTGGTAGCTTTTCTTCGGTCGCCGGAGAGATCGCTAAGCCAGGGGAGCAGCGGGAAGTCCATGTACCCGAACAGGAGCGATGGCCTGCCTGAGGTCGATATCATCGCCCAACCGGTCAGGGGCAGCGCGAAAAGTAGCGCATAGAGAGCGAGATGTCCGAACATGGCGCCCTTGCGCTTCAGCGGCGGCATCGTAGAAGGCAAGGCGGGCGCCCGATAGAGACCGCGCCATACAATGCGGAGCGCCATCAAGGTTAGCACGAGAACGCCCAGCGATTTGTGCAGATTGAAGGCTTGCGCTTTCTGGGCTCCCGAAAAATCGCCCATAACCCAGCCCAAAGGGAAAAGAACGAAAATCAGCAAGGCGCAGCCAATGCAGCGACTTAGCCCCAGAGGTGTAATCATCATGGTCCAAAGGAACTCTCCATTTTGTGTTTGTTCAAAAATCCCCCTGATCGCAAGGCCCTGGAGCTATGCCGGGGCAAGCAGCCGTGAGGGGTTCATCCGCTTAAACACGGTTCCCGGCGATTACCTGCGCTGAAGCTTGGAACTTTCGGTTGCGCGGCTCCCAAAGGGCTAACTGGGTTGGCCGTGCGGGCGCGCGAACTGCGAGACAGCGACGAGGTCGTCGCCGTGTCATCGTCCGGCGCGGGAGTGGCGGCGCTCCCTTGTTGCTCCGGCGTCGGAACTCACCTGCTGAACCCGCGTTCTCGTCTGCACGATCGCTTTTCCGGGAGAGAGTGCGAGGATGGTCTTTTCCATTGTTTGCCGAGCGGGCGCCGCAATCGTTTTATCAATCTGTCTCATGGCGCCACTCGGTGCCGCTTCCGCCCAGACAAGTTCCAATCTTGTCGACAAGGGCAAGTATCTCACCACAGCGGGCGGGTGCATTTCCTGTCACACCAATCCGGGCGGCGAGCCTTTTGCTGGCAACAGGGCAATCCCGACCCCTTTCGGCGCCATCTATTCGTCGAATATTACCCCGGACAAGGACACCGGTATCGGCAACTATACCGACGATCAGTTCTATAAAGCCTTGCACGATGGCATAATGGCCAACGGGGACTATCTTTACCCGGTAATGCCCTTTACATCTTTCACGAAAGTGAACCTGGATGATGTGCTTGCAATCAAGGCCTATTTGTTCTCTCTGAAGCCAATTCACACTGAGCGAAAGTCCGATAAGCTTGCTTTTCCGTTCAATATCCGCGAAGGCATGGCGGCATGGCGAGCGCTATATTTCAAGCCCGGTGAATTCAAGCCGGACCCGGGCAAGTCGGCTCAAATCAATCGTGGCGCATACCTCGTGGAAGGGCTGGCGCATTGCGGCCAATGTCACACGCCGCGCAACTTAGCTGAACAATTGCGCCTCCTGCCATCAGCTTGACGGACAAGGGATCAAAGGGAAAATCCCTGCGCTTGCCGACAATGGAGCCGTGAAGGCGGAGGGGCCTCAAAACGCTATCAAGGTGATCCTTGGTGGACTTCCGGCCACGGACACGTTTGGCCCTATGCCTTCTTTCGCCGCGTATCTTTACGACGGTCAAATTGCAGCCATTGCCAACTACGTCCGCACCAAATGGGGAAACAATGCGCCAGCGAACGCGGACGGCTTCCTGGTCGCGAATATCCGCAAGAATACGCCGCTGATGCTTGCTCTCGGGGAAGGGCAATCGCAGTGCCCGGTCCAGCTAAGGGGTGGTGCGCAGACGGTTCTGGATAAAGCGAATGAGGCAGCGGTAAACATTCTGCAGTCTCTCACAGATGACAATTTGGTGCCGAGCATCGAAAAGCTCGTTCCCCAGATAAAGGCGGCTGTGCCGAATGCATCGCCCGCGGATCTGGTCAATGGCCTGACCGCTGCTTATTGTCACGAGGTGGCTGGAAACAATTCCCTCAGCACCGCGCAAAAGCGCAGCCGGCTCAATATCTTCAGCCAGCTGGCCTACACGGAAGCCGTGGCGGGCCCGATTGCACCTCCGCGCGCAGGCAAAAAGGCTTCGCTACAATAAGGCCGACCGAAGGCGGATTCGCCGCCTTCCACATCAAATCCTCGTCGCCGCTCGTCTCGGTGCTCGCCTGTAATGCAGTTGCGGGCGCGCAGCTCGCCAAATCGCGCCGCCGTGCCTTCCGGGAAAGGACTTCGCGCCGGTATCGCGTTTGTGCGATGAAGCGCGAAAGGCCGTGCTCGCCGGGTGTGTCGAGCTTGCGGAGCTTGCAAAACCGGAGCCACCGCCATCGAGGCAGGTTCGAGCTTAGCCGCGCCTCTCCACGCAAGCATCATCCATCAGCGCTTAGCGCCATGCTCGTTACGAAGCATATGGTTGAAAAGCTTGGTGAAACTGGCCTTCCCGTGCGCATTTTCAGCCTCGAGAGAGACTTCGGCCGCATCGGGGTCAGGCTTGATAAAGTCCGCTTCGAAGGCTTGAAGATCGATTTCCTCTTCCCCATCAGGCGCATCCTCGTCTTCCGGCAACCGGGGGCCGACCCTGTCCTCAACACGGATGCGAAGCAACCAGCCATTTTTCCCGTTCGGCGGCCGCACCTCAAGCGCGCCGATTGCCAGGACGTCGTTCAGATCAGCCGCATCTTCGCCCATCTGGTCCAGATCGGCCCTTTCGAACGCCTCTACGACGTAAGAACGCGTGGCCGTGATGCTGAATTGCAAAGTGCCCCGCCGTTGCTCCTCGATGAGCCAGCGCACGATTTGAGAAGCGTCAAGATCGACAGGATAGGTTTCCATGCGACTCCCCTTCGCCGTGACAACAGCTTAAGCCCTTCATGCAACCGTCTTAGCTCGTCACTATGCACCCGCGCTCCACATCGCGAAAAGAGCTTTTTCAGCTCAGGCCAGAGAGAGAATCGAGGATGTCCGGGTAGTCCTGCAGACAAAAACAGGCCTGCGATAGCCATGTCAGTGTAGGCCGAAGATGTCTGTCCTTAGGTTATTCGGAAAGGATCGATGCGCTTAATTTTCATTTCGGCTGGTCTGTAGCTCGCGGTTAAGCGGCTGCGCCAGCACATCGAGCCCATGACCGTTCCTGGCCCCAATGTATGGCTGCAGCTGGAGGAAGCCGGCACAAAAGCCTCCCGCTATTCGCCGGCGAAGCCGGGAATGTTTCGTCTAGCCGTCGGCTCCAAATTTCCAGCGGGCGTATTCCCGCGCACGCCGTTCTGCATCCGGGCCGTCGAAAACCGCCCGGAGGAGTGCGCTGTCGCTATCGCGCGCGTCGACGACCCAGCATCCGGGCACTTCCTCCGCTTCTGAAACCGAGACGCTTTCTATCGCGGGCGTCAATCGCTCTTCCGTCTTCCAGATCTTCGGCATTGGCGCGGCTTGGTTAGTTGTCACCGAAGCATTGTCAACGATAACCGGCGGGGCGCCGGTGACGGTGCGCCTATGCTTTGCGGCGCTGGTGGCGAGCTGCCGCATGAACTGATCCACCGGATCCTTGATTGGCTCCCCACGTTCGTCGATCAAAAGCTTGTCGCTCATTCTGATTCCCCCATCGGCGCACGAAGCAAGCTAGCAGGTGCCGAAAGCCGTGGAAAGCCGCGGAAAGCTGTGGCTAACGCCTATCGACAGGATTGACCACCCGGTAAAATGTTTCTGTCCGCCTTGAATCGATTTATGAGGGTTTCCGATGCAGTCGATCGCTGTGGTTTTCAACCGCCGCGCTTCACTTGGAGACAAAATCGAATGGACAAGGAAATATACCTGAAGCTCATTGTCCTGGGCGCGGTTTTGATCGTGGCGCTCCTGTCCCCAATTCTTTCGGCGCTCGCCTTAACCGGCATCGTCGGCTGGACCATAAAGGACAAGAGAATCGGCGAGATTCCTACGGTAAAGGGGCTGATCGAGATTGCTCCTCCGAGCGTCAAGGCGTTTTTCAATACGAAGTAGATCGTGGGCGGCGGCGCCCTTGGTCTTCAAGGTCCTTTATGGCGGCTTCGGGCGGCGTTAAAGCCACGTTCATGTTGCCAGCACTTTGCGGCCAGTCCTGCCTGGCTTTTCGGATTCAAGTTCGGCTGAGTCATCGCTGCTGCGGACCGTTATTTTCGGCGCCTTCCTCCGACAAACTTTTACCGCCGCCCATTGCTAAGGTGGCCGCTTCGCAATAGGCGGCGAAAGAGTTCGTGGATGCGCATTTTTGTTTTGGTTTCGATACTTTTGCCGGGCTGCTCGATTCAGCACGCCTCGGAGCAGCCAGAAGCGTCCGTCTCTTTTCCAAAACCTGTGGCCGAGGCCGCTCCTAAGAAAGAGGAAAGCTGCCTGCCCAGCACCACATTGTTATCGATGGTGGAGTGCATCACAAAATAGGCTGCCGCCGATAAGCCGGATCGGCATTTCGCGAGCAGCTGATCTCGCTGATAATATGGAGTCATGGCGCGGGAAGCGCCTCAGAGCGGCTTTTGCGCTCCCGGCGGCCCTCTAGCCCGGATATCTCACCAAAGATAGGTGCACGGGGGGCTGAATTAGCGAAGGTTCTTCTGCAACAAAGGCTTCGGCTAGAGCAGAGGAAGTCCCCGATGCTGACAGATTGTAGTCAGGATCCTTTCGATTTCGCCAGCCTCGGAAGCCGGAAAGTCACAGCGGCTTTCGACGGGGCGCCATCACGTCGAACACGGGCGCCCTGTTCCTGCGGGAAGCCGATCGCAACATCCGCCTGTCCCTGCAGACGGCGGCCTGTTTCAAGGATGACCGCATGCAGGACCGCGTGGAGCTCGCGGTCGAAACGCTGGTTGCCCAGCGCATTCATGGCATCGCGCTTGGCTACGAGGATCTGAACGATCACGACGAGCTGCGCCGTGATCCCGTTCTCGGCCTTGTATCGGGCAAGGCGGAAGCGCGCCGCTCCGATTGCGCGGTGGGCGCGATGAAAAGGCTGATCGTCAGCGTCTTTCTCAAGAGCCACGCAACCGCGCCCCAGCGCGTTATCCTTGATCTCGACGCCACGGACGATCCCATCGATGGCGACCCAGGAAGGCCGGTTCTTCCGCGGCTATTACAAAGGCTACTGCTATCTGCCGCTTTACGTTTTCTGCGGCCGGGGGTTGCTTTTGGCCAAGCCGCGTCCTGCGAACATCGACGCCTTCGGCTGGCGCCAAGGAGGAGGCCGCCTTTATCGCCGCGCACTGAAAGCCGGACCCGCGGGCAAGAAGCAGAGTCAGCGGATGAGCTTTTGCTCTCTTACTGTTCTCACTTGCTTGGCAACGAGGTAGCTCCAGGATCTCCCTTGTCTCCTTTGTCCCCCTGTTGTCCTCGCTCGCCCCTGTCCCCTTTGTCTCCCTGTTGTCCTCGGTCTCCCCTATCGCCCTTCGGTCCTAAGTCGCCCTTATCGCCCTTTGGTCCTGGGATGCCGTTATCGCCTTTTGGCCCTGGGTCGCCCTTATCGCCCTTTGGCCCTGGGACACCGTTATCGCCCTTTAGACCTGGATCTCCCTTATCGCCCTTCAGTCCTGGGACACCCTTATCGCCCTTTAGACCCGGCTCTCCCTTCTCTCCCTTCGGTCCTGGGACGCCGTTATCGCCCTTTAGTCCTGGCTCTCCCTTATCGCCCTTCTCTCCTTTTGCGCCCGGATCCCCTTTCTCGCCTTTCTCCCCACGATCTCCTTTGTCGCCTTTGGCCCCCGTTTTCCCTTCCGGCCCGGTATCTCCCTTATCCCCTTTGTCTCCCTTTTCTCCCCTATCGCCTTTCTCGCCCTTTTCGCCCTGCGGGCCGGGCAGTCGTTTAAGCTCAGCAAGTTCCCGTTTCAGTGCGTCAAGTGCGCCAGGCAGCTTGAGCGCATGCCCGGGGTGCCACTCGCGCAAACCCCGTCTTGAGATCGTGCTTCCGAAGAAAACAGACCAGCGACGCAAACGAACACAAACGCGCCAACCGCATGAAGTCGCATATTTCTCTCCCTACCGCAGTTTCTCAGCTTGTGCTCCGTCGGCGAATGCGAGGACACCAAATTCTCTCGTCTGATTCTTGGGGAACAACAACGCGCGATGCATCTCCCAGAAGTGTTGTGACGGTGAGAATTGCAAGAGCGTTTGTCCGTTCAGGTCCTTGGAACGAATCCTGGTCATGTCACTTCACCTCCTGAGTCGGAGCCAGCGAGGGCTCCCCGGGCGCTAGCCCGGTATGTCAGGGTCTAACTCCATGAATTCGAAAGATGATAGCGATACCTTCTTCGAGGGAGGGGAGCGCAAGAGGACAGACACCACCTTTTCTGTCGATCGCCGCACGTTACTGAGAGGAAGCGTGTCCGCCGCAGCAATCGTTTCATTTCTGTCGAGGGAGACGAGAGCGGAGAGCGTGGCCGCGAGCAAGGCGCTAAACCCGCGCGATCCGGCGCCCATGCGCCTACGTGTCAATGGGCAGGATCACGACCTGAGTCTCGATACACGTACGACGTTGTTGGACGCGCTGCGAGAGCATCTCGCCCTCACGGGCAGCAAAAAGGGTTGCGATCAGGGCCAATGCGGCGCGTGCACCGTCCATGTGAACGGACAGCGCGTCCTCTCGTGCCTGACCCTGGCTGTCGCCGTCCAGGGCCACGAGATCACCACCATCGAAGGCTTGGCGAAGGATGGAAAGCTGCATCCCATGCAGAAAGCCTTCATCGACCAGGACGGCTTTCAGTGCGGCTATTGCACGCCCGGACAAATCATGTCCGCCGTGGCCTGCGTGAAGGAGGGCCATGCCTCCGACCCCAATCAGATTCGGGAATATATGAGCGGAAATCTGTGCCGCTGCGCCGCTTATCCGAACATCGTCGCGGCAATCGAGCAGGCCCGCCAGGTGATGGAGTCTTGAGCCATGCGGCCATTCACTTACACAACCGCGCAAAGCGCCGAGGATGCTGTCAATTTAGGAATGGTTCAGGCCGATGCCCATGTTCGCGCACCGGTGCAGTTCCTCGCAGGCGGCACCACGCTTATCGATTTGATGAAGATCGGCGTGATGCAGCCGTCCGCGCTCGTGGACCTCAAGCGCATTCAGGACCCGGCTTTACGGCGCATCGAGGCAAATGATCACGGGCTTCGCATTGGCGCGCTCGTTTCCATGGCTGAGGCTGCGGAACACGATGCAATCAAGCGCGATTACCCAGTCCTTTCGCAGTCGCTGTGGATGGCGGCAAGCCAACAGCTCCGCATCATGGCGACGCTCGGTGGGAATGTGCTGCAGCGCACTCGGTGCAGCTATTTCCGCGATACGTCCTACGCGCAATGCAACAAACGCAATCCTGGCTCCGGCTGCGCCGCGCTTGACGGTTTTAATCGGCAACACGCTGTGCTCGGCACGTCGGATGCCTGCATTGCCACTTACCCCGGCGACTGGGCGCAGGGCCTGATTGCGCTCGACGCCAAGGTTGAGGTCCTTGGACGAGGGGGCATCCGCACCCTTCCATTCTCCGAGCTTCACCGCGACTATGGTGATGCTCCGCACATCGAAACGAACCTGAGGCCTGGAGAACTGATTACGGCGTTTCTCGTGCCGTCCGGCCCCCACACCCGGCGCTCGCTCTATCTCAAAATCCGCGATCGGGAATCCTACGAGTTTGCTCTTGCTTCCGCAGCCGTCGCCCTCGATCTCGACGGCGATCGGGCGCGGGATATTCGCGTCGCTCTCGGCGGCGTCGCGACCAAGCCCTGGAGAGCTCGCGAAGCAGAAGACATGCTGCGGGGTCAGCCGATAACGGAAGACCTGCTCAGGCGCGCCGCCGACGCCGCCTTCACATCGGCAAAGTCGAGAAAATACAACGCATTCAAAGTCAAGCTCGGCCAGGAAACGCTGGTTCGCGCGATCATGCAGGCGCGAGCGATGGAGGTTTAGATGTCAGAAGCAGCTCCAGAGCCGAAAGAAAACATGGGCCAGCCTGCGCCGAGGATCGACGGCCGGCTGAAGGTCACGGGCGAGGCCAGGTATTGCTCCGACTTCCCGGTTCCGCGGCCCGCTTTCGCGTACCTCGTGACGAGTTCGATCTCCCGCGGCACAATCACGAGCTTCGACTATAGTGAGGCGCGAAAGGTTCCGGGCGTCCTGCTCATCATGACGCACGAGAACACGAAGGTGCCGGGCGAATTCAAGTTCTTCGCGAATGGCGGAGAGGCTTGCACCGCCCACAAGCCCCTGAGCGACGCCCGCGTTTACCACGACGGCGACTACGTTGCGATGATCGTCGCCGAGACCTTCGAGAACGCCCGTGAGGCCGCGCATCGCTTCAAAGTTGCCTATCAGGCGGAGCGGCCCACCGCGACCATGGATCAGCCTGGGACCGAAATCCGAGACGCGGAAAAGGTAAGCCCCCGGCATCATGATGCGAAGGCGGGAAACGCGGACGAAGCTTTGGCCGAGTCCGAGGTTACGCTGGACGCCGCGTATTACACGCCGACTCAGCACCATAACCCGATCGAGCTGTTCACCACGACCTGCGTCTGGAACGGCGATGAGCTTACGGTCTATGAGCCCAGTCAGTTCGTGGTCGGCATGAAGCATGGCCTGGCAAGCGAGCTGAACGTCAATCCAAATCAGGTCAGAGTCATTTCGCCCTTCATCGGCGGGGCGTTCGGTTCCAAGGGCAGCTTGACGCCCCGGACGGTGCTTGTTGCGATGGCGGCGAGGCAGCTCAACCGGCCCGTGAAGCTCGTCGCGACGCGCGATCAAGGCTTCACCATCGCGACCTACCGCGCCGAGACGAGGCACCACGTCAAGATGGGCGCGGGACGCGACGGCAAGCTCAAAGCCTATTGGCATGAGGCGTGGGAAATGACATCGCGCACCGATGATTACCTTGTCGGCGGCGTGGAATCGACGGCCGCGATGTATCAGACGCCAAATGTATGGACGAAGGTTCATGTCGTTAAAGGCGACCGGAACACACCCGGCTTCATGCGCTCGCCGCCGGAAGTCCCTTACATGTACGCGCTTGAATCGGCGATGGACGAGATGGCGGTGAAGCTCGCCATGGACCCGGTGGAATTTCGCCGCGTCAACGACACGATGGTGAACCCCACCACAGGCGCGCCCTACACCTCGCGCTCGCTCATGAAATGCTTTGATGAGGCCTCGAAAGCCTTCGGCTGGGAGAAGCGCAATCCGCAACCGGGGTCGATGCGCGACGGAGACTGGCTGATCGGGTGGGGATGCGCGACCGCCACCTATCCCACGCAGCTCAACCCGTGCGCCGCGCGCGTCCGTCTC
>Ga0074046_10004783_pt1 | contig 10946 bp, 8 predicted proteins | sample BogForMeECP23OM3_FD_94441 | JGI IMG/M metagenome (GOLD analysis project Ga0074046, IMG submission 94441) | Bog forest soil microbial communities from Calvert Island, British Columbia, Canada - Bog Forest MetaG ECP23OM3 | ecosystem: Environmental > Terrestrial > Soil > Wetlands ...
CGATTTTCCGGGTTGCATCACCGCCGGAAAAACCCTCGATGAAGCGAGCCGGATGGCGGCGGAGGCGTTGGCGCTCCATATCCAGGGCATGATCGAAGACGGAGACGCGGTCCCGGAGCCGTCGAAGCTCGACGATGTCGCGAGGGACGCGGCCAGGCACAGCGCCATCGCATTCATGGTGAGCGTGGACGCTCCCGATGCAACGGTGCGCGTCAACATCACGGCGCGCGAAAGCCAGATCGAAAGAATCGATGCCCTGGCCGAAGCCGCCGGCATGACCCGCTCCGGCTACATGGTGCGCGCCGCCCTCGACATCGCCGTCGGCAAAGAGAAAAAGAACGAAAAGCGAACCGCGCGCGCGTCCTCTGGGCGCTAGCCCGGGCGCAGAGCGACCCCCTTCATCCGAACTCAACTTTTTCTTTTGAACACCCCCACGCTTCTGCTTGTTGTTTCGACCGCAGTGCTCTTTTCTTGGATTTCCCCATGTGCCTTCGGTCACTAAAGCTAGCACGAACTCTAAAGCCTACCAGCCGGGCATTAAGCAGCCAAACGCATCCAAACCCGCCGGCTGAAACTTCTCCCCGCCCTCCGCGTCCTATACTGTAGCCAAGAGGGCAGGTCTACATCCAAGCGCGCCCGCCACGCGTAATAAATAGTGGGGATAGTGAGTTGTTGTGGGGATTCAATGTTGATCAAAAAACCAGCTGATATTCCTTCTTCCGAGATAACCCCCCGGCAGACCTACCTCAACCGCCGGAAATTTCTAGCCGGCGCGGCGCTTGCCGGCGCCGCGGCCGCGACCGGCGTGGCTTTCCGCGATCTCGCCGAGCCTCCCCTCACGGTCCAGGCCAACGCCAAAATCGACGGCCTCCAGAAAAGCTCCTTCAGCACCACGGAGAAGGAAACCCCCTATAAAGACGTCACCAACTACAACAACTTCTACGAATTCTCGACCGACAAGTACGAGCCGGCCTCACTGGCGAAAGATTTCAAGACCCGTCCCTGGACGGTAACCATCGACGGCCTGGTCAAGAAAAAGCAAGTCCTCGACGTCGATGCCATCATCAAAATTACCGCTCCCGAAGAGCGCATCTACCGCCACCGCTGCGTCGAAGGCTGGTCGATCGTCGTGCCTTGGGTCGGCTTCTCCCTTAGCGAATTGATCAAGCGCGCCGATCCGCTTCCCAGCGCGAAGTTTGTCGAATTCACCACCCTCTACGACCCCAAGCAGATGCCGGGCCAGCGCCTCGATGTGCTGAAGTGGCCCTACGTCGAAGGCCTGCGGATGGATGAAGCCATGCACCCGCTGGCGCTGCTTTGTTTCGGCATGTACGGCGAGACGTTGCCCAATCAGGATGGCGCACCCCTGCGCATAGTCATCCCATGGAAGTACGGCTTCAAGAGTGCGAAATCCATCGTTCGCATCCAGTTCACCGACCAGCAGCCCCGCAACAGCTGGCAGATTTCCGCGCCCAACGAGTACGGCTTCTACTCCAACGTCAATCCGAACGTGGATCATCCGCGCTGGAGCCAGGCCAAGGAACGCCGCCTCGGAGAATTTTTCAAGCGCCCCACGCTCCTGTTCAACGGCTACGACCAGGTCGCGAGCCTGTATGCGGGGATGGATCTGAAGAAAAACTTTTGAAGAGAAGGTCAGAGTTAGAGGTCAGATTTCAGAAGTCAAGTCTTGTGGCGACTGTTTTCACCTCTGACCTCTGACCTCAAACCTCTGACCTCTGCAATCGGAATGAAGCTGCGCCTCACCAAACTCGCCCTCTTCCTCGCCGCGCTCGTCCCGCTCGCCCGGCTTGGATGGAAAGCGCTGCACGATGGTCTCGGCGCCAACCCGATCGAAGTCATTACTCACTCCACCGGCGACTGGACGCTGATTCTCGTCCTGACCACCCTCTCGATCACGCCCCTGCGCCGCATCACCCGTCAATATTGGCTCATCGGCGTCCGCCGCATGATCGGACTATTCGCCTTCTTCTACGGCACGCTCCACTTCCTCACCTACATCTGGCTCGACAAATTCTTCGACCTCCACGAAATGCTCAAGGACATCGCCAAACGCCCCTTCATCACAGTTGGCTTCTCGGCATTTGTGCTGCTCATCCCGCTGGCGGTCACTTCGACCACCGGCTGGATCCGCCGCCTCGGCGGCAAGAACTGGCAGCGCCTGCATCGCTTGATCTATCTGACTGCAACTCTCGGTGTAGTGCATTACTGGTGGCTGGTAAAAGCCGACATTCGCAAGCCCGAAGAATACGCACTCGTGCTCGGAATTCTGCTCCTCTATCGACTAGTCACCTGGGCCGCCGAAAAGCGCAAGCAGAGGCCGACGACAGCCATTTCCCCAACCCCGGCCGAAGCAACCAAAGTTTAGCGCCTGAAGTCAGGGAATCCGCCTGTGCCTGCGGACCCACTTCATGGGGAAACTCCCCCATTACCATTCTTTACAGAAACTTTTCCCCACAGCCGGGGTTTTAGTGCATCCTAAAGGTCATCACCCTCAGGAGAGTGTCTATGAATCCCCTTGCGTCCCCCAAGTGTGCCGCACGCCTGCTCATGGCTCTGGCGGCGGTCTCAGGTCTGTTCCTAACAGCCGGCTGCGGCAGCAGCAGCAAAATTTCGACTAACAAGGAAGGCTTCAGCAACGCCAGCCTGACTGGTACCTACGTCTTCTCTTCCACCGGCGTCGACTCCACCAACGGCGAGTTCCTCGCGGTGACAGGCTCCTTCCCAGCCGATGGGAACGGCAACGTAACAGCAGGAGGCAACATCGACATCAACAGCCTCTCGTTCGGGCACTCCTCGACGCCGATTAGCGCCGCTACCGGTGCCTACAGCGTTGGAGCCGACGGCCGCGGGCAGGTAACCCTCACTACCTCGAGCGACGTGCTGACGGGTATCGTCTTGGATTTTGTCCTCACCTCGCCTTCGCACGGGCTGGTTACGGAATTCGACAGCGACGGGAGCGGCAGCGGAACGCTCGATCTGCAAACCACCGGCGCCCTGACGGGTTCTTATTCCTTTGGTCTTTCCGGCTCTACCTCTGGGGGTACTCCGCTGGCAATGGTTGGGACTTTTAGCACGAGCGTATCTCGTGCCCAGGGCATATCCTTCAATGGCCTGGCGGACATTAACAGCAACGGCGCTGCCCCCGGAGGATTGTCAGGCTTGAATCTTGCCGCCACCGTTACCGCGGGATCGCCCGGAACAGCCACTCTTAGCGCTTACAACTCCAGTTTCGATTTGATCGCGACCTATAACTTCGACGTGTACATGGTCGATGTCACGCACTTGAAGTTCATCGAAACCGACACCGCGCAGATACTGGCCGGAGATGCCTTCACGCAGCAGACATCGATCCCCGACGGCGTGTATGCCTACTCCATGGAAGGCCTCGACTCCACCAGCAACGGCGAACCGCTTGCCATGGCGGGCTTCTTCACCTCCGCCTCGGGCACACTTAGCGCCGTTCTTCAAGACTATAACGATGCCGGTAACGTCACTGAGGTGGCGGGGACTGGGGGTTCTTTCACCACCATCACGGGCGGACGAACCGAGCTGACCCTGGACAGCATCTATAACGGCGCCTCCGGACTTCTCGACTCACCCACGTTTGCTGCCTATCCCTCCAGCGGCGGGATTGAGATGCTGGAAATTGATAACCCTACAGATGGCGAGTTCGGGATCACCGGTGGCATCGTTTTGCCCCAGGGCAGCACCACCACCATCTCAACCACGCCCGGCTACGGCTTGAATCTCTCGGCGATCAATGGCGGTGGCAGTTCCCTGTTCGAGGAGGATGACATCGCCGAGTTCACCGTGGACAGCAGCGGCAATTACACGGGCGCGGAGGACATAAACGATGAAGGGTCTACTACATCCAACGTCTCGTTCACCGGAACACTCACGCCCGACACAGCGGTCGCCGGCCACGGTATTGTAACCAACTCCAGCACGTTCGACTTCGCCTATTACGTCGCGAACAACGGCGCAACCATCCTCATCCTTGAGACGGACACTACTCAACTCGGATTAGGGTCCTTCGAAGCCCAAAGTTCGTCGGGGAGCGGCGTTCGGGCAGCCGTCGCGCACACTCAGTTCTCACCGGTGGTGGTGAGGCCGAAGGGGAAAGCCGCGTGGAAGAAGCGCAGCAAGTAGTCCTTCGCAGCACTTTACAAACAACAAAGGCGTGGCCCACGGGCCACGCCTTTCTTTTGACTTCCGCTGTTTGAGCTGAGCGACCGAAATCAAGAAAATTGCAGCTAACTCATTGATTCCAAAAAATCGAGCCCAGGGGGGCCAACGAAAAAGGGCTGCGAACGCAGCCCTTTTACCTTCAAACAAAACCGAATAGTTCTTAAGCGATGCTCTCCGCCGCAATCTTTTCCGTCAGGAAGGCCTCAATCACGTCGCCGATCTTCACGTCCCCATAGTTGGCGATGGAAATTCCGCATTCCATGCCGCTGGTGACTTGGGAAGCATCGTCCTTGAAGCGCCGCAGCGACGCGACCTTGCCTTTGAACACGACCACGTTATCGCGAAGTAGCCGCACTTCCGAGTCGCGCTTGATGAAGCCATCGGTGACGCGGCAGCCTGCAATTGTTCCCACCTTCGGAATACGGAAGGTTTCGAGCACCTGCGCGCGTCCCTGATAAGTCTCCTTGATGGTCGGCTCAAGCAGGCCAGTCATGGCGCGCTTGATCTCATCCTGCAACTCGTAAATGATCGAGTGCAGGCGGATGTCGACCTTCTCCTGGTCGGCCAGTTCCTGCGCTTTGCGCTCGGGTCGGACGTTGAACCCGATGATGATGGCGTTCGATGCCGAGGCCAGCAGCACGTCAGTCTCGGTAATAGCGCCGATGCCGGAACGCAGCAGTTTCAGCCGCACCTTGTCGTTCGAAAGCCGCCCGAGCAGATCGCCCAGCACTTCGACCGAGCCCTGCACGTCGGCTTTGAGGATGATGTTCAGTTCCTTCATGCCGGCCGTCTTCAGCTGTTCAGCCAGCCCTTCAAGCGAGACACGCGAACTCTTGGCCAGAGCCGCTTCGCGCGCTTTCTGTTCGCGGTATTCGGAAATGTCGCGCGCCTTCTCACGGTCAGTCACGACGACGAACTGGTCGCCCGCCTGCGGCAAGCTCTCAAGGCCGAGGATTTCGACTGGTGTGGAAGGCGGCGCTTCCTGCATCGCTTGTCCGCGATCGTCGAACATGGCGCGTACTTTGCCGTAGGCATTGCCGACCACAAAGTTGTCGCCGGCGTGAAGCGTACCGTTCTGCACGAGAATAGTTGCGACCGGACCGCGTCCGCGATCCAGCTTCGCTTCGAGCACCACGCCACTGGACGCGCGGCCGGGAGTCGCCTTCAGTTCCTGCAGGTCCGCGGTCAGGCAGATCATTTCCATCAGCAGGTTCAGGTTGGTCTTCTTCTTGGCGGAAACGTCGACGAAAACCGTCTTGCCGCCCCAGTCTTCCGGCAGGAGGCCGCGATCGGCCAGTTGCTTTTTCACCCGCTCGGGCATCGCTTCCGGCTTATCGATCTTGTTGACGGCGACGATGATTGGCACTTCCGCGGCATGCGCGTGGTCGATAGCTTCAATGGTCTGCGGCATCACGCCGTCATCGGCGGCCGTGACCAGCACGACGATGTCGGTAGCTTTCGCGCCGCGAGCGCGCATGCGTGTGAAAGCCTCGTGGCCCGGAGTATCGAGGAACACGATCTCGCGGCCAAAGGCCGGAGACGAGTTATCGGTGATGCGAACCTTGTAGGCGCCGATGTGCTGCGTGATTCCGCCCGCTTCGCCTTCCGCGACGTTCGTAGAGCGAATGGCGTCGAGCAGCGTGGTTTTACCGTGATCGACGTGGCCCATGATGGTGACGACCGGCGGCCGCGTAACGGTTTCCGCCCCCTCTTCGCTGCTCTCGGTGGCTTCGGCCGTATCCTTTGCGGCCTGCTCTTCGAAGGTAATGACCTCGGTCTCCGCTCCGAAAAAGCGCGCCATCTCGCTGGCCAGTTCGGCATCGAGCGTCTGATTGATGGTGGCGAACACACCGCGCACTACGAGGCGGGCGATGACATCCTTGGCGCGAATTCCGAGCTTCTCCGCCAGATCCTTCACCGAGATTCCTTCGGTGATCGTAATGTTGCGTGTGATCGGCGCCGGTTCGTTGTTGACGATCATGCGCGGCGGCGGCGTATAGCCCTTCATCGGGCCTTCCTTCACGCCTCGCGGAACATATCTCTGTCCCGGACGCCGCGACGGACCTCCTGGACGGCTTCCCGGCCGACTCGGTCCCGGAGGAGCCATCGGTGCGCCTGGCCCAACGCCGAGCGGACGCGTACCCGTTGGCGACACGCGCGTCGGGTGCATGGGACGGCGCTCGCCTGGACGCAGCGGTGGACGCGCTCCCGGCGCGGATGGCCGCGCGGTGCGCTGGAATATTGGCTGCCCTGGCACAGGCCGTCCCGGTGCTGGACGCGGTGGCGCTCCCGGCGCGGGAATCGGCGCCTTGTACACGGGGCGCGGTCCGGTCTGCGGCATGATCATGCGCCGCGGTGGTGGTACTGGCGCGGCCGGCCTTTCGGGCGCGACCGGTTGGACAGATACGTTCTGGGCTGAAGGTTGCACGGATATCGGAGCGCCAGCAGCAGAAGCCGGAGGCGCGGGAACGCGCGGCGGGACAGCGGCCGTTGGCGGCGCGGCACTCGCCGCCGGAGCTGCCAACGACGACGCCAAGGATGTCTCGGAAGACACTGACGATGGCGGCGCAACGCGTGCGGGCGGAGCCACAGGGGCCTTCGGTGGAATAACGACCACAGCTGGTGGCCGCTGGGCAGCAACGGACGCAGGCGTCACCAATCTCGGAGCAGGCGGTTCAGCAACCGGTTTCGGCGGCGCAGGCCTCGCGGGCGAAGGGGCCGCCGGTGCTTCCGCCTTGGCCTCGATGGAGGGCGCTGCCACGGATGGTGGCGCCGGTGGCTTGACCACAGGCCGAGCTACGGGATGCTCAGCCGCCTCTTTCTGCTGCGTAATGGCACGCAACACATCGCCCGGACGCGAAATGTGCGACAGGTCGATCTTGGTCTTGAATTCATCTTCGCCGTGAACCGCAGGCCGGGATGACCTTGCGGAAGTCGAACCAGCTTCAGCGTGGGAACGAAGAGCCTTGCGCACCAGTTCGGCTTCGTGGTCTTCCAGCGAACTGGAATGCGTCTTCTTCTCGGTAACGCCGACCTCGGTCAGGACGTCAAGAATGGCTTTACTCTTGACCTCCAGCTCACGGGCCAGATCATTGATTCGAATCTTCATCCGCTCTCAGTTTCCTTTTCCTGTCCCGCCTGGTTCGGCTGTTGACGTTACGATCGCATATCTAGCCTCACGGAATCCTGTGTCGCCTCAACAACGCTTGTGTCAACGGCTGTCATGATCGCTTGCCATTCACTGTCACACCGACGAACTCCGCGCTTTCGCTCCGGAAATCCTTCCGGACTCGCCAATATTCCCGCAGTTCAGCTCTCTTTATCTTCCGGAGCTTGGTCTTCTGGGGCTTCTTGCGTCGACGGCTGATCGCCGTCTGTGGCCGTCGCGGCGGATTCGATCTCAGCGGCCGATGTCTCCGCTTCGCTCGCGTTTGCCGCCGGCGTTTCCTCGGGGGAAGCAGCTTCCGCAGCGGCTTCCTCGACGGGGCTGTCAGCTTCGGCGGCTACTGCTTCGCCGCCATCCAGACTGGCAAAGTAATTATTGACCGCAATACTGATTTTTTCCACCGTTTTCGGGCCGATGCCTTCGATGGCTTCCAGTTGCTCGGGCGTCATATCCGCCAACGACTCGACCGTGTTGACGCCAGCAGCCTTCAGCTTCTCGACCAGACCCTCGCCCAGCCCGGTAACATTTTCGAGCGGGGTCACAGTCTGCGTCACTAAAGCGGACATCTGTTGTTCCACTTCCTGCCGCTTTTCTTCCTCGCTCTTGATGTCGATCTTCCAGCCCAGCAACTTGGCCGCCAGGCGCACGTTTTGGCCCTTCTTACCGATGGCCAGTGAAAGCTGCGTGTCGTCGACGACCACTTCTAGGTATTTTTCGCCCGAGTCGATCACTGTAACCCGGCTTACTTTGGCCGGTTGGAGAGCCTTTTCGGCAAATGTCACTGAATCTTCGTGGTACTCGATGATGTCGATCTTCTCGCCGCGCAACTCGCGGATGATCGACTGCACGCGCATTCCCTTCATGCCAACGCAAGCGCCCACCGCATCGACATCTTTGTCTTTCGACATCACGGCAATCTTGGTACGCTCGCCAGCCTCACGCGCAATCGCGCGGATAACGACCGTGCCGTCGTAAATTTCCGGCACTTCGGTCTGAAACAGATGCTGGACGAGTTCCGGCGCGGCGCGCGAAACGACTACGCCCGGCCCTTTGACAGCTTTTTCGACCCGCACGATCACCACTCGGATCCGCTCGCCGATCGCAAATGATTCCAGACGTGACTGCTCCTTGCGGCCCATGCGCGCTTCGGCTTTGCCGATATCGACGACCACGTCCGGCCCTTCGATCCGTTTGACCGTGGCATTCACGATCTCGCCGACATGGCCGACATATTCGTTGTAAACCGTGTCGCGCTCAGCCTCGCGCACCTTCTGGAAGATCACCTGCTTGGCTAACTGCGCGGCAATGCGGCCGAGAATCCCTTCGGTCACCTTCGGGATCAGCAACTCGCCGCCGACCTCGGCGCTGGGATCGAGTTTGCGCGCTTCCTCCACGGTCACCTGAAGATTCGCATCCTCAACCTGTTCGGGAATCTCAACGATCGACTTCACGGCATAGGCATTGATCTTGCCGGAATCCTTATCGAGCACGGCGCGCAGATTTTCCTGCGTCTTGTAATACTTGCGCGTAGCCACGACGATGGCGTCTTCAACCGCGCTAACTACAATCTGCGGGTCGATGCCCTTTTCGCGGCTGACCGCGTCGATGATGTTGTAGAGCTCGCTAGGCATATGAATTTCGAACCACAGGTCGCTGGTGTTAGGTCGCGGGAATCCGTTTTCCCTGACACTAAGACCTGAAAACTGAGACCTAAATTTCCGGCACCAGATTCGCCTTTTCCACGTTCGCCAGCTCGATCTCCACCGATGGCGAACCGTCTTTCGGACGCATCTTGCGCCGCGCCTCACTCAAATCGAGCAACAGCTTCCCACTCTCGAAGCGTTCCAGCTTTCCTTCAAAATGCCGGTTGTTATTCACCGGCTCGCGGGTCGTTAGCTTCATGCGATGGCCGCGGAAGCGTTCAAAATCCGCTGCCTTCGTCAGCTTACGATCCAACCCCGGCGACGAAACCTCAAGCACATACGACGCGCCCGGCACCGCATCTTCGACATCGACGATCGTGCCAAACTCGCGGCTGAATGCCGAGCAATCCTCGTGCGTGACCCCGTCGGGATGATCGGCCGACGGCACTGCTCCCGGGCGGTCGATGAACACGCGCAACATGCGGTGCTTGCCCGACCCAAGAAACTCAATGTCCCATACAATCAGCCCGCTCGAGGCCGCGACCCGATCGGCAATTTCCCGGATCTTGCCTTGGTCAAAAGCCATTGCTTCAATCACTTACGAAAAAACTGAGGTGTCGGACTGAAGCCCCAACTAAAAAGTGGGCTTTCGCCCACTGGTGTGCTTCGCCAATTCCGACACTACGACACAACAGTTTCCATCCGTAACTATACGCCCGCTTCCCCAAAAACACAAACCGGCGCGCTAGAATCCGAAGTTAAGACGAGAACATCACAACGCTCATGCGACATGCAATTTTAGGTGCTGGCGGCGTAGGCGGAATGATTGGAGCCTGTCTGGCTCGCGGCGGCGAATCGGTCACATTGGTGGTCAGGCCAGAGACGCTCGCTGACCATCCGCCGGAACTTCAATTCGAAAGTCCCTTCGGCAGCTGGTCCGTTGACGTAGCGTGGGCATCATCGGTTCCGTCGACCGATGTTTTGTGGCTGACCGTTAAGGCGACGCAACTCGAAGCCGCCATGCGCTCGATGGGCGGCGCGCGATCCTTCGGTGCCATCGTGCCGCTGCTGAACGGAATTGACCACCTCGAACGGCTGCGGTCGAAATTCGGCGCAGAGCGGGTGATTCCGGCCACATTCGCCGGCGAAACGGAACGGGTAAGCGTGGGCCATATCACCCATCGCTCGCCATTTGCGGTGCTGAACATATCAGGGCGAGGCCGCAGCTTGCTTCAGCCGGTGAGCGATCACCTGCGGAGCATCGGCTTCAACTGCAACTTCGTCGATGACGAAACGACCCTGATGTGGAGCAAGCTGGCTTTCCTGGGCCCGTTTGCGTTGGCCACGAGCGCGTTCGACAAGCCGATCGGCGAGGTCGTGGCCAACCCGTCCACGTGGCAACAACTTGAAGGCTGCGTGCGCGAAACCTGCATGGCAGGCCAGGCGGAGGGCGCGAAGCTCGATGTCGAGAAAGTCTTGAAGATGATACAAGTCGCACCGCCCGCCATGCGCAGCTCAATGCAGAAAGATGTGGATCGCGGGCGCCCGCCGGAATTGGACGCGATTGGCGGCACCATCGTGCGCGCCGCGCGCCGGCATGGGCTGCAGGTGCCGGTGACGGAGAACCTGATGGCCCAAATCGAAGGACGAATGTCGCGGCCTACTTCCTGACCGACGAACTGCCCTGCGCGAACACGGAACACCACTAACCGGCCTCACCGTCCTGCGGACTTTCGGCGGATCACCGTTTATAATCAACCGTTTTAATCTACGTTCTTTTCGGAGCCTTCCGACATGGCACAAGCCTCGATGGCAGCGCATCCCGCCCTGAAAGAAACTTACGTGCAGCTGAAAACTCGCATGGATAAAGCGGTGGAGGATTTCCGCCGCGAAATGGCAGCGACGCGCACCGGCCGCGCCAACGTCCA
>Ga0074046_10004785_pt1 | contig 10944 bp, 11 predicted proteins | sample BogForMeECP23OM3_FD_94441 | JGI IMG/M metagenome (GOLD analysis project Ga0074046, IMG submission 94441) | Bog forest soil microbial communities from Calvert Island, British Columbia, Canada - Bog Forest MetaG ECP23OM3 | ecosystem: Environmental > Terrestrial > Soil > Wetlands ...
CACTCCTTTGTCTGGCTGCGGTTTGGGAAGTGGAGGGAGGCCGCCGACGGCGCGCGATGTCGAAGGCGTAAAGCTCGCGGGGATCGCCAATCTCATCGCAAGGTCAACGGACTGGCTCAAGGCTGGGAGCTTCCGGCTTCCACAGCTTGATGCGACAATCACCGGCGTCGAAACGGCAGTGGCCGAAGCCGGACATGACCGGCTACAGTATCCACCTCTCAGCGAGTTCGCGCTGAGCTGTCTGTGACGGCCTGGGCGAAGCGTTGAAGAGCGAGCTGGGCTCGTGAACAAGAAGGTTGCGGCGGTGGATGGAGAAGAACGGCATGATGCAGGGGAGGCGGGTCCTCGACCAGGCCCTGAGGCACTCCATCGAGGAGACCTGGGCCGTCTTTACCCCCGAGGCGGGGACGCCCGATGTTGCCCTGTTTCTTGGCCGCCTGAGCGACCTGGCCCGGTCCAATGCGTTTCTCTGGATGAAGGCCGGGCTCTCGGTGCAGGAACAGGCTACGCGCCTTGTCCCAGCGGGCCAGTCTCTCTCCCGCTCCCTGGTGATGGCCTGTGTTACGGCAGATATCGTGCTTGGCTATTCCACGCTCAGTGAACGGGCGAAGTGGTTTCCGCAGCTGGTGAAGCCGCGAGACTGGGAGCTGCAGCACCAGCGCAGCGCGAACCGGGTGCTGGAGACGGCCGCTTCGCTCGGCGGAGCGCTGATTAAGGGCTGCCAGTTCGCTTCCACGCGTGCCGACATCCTTCCAGCCGCCTACATCCGCTCGCTGGCTTCTCTTCAGGATCGGATGCCGCCGCGCTCATGGGCTGAGATCGAAAAGGCCATCGCCAGCGAGTTACATCAGCGCCCGGAGGACATCTTTGCCGGCATCGAGCGGGAGCCGGTCGCTGCCGCGTCGATCGCGCAGGTGCATCGGGCGCGATTGAAGGACGGGCGCACGGTCGCCGTGAAGGTGCAGTATCCGGATGTTGAGAACCTTGTGGCGACGGACTTGGCCGTCTTGGAGCAGATCGTCAAAGTGGTTGCGCGGCTGGCGCCGTCGATCGAACTCCGGCCGATCCTCGACTACCTAAGAGAGACGCTGCCGCTGGAACTCGACTTTACACGCGAGGCCGAGGCGATGATGAGCTTGCGAGCGGCGCTCGCTCACCGTTCCGATGTGATCGTACCGGCTTTTGTTCCGGAACTCAGCACCGGACGCCTCCTCGTGATGGAGTACATCGAGGGCATCAAGATTACCGATCGCGAAGCCCTGGAGCGGGCGGGCATCTCCCCGCACGATGTCGCGCGGCTTCTGAATTATCTGTATGCCGACCAGATGCTTCATCTCGGCATCCTGCACGCGGACCCTCATCCCGGCAATCTGCTTGTCCAGCCGGGTCCCCGCCTGGTGCTGCTTGACCATGGACTAACCGTTGCCTTGGCGCCCTCGCTCGTCGATGCCCTCAATAAACTGGTGCAAGCGCTGACACGGGGCGATTTCGCCGGAGTCAGTGACGCGCTTCGCGACGCTGGACTTCGACTCGAGGGCGAGGTGGACATTACCACCCTTCTGAGCTTGGCCGGAGTGTTGCTCGGGAAAGAGCCGGACGATGCCGGGAACGATGGTGATGCTATCGGCGCCGGAATGCAGTTTATGAAAAGCATCGGCGGTGTGCCTTCAGATTTGCTGATGGTCGGCCGGGCGCTGTCGCTGCTCGACGGCATTACGAAGCAACTTGATCCGGGCATGGATATCGTCGATTTGGCCGCTCACTATATCGAAATGCGCAGCTAGAGCGGAGTGCGCAAAATCGGAATCGGTTGCAAACGCAATCCTGAGGCAAAGCCCTGTCATCCCGGAACGGCGCCTTCGTCGTATCCGGGATCGCAAAAGGCGTTTCGATTTGTAATGGCCCCGGATATGCAACGGGGCATTCCGGGGCGACGATCTGGGGACGCCCGGTCCGATTAAACGCATGGTGCTCTAATGGCGAATGCAGTGAGCCACAAGCGCAACTGACCAAGGACTACATCCGGGGCGAGTTCAGCTAAGCCAATCGCAGAGGATCGCATTATGCTGCTTAACTTCGCGCCAGCCGCAAACGGATCATCGATGCCGTCGCGCACCGTTACACTGGGCCTGCAACTCCGCATACTGATTAGGGCACGCGCTTTCCTGGCCAGGGAGATGCGCGTCTTGCAACGGCGCCGGCCACCCTCGGAACGGCATCTTGGCCAAATGGGCGTTCGAGTAGCGCGGGTCCGACGTCACTTCGCGGCCAAGCCAGTCCGGCTTGTCGAAAATCGTGTCTTCATGAGGAAGCTCGATTTCAGCGATGACGAGGCCTCGATTCTCCCCCTGAAACACGTCGATCTCCCAGAACATGCCCTGCCATGGAATCTTGTGCCGAAGCTTCTCGATAACCCCGCCCTCTCGCAAGCCGAGCAAAGCGGTCCCGTCCGCGATCGGGATCTCGTATTCGAATTCAAGCCGCCGGACCTCTGACACAGGCGATTTGAACGTCATTGTGGCTCGAACCCCATCGACAAGCCGGATGCGAAGGGACATCGACCCGTTACGGGTGAGATAGCCCTGCCGGATGGATGTGGCTCGATCGGCAGACGTGCGCCAGCGGCAATCCCGAACCAGGAATTTCCGTTCGATTTCATAGGGCATTCGTTTGCCGCCGCTTTCGACTAAAAAACACCGCTTGTTCAGAGGCTCTCGCGGCAGACATCATTCAGGCAGGCGCGCGCTGTGACTAATAAACGCCCTGCCAAACTTGTTGGAGCATAATATGCCAGGAGGGCAGACGTTTCAACCAATGCCATAGTTTAGGGGTAGCTTCGGCAAGTCCGACAAGGCAGCGCGTTTTGAGGGCGGCTATCAGGTCAATGTTGGCGCCGGCCGAGCGTTAAAAGGCAACGCCGCGGTGCGTTTACTCATTGCAGCAAGTTTAGGGTGTGGCTTGCGATCATCGCCTCTTCGTCGGTTTTGATGACGAAGATTTGAGCCCGGCTTGGAAGGTTCGACACCCTCATGTCATTGCGCACGTTGCGGGCGTCATCAAGATCAAGGCCGAGCCAACCCAAACCCTCGCAGATCCTATGCCGGATGCGAGCGGAGTTTTCCCCGATACCGCCGCAGAACACGAGTGCATCGAGACCGTTCAAAGCCGCTGCAAGCCCGCCCAACTCGCGCCGGATGCGAAAAACGAAGTAATCAATTGCCTGTTCGGCTTCAGGCGTCCCGGCTTCCTCCAGTTCCCGCATGTCGCCGCTCAGACCGGACAAGCCGCTCAGACCCGAGTGCTTATAAAGGATCTCGGCAACGTCTTTGCTCGACAATCCCTCGTGGTCCATCAAGTAAAGCACGACGGCAGGGTCGAGCTGCCCGCATCGCGTTCCCATGGGAAGGCCGTCGAGGGCCGAGAAGCCCATCGTTGAGGCGATGCTCTTGCCACTGCGCATACCACACATCGATGCGCCCGCGCCGAGATGAGCAATCACCACGCGCCCTGCGGCGACATCCGGGGCGATTTTCCGAAGCTGCCCGGAGACATATTCGTAGGACAGGCCATGAAAACCGTAGCGCCGGACACCCTTGTCGTAATACTCGCGCGGCAATGCGAAGGTGTCATTCACCCAGGGGTGGGCGCGGTGGAACGCGGTATCGAAGCAGGCGATCTGCGCAGCACCTGGAAATGCCGCATGCGAAGCGGCAATGCCCGAGAGGTTGTGCGGCTGGTGCAAAGGCGCGAACGGGACGAATTCCTTAAGCTCAGCGATAATCTCGCCGGTGAGAATAAGCGGATCAGCGGATCAGCGTAACGGGTCCGCCATGCACAACGCGATGACCCACGGCATGAATGTCCATGCGTGGGAAATGCGTCTTGAGGGTATCGACGATGTGCTGCAAAGCGCTTTCGTGTTCGGCGACAACATGCTTCGGGATCATCTGGTTCTCAAGCACCTCCACCGCGGCCCGATTTGAGCACCAAGTGAGGGAAGACATTCAGCCCCTCGATCTGCCCAGCTGCCTGACGCAGGAGACCCTGACCATCCTCGGCGAACAGCGGCGGCGGCGCAGGAGGCGAGCCTCGCCTTCTCATTGCCGGCCCGGCTTGTCAGAATGACAGGCGCCCGAACGCCCAGCACGATGCCGGCCGCATCTGCGTGCGCGATGAAGACACGCATCATGAAGGCCCTCTTCCTCAGCCACAGCGGCTGCGCGTTCGTGAGGTTCAAGTGACACAAGCCGTCTGCCTCAACTTTCCGGCCGCCGCGGGAGCAAGCCGTTGGTGAAGCAGCCACTGATGAACGGGCGTTTGCAACCGTCCTGTCCGCAAAGATGATTTGACCGAACGGGATCACAGGCCGGCGCAAAGATGGATCATTCCGTCGTCTTGCCGTCGAAGTGCTCCTCGGTTGCCTCAGCCTCGGCCTTAGTAGCGGCTTTGAAACCGTCACGATGCTCCGGCGGAGTATAGAGGGTGTAGAGCTTCATTGGCTTGTGCCCGGTATTGACCACATTATGCTTCGCGCCCGCAGGAACCACGATTGCGTCGTCGCCCTTGATCTTGGTCCGGGTCCCGTCAATCCAGACCTCGCCCTTCCCCTTCTCGACCCGGAAGAACTGGTCTGTGCTCTCGTGAACTTCCTCGCCGATTTCCTCTCCGGGCTTCAAGGACATCACCACCAATTGCAGATGCTTTCCCATATAAACGACGCGGCGATAATCGTTATTTTCTTCGGTAAGGTCCTCAATATCCTCGACAAAACCCTTCATAATAATCTCCTTTGGTGGATAGGGTATAGGATGACCTTAAGAAGGCAACAGCGATATGACAAACTTCTTTTTGATCGGTTCCCGGACCGTCACGGTGCAGGATGTCATCAAAATGTTGCAGAGCAACATTAGTAGGTTCCTAGATTTTTTCCGAATGGGGCAAGCCAAAAGGAGCTCCCCGGATGCTGGGGATGGACCATATTCTCCGAGCCGACGGCGGCGAGCGGGGAAAGAGCTGTAGCAACGAGAGCAATAAGGATGCGGCTTATAGCGGTTCCTTTCAGCATGCCTCGGTTTCGACCTACAAGCCAATACAGGGCTTCAGCCATACCGTCGGTGAAAGGCATTTCGTCGGATTTTTTGTTGTGGCGCAAGATCGCTGCGCTGTTACCGTTATCGACGCAACGGTCGCGCGTGGCCGAGATCTGGAGGGACCGCGCCGGCAAAAGTTTGAGCTTCCGGCTGGAGGCCGCGCCGAAATCAAGGCTGACCACGGCAAAGCGCTTGGCATAGGCTGTTCAGCAGGAGCAACGGAAATCACAGTCGTGGCGTTGGAGCCGAACGTCCCAGCTTCCGCAAGCCGCTAAAGTGGGGGCTGCAGCAGGCTCGCAACCCTTGGCCGGGTTCTGAGTTTCGCTGGCCTTGGCTGGGATCATCATCGATTGGAGCTTTTCCAGGCGCGTCATCCTGTGAGAATTTGCGATCGGTTAACTTTATTGGGTTTGTTTCGCAAAAACGCCATAAGTAAGCAAATAAGAACTTTCACCCAAAGACTGGCTTGGACAAAGGCGTCATGATTTATGACGGTCCGTATAAGGCGTGGGCTTTCGCTGGCAAAGGCGCTCTTTGACCGGCAGTTGCGGCCAACGGATCAGGCATCGGGATGAATGGGGTGAAATGCCTGATCCGCTATTGACGCGCACGAACAACAAGACTCACGACGCGAAGCTAGAGCTTCACCATGACACATCCGTGAATTTAATCGCGGCTTCCCACAGGACGGCGCCCGCCTCTTTCGCAACCCAAAAACTTCCGGCTTCGGCTATGTGTTTCCCTGTGGAACGCCGTGCCTGGGACGACCGTCCGTGATGGTCTGGCCAGTCACGATTTAGCTCACAGACTCGGCAATGTTGGTGCAGTGATCGCCAACACGTTCGATGTTCTTTGCGCAAAAAAGGAGATGCGCGGCATATGAGATCGTCTTCGGGTCTTCCATCATGTAAGTGAGAAGCTCCCGGAACAGGGAATTGTACTGCTGGTCGATATCCTGATCGAGCATCCAGGCCTTAAGGGCGATCTCGGCGTCCCGCTTGGAATAGCTATCGAGCACGGTTTCCAACTGCCAGAGCGCCATGTCCCCCATCGCGCAGAGGCTCTTCGTCATGGGCGAAGCCCAGGCGCTTTCATCAAGATTTTCGATGCTCATTCCGATGTTTTTCGCCATATCCCCGATGCGTTCGAGATCACCCGCAATTCGCATAACTCCGATGATGGTGCGCAAATCGATGGCGACGGGCTGCCTCCTCGCTATGACCCGAACAGCGTATTCCTCGATTTCACGTTGCAACGCATCGATCGCCGGGTCCCCGTCGACGGCTAGCTTTGCCTGTTGGGAACTGGCCTGAGCGATTCCATTCAGCGCGGCGGCGAGGTGGCGCTCGGCCAAACGGCCCATGGACAAGATTTTGCTGTCGAGCGTGTTCAGGTCTTCATCGAAGGAGGCGACGGTGTGGCCAGTCATGGCACTGTCCCAATGGAAGCTTTCCCAAAGCCCTTTTTATCCGCTATTTTTAAGACAATAGCATAACAATCAGTCTTCACAGACCGGGATGAACTGGCTCTGCCAGAACCGCCGTGAGGATTGTTAAGCGCTTACAACTTCGACGATAGCGTGCTCTGTAAAATCTCGGCCATACTCGTCGCGCACCGTGAGTGTTAGAGTGTGGGAGCCGGGGTCGAGGTCGCTTGTAAGCCTTGCAGTCCAGATGTGCGACGAATTCTCAGCCTTCACCCAAGGTTTTTTCGTCGCCTCGTTGCGCGCGAAAAGCTCCTGAGCGAGCGGGTCTGGCCGGGCCTCGCGCATCATCGCGATCGGCGCAGCTTTTCCAATCGTAAGATCAACTGTTGTCTTCGGGCCGCCGTCGAAAACGTTAACGATCACTTCGGTCGCGTGGAGGGCATCGGCCGAGACTGGCGAGCCCAGCATCTGCCCCATTCGGAAATCGCGCTGCAACCGCGTTGCCATAGTGGAAGGCGTAGTAGGGCGCGCCGAAAACCCGTTTGAAGGTTTCGCGGGAATAGGTGCGGTCTTTGGCCTCGAAGTTCAGATCGTGATTGCCGCCGATGTTCCACCACGGAAGCCCGATCTGCCCGATGATGTGATTGTAGCGGCCGTACATCGAAAGATCGTCGAACAGGATCCCGAAGGCGGCCTTCGAACCGACAAGGGCGTTCACGACATCGTCGCGGACAAAATCAAGTTCCACATGGCTTTCGGGCTGAGGATCGGTGAAGAGAAGCACATCGAACTTTGACTGTTCCGGTTGCCGGATGAGCGGGAAATCGACCGACTCCGGCAACGATCCTGTTGGATCGACACCGCGAAAGCGAAGCCTGAGGTCTGCGGGCGACCCTTTCGGCTGGTGAATGAAGGAAAAGCGGGGAAGTTTTGTGGCCGGATCAATGGGGACGCCATAGCCACGGGGCTTGATAACGAAGATCACCGACTCGTTGTCGAGGGGAAGCGTATAGCGTCCCTGAGCATCCGTCCGCACAACCTCCCGGCCATTTGAGACAAGAACGCCCTCGACGCCGGGCTGGCGGCCTACCATCTGGGCGGCCGCGTCAGAGCCGGGAACGGCCCGAGGGGCTTCTGCATCGGCGGGCGATGCGAGCCCGAGCTCAAGCGCCGCAGCGCCCTTGATTGCGGCCCTGCGTGTGACTGTGGTTTTATCCATGTTGCGGCCTCTGGTATCCTCGAAGGTGTTGCAAAAAATGGATGAGCAGGCTGGCGGACGCGGAAGGTAGCGCGACCCAGGACGTCAGGACACGAGCCTCCGATCGGTTTCAAAACCGCGCATAAACTTCTAAGATACCCGTGTGTCAGTTTGGCTATGGGGTATGCTCCGCCCGCAAAACGTGCACTGATCTAGCGTCCATTTCTTGCACGCGGCCGCTTCTCAGGGGCGCGGGATAACCGCCACGTGCCGTTTTAGAGGTGAACTCAAGGCTTAGCTCGATCGTGGGCTTTTAGGATCACCAACTCGACAGAATGTGTTATCGTTCACTCCTTGCCAGCAGTGTCACCCCCATGCTCTCAAACCGTGAATTTGAACTGAAGCTCGACTTGTCCGAGGAGGATTTCGAGCGTCTTATCGCACATCCAAGGTTATCGGGGCCCCGGCTCGAGCGGTCAGAGAAACTCCTAAAATCTATCTATTACGATACGCCCGATCTTCGGCTGCGCGATCTGGGCGTCACGCTCCGGGTGCGCAACAACGGCAAGGGTTTCGTCCAGACCATCAAAGCCGAATGCCGGTTCGAGAACGGCATTTCCAACCCGATAGAAGTTGAGGCGCTTCTCGACAGTCCAAAGCCCGATATCGAGCGCATCAGCGATAAGAGCCTTCGCCGCAAGCTATCGAAAGCTGTGACCGGCTTCCCACTGGCGCAGGCTTTCCAAACTGTCGTAACGCGGACATCGTACAAGCTTGAAACAGGCGACAGCCTTGTCGAGCTTGCTTTGGATCGAGGCGAGGCGCGCGCCAAGAGGAGGAAAACGCCGATCCGCGAGGCGGAACTCGAACTCATCAAGGGCAATCCAGAGGTCCTGCTCGGGATCACCCAGGAGCTTTTCGCCGGGCAGACCGTGCATTTGTCCCCGATGACCAAGGCGGAGCGGGGTTATCGGCTTCTCCTTAAAACACCAGTGGCTCCTCCCGAACTCGCGCCGGCCAAAGCCACGCAGGCCGATGTCAAAAGTGGCCAGACCTGCGGGGCGGCCTTCGCCGCGATCTTCCGTTCGGCAGGCGAGCAAATCATCCACAATAGAAGCGCGGTGCTGGAAACGGATGCAGCCGAAGGCGCGCATCAGCTGCGTGTGGGCCTGACCCGTCTTCGCGCCGCGCACCGGGCCTTGGAGCCGCTTGTGGATACGCCGGCCTTCGATCAGCTTGAGGACGACGCACGCGCAATAGCCCGAGCTGTCGGCGAACTCAGGGATGCGGACGTCTTGATCGAAGACATTTACGCCCCCGTTGCAGGCGACGTTCCAGACCAGCAAGGATTTGACGAGCTCCATCGCGTGCTTCAGGCTCATCGGGCAGCCAAGCAGGGCGTAGCACGGGCATGCCTTCGGGCTGGGCGGTGGTCGCGGCTGCTACTCAGTCTCGCGCTTTGGCCGGCCGTGCTCGAAACAGACGCGTCCCTGCAGCAACAATCCATCGAAGACTACGCGAAGCAGGCCCTCAAAAGGCGCTGGAAGAAAGTCGCAAAATGCGGTCGCGCAATCGAGCACCTTGAACCGGAAGAAAAGCACAAGATGCGCCGCTCCTTGAAGAAGTTGCGCTATATGATCGAGTTCTTCGCGCCGGTCTTCCCGGGCAAGGATGTCAAGCCTTTCGTGAAGCAACTGAAGACGTTGCAGGACGTCTTTGGCTATGTGAACGACGTTCGGATGGCAGAGCAACTTCGTACCATCGCTGTCGAATTCGGCGAAGGCCCGGACAGCGCTCTCTCCGCGGGCATTGTGCTCGGCACGCATGAGGGAAAGGCTGCCGAAACCTGGACGCATGCGCAAGAAGAGTGGCGCCGGCTCAAGTCCCGCGATCGCTTCTGGCTGTGACACCGGTATCGGACGGGCGCGGAAAGCGGAATTCTCCACCTCGGCAGTTCGGTGATCTGGACTGCACTGGAAGTTTACGGAGCAAGAGCATGTACGGTTCTTTATTGCGGTGTTTCGGTCTTGGGCTGATCCTTTCCCTGTTGCCGATGCAGGTCTTGGCAGTACCGGCGCGGATCATCATTCTGCGGCATGCCGAAAAATTCAATCGTCATGCGCTCTGCGATCTTGGTGAGCAGCGTGCGCAGGCTCTCGCCAGTCAGTTTCTCGGCCGGGGGGCCGCGCAATCGCTGTTCGCCGCCGGGGAAAAGCCTGCCGCTTTCCTGGGCATCACGGTACACACGATCGAGACGCTCACGCCGGCGGCCCAGAGCTGGAATTTAGCGGTGACCCCTTACACTGTCGACGCTTACGGGGACGATGACGACTCGACGAAGGAGATCGACATGAACCGGAGCACGCAGGAAGCGGCGCACGACGTTCTCACCGATCCCAGCTATGCCGGGAAGACCGTCGTTATGGCCTGGGAACACAAACGTATCGCCAGTTCAAAGCTCGAAAGAGACTATCCCGGAGAGCAGATCACACTTCGCCAATTGCTGCACCTCGACCAGATCGCGGATGTGCCGAAGACTTGGCCGGGCTCGAACTATGATTTCTTCTGGATTGTGGATTACGCTCCAGCCAATCCTGTCCCGACCGGGTTTCATATGGTCCGGCAAGCTTTCACCGCCCCCTTCGACAATTTGCCGGCTAACGACTGGGACGAGCCGGAGTTTCAACATATTGAAGCAGGCTGCAAAAAATAGAGGTCGAGGGAGCCGGCTGCAAACGGCTCAAAAAACTAGCGACATGCAAACACGTAGAAAGCACACTGGTGAACGAACGTCGCGCCAAGGGCTCGTTTTGGCTTGGTTCTAATGAATAACGCCAGCCGCCAATAGGTCCTGACCCAAGGCCCCCTCATCCTGTCCTTCTCCCGGCAAGTTCGCGTTGGCGAGCTTGCAACGATGTTGCAACGGCTGCCACATTCTCCCTCTCCCCTGGCGGGAGAGGGTGGGGTGAGGGGAAACTACCGGTCAACACTTCCGGCGGTCGGTATAATTCTCGCCTACGTCACCTGGCAAAGCCGGTTGTCTGCCACCCGCCCGCTGCCGGGGCTGGGCTTTTGCTGGCGGCTTCGTCCACCGGTTTCTTGTTGTCGGGCGTAAGTATGTATCGTGGCGGCTGTTTGGCGGGCGGCGTTCTGTTCAAGTAATCATAGCTCGTCCGGGTCGAATAGTCCTTCTCCGTGCCGCTGTAGAAGTCGGTGTTGTTGCGCCTGGG
>Ga0074046_10004786_pt1 | contig 10943 bp, 8 predicted proteins | sample BogForMeECP23OM3_FD_94441 | JGI IMG/M metagenome (GOLD analysis project Ga0074046, IMG submission 94441) | Bog forest soil microbial communities from Calvert Island, British Columbia, Canada - Bog Forest MetaG ECP23OM3 | ecosystem: Environmental > Terrestrial > Soil > Wetlands ...
GATCTCCGCCAATACACTTGTCTGGGCGCGGCGCTGCGCGACGCACTCGACCGCTTCTCCTCGGAAGTCTGCCTGATCGAGGCCGACCGCGATCGTGAAAAAGTGCGCCTCACGTATTCCGATTTCAAAGAGATCGCATTGCCCCTGGCGCGGGCGCTGGAGGATGCCGATTTCGATCCCGGCGACCGCGCCGCCATCATCATGACGAATCAGTCGAAGTGGCTGATTTCCGCGTACGCCATCTTCTATTGCGGCGGCGTTATTGTGCCACTGGATTACAAACTGAGTGCAGCCGAGCACCTGCAGTTGCTGGCCCACTGCAAGGCCAAGGTGCTCATCGTCGAGTACTACCTGTGGCTGGCGATCATGCGTTCGCCGGACTTTCACAGGATCGCCACCAAGATGGTTCTGGTGACCGAAGCCCCGCTGGGCGCGGAGTTGGCGGGGGCTTTTCGCTGGGAGGATTTCAAACGCAAGGGCGCTCCTGACTTCGTGATGCGGCAGAAAGAGGACATCGCCTGCATCGTTTATTCCTCGGGAACCGGCGGGCGGCCCAAGGGCTGCGTGCTCACCCACGAGAATTATCTTGAGCAATGCCGCTCGCTCACGGCCTGGTATCCCTTCTGGCCGGGCGTTCGCTATCTCAGCATTCTCCCCACCAATCATGCAATTGACTTCATGGTGGGCTTCATCGGCCCGTTCGTGTGCGGCGCTTGCGTCGTGCACCTGCGCACTCTGCGCCCCGAGCTGGTGCGCGACGCCTTCCTGCGCTACCGCATTACGTACGTGTCGCTGGTCCCCATGATCGTGAAAAATCTGGAGAGGGGCCTGCGCACGAAGTTCGCTGAACTGCCCGGGTGGAAGCGCGCTTTCCTGAACGCGATGATCGCCACCAACAAAATGCTGCCCCGCCGCCGGCCCAGAGTGCGGCTCAGCCGCATGCTGCTTCCCGGGGTGCATCGCGCGTTCGGAGGCGAAGTGCTGGCCCTCATTACCGGCGGGGCCTTCATCGAACCTTCAACCATGCAATTCTTCTACGACCTCGGCATTCCCGTGGCGAACGGTTACGGTTTGACCGAGGCTGGGACGGCGCTCACGCTGAACGATCTCAAACCTTTTCGCGCGGACACAGTCGGCAAGCCGCTCCCGGGAGTCGACCTGCGCATCTTGAGCCCCGACGCCGATGGCGTGGGTGAGGTCGCCGTTCGCAGCAAGACGGTCATGTCGCACTATCTGGACGATCCGGAACTCACGCTTGAGACGATCGTCGACGGCTGGCTGCTGACTGGCGATCTCGGCCGGTTCGATCGCAGCGGCCACCTGCAACTTTTTGGCCGCAAGAAAAACATGATCGTTACCGAAGGCGGGAAAAACATTTATCCGGAGGACGTCGAAACGGTGTTCGACGGGCTGCCAGTAAAGGAATATTCCGTGTTTGCGGGCAACTACATCTGGCCCAAGAAAGAACTGGGCCGCGAGAGTCTGGTGCTGGTGCTGCGCCTCGAGCAGAATCAGAAGTTCGACAGCAAACTGCGGGAGGAGATTTCCAGGCAGAACCAGCGGCTGCCGGATTTCAAGCGCGTCGATGGATATTTGATTTGGGACAAGGACTTTCCCCGCACTGCTTCGATGAAGATCAAACGGCAAATATTGGCAGAGGAGATTGCGGCAGCGATGGACCGCGGGAAAGTCGTAGCCCTGTAAGAACAGCTACGCGCAAGTCAGCCCGATCACTATTCGATTTCTCAAAGACGGTCAAATCATTTTGGGGCAAAGCTACTTTGCAATCGTAAATCCGGCCGCAGGTGGAGGGCGCAGCCGCAAACTGCTGGTCCCCACGCTGGAACGGTTGCGAGCCGGGGGCATTCAAGTCGAAATTGCGGAGACTCGTGCCCGGGGCGAAGCAACCACGCTGGCCCGCGACGCTTACCAGAGAGGTGTCCGAAATTTCATCGCCGTGGGCGGCGACGGAACTTCCTATGAAATCGTGAATGGTCTCTACCCGCAGGCCCTCTCGGCGGAACGGACCACGCTGGCGTTCTTGCCCTTGGGCACGGGCAATTCGTTTCTGCGCGACTTCAGCCACAACGGCGTAGAGTATGCCATCGAGTCGCTGTTAGCCGGGCGCTGCCGCGCTTGCGATGTGCTGCGTCTCGGTCACCGCACCGGGGTCATTTACTACATCAATTTGCTGAGTATGGGCTTCTCCGCCGATGTGGCGACGTTGCGTGCGCGCCGCTTCAGCCACTGGGGAGAACTGGGCTACAACGCTTCCATCTTCCTTACGCTGGCGCGTTTCAACCGCCGGCCGTTTCCGGTGCGAGTGGAAGGGGAAACCGAATTTGACCGCCGGCGCTGTCTTTTCCTAACTTTCAGCAACAGCAAGTTCACCGGCGGCACCATGATGATTGCTCCCCAGGCGGAGATCAACGACGGCCTGGTGGAGTACGTGCGCTGGGGCCCGATCGGACGACTGGGCCTGATTCGAAATCTGCCCGGTCTTTATGACGGAACGCACATTCAGCATCCGCTCGCGGAGCGTAAAGCCGTGCGCTCGGTCCGATTCAACCTGGACGCGCCTATCGATGTGATGGTGGACGGCGAGGTGTTGACTCTGCATTGTGAGGAACTCGACGTGCTGCCCGGCGCGCTCAACGTGGTGGCCTGATCTCCACCTATAGAAGATCGCGTGATATAAGAAATGAGTCATGTCTGAAGAACGAAGAAAACGGCAGCAGGAACGCGACGGCGCCAGCGAAGGCAGCGGGAAGGGACACAAGTACCTGAAGTGGGGCGTCGTCATCCTCCTGCTGGTGGCCGCATTCATAGCGGGTCGGTACTATCACAATCACAAATACGATGCGTTTGCTAAGTGCCTTGCCGCCCGGCAAGCCAAGATGTACGGGCTTTACTGGTGCCCGCACTGCATCGAGCAGAAAGAGAAGTTTGGGGCGTCGTTTCACTATGTCCCCTATGTAGAATGTGCCGTCAAAGGCTCGAGAGAACTCGCGGACGAATGTAAGATCGCGGGCGCCAAGCTGTTTCCCAGCTGGCAGTTCGGCATGGAGCCGCCCAAGGAAGGAGTCCTGTCTCTTGAAGCCTTGAGCGATAAAACCGGGTGCAGCCTGCCATGACTGGTCCCGCTGGCGCTTCTTCTTCCCAAGGCATCGAGGCCGCGGGCCGCAACCGAATTCTTTTCGCCCTGATCGCAATTCTGTCGCTGGCGGGGATCATCGTCTCGGCGATCTCGCTCGAACGTCATTATGCGAAATCAGCGACCGAGTTCTGCGATATCAGCCAGCAGTTCAGTTGCGACATTGTGAACCGCAGCGAATATTCGAGCATCATGGGGATTCCGGTAGCCGGCATCGGCGTGGCGGGATATGCAGCGCTGTTGCTCCTGGCGACGCTCTGGAAGTCGCGGCGAGAAACGCCCCTGCGCCTGCTGGCAGCGGCCATGGCTGGGCTGGCCTTTGCCCTCTATCTGACTTATGTCGAGGCCTATGTTCTGGAAACCTGGTGCATTCTGTGTCTGATCTCGCTGGTGCTGATATCGCTGATCGCTGTTTTCACCCTGATTGTGAAGCTGCGGAGTACGAACGCATGATACCGGCGGCCGTTGTATCCTGAGAGAGCATTTTCCCGGATGGAAGAAATCCAGAAAACTGAGAATAAGGCTGGAAAAATCCCGGCCGTAATCCGCGCCGCCTCGGCGACTGGAGACTTGCGCCTGCATCCGTTTCACAGCCGCATTTTCCATAACACCCGCTACCTGCGCATGTGGCTGCCTCCCGGATATGACGATCCGGCGAACGCCGACCGGCACTACTCCGTGCTTTACCTCAACGACGGGCAGAACCTGTTCGAGGCGGGGACTTCCTTCACTGGTGTGGAGTGGCAGGTGGATGAAACTGCCGACCGCCTGATCCGCGAAGGCGCGATTCCGCCCATGATCATCGTCGGGCTGGATAATGCCGCCAAAGATCGCATCCGCGAGTACATGCCGCACCGCTCGCTGCATCCCATGATGCTGCGCGTACAGGGCGGCCGCTACCCCGGTTTCCTGATGAAAGAGGTCATGCCGTTCGTGGCGCGGAATTATCGCGTGGCTGCCGGACCGGAGAATACCGGTTTGGGCGGGTCGTCTCTGGGAGCGCTCATCGCGCTATACACGGTCCGGCTTCGCCCCTGGGTGTTTGGAAGATTGCTGCTGGACAGCCCGTCGCTGTGGGCTTCGAACCGACAGGCGATTAAAGAGAGCCGCAACGTGAAGCGCTGGCCGGAACGAGTCTTTCTGGCAACCGGCACGTCGGAAACGGGACAGAAAGATCGCGATCAGAGTGTTGTGGACGATGTGCGCGAACTAGCCGGAATACTTCGCCGCGCCGGCTTAGGCGATAAGCGGCTGAAACTGGTCATCGAGGAGGGGGCGACACATCACGAATCGGCGTGGGCACGGCGCTTTCCGGAAGCGCTGGCATTTCTGTTCGGAAAGCCGTAATCGGCTTCATCGGAGTCCATCATTCCGGCACGGAATCGGTCTGGCGGCTCATGCGCCAGATCACGTAGACGCTGGCCGTCATCGCAATGACTGAAAGCTGGACGTGCGTCCATCGCGCAAACGGCCCCAGCAGCGGCAGCGCATAAACCAGGTAAAGAAGAGTCCCCAGCCCGCGAGTTGACGAAGTGGACGGCTGCCCCGCGAGCCAGTCCCCCAGGAGCAGAAAGGCCGGCGCCAGAATCACCAAATCGTATACCGTAAGGTGAGGCGCGACGAGCACGGTCGCCAACAGCAGCAACGAATACTTCGCCGCCAGAGGCACCGGCGCGCGCCGCCAGCATGCAATAGTCAGGGCGAACACGGCTACCGCACTCAGAATGTACAAGGTCAGCGAGATATGCTCCCAGGGGATCAGCATCGTCCAGAACGTGCGCAGACAGTGCGTCTGGTAAAGTCTGGGCTCGAATAAAAGCAAGACCGCGGACACGCTGCGCAGGGCGTATATCCATTGCTGCAGCGGACTCATTCCGTAATAGAGAATCCCGGCGCCGAGTTGTGCCGCAGCAGAAAGAACCGCTCCCGCCAGAATCCTCCAGGCGCCGACCGCTGCGAAAACGACAGCCGCAGCCAATCCCAGCTGCGGCTTGAAAATCAGACAACCCAGAACCAGCCCCACGGAGAACTCATATCTTGCGCGCAGCAGAAAGAATCCAAGCGTGAAGCAGCCGAGTGCCAGAGCGGAGGTCTGGCCCCACGCGATCAGGTGAAAGAAAGCCGGGAATGCGATCGCGAGAAGGAATACCAGCCAACCGTAATCTCGCAGGTTCGGGCAGGCGCGCCAGAGGCAGTGGCAGCAGACACCGTAAACGGCAGTGCTGCATCCCCACCACAACAGCAATGCCCACCCGTATGAGAAGAGCGCCAGCGGCGCGAAAAAAAGTGAAACCTGCGGCGGATACAGTGGCAAATACCGGACGCCAGCCGCTTGCGGCACGCGCTCGACCGCCAGCGCAGACTGCGCGTTCATGTTGTACAAATCTGCGCCGCGATGCGCGACTGCGAGCGAACCCAAGGTGTAGAGGTGCAGGAAGTCCGTTCCCTTGAGATTGCCGTTGCGGTCACGGAGACCCGGAGTGGCCAGATTCCACACGTAGATCGACCACAAACACAGGGCAAGAATTGTCGCGTGAGCGCGCAGCCGCCTTGCCGTAAGCCATCCGCCCGGATTGCGTTCGATCACCATGAACAACCTGCGCTACACCAGCGCTACAACGCCAGCGGTCAATCTCCAGAAGCCCCGCCGCTGGAAGCCTCGCCCGAATAGGGGTCGAGTTTCGGCGATGCATCGTCTCCATTGATCTGCCAAACTCGGCGGTTCTTGAAGTAGCGAAGCAGTTCCTCATTCTCGCTCTCGCCCATATCGCGCGCCCACACCACCTTGCTGGCGTCAATATCAGCCCGGTTGTAAACCCACTCGTTATGCGTGCCATGATTCCGACGATATTGCACGATTACCAGATGTTGCCCCGGCATCGCCTCCATCTGCTTCAGGATGGCGCTCCGCTCCAGGTTTCCCCGCGGCCAGTGCGGCTCGATCACGGTCCCTGTGACTACGGCGCTGATCCGCAGGAGAATCATTGCCAGGCAGAGCAAAGGGACCGCTCGCACCAGGCCGGCGCCGATGGGGCGTCCTCTCCATTGCCACAACCGCAGATGGCGCATGCACTGTACAAGCAGCAGGAAAAACAGCCCGGTTGCCGCCGCCACATAGTGCGCCCCAGTCCATACTTCGAGGATCATGCCGACCACCATAGCTGCTGCCACGGTCAAAGGAAACCGCATTTTGCGGTCGCGAACAAGCCAGGGTATCGCGAGCAAGGGCACCGAAAAGATCGGGCCGGCATAAAACACCCAGAGTGTGCCGCAGCGGAACAGAAACCGCCGCGCGAACCCCAATGCAGATCGTTCCGCCTCATAATCTGCGAGTTCAAAATCGTGGTAGAACTGGCGCATAACGGGATGCCGATATGGAGGCTCAGGTCCTGGCTGTTGCCAGATGAAATAAGGTGCGATGGCATAGTCGTGGCGGTTCACCTGGTACGGCATCGTGAACGCGCTGCCAGTCACGCGCCAGAAGTAATAACCCATGGCAGCCGCGGTCACACCCAGGATCAGCGCCAGCGGCACAATGACGCGGCAGGCGACGGCCGCGTGCGGGACTCGCTTTTGCCGTACGATCCAGACAAACAGCACCGCCGCAAACGGCAGGCTGTAAACCAATCCTTCGAATGGACGTGTGTTGGCCAGGACTGCCAGACCCACGCCCAAAGCGACAGCGTCCTGAAGTTGCGCATGGCGCATGATGCGAGGCAGCGCACCTATAACCAGGGCCCCGGCCAGCGCTGTCAGCGACCCGCAAAAATAGCTGTTCATCCAATAGCTGAGAACTCCAATGCGGAGCGCCGCGAGGACCGCGCCCAGCAGTGCCCAACCCGGCGGTAGCCACGCCTGCAGCATCCAGCACACTGCCGAACACATCAGTCCCGTGACCAGCAGTTGCCCGATCCACGGATGGCCGAGCTTCTGCCCCGCGGCTAGAACGAGGCCTTGCCCCGGGGCATACATGGACATATAGGTGGGCTGCTGAATGATGTGAAAACTCTCGAAATGAGTCCACATCGGATGCGTGGGGTTTGTCATGCGGCCGGGTGGGAACGTGTCTGCGGCGAGACGAAAGGTAAACTCGTCGTGAAACCGGGGTTCCGGAACACCGAGCACCGGGATGAGCGCAACCCGCGCCACAATCACGCCCGCGCCAACCGCAAGCACCGCGAGCCCGCGCCTCCGCGCCAGGCGGTCGAAGACGCGCTCCAGGGATCGCAAGACATGCGGTTCGCTGCGGGACATTCGCTGCTGCGACCGGACAATCAACAAGCCAGCAGCGGCCATCAAGACCAGTTCCACCACTACGATGAGATGAGGAGCGAGGCGGACGTAGACGTTCTGCATCGGGGTGAGGGCAATCCCGCACTACTTTACCCCAGACGCAAGCGGAAAAGAAAAAGGCCTCCAACCACCAGCGGTCGGAGGCCGAAAACGCCATTCTCTAACTTACTGGTTCCTTGGCGCCGACCTCCTCGAAAAGGCCGTCCACGATCTGAATCATCTCGTTATCCACGGTCCGGTTCTTGGAGATGGCTTCTTTCAGCGGGATGGAGACAATCTTGTTGGAACGCAGAGCCGCCATGCAGCCGAATTCTTCGCGATGCACCATGTCAATCGCGCCCAGGCCGTAACGCGTGGCCAGAACCCGGTCAAACGCGCTGGGCGAGCCGCCGCGCTGGATGTGTCCTAAGACCACCGCACGGGTCTCAAATCCCGTACGCTTTTCGATTTCGCGGGCGAGAATATTCGCGATGCCACCCAGCTTGGCGTGACCGAATTCATCCTTGCCCATGTCCTGCAGAATGGGGGCGCCACTGCCGCTTTCGGCGGCAAACTTCGCGCCCTCGGCCACCACGACGATGGAGAAATACCGTCCGCGCTCGTGGCGCTGGCGAATGGACTCCGCCACTTTATCCACGTCGGACGGCCGCTCGGGAAGCAGGATCGCATCGGCGCCCCCAGCGATGCCGCTGTAAAGCGCAATCCAGCCCGCATCCCGGCCCATCACCTCAACCACCATCACGCGGTTATGCGCCTCGGCCGTGGTGTGAACCCGGTCAATGGCTTCGCACACCACGTTGCAGGCCGTATCAAAGCCGAAAGTGTAGTCGGTCCCGCCCAGGTCGTTATCGATCGTCTTGGGCACTCCAACGACTTTGCTGCCTTTCTCATGAAGCTTCTGAGCGACCGACAATGTATCGTCGCCTCCGATCGCAATCAGCGCTTCGATCTTGTGTTTATCGAGAGCAGCGATGCAGCGGTCAATGCCGTCCGGACGCTTGGAGGGATTCGTACGCGATGTGCGCAGGATGGTTCCGCCGCGGGGCAGAATGCCGCTGACTGCGTCCAGGTCCAGCACCATGACGTTGTCTTCGACCAGGCCGCGCCAGCCCTCCATGAAGCCCACAAATTCGTCGTGATAGTGAAACGTGCCTTTGCGCACTACCGCGCGGATGACCGCATTCAAGCCGGGGCAGTCGCCCCCACCGGTTAACATGCCGATTTTCATCGTTTGCTCCTATAGGTATGAGTTCGGAAAAGACGTCCTTGGAATGCACCCCGAGCGCAGGGGCAGGACGTAATGGCCCGAACCGCGGGGGTGGCAATCGTTCGGAGTAAGTAGAGTAACAAAAATCAGAGGAAGCTGAAACCGCTCAAGCGATGCTATACGCCCTTATTTCACTACCAAGGCTCCGATCCGGTCCCCTCAACGCCGGAAGGCTGAATCGGTAGATCGGGCAGAGTAGGTAGCTGCGTTCTCATCCTTTTTCACCGAGAGTATTCGAATTCTGTTCCTCTCCGTGTCCACATAGCACTTCACCGTTACCCGGCGCCCCTCATGTCCCTGCAGGGCCTCCGGGTTGCTGACCGACCATTCCGAATCAATGTCGGTCACCAATGTCTTGCGGTCGTTGCTTACCTGCCCTGCGACAGTCAGCGTTTTAGCGGAGGCAGCCGTTGCATTATTTGTTTGCGCTGCACTGGCCTTCTCCTGAGCGAAGGCCGCACCCGATATCAGCAGCACCACCGCAAATGCACCCACGATCGAAGTCTTCATAGAACCCCCTTGGCGGGACACGCCAGATACGAAGCATCTTACGGTGAAACGGGTTTAGTTCCGAAATTCAAAATTCTTATGGAGGGTATGCAAGAAGTTTGGGTTGCGGGTAGATTTCCCATTCTTCCCGGTGCCCGGCTGCGGCTGATTTTCTATCCAGTTTTCTATCCTAGGCATTGCGCTCCGGCCCGGAATTGGACACAATGCTTCGGCAGACATGAGCAGATTCGTGTCCATCGTCGTCTGGGGAGCCGTTGCTGCACTTGCGGCGTTGGCCGTGGGGGTTGTCGCGGTCCACCGCGGTGAGCCCATCAGCACATTATGGCTGGTAGTCGCGGCGGCCTGCTGTTTTGCCCTGGGGTTTCGCTTCTACAGCAAATTCATTGCGGCGAAGATTCTCGCGCTTGACGCCCTCCGTGCCACGCCTGCCGAGCGCCTGGAAAACGGTCGCGACTTCGTGGTGACCAACAAGTGGGTAGTGTTCGGGCACCACTTCGCCGCGATTGCCGGGCCCGGGCCGCTGGTCGGCCCCGTGCTCGCCGCGCAGTTCGGCTACCTTCCCGGAACGCTCTGGGTGCTGGCTGGCGCGGTCTTCGCCGGCTGTGTCCAGGACTTCGTCATCCTGCTCTTCTCGGTTCGCCGCGACGGCAAATCGATCACCGAGATGGCGCGAGAAGAAATCGGGCGCGTCGGCGGCTTTGTCGCCTACGGCGCGGTGATCGCGATCCTTATCATCATTCTGGCCGTGGCAGCCCTCGTGGTGGTAAACGCGCTCAAGGGCAGCCCGTGGGGTACGTTCACGATCGCGATGACGATCCCCATCGCACTGCTCATGGGCGTCTACCTGCGCCGGATTCGTCCCGGCAAAGTGCTGGAAGTCTCCGTCTTTGGTTTCCTGTTTGTGTTGCTGGCGATCTGGGGCGGGCAGTGGGTTTCTCAGACTCCTTCCATGGCGCGCGTGTTCACGCTGCAAGCCTCCAGTCTGGCGATGCTCATCATCGTGTACGGATTTGCTGCGTCGTCGCTGCCGGTCTGGCTGCTGCTCGCCCCGCGCGATTATCTCAGCACCTTCGTGAAGCTGGGAGCGATCGCCTTGCTGGCCGTCGGCATTGTGGTCTTGCATCCCGCCCTGCACATGCCCGCCGTGACCCGTTTTGCAGACGGCACCGGCCCTGTGTTTGCCGGCAAGATCTTTCCCTTCGCATTCATTACCATCGCCTGCGGTGCCATTAGCGGATTCCATTCGCTGATTTCGAGCGGAACCACACCCAAGCTGATAGCGCGCGAGACCCAGACCCGCATGGTAGGCTACGGCGGCATGCTGGCCGAAGCCGCGGTGGCGATCATGGCCATCACCGCTGCCTGCGTCCTCCAGCCCGGCGTCTACTTCGCCATTAACAGCCCCGCGGGAGTCGTTGGCCAGACCCCGGCGGCTGCAACCGCGACCATCTCCGGCTGGGGATTTCCCGTGACCGCTTCCGAGATGCAAGTCCTGGCCCATGCTGTCGGCGAGCAAACGCTCTTTAACCGGACCGGAGGCGCTCCCGCCTTTGCTGTGGGCATGGCTCATATTTTCTCGCAGAGTCTGGGAGGCGAAAAGGTGATGGGATTGTGGTACCACTTCGCCGTCATGTTCGAGGCGTTGTTCATCTTGAGCCTGCTCGATGCCGGCACCCGCGCCGTGCGCTTCATGATTCAGGATGCGCTCAGCCACATTTA
>Ga0074046_10004787_pt1 | contig 10941 bp, 10 predicted proteins | sample BogForMeECP23OM3_FD_94441 | JGI IMG/M metagenome (GOLD analysis project Ga0074046, IMG submission 94441) | Bog forest soil microbial communities from Calvert Island, British Columbia, Canada - Bog Forest MetaG ECP23OM3 | ecosystem: Environmental > Terrestrial > Soil > Wetlands ...
GGCACCTCGATCTCGACGGGTGCCGAAGGGGGGGCCGAGCTGCCGTCACTGCGTATCAAAACCACGACGTAGCGGTACTTACGACCCGGGGAAACGTCCCGGTCGACGTAGTGATCCCCGCGCTCCTTGGCGATTTCCGAGCTTCCGAGCATGCCGCCGCGTTCGATGCGCGCGAGCTCGAAGCCGTCGTCGTCACTCCGCTGCCAGGAGAGCTCGATCGTGCGCTCCTTTGCCTCGGCGCGCAGCCCGTAGCCCTTGCTCACGACCTCGAGGGGGTCCGACTCCGCGCTCTCAAGTCCGTCGGCATCAAGAGCCACAAGGCTATAGCGTACGACTTCGTCCGCTCCGACCTGCGTGTCCTCAACGGTGGTTTGGCTCGGTGGCAGCGTTGCCACGACCTCGGGCTTCGCGTTGTCCGTCCGCCGCCGCAGCACCCGGTAGCCGGAAACGTCACGCTCCACGTTGGGTGTCCAGCGCAGCACGTTCCGGCCAAGGCTCTGGCCCGCGACCTCAAGCCCGGCTGGCGCGAGGGGGTCCGCCTTCGTCATCCCGCGCACGGGTTCCGTCGCCGGCCCCTGGCCGCCCGCTGCGTTGACCGTCGCCACGCGATAGTAGAAAACCCGCAGGTCTCCAAGCGAGGGATCGATGTACGCGGTCGCAAACCGGCCATCGAGGCGAGCGATCTTCTCGAATGTACCAGTGGCCGAGGGGCTCCTCAGCACGATGTAGCCTGCCACAGTGGGATCGTCGACGGGCTGCCAGGCGAGGGCGATCTTCCGTGGCAGCTGACTGTACGCGCGGAGCGCCTCGGGCGCGGACGGCACCGCGGCCGTGGTGCCGCTCGCCACCTCCGAGGCTGAGTCCGAGATGTGTCCCGATGCATCGTAGGCGCGCAGGCGGTAGTAGTACGAGGCACCGTCGCCGAGGCCAGGCGCCAGCGTTTTCTTGCGCGCCAGATCGAACCCCGTGTCGGTGTAGCTCGTCTCGAAGCGGTCGGTGATGACCGCCATGCGTTCGAAGGGTCCGTTTGCGCTCAGCGAGCGCTCAAGGACGTAGCCCGCAGCCGCAGCCGTTCCGATCGGGTCCCAGGACAGCGGGATCTGGCGCAGCTGCTTCGACTGCGCGTGCAGACCTGTCGGTGCAGGCAGATTCGCCGCCGGCTTCTCGTAAAGGATCGGGATTGGTGGCCGCGACTTTCCGAGCACCGCTTGCCGTGCGCGTTCGAGATCGACGGAAGTCGAGCAGGCTGCGAGGGCTGCCAGCAGAAGGAATGCCGCAGCACCCCTCATCGATGGCTCCGGCTGCCATCGGGCTCGGCGCGAAGCTGCTCCAGGTTCTCGAGCAGCTTCTCGGTGCGAGCGACGTATCCGAGAGCGCGCTCGTTGTCCGGATCCACGAGGAGAGCCTTCCTCCACTGATCGAGGGCTGCCTGGAGGTCCTCTTCGCGGAAGGCCGTTCGGCCCGATTCGATGAGACCATCCACCTCGGGCGCAAGCCGCTGGCGCACTGCCGCAAGATGCTTGCGCGCCCCGGCATGATGGGGATCGGCCTCGAGTGCCCGCAGGTCCTGCTGGATCGCGGCGAAGCCATCTCCCTTTTGCTCGTCCGCAAGCGCGTTCTGGTAGAAGCCTTCCGCTCGGATCTGGGCCTCCGTGGCGTTTGCGTGAGCGATCGTGCCGCTCGAGGGGCCCGCCGACCCGGATCCCTCTTGGCGCCCGGAGGCGATGTAGGAGAGGTAGCCCTGCGCACTTTCGTTTCCAGGCTCAAGGTCAAGAACGCTGTGGAACTCGTGCTCGGCGCTGGCGTAGCGTCCCGCGTTGAAGTCTCGCCGTCCCTGCGCGAGTCGCTGGTCCACCTCTCCTCGCAGCGCAGCCTCGAACTCGGCTTGGTCGGTTTCGAGGTCTGGGTCGAAGGGGTCGAGTTCCCGCAGCACGATGAGTTGCGCGCGCGCCTCCGGCAAGTCTCCGCGTGCGAACGCATCCTTGTAGGCCTGACGGACGGTAACCTTGCGCGCAGCGAGGACCCGAGAGAGGTCTTGCACGTGTGCCATGGATTCCCGGTCATCGGGTTCGAGCTTCGCGGCGAGCCGATAGTTGAGGATGGCCTCCGCGAGGCGCTCTTTGCGCTCGAAGTAGCGCGCACGCTGCTTATAGCGCACCACCAGCTGATGGAACTCGTCCTCTACCTCGGCGATGCGCTGGCGTGCGGCTTCGTGCTGCAAACTGTCGGGGGGAATCTGGCGCCACACCTCGAGTGCGCCGAGGCGGTCGCCCTCGCGGTACAGCCGCTCGCCGCGCTCGAGCGGCGTCGTGCAAGAGATGAGCACGAGGACAGCGAAGAGGGCAGCGAGCCGTCTCACAACGGGGCCGCTTCCTCCGGGGGGCCGTCGAGTTCGACAGCGTAGACGTGCACGGGCTCGACGCGGCCGGAGAGCTGACGCTCGCCTTCGAAGCGAAGTCGAAACGCGCCCCGCACGCGGCGTTGGACGGCCTCTGACACCAGGATCTCCCGCGGTCTCGCGAGCTTCTCGAGACGGTGAGCGACGTTCACGGCGTCGCCGATCGCGGTGAAATCCGTGCGCCGGTCCGAGCCGATATTGCCGACGACGACAAGACCAGAGTGGATGCCGATGCCGACATCGACCATGACTCCGGCCTCTCCATTCGGGCCTTTGCCGGGAAGGTGAACGTTGCGTTCGGCCACCGCGCGCACGATGTCCTCCGCCGCGGAGACGGCGCGCAGCGCGTGGTCGGGCTGGGCCCCGGGTGCGCCGAAGTAGGCCATCACGGAGTCGCCGATGAACTTGTCGATCGTTCCCCCGCGCGCGAGGATGCGATCGGAGAGCAGCTGGAACACATCGTTCAAGAGACCCACGACGTCGCGTGCCTTCATGCCCTCGGAAAGGCGCGTAAAGCGCCGGATGTCGGCGAAGAGGATGGTGACTTCACGCTCCGCTCCGGAGAGCTCGTCACCGTCGGGTGTCTGAAGCAGCTGGTTCAGCACGTAGTCGCTCACATACCGGCCGAAGGCGCTCTGGATCCGTTCCTTCTGCTGGAGCGATTCCCCCATCTCGTTGAACGCACGGGTGAGCTCCCCCACCTCGTCACGCGAAGTCGGCGGGACGCGGGCCGTCAGGTCTCCTTTGGTGAGCCGCTCGACGCCGGCGCGCAGGCGGCGGAGCGGCCCGGCAAGGAAGGCCACGAACACAAGCCCCGATCCCACCCCGATCACAATCACGCCGGACGCCACGGTGGCGAGCTCTTTGCGACTCTCCCGCACGACGGGATCGACGAGGATCCCGAGGTCGAGCTCCACCTGCGCCTCCCCGATCAAGACGTCCCGGAAGGCGATCGGGGTCGCGACGAGGAGCAGCTTTCTGGCGCGAACCACGGTCGGCAGACGGGGCTGCGAGGAGGCGGCGATCGAGAGCCGCGGGCGCTTCTGCCCGCGCTCCTCCGGGTCGAGGGAGGCCACGACTTCACCGTCGCGCCCGAGGAGTCGCACCCCCACGACACCTTCGCCGTGCCCCACTTCCTTTACGAGACCATCGAGGGTGAGGTCATCTCCCGCGAGGAGTGGCTCCTTGGCATTGCCCGCCAGGTTCGCCACGAGGGCTTGGCCTCGCTCGGCGATCTCGTCCTCGAGGGCGGCGCGCTCGTGCTTAGTGGAGATCAACGCCAGCCCGACGCAGGCCAAGAGCAGGAGCCCGACGACGAGCGCGCTGAATTTCATCTGGAGAGATCGCACGGACCGATCGGACCTCCAGGTGGGGAGTCGGAAACGGGACCTCGTCTACCTCGGCTCGTCGCTCGAAATCCTTAGCGATGACGGTTGGATATCCCCCGGATCAGGCTACTCGCGGCCCCGTCCCCCCGCAACCGAGGTCGAAAGGACACGGTATGGCGCCTAGTCGAATCGGATCTCGAGGATCGTGAACTCACGGGTGCCACGCGGGACCCGTACCGTCACCGTCTCTTCGATCCCCCTACCTAGGATCGCGCGGGCCACGGGGGAAGAGATGGAGATGAGGCCGATTGACACATCCGACTCGTCCTCGCCGACGAGAGTATAGGTGACCTGCTCCTCGGTCTCGACGTCCACGAGCACCACGGTCGCACCGAAGCGCACCGCGTTCGGAGACTGTCCGCTCGGATCGATCACCTGTGCCCGGGCGAGGCGGTCCTCCACGATCCGGATCCGCCCCTCGACATGGGACTGGCGGTCCTTGGCGGCGTGGAACTCGGCGTTCTCGGAGATGTCCCCGTGAGAACGGGCAACCTCGATTTCCTTTACGATCCGCGGGCGTTCCTCGCTCTTGAGGCGTCGCAGCTCTTCTTCGAGCTTCTGATACCCCGCCCGGGTCATAGGGATGCGATCCGCCATGGCCAGTCCGCGCTCCCTTGTCCAGAATCGAACCGCTCGGACGCTCTTCAGAGGTCCCTGAAAACGAAATCCGACGCTCCCTTGGATCCCGACGAAGGGAAGGGGCGCCGGCCGCCTGACACTACCGACGCTCCCAGGCGAGTGTCAACGAGGCAGGGCCGATGGATGAACCCGCCGCTCCGGTGCCGTCGCCCTTGCCGCAGGGCACCGACTCGCCCGCAAGACAGAGGCCCTCGGGTCCGGCTTGGGTCCGCATGGCGCTCCTCTTCTATGGAGCCGTACTCGCCGTGGCCATTGTGTGGCGGGTGGGGATCGAGGGTGAGCCCCTGCTTTACGCCTCCGCGCGCGCGGCGGAGCGCGGCGTGCGGTTTTGGCGGGACCTCGCAGCCGGCCTTGGCGCCGCTGCGCTTGTCATCGTCTTCTCCCGGGAGCTCACCCGCCGCACCTCCTCGGGTCAACTTCTCGCCCAAACTCTCGGGCGCTTGATCGGTCCCCTTACGCTTCGGGAGTGCGTCCTTCTCGCATTGGCCAGCGGGATTGGAGAGGAGGCCTTCTTCCGGGGCGCGCTCCAGCCCCGAGTCGGGCTCGTTGTGGCAAGCCTTCTCTTTGGAGCGGCCCACTTCGTCCCGCGCCGCGGGCTCATCACGTGGTCCCTGTTCTCCGTGGCCGCGGGCTTTCTGCTCGGGGGCCTTTTTGCGTGGACCGGGAACCTCGTGGCTCCCGTTGCTGCGCATGTCGGGATCAACGCCGTGAACCTACGACTCCTCACCCTCGAGTTCGGTCGCGAGCGCTGGGACGCTTCGCGCGCGCTCTAGCGGCCGTCGCGGAACTGCGTCGACTTGTGGGTGGCGAAGAGATGCCGGAGCCGCCCGCGCTGATACTTACCCGTCGAGGTCACGGGGATCTCCTCGCCAAAGACCACGACCTTCGGTGCCTTTGCGAAGGGAAGCTTCTGGCGACAGGCCTCGAGAATCGCACGTTCGTCGAGGGGTGCTCCGGGCTCAAGCTTCACGTAGGCTCCGACCTCTTCGCCGTACCAATCATTCTCAAAGCCCACGGCAAGACCGCGAGCCACGCCGGGGATGCGTGAGAGCACCTCGTCGATCTCGAAGGGCGAGAGATTCACCCCGCCGCGGATGATCAGCTCCTTGAGACGGCCGGTAATAAAAAAGAACGGACGGCCCTTTGTGTCGCGCTCGAAGAAGCCCTCGTCCCCGCTGCGGAACCACCCGAAGGCAAAGCTTTGCGCGTTCGCGTCGGGCCGCGCGTGGTAGCCCTTCATGACGTTCACCCCGCGGATCACGATCTCGCCGCGTTCGCCCGGGCCAAGGGGCCGCCCCTCGCTGTCATGGATCGCCATCTCGTTGGGTGGGATCGGTACGCCAATCGACGGGAAGCCGAAGTCCCGCATCCAGTGCGCGTGCTCGTCGTCGGAGAGATCCAGGGGCAGGAAGCACGAGTAGCAGGTGGTTTCCGAGAGACCGTAGCCGTGGACGATGCGCCGCGCGAAGCGTTCCTCGAAGCGGCGTGCGAGGTCGACGGTCAGCGGGCCAGCGCCACAGATGAGATGGCGCAGACCCTTTAGGTCGACGCGGCGCGCCGCGAGGGCGTCCTCGAGCAGGAATGCGAGGAGTGTGGGCACGACGGAGACGATCTCGACCCCTTCGTCTGCGACCACCTGCCAGAAGTCGTGGGTGCGAAAGCGCCGCCAGAGAACCACGCTCGCGCCGACCACGAAGGGCGTTACCAACGTCACCACGAGGCCGTTTACGTGATGGATGGGGAGCACACAGCCAAGGCGCGAGCCTTCCCCGAGCCCGTGCCAGCCCGCGATGCCCTCGGCGTCCACCAGAAGGTTGCGCTGCGAGAGCACGACGCCCTTGGGCGGACCCGTGGTGCCGGACGTGTAGACGATGAGAGCGTCATCCTCAGGCCCGGGTCGCGGGAGGCCCTCGAGGGCCTCGAGCGCGCCGGGTCCCTCGCGGAGCCCTCCGAGATCGAGCCAAGTGCGGCGATCACTTCCCGCGCCAAGCGAGCGCGCCCGCGCCGCGTACTCGGGCAAGAGGACCACGGCTTTGGCCGCCGAGTTCTCCAGAACGAACTCGATGCGCGCATCGTCTTCGCCCATGTTGATGGGGACCACGGTCGCGCCGAGGCGCCAGGCCGCGAAACAGGTGATCGGGCCTTCGGGGTGGTTGTGCAAGAGCGTCGCCACCCGGTCACCCCGCGTGATGCCGGCCTCTTCCACAAGCGTGCGTGCACGGGCTGCGACCCGCACCGCGAACTCCCCGTGGGAGAGCGCGCTCCGTACTCCCGCTTCGTCGTAGTACACAAGGAAGGGCTTTGCTCCGCCTTGCGCACGCGCTTCGATGAGCTCCGCAAAGGTCGGAAAGCGCAGGCGATCGAGGCAGGGTCTTGTCCCTTCGCTAAGCCGCGCGTGGGCGATGCGCGCCTCGATCTCAGATTCGGGCAGGAAGGCGGCGCTCATTCATCCAGCGTGGCGATGGCGTCGATCTCGATCGCTGCGCCAAGGGGCAGCCGTGCGGCCTGGATGGTCGACCGCGCCGGCTTGGGCTCCGTGCGGAAGTGGCGGCCGTAGACCTCGTTCATGCGGGCAAAGAGCGCGAGGTCGGCCAGGTAGACGGTCGTTCGCACCACGCGGTCAAGGGAGGATCCCGCGGCCTCGAGTACAGCGCGTAGATTGGCAATCACGCGGTCGGTTTGCACTTCGATCTCGCCGGGCACGAGGGCGTTTGTCGCTGGATCGAGGGGGACTTGGCCCGACGCGAAGACGAACCCTCGGCTCACGACCGCTTGGGAGTAGGGCCCCACAGGCCGCGGCGCTGCCTCGCTCCGCACCTCTCTCGCCTTGGCACCCATGTCTCTCCTCCTAGCTCCGGGCCAAATCCCTCGCCTTGAAGGGATCGCTGAACGTGACATTCAGCGCACGCACCCAAGGCCGCCCGCCCGCTACGAACTCCACGACGTTCACGCACGCAAAATCCTGATCCACCGCCAAGAAGCGGTGGAGCGGGAGGCCCAAGAAGCCCGTCAGCAAGAAGCGGTTTAGCCCCCCGTGCGCCACCACGAGGACGCGCTGCGCCTTCCCCGCGAGAAGGTCGACGAGCGCATTCTGCGCTGCGTCGACGACGTCGGCCACGCTGCGCCCGCAGTCGAGCTCGACCTGACTCGCTTCCCGAGTCGCGAGCTCCCGCGCGAGCGCGAGATACTTGCGCGCGACATCGCGCAGCGTGCCGCCGGGTTCAGGATGGAGCCGCAACTCCTCGAACGCGGGATGCGTGCGCACGTCGAGGCCGTGGGGCTCGGCGATGAGCCGCGCTGTTTCCAGACTGCGCTGGAAGGTCGACGAGAATGCGGCCTCGAGACCAAGCTTCGCCATCGCCTGCGCCGTCGCCACGACGTCGTCGCGGCCCGCCGGTGTCAGGCGGAGCGAAGGATCCTCCTCGGCGCTTGCCATCGGCGCGTCGATGCGAGACTCATACGTCTGCCCGTGACGCATGAGGTAGAGCCGCTTGCCGTCAAGACCCTGGAAGCGCTCGCGCACGAGGTCTCCGGTCGGAGGTCGCTACTTCGGCTCGTGCTCAGTGCTCGGACGGCTCGTCACCCTCGAGCAGTCGTTCCTCGAGCACGCGTAAGATGTAGCCGAGAAGCAGCAAGTTCGGGAGACGCTGCAGCGTGTTGCCTGCAATGCCTTCGCTCTTGCCGAAGTCTTGGCCGTAGGCGTTGAAGAACTCGAGGGTCTCGAGGGGCACATTCTTGGCAAGCATCTCATTGATCTGATCGATCTTGAGATCGGTGAAAAGATCGGCCAGCTCCCAAGCCAGCTCCGAGCGTGTCATCCCAGTCTCCCGCAGTCCGCCGAATCGATCGGCGCGGGTTCGTCACCGTTGGCGATCCACGCTCGCAGCGTCCGAGTGCCGTGAACGGGTGGTTCTCGTCGAGGCCGGCCGATCCTGCCATCCCACGGCCAATTTTGTCAATGAAGCTCGGCGGTTGCCGTCGTCGGGAGGCCTTTCGGAGGGCCCGGGCGCGGCGCGAATCGGGCCCTGCGGAGTGAGAGTTGCCGGTTGGCTGCACACGTCTGCGTGCACGGGAAAAAAGCTGCGCGCTCGGAGCTTAGAGGAGAGTCGCGAAGCTGCGGCAACTCCCGCCTCGCCTTCGGGAGAGCCCAAAGAGGCAGGGCTCGCCCCCTGCCGACCTCCGCTCCATACGGGGCCTTGCGTCTTTGGGCACGAAGCGGGTTTCCTGTCCCCCGTCGCTCCCAGCGGGCTCTTCGCGGGCCTTCTCGAAGAGCGACTCTCGCACGAAGAGTGGAGCCGCCACGCGCAGGGCGACCGCGATGGCGTCGCTCGGACGGGCGTCTATTTCCAAGAGCTTGCCGTTCGCCTGGACGCGCAAGACCGCGTAGTACGTACCCGCGCGCAGCTCCGTCACGACGACCCGCTCGACCCGGCCACCAAGGTCGGCAATCACATGCTGGAGGAGATCGTGCGTGTTGGGTCTTTCGGGACGGATCTGCTGCATCTCTGAGGCAATGGAGGACGCTTCCGCAAATCCGATCCACAGCGCGAGCCTGCGTTCGCCACCGTCTTCGGTAAGCACCAGGACCGGCGAGCCTGTTTGCGGATCGATTCCGAGTTCCCCGACATGGACGCTCACCTCATCGCTGGGTGCACGCCCGGATGTCGAGCAGCTGAGCGCCAAGCAGAGAAGCGCGCTGCGGAGGGACCGAGCGGCCATGAGGACCTCGCGGCTTGGGGAATCTTAACGCGCGAAGGCGGGCCGGGCCGCGCGTGTCGAAGCGATGGAAAACGAGAGGGAACAAGGGATTCGGGGGCCCGGGGCTCACGAAGATACCCAGCGTCAGTAGCGCGGTGTGAGCAATTTCGCGCAGTTGCGTAACGACGAGCGGTCAAAACCTTGTCGCCCGCCGCACCGTGGAGAGATGACGCCTCGCAGCAAAAGAGCCGGAGGCACCGACATAAGCCATGTCCTAGCGGGAACGAGCCGCCAAGACGCTCCACGTGGCTTCTCGCCGTCGCGGTACCACCCGATGGGCACCACTTTCGACTCCAACATCACCCAGGACACGCGCTTTCGACCCCCTTCGACCGCGCTTGCACCGCGCCTGCCGTGGGCACTTGCCGAGGCCTCGAAGTGGACCACTCGCCCAACGCAATGCGCCCGCCCCACCGGCCCTCGGCTACCACGGGGCTGAGCTCCCACGCGCCCCGCTCCCCGCCGCCACGCCCGCCAGCGGAGGCACAGGGCCTCGACCGCAGATCCTGATCGTCGGCTGTGTTCAGTATTAGACAGACCCTTACAGCTATACGTGGGATACTCACCACGGCTTGGGGAGCCGCGATGGACGCCTGCTCCTGAAACCTGCTGTTTGCTCAGGAGCAAAGCCATGCGTTCGTTGCGTCGCACCCTAGCAACTGTTCTTTCCGGTCGATGCGCTGTCGCCATACTCTCCGTCGCGACGGCGATCTTGGCTATGCCCACAACCGCCCGCGGCGACAACATCTTTGTCACGAGCGAGGGCAACGGAACGATTGGCGAATACACCACCTCGGGGGCGACGATAAACGCCGCGCTGATCTCGGGATTGAGTAACCCGGCTTTCTTCGCAGTGTCTGGATCGAATCTGTTTGTGACAAACACGGCCAGCGGAACGATTGGCGAATACACCACCTCAGGGGCGACGCTGAACGCCTCGCTGATCACGGGGTTGGATGACCCGTTTGGCATCGCAGTGTCTGGATCGAATCTGTTTGTGACAAACACGGCCAGCGGCACGATTGGCGAATACACCACCTCGGGGGCGACGGTGAACGCGTCGCTGATCACGGGGTTGAGTGGTGGCCCGGCTGGCATCGCCGTGTCTGGATCGACTCTGTTTGTCGCGAACTCCAGCGGCACGATTGGCGAATACACCACCTCGGGGGCGACGGTGAACGCCTCGCTGATCACGGGGTTGGGATTGGCATCGCCGTGTCTGGATCGACTCTGTTTGTCGCGGACGCTGCCAGCGGTACGATTGGCGAATACACCACCTCGGGGGCGACGCTGAACGCCTCGCTAATCACGGGGTTGACTTACCCGGTTGGCATCGCCGTGTCTGGATCGACTCTGTTTGTCACGAGCGGTGGTTCCTCCGGAACGATTGGCGAATACACCACCTCGGGGGGGACGGTGAACGCCGCGCTGATCACGGGGTTGGATGGGTCGGACGGCATCGCGGTGGTATCCCAGCCCGCTACGGGGATGCTCGACTGGGTGCCGGTAGGGAACCCGGGCAATGCGGCCGACACCGCCAGCAACTGCATCGGGACCAACTGCGGGTCGGTGCCCTACATCTACTACATCTCGGAGTACGACGTCACGAACGCCCAGTATACGGAGTTCCTGAACGCGGTGGACCCCGGCGGGAGCAACTCCCTCGCGCTCTGGAACTCGAACATGCAAACTGACGCGAACAACGGCGGCATCCTCTTCGTCTCTCCGGCACCTGCAGGCGGGAAGTACGTGGTGAAC
>Ga0074046_10004788_pt1 | contig 10940 bp, 12 predicted proteins | sample BogForMeECP23OM3_FD_94441 | JGI IMG/M metagenome (GOLD analysis project Ga0074046, IMG submission 94441) | Bog forest soil microbial communities from Calvert Island, British Columbia, Canada - Bog Forest MetaG ECP23OM3 | ecosystem: Environmental > Terrestrial > Soil > Wetlands ...
GTCTCGAATGACCGTATCGATTTCGACGATGGATGCGTGTATTCTTTACGCGTGGGCAGCGAGACAAAAACTTCCGACCAGGATGCTCACGGCGTCATACGGCTTTCCGCGCGGTCGATCTGGGGCCCCTTCGCGAAAGGCGCCGTGACGCTCGATCGGGCGAAGGCGGTCGTCAAGAACCGGAACCGGGACGCGCTCGCGGTCGCCTCCGCGACCGTCTCCCCGCTTATCAGCGAACGAACCGGTCTGGCGGCGGACGCCGGCTCGCTCGCGGCGGAGGTCGTTCCCCGCACGGTTCCGGCCGGCGATTCGATCGAGGTCGCAGTCACAGGGTCCGCGCCGGCGCGTCCGGGAAGCTACCTTGCCGATCTCGACGTCAAGTCCGCAGGCGCGGACCCGATCTCGACGCCGCTGCGCGTCGACGTCGCCGCGAGCGCGTTCTGGGGCGTGCTCTGTCTGCTTTTGGGCCTGTCGCTTCTCGGCGTCGCCAAGCTCCTGACGGGCGCAGGGGGCATTGAGGAAACCACGCGGCAGGCCTTGCTGTTCAAGGCCGCCGTCAGTGCGGATTGGGCGCACAATCCGCCTCCGGCGAGTCACGCCGAGGCGATCGCCGAAATCAATCGCAACATCGACGACGCGTTGAGGTCGCTGGCGGCGCCCCGCGGATATTCCGTCGTGGATCGAAGGGTCCCCGACGCCACGGCCGCCCTCGCCGCTGCGCGCGAAGCCCATGCCGAGCTGCGCAAGGCGCTGTCGGACGCGTCGCCGGGCGTGCTGGAGATCGACGACTTGGCGAAGGAATGGGACGCGTTCAAGACCCGGTTGAATGCGCTGTCCGCGGCGCCTGCCTTCGGCGCCTCCGCGGCGCAGACCTTCTCTGAACGTCTGCGGGCCATGTCGGAAGGCTTGCAGGACCAGCTGGTCGCGGCTTACGCGCGAGCGGCCCGCACGACCTTGGAGCCTCATGTGGAGCGGGTGCGGCTCGCGCTGGCGGCCGGCGAAGGGGGCCGGGCGCGGGATATGGCGCTCGCGACGCGATCCTGGATGCAGCGCGCGGCCGATGAGCTGGAGAGGCGGCAAGCTCTGGCGATGGGATATGTCCTGTTGGACACGGCCATGCTCGTCTCCGACGCCCGGATCCGGCGAGTCGCGGCCGACCAGGCGATCCCCCCCCCGAGGAGCGGACGAAGCTGATCGAGAGTCTCGACACGGCCGACGCCAAGCTCGCGTCCGGATTGACGCTCGAGAACCTGCGGGATGCGCATGCGCTGATCGAAGACGCGGTCACCGAATCCCTGCGCGCGCGAGCGGCGGTCATACTGGATAAGGTGCACGAGGCGGCGAACGCCGCGGGCGACGAGATGTCCGTGGAGCCGATGTTTGCGGAGCTCACGAAACTGGGTCCTCCGGCCTCGCTCAGCGACTCGGACTACTTCAAAGGCATGGGCGCCGCGTTCGCGGTGTGGCGCCGCGCTATGGCGCATATCGAGGACGATGCGGCGCGCGCCACGATGGACGCGGCCGCCGCCGCCGGGATCGACGCCGCCGCGCACCAGGACAAGGCGGGCGTGAAAAAGGCTTACGAGACGCTGAAGGCAGATTGGCGCGACTATCTGCCGAAACATATCGCCGCCGCCAGCGCGCGAGCGGTCGCGCCGTACTGCGACGAGATCCGGAAGGGCACCTTGCAGGAGATTGCTTTCATGGGCGAAAGCGTCAAGCTGCAGAGCGGCAGGCCGGAGGTCGCCGAATGGGAAAGCGCGCTGGACAGGGCGCGGATCAATCTGCAGATGCAGCCGAGCGGCGATGTGGACTGCATCGGAAAGCTGAATGACGAGTATGGCCAGGCGATCGCCGTGTCCGGCGCCGTCTTCCGGCGCGGGCTGGAGGACGCCGGCATTCCGATGGACGCGCGGCTCGACGCGGCTAACCGATCAGGCGACGCTGCAGCGGTCGCCCTGATCCAGCAACTGTCGATTGCGCCTCGGGACATCAGCTTGAAGGTCAGTCCCTTGCTAAAAGAGGCGGTCGCCGGGGACCGCGTTCTCTTCGTCTTCGACAGCCTGGATCCGAACTGGGGTCCAGGCGTCGACGTCGCCGTCGACTGGGGCGATAGATCGGCGAAATTCCGGACGGACGCGCAAAAACTGCTGCGCAACGAGCCGGTCGAGCACATCTACCCGTTCGCCCAGACTTTCAACGTGACGGCGACCGCCTCGATCAGAGGGAGCGATGTGGGCAGGAGCGCATTGCCGGTGGTCGTGGCGCCCTCGCCGGCGAGCCTCGCCGAGCGGCTGGCGGACGTCTTTCTGACGTCCCAGTTCGCCTTGGCGCTTCTCATCGCCTCGGTTGTCTATTACTGGCGTTTCCATTCTGGAGCTGTGACGTTCGGCGCGATTAGCCTCCACTACGTCCAGGCGTTCGCCCTCGGCTTCGTCGCCTACGCCGCCGTCGCTGATCTGCCGAAGGCGTTCGCCGACCTCATCTTGAAGTAGAACCGCGCCTTCAGTCCCTTGCTTCGATCCGCGCCCGCCCGCCCATGTAAGGCCGCAGGACTTCGGGGATGGCGATCGAGCCGTCGGGCTCCTGATAGTTCTCCATCACCGCGATCAGCGCGCGCCCCACCGCGACGCCGGAGCCGTTGAGCGTGTGCACGAAGCGGGTCGCCTTGGCGTCCGCCGCTTTGCAGCGCGCGTTCATGCGGCGCGCCTGAAAGTCGCCGCACACCGAGCAGGAAGAAATCTCGCGAAATCGGCCCTGCCCCGGCAGCCATACCTCGAGGTCATAGGTTTTTCGCGACGCGAAGCCCATGTCGCCCGTGCACAGCGCGACGGTGCGGAAATGCAGGCCGAGGCGCTTCAGGACCTCCTCGGCGCATCGGGTCATGCGTTCGTGCTCGTCGCGCGCCTCATCGGGCGTGGTGATCGAGACAAGCTCGACCTTGCGGAACTGGTGCTGGCGGATCATGCCGCGGGTGTCCTTGCCCGCCGCGCCGGCTTCCGCGCGGAAGCATAAGGTTCCCGCGGTGAAGCGCAGCGGCAGCGCCTTCTCGTCAACAATGCTCTCGCGAACGAGGTTGGTCAGAGGAACCTCGGCGGTGGGGATCAGCCAGAAGCGCTCTTTCTCTCTGTCCAAGATCTTTTGAGAAAGCGTTTGAAATACTGAGTAAAAACTATCTTTGGCAGCTGATACCGCCGTCAGAAGCTCTAATGTTATCCGCCATCCAAATCTGAAGTCACCGATGCCTGAATTATACATCTCGTTTAATTTTTCGATAAGTCGTCTCTCGGATATTTGCTCCTCGCCAAATTGTCTGGCTAGATCATTTACTCTTTCTTGCAGTATATCTTCATTAATTTTTGAGGGTTGCTCGAAGTACCCACCGACCGGATACTGATCCTCCTCGAATTTCGGCAATTGCGCCGTGCCGAACATCGCCTCGTCGCGCACCAGCACCGGCGGCTCGATCTCGGTATAGCCGTGCTCGGTCGTATGGAGGTCGAGCATGAACTGCTCGAGCGCCCGGGAGAGGCGGGCGAGCGCCCCCTTCAATACGACGAACCGCGCCCCCGACAGTTTCGCCGCGATCTCGAAGTCCATCAGCCCCAGCGCCTCGCCAAGCTCGAAGTGCTCGCGCGGCTTGTTGATCCCGCCAAGCGCGGGCGGCGCGCCAAAGCGGCGCACCTCGACATTGTCGTTCTCGTCCTTGCCGTCGGGGACGTCCTCGAACGGCAGGTTCGGGATTTCGGCGAGCGCCGTCTCGAGCGCGACGCCCGCCTCCCGCTCGATCGCCTCGAGCTCCGGCATGGCCGCCTTCAGGCCCGCGACCTCCGCCTTGAGATCGTCGGCAGCCTCGACGTCCTTGCGCGCCATCGCCGCGCCGATCTCCTTCGACGCGGCGTTCCGGCGCTCCTGGGCGCGCTGCAATTCGAGGATGGCGGAGCGGCGCTTCTCGTCGAGGGCGATCAGCGATTCGGCGCGGGGGGCGAGGCCTCGGCGCGCGAGTCCCTCGTCAAAGGCTTTCGGATTATCGCGGATCGCTTTGATATCGTGCATGGATCACCTGGAGCCGAAGACGCTGCGCAGCAACCGGTCGCCGAATATGTTGAGCGCGAGGCCCGCCATTACCAGAAGCGCGCCGAAAAGCTCAACCGCTCGCAGCGGTTCAGCGAAAATGAGGACGCCCGCCGCCATGCCGACGACCGGCACCAGAAGCGCGAACGGGGCGACCGTCGCCGCGGAATAATGGGCGAGCAGCCGCGCCCATAGGCCGAATCCGAAGATCGTCCCGGCATAGGCGATGACCGCGACGCTGACGGCGAGCCGCCAGCTCGGATGGGCGAGCCCGTAAAGCGGCGTCGTCCCGTCGAAGGCGAGCGACAGCGCGATGAGCGGCAGGGGCGCGGCGAGGCTCGACCACACCGTTAAGGCGAGCGCGTCGATCTTTCCGGCGGTCTTTGCGACGACGTTCCCCGCTCCCCAGAAGAAAGCGGCGAGCACAACCAGAAGGAACGGACCGACGCTGGCGCCGGCGAGCCGTTCCGAGCCGATCACGCCCATCCCGGCGAAGGCGACCCCCGCGCCGATAAGCTGCATCCGCTTCGGCCGCTCACTGAGAATGAGCCAGGCGAGCAAAATCGTAAAATAGACCTGCGCCATGATGACCAGCGACGACAGCCCGACCGGAAAGCCCTGGCGAATGGCGATGAACAGCACCCCGAACTGTCCGACGCCGATCAGAAGCCCGTAGAGCGCGACCTTCCAGGCGGGCGCCCTGGGCGGGGCGACAAAGAACACCGCGGGGATGCTCGCGAACACGAAGCGGAGCGCCGACAGCATCAGCGGCGACGTCTCGCCGACGCCGACCTTGATGGCGATGAAGGTGAGGCCCCAGACGAGCGCGACGCTGACCGCGGCCAAAATGTCGCGCGGCGTCACGCGGCCGACTCTTGATCGGTCGGACGTCGAGGACAGGGCTTCTTGAAGACAACCATAACCATCGCGTTAAATGCCGGGCCAGCAGCCAAACAACGCGGGCGCTCCAGGAATCGCGGCTGACCCAGCGCCGCGAAGCTGCTAGAATTGAACTATGGCGGAAGAACCGGAAAGCCTCATTCTCCGAATCCTGTGCGAGATGCGCGCCGAGATGGCGACAAAGGCCGACCTCGAAGCTTTGCGCAGCGAAATGGCGACGTCGCTCAGCCAGATGGCGACCAAGTCCGAGCTGAAATCGGAGATACATTCTCTCCGCGCCGACGTCGCCTCCGATCTCCTGACGATGCGCAAGGAGCTTTCCGAACAGATCGTCGGCCTGCGCCGCGCTGTCGTCGACTACCACACGAGCGGCGTCGGCCACGGCGTCCTGATCAGCGATCTCGACGCGCGCCTGCGGCGGGTCGAGCAGCATCGCAACCTGCCGCCGATGACCGCGGGCTGATCGGCGGGTCACGTCCCTGTGTTCGAGCCGCGCGCCTCGGCCTCGGCCCGGCGCTTCTCCATCCAGCGAACCGCAATGACAGAGCCCTCGTAGAGCGCGAGCATCGGCAGGGCGAGGGAGGTCATGCTGATGAGGTCGGGCGGGGTCAGGATGGCCGCGATGCCGACGACCGTCACGATGGCGTAGCGGCGCATCTTCACCAGCCACGCCGAGTCGATGATCCCGACCTGGCCGAGCAGCGTGAGGACGACCGGAAGCTGAAAGGCGATCCCGAAGGCCAGGATCAGTGTCATGATCAGCGAAAGATATTCGCTGACTTTCGGCAAAAGCTCGATCGTCGCCTCGCCCGGCGTGTTGACCTGCTGCAGCGACACCGAGAAGCGGATCAGCAGCGGCATCACCGCGAAATAGACCAGCAGCGCGCCGAAAAAAAAGAAGATCGGGGTCGCGATCAGATAAGGCAAAAACGCCTGCCGCTCGTGCTTATAGAGGCCCGGCGCGATGAACCTGTAGATCTGCGTCGCGATCACCGGGAACGCGATCACCAGCGCCCCGAACATGCTGAGCCGCACGTTGGTGTAAAACTGCTCGAGGAAATGGGTGGCGATCAGGGTCGCCTTCTCGGCTCCCACCACCCGGACGTAGGGCTGGGTCAGGATGTTGTAGATCGTGCGCGAGAAGTAGAAGCAGACGATGAAGGCGGCGAAGAAGGCGTAGATGGCCCGGATCAGCCGGGCCCTCAGCTCGATGATGTGGTCCATCAACGGCGCCTTGGTGGCGTCGATGTCCTCTTGCGTCATTCGGCGGCGCTCGACTTGACGGCGGACGTCTCGGGCGCGGCCGGCTCGACCGGCCGCGCCTCCAGGGCGGGCGCGCTGAGCGCAACTTCCGACGTTCCAATGTCCGAGGTCCCCGCCGCCGGCGCGGGAAGATGCATGGCGGGATCGGCGGCCTTGGTCACCTCGTCGCGGATCATGGCGGCGGGGTCGAAGGCGCCCGACCCCACTTTCTGGTTGAGTTCGGCAATGCTGGCGGTCGTCTTCTGATTGAGGTCGGCGAGCTCCTTGCGGACGCTCTCGAACTCGGCCTCGCGCATGGCGTCCATAAACTGACCCTGGAACTCAGCCGCCATGCGGCGCATCCGGCCCATGACCTGACCGACGGTGCGCATGACGCGCGGCAGGTCCTTGGGCGGGATCACCGCGAGAGCGACGATCGCCACGACCAACATCTTGCCTATGTCGAAGTCGAACATCGGGGCTCCGGCGGAACGCGCGCCGGGAAGGCGCGGCCGCGCCTCCCCGTCATGCGAGCGTCAACATGCGATCCGCTCAGCTGACCTTGTGCACGTCGCTGGCCTCGACGCTCGAACGGTTCTCGATCGGGCGGGGAGCCGCCGCCGGAGCGCTCTGCGCCGGTTTCTCCTCGTCGTCCTCGGCGAGGCCCTTCTTGAAGGATTTCACCCCTTTGGCGACGTCGCCCATGATGTCGGAGATCTTGCCTTTGCCTCCGAACAGCAGGAGCGCCACCGCAAGGAACAACATCCAGTGCCAAATGCTGAAGCTACCCATGGCCGTCTTCCCGGTGCGCCGGCGCCGCCCGGCCCATTTTAGGAGCCGGCGGCGCGATCTTCGCTCGCGCCATACCTAAGCGCCGGAAACGGCAAAAACAAGCACGGCTCACGGCTTCACCCGGGCTCGGGCGTCGCTTTCGCTCGGCCGGATTGCGCGCCGCGCGCCAAGTCGGGCATAGGTTTCGACGCGGCGGCCGCATGGGCCGCCGCCAGCCGGAGCCGATTGCCATGAGCCAGACCGCCAAACGCCTCGCCGAACTCGGAATCGCGCTGCCGAAGCCGGCCGCGCCGGTCGCCAATTACGTTCCCTTCGTCCGCACGACCGGCATGGCGCCGGGGGCGCTGCCGCAGCTCTGGATCTCGGGCCAGTTGCCGCTCGGACCCGACGGAACGCTCGCCGAGCGCCACAAGGGCAAGCTCGGCCCGGAATCGGGCGCCGAGGCCGCGCGAGAGGCGGCGCGGCTCTGCGCGATCAACCTTCTCGCCCAGGCTGAGAAGGCCCTCGGCGACCTCGACAAGATCGTCCAGGCCGTCCGGCTCGGCGGCTATTTCAATGTCGCGGGCGCGTTCGACCCCCTGCCCCAGGCGATGAACGGCGCCTCCGATCTGATGGTCGAGGTCCTCGGCGACCGGGGAAGGCACACCCGCACCACGGTCGGCGTCGCCCATCTGCCCCTCAACGCCCTCGCGGAGGTCGAGGCCGTGTTCCTGGTCTCGTTTTGAGGGCCCTCAACGCCCCGGACTGGCTGACCGCCCGCCCGATCGCCCATCGCGGCCTGCATGACGCCGCCAACGGCGTGATCGAGAACACGCTGGCGGCGGCCGAAGCCGCGATCGCGGAAGATTTCGCGATCGAGTGCGACGTCCAATTGAGCCGCGACGAGGAGATTTTTGTCTTCCACGACGACATCCTCGACCGGCTGACCGACGCCACGGGCGCGCTCACCGGAAAGAGCGCGGCGGAAATCGGATGGGCGCGGATTCTTACGCCGGGCGTTGCGCCGTCCGATGTCAGCGCGCTTCACGCCCGCATCCCCACCCTCTCCGAATTCCTCGCCGTCGTCGCGGGCCGCGTGCCGATCGTGTGCGAACTGAAGAGCCGGTTCGACGGCGACTGGCGGATCGGCGACCGGGTCGCCGCGCTCGCGGCCGCCTATGAGGGTCCGCTGGCGCTGAAGAGCTTCGATCCTGACCTGATCGCCTATCTGCGCCTAAAATATCCCCGGCTCGGGCCGCCCGCGCGCCCCTGCCCGATCGGCATCGTCGCCGAGGCTTCTTACGACGACCCCTATTGGGCCTTCCTCGCGCCCGAACAGAAGCGCGCCTGCGAGACCTTCGATCACCGCGCCCGCAGCGAACCCGACTTTCTGTCGTGGAACGTGAAGGACCTGCCGCACCGAACGCCCTTCTTCGAGAAGGAGCTTTACGGCCTGCCGATCATGACCTGGACCGTGAGGTCGGCTATGCAGCGCGAGGCCGCGCGCAAATGGGCCGACCAGATCGTGTTCGAGGGCGACGGCCGGCCTTGAGTGCCGCGCCCGAAGAATATGGGGGCGCCTGCAATGTCGATCAGAATCTTCGCCGGCGCGCTCGCCGCGTTTGTCGTCGTCGCGCCCGCCTGCGCGGGTCCGTATGTCAATTTCGCCTGCGCCGACGGGTCGAAAATCTCGCTGATCTTCGAGAAGACGGGGACGGGGCTCGTCATGGTCGACGGCGGGGCGCTGCGGCTTGCGAACCGCCATCCCGCGTCGGGCCTCTGGTACGCCTCCCCCTACGGCGCGCTTCGCGCCAAGGGTTCGACGGCGACCTTCCGCATGACAGGCCGCGCGCCGACGACCTGCCGCAAGGTCCGGTGAACGCGAGCGCAGCCGCCGCTATTGCGCCTTCTGCGCGGACCAGCGGATCGCGTAGGGCTCCGAGAACAGCCGGGACTGCAGCTTCTCCGCCGGACCGGGAGCGGAACTCAGCAGGCCGTCGACTTCCGCCGATTCCGGGTCGCGCACCCAGGGACGGCGGGCGAGCTCGCGGTCGTTGAGCCAGTAGTCGCTCCAGCCGTCCGTCGTCTCGAGCGCTTCGCGCGCGAAATCCTGGCCGTATTCGAGGCCGCCCTCGACGACGACGTCGATGTAAGACTGGAGCAGTGGGTATTGCGCGTCTGGCGGAGGCAGCCCGACGCCGGCCTCGCCGTCCGGCCCGACGGGGATATAGACCCAGATGGTCCCGGCTTCCGGCAACCTCTGCCAGGACACCGGCTCGATGTCATCGCGGGGGACTTCGACGCGCGCGTAGCCGTGCTCGCGGGCGTCGAACTTCGCCAGGTCGTTTCCCTCGACGGCGTAAAGCACGCCGTTGATCGTGGAGCCCGTCTCGCCGGGACCGGCCTTGCGCAGGCCGAGCGCGGTGAACCCCGAGGGAGACCGATCGTTCCAGGCGCGGACATAGCCGAACGCAGCCGAGACGCGCACCGGGATCGCCGGAACCGGCGCGCTGGCGGTAGAGCGGCGCGAGGCCGAATTGATCAGCGAGCCGTAGCCGAAAATGAACTGCGTCGGCTGGTTCGGAAGCTTTTCGCCCCACCAGTCCTTGGCCGCCGCCGGAGCGAGGAAGAGGACGAGCGCGCAAAGCGCAAAAAGCCGTTTCAGCGCCATTCCCCCTCCCCTCGTCCTCGGCCGAACGTTTTTCGGATCGTCCTGTCGGCGAAGCCCGACCAGAACCTAACGGCTGCTCCGCAGTGCGGCAACGACGTACCGTCCGTCGTCATTCCTCGTCCCCTCCTCCGGCATGGAGATTGGGAAACCGTCTGGCGAACCGCGCCCTCCGCCGCCCTCGGCGGCGACCCAGGCTCTGCTGTCTGGCCTGCGCCCCTGCAGGTCAACGCTCGGAGAGAACCGGCGCTTCCGGCAGGGGCCGGACCCGAATTTCGTCGGTCGACAACGCGCCCTCGGCGATCACCAGGCCGACTCCCCCATTTTCGAACGGCGCGCCGCTATCGTCCGTCGCGTGCAGGGTCGCTCCGCCGGCGAAGCCGGTTATGTCTGCGCCGCGAACCTCGAGCGCGAGCGTTATCGGTTCCTCAAAGGTCCAGCGGCACGGCGCCTCGGCCAAGACCGTGCAGGCGTCGTCGCGCACTTTGACCAGACACGCCCTGTTCCCCGCCTCCAGCTGTAAGGCGTAGTAGCGCCTGAGACCCTGGACGCGTGCGGCAAGGCCCGCGCTCGATCCGAGGTGCACCGCCACCTCGCTAGACAGGCGATAGTCCGTCCATTCCCGCGTGCCGCAGACAACGATTCCGCTGCCGCGATCCTGAGAGATGCGAAAAGCGGACGGGAAGTTCTTGCTGAAGAAACTGACGTTGTTGACCCAGGCTTTTCGCCAGAAGTCGCTCGGATCCTTGGGTCGTCGCAACGTCACGAGTGGCGCGCCGTCCCAGCGAAGCCAGTCGAGAAGCACGGTTCCGTCGGCTCTTCCGTCGCCCGACGTCAGCGCAAACGCCAATCTTCTGGATCGGCTGACCATCGAGGTCGGGAAGCGTCCAGTTCAGGATTCCGCTGTCGCCCGGCGCGCGCGCGAACGAAGGTCCGTCGAAATCGAAAAGCCGATCGTTCAGCCCATAGACCTTGATGCGCAACGCGGCCTGGACCGTCGACGTATTGGCGCGGTCGGCGATCAGGCGCGCCTTGACCGTCTGCCCGGGGTAAACGCGGGGGACTGGCCTGCATGTCGTAGGTCCGCATGTCGACGACGTCGGGGGGAGAGAAGACCGGCGTCAGCGCGGCTCCGGACCGTCCCCTGGCCAGCCCCTCGAAGCGCAGCGCGAGGGCAGGCTGCCCGTCAACGTCGCCGTGCCCGACGGAAATAAGATCGCCCTGGATCGCATCGCGCTCGGCGATGAAACCCTGGACGCTCCCAGGAAGGGCCGCCCGGCTTGAA
>Ga0074046_10004789_pt1 | contig 10940 bp, 9 predicted proteins | sample BogForMeECP23OM3_FD_94441 | JGI IMG/M metagenome (GOLD analysis project Ga0074046, IMG submission 94441) | Bog forest soil microbial communities from Calvert Island, British Columbia, Canada - Bog Forest MetaG ECP23OM3 | ecosystem: Environmental > Terrestrial > Soil > Wetlands ...
GTCCAGCGGTTTGTCCTCGCGGCCTTCGCCGAAGCGCATCTTGCTCCCGTCCTTCCAGATCAGGTCCGCGCCGTTGTAACCTGCGAGGTGATCGGGATAGGCGTCTATGAGCGCCTGGGCTTTTTGCTCCAGCGTTTGCGCACCGGCCGGCGCGGCAAGCCAGAAGCACAGGCAAAGCCAAAATGCGCGCATCGTCAATTCTGGCAGCCCTTCTGCCGTTCGACGTCACGGATGATTTCCACCTGCTGGCGCTCGCCGCGCGACATGGGGACATCGGCCTCGACCCAGAAGCGGCAATTCGCGTTGCCGAACACCCGGAGGCCGCGGTCCGTCTTGAAACAATAGCCATTGCGGGCGAAGATCGCGTTGCGCTGATACCAGAGATCGCCGCAGGAGAGAGACCAAAAATCTTGGGCGGCGGCCGGGGCGGCGCTCAAGGCGGGAAGAACAGTCATGGCAAGCAGGCAGGCTTTGAATCCGCGGGAAATTGGCATGATGCCCCCTATCTATGAATGAGCGAACTGCGCTATGCCGCGTCGCTGTGCAGATGACTTTGGCATTATAGCTGAGAAGGCGCGCCCAGGTAAGCGGCCAGTCAAAGGCGGAAAGCGATTGCGGAGACCAGGGAAAATAGAAAATCCGGCGGATTTTGCTCGAGCCTTTGCCGTTTCACATGAAACAGTGGAAAAGCTTGAGCTTTACGAGCGCCTGCTGATCCAGTGGCAAAAGGCTGTCAATCTCGTCGCGCCGTCGGCAATTCCCCAACTCTGGCAAAGGCATTTTGCGGATTCTGCGCAGCTCTTGGCACTCGCCCCTCAAGCGAAGATTTGGGTGGATCTCGGATCCGGCGGGGGATTCCCAGCGCTTGTAATTGCTATTATGCTTGCGAATCAGAAAGAGTGCTTCGTGCACCTCATCGAGAGCAACGCGCGCAAATGCGCATTTCTCGCCGAGGTGGCGCGGCAAACGGGCGCTCCCGCGCGCGTGCATAACGCGCGCATTGCCGATGCCGCGGCCTCAGGTGCGGTTCCGGCCGCCGATGTTGTGTCCGCTAGGGCGGTGGCGCCGCTCGATGCGCTGTTGGAGCTAGCCCTGCCGTTTTTCGGTACTGCGTCAGCCGGGTTGTTTTTGAAAGGCCGCGAGGCTGGAGTAGAAATCGCTGACGCCCGGAAACGCTGGGTTTTCGATTTGAAAATCCATCCTAGCATCAGCGATGCGCAAGGACAGATTTTGCAAATCGGGAAACCGGTGCTCATACGGGGTGGCGAGCAGTGACAAACAGAAACCATAGAGAACTTCGAGTGTTCGCGGTCGCCAATCAAAAGGGCGGCGTGGGCAAAACGACGACAGCAATCAATCTCGGCACGGCTTTGGCGGCGGTTGGCGAGCGTGTGCTCGTGATCGACCTCGATCCCCAAGGCAATGCCAGCACGGGGCTTGGCGTGCCGGAAGAGGCGCGGCATGTCTCGACTTACGACGTTCTCGCGGGCGCCGCAGCCCTCGAACAGGCCATGACCCCGGCGGCAGTGCCCGGGCTCTTCGTGGCACCCTCGACGCGGGACCTTGCGGGCCTTGAGCCCGAGATTTCGGCTGCGCCGAACCGCGCTTACTTCCTACGTGACGCGATTAACTCGTTGCGCGCCTCCGAGCGGGATCGGCCCCCCGAAGAGCGGCTCGGCTATGTGCTGATCGATTGCCCGCCGTCGCTTAGCATCCTGACGCTGAACGCGCTCGCAGCGGCGGATGCGGCGCTGGTGCCCGTGCAATGCGAGTTCTTCGCCCTCGAAGGGATCACCCAGCTCAAAGAGACCATCGATTTCGTCCGGTCGAGCCTCAATCCGTCTCTTGAAATCCATGGCGTGGTGCTGACCATGCACGACAGCCGGACCAAACTCGCCGACGAGGTCGCTCACGAAGTGCGCGAATTCTTCGGGCAGAAGGTTTACGAGACGGTCATCCCGCGCAATGTGCGCGTCGCCGAAGCGCCATCGCATGGCAAGCCGCTGCTCCTTTACGATCACAAGAGCGCCGGCAGCCGCGCCTATATGGATCTCGCGGCGGAGATGATTAACCGGGAGCGCGCTGCGGCGGCTGCGGCAGCATAGGGTCAGCGTCATTGCGAGCGTAACGAAGCAATCCAGGGTCCAGTCTCCCATGCTGCTCTGGATCGCCACGGCGGCGAGCCGCCTCGCGATGACGTCCCGGTAGAGTTTACGGCCATTGCAATTTCTTGTGAGCTGGAGAAGCGAGATGGAATCAAGATCGGGCACCGCGGCATTGGGGCCGTCACCCGTCACAAATAAGCGGCTGGGCCGTGGCTTGGAGTCGCTGACCGGAAACAGTGTGCCGTTCAACGAGAGGATAATCCCGGCCGGTGGCGATTCGCGGGACGTACCGATAGATCGCGTGCGGCGCAGTGAACTAAACCCCCGCAAGAATTTCGCGGAGAAAGAACTCAAAGAGCTCGCGGATTCGATCCGTGAAAAAGGATTGGTTCAGCCTCTCGTCGTGCGTCCAATAAAGAATGTGCCCGGCCATTACGAAATTGTGGCAGGAGAGAGGCGATGGCGCGCTGCCCAACTCGCGGCGCTGCGGACGATACCGGTCATTATACGCTCGCTTTCGGACCAAGAAGCGCTTGAGCTTGCGATCATTGAGAACGTTCAGCGCACCGATCTGAATGCCATCGAGGAGGCGGGCGGCTACCGCCAGCTTGTCGAAAGCTTCGGCTATACGCAGGAGGAGCTAGGCCAGATCATCGGCAAAAGCCGCAGCCATCTTGCCAACACCATGCGGCTTTTGAAGTTGCCGGAGGGCGTGCAGGCGCTCGTGCGCAACGGCTCGCTAAGCGCGGGACACGCGCGTGCGCTCGTCGGGCATGAAGAAGCAGAAGCGATAGCCAAGGAGATCGTGGACAAAGGCTTGAACGTCCGCGACGTCGAGGCGCTGGTGATGGGGCGCAAGCCCGCCGCTGCAGCGGGCTCAGCGAAGCCCGCGCCGCAGAAGGACCCGGACACGCGAGCTGCCGAACGGCAGATGTCCGACGCGCTCGGTCTTTCGGTGGTTATCAATCCCAGTAGCGGCGAGGCTGGGGAGGTTGTCGTTCGCTACAGGAGCATGGAGCAATTCGAGACCATCCACAAAGCTCTGCTCGGCCAGAAGAGAGCTTAAGGGCCGCTTTGCATTATTCCCGCGCCGGCAAGCGCTTGGTTTGGTGGTAGAGCAGTAAAAAGAAATAGAGATGGCAGTAATGGCTGCCACCTCTCTCTCAATGGGCAATATTACCAGCACCGGCGGTGGACACGGTGCCAGCCGGCCCGGAAGCGGCATCCGCTAAGATTGTGTAGCCGCATTCGCAACGGAATTTCCTAAACCTGGCAGCGTCTTTTGCTGCAAGGCGAGGTGACTGCGGGGCAGGACAACGGTGACGGTCGTTCCGGCTCCGGGCGACGAGCGCAAATCGATGCGGCCCTTGTGCAGCTCGACGATGCTTTTGACGAGCGAGAGGCCGAGGCCTGCGCCGCGGTGGCGCGAGCCTTTGCTGCGCGATTCGAAGCGCTCGAACACGGTCGCCTGCTCCTCCTCGGGGATACCGAGCCCGGTATCCTGTACGCTGATGGCGATGCCGTTCTTTTCGCTGCGGCAAGAAAGCGTGATGGTTCCGTCTTCCGGCGAAAAGCCGATGGCGTTCGAGAGGAGGTTGTAGAGCACTTGAATGAGGCGGTTCTCGTCTGCCATCACCGTCGCCGCGTCCTTGGCGACATGGACGTCTAGATGAACCTTGGCCCGCGACAGGCGCTCGCGCACGCCAAGCTCGGCGGACTCGATGGCGTGCATGAGATCGACCGGCGACAGCTTCAGATCGAGCGCGCCCGCGTCGATCACCGCTAGATCGAGAATGTCGTTGATGATGTTGAGAAGCGCCTGGCTTGAGGTCTTGATGTCGTTCAGATAGTCGTGCTGCCTGCTGTTCAAGGGCCCTATTACGGGTTCGGCCAGAAGATCGGTGAAGCCGATGATGCTCGTGAGCGGCGTGCGCAGCTCATAGGACACGTGCGAGAGGAAGGCCGTTTTCAACCGGTCCGAGGCTTCGAGCGCTTCGTTGCGCTCCAATAGGACGTCTTCGAAGCGCTTGCTGTCTGTCACATCGGCGAAGGTGACGAGAGTGCCGCCATCGGGCAGCGGCGTGACCGTATAGGCGAGATAGGTCGCATCCTGCCTTCCGATTGTGGCCCTGAAGGTGTCACGGGCATCCGGCATGCCGGTTATGGCATCGCGCAGCGTTTGCCAAAACTGGGGCTCCGGGGCCAGCGGTTCGCTTTGAGCGACGATCTCTTCGAGATGCGGCGTCTCGTGAAGCGCTGCGCCCGCCAGATTCCACATGGTTTGAAACGCCGGATTGAAGAGAGCTAAGCGTCCGTCGGCGCCGAAAACGGCAATGCCTTCGCTCAAGTGATCGAGCGTTTCCCGCTGGCCTTCGATGAGGCTATGATATTGACGCTCAAGGGAAAGTTTCTCCGTCACGTCGTCGAATAGAAATGTGACGCCGCCATCGCTCCGGCAATCGGTGACGACATGCACCGTTTTGCCATCCGGCCGGTGCCAAAGCTCGTCGAGAGTGCGGTTCCGGTCCCAGTTGAGAACCCGGTCATCCCTCCATCTGCGGTAGTTCGGTTGCTCCGGGAGGAGCCTTCGCTGGCGAAGCAGGTCGAAAAATTCCGACGCGCCCGGCTTCTCCTGGAGCCAGTTATCTTCGAGCGCCCAAATCCGGGCGAAGGCATCGTTGCCATAAACGAGCTTCCTGTCGGCGCCGAATATGGCAACGCCGGTCGAGACCTTGTCGAGCGTGCGGCTGTGGGCAGCCATCTGGCGTTCCAGCTCATCCTTGGCAATGACCAAAGGCGCTACGTCGAAGGCTGCTCCCGCGCTGCCCCGTTCAAGCGGCGCGGCAATGGCTTCGTAAATCTGCACGCGGCCGTTGACGACGGTCTGAAGCTTAATGCGTCCCGATTTCTTGGTCTGGCTCAGCCGGTGAAGCTCCGACCTTTGCCTCGTCTCGAAGAGCTCGATCTGCTTTTCAAGCGCTTCTTCTCTGGAGTTCGCGCTGATCGCGCTCACATAGGCCAAATTGACCCAGCTCAGCGCGCTTTTGGCATCGCGAAGCCACACCGGCACAGGCAAGCTGTCGAGAAGCTTCTCGCGGTCGTATACCGCCTGCTTGAGACGCTTGTTCTCGCCGATCAAGCGGACGAGTTCTTTGTTCACCGGTGAAAAAGGCCTGATGCGCAACACCGTATCTGCGCCGCATACCGCACCAGCCAGTTCGATGACATGGCCTTCCAGTGTGCTGGCATTGGAAACAAATGCCTCGCCGCGAGTTTGCAGGCGGTTCAGGCTGGCAGACGCTCCGCCCGCGTCGTCGGGATGGAGCCAGGAGCCGAACCGCAACAGTTGAGTGAGCTTCGCAGGCACGCCGAGAGTGCCTTGCAGCGTGTGCAGCGCAAGGCGGGGTTGGCCAGCGCTCCAGATCACGCATGCTTGCGTCTCGAGGGCCGCAAGCGAACGATAGTTGGCTTCGACCGTCGAGAGCGTGTCGAGCCGCGCCGCAGTCCACAGCGATTGCTGCTCGAAGGATCGGGCTCTCTGCCGGAAAATTAAGGCGAGCGCCGCAAAGGCTCCGCTTAAGCCAGCAAGCACCGCGATGAGAAGAGCGGAATCGGCTCCGGTAAAGCCGCAAGCTGAAGCGAGCCAGCCGCCGGCAGCTTTTGCCGGTGCAGCTGCGAGAGCGGGCGAGGCGATTGTGAGAGCCGCAGCCGCCACGGCAGGCCGGTATAACTCTCGCGCAGCTTTCATCGGATTCTCCTGCCTGAGACGCCATCGCAATCCGGACATATGCCGAATCGAATCTTAGTTTACCGTTAATTTAAGGCAATGGCTCAACCCGGTGGATTGGCCGCCGGAGTTTCTGCGAGGCGCGACAGCATCGCCTCCATTGCTTTTATCTGCGGCGCATCCTGCGTCAGAAAATCCAGCCCCGTATAGCCCCACCAATCCCAGCATGTGTTGGGATTAAGCGTTGAGGCTGCGGCCTGCGGAAACAGGACGACGATCTTGTTCGTTTCTGCCCAATCCGCGAAACCGGAATCGCGGATGAGAGCGCCGCCCACATCGGCGCGCGATTGCTTGCAGCCGTGGAAGACGATATGCACGCGGCAACGCCCCTCCGCCCGGCAGGCAGATGGAACGTACACAACGCCTTCGTCCGCAAGCGTTGCGCTCGCCGGCGCATAGGACTCTTGGCCAAATGTCAGGAAGTTTTCGGACTTTGCTGCGCCTTTGGGCGCGAGCGTACCGTAGATAAAGCGCAAGATCTCTCCGGCTTGATCGTACTGGCAATTGCTTACATAAGGCGGATCGCTCTTGCCGCAGGTTTCGCCCTTGCCGCTGGTTAAGAAGGCGTGGCCGCCAGGGTTTTTCGTTACGAACTCGATGTTTTCCGGCGGCACACCTGCAGCGAGATAGAAGTCGCGGGCCGCCTCCACGACCGGCTTGGCGACGGTGCGGTCGTCAGTTCCGGAATAAAGATAAATCTTGGAGCGCTTCAGGCCGGAAAGGGGATCGATTTTGCCTTCATCGGCGAGTGCCGATGCGCGCCGCACGAGCTTGCCTGCGTCCAAGACGCCGAGCCCCGAAAGGCGGTCTGCCATGCAGCCGTTCTGCGCCTGCGTCAAATTAGAGACGAGGGCCGCGGGGAAATAAGGGAATGCGTCCGCGCTTGCGCTCTGTGCGCAACCGAAAGGGCCAGCCGCAAGAATGGCGGCTCCGATTACGGTGCGGGAATGGGCCACTTGAAATTGGCCGGCCATGTAGCCGCCGGAGGAAAGGCCGGACACGGAGGTCTGAGACAGGTCCGCCTTCAGCGCAGGCAGCTTGTTCGCGTTAGACCGGCACCCCGGAATGAGCGCCAAAACGCATAGGACTAGGAGAGCGTAAAGCGGTTTCCCCCATGCCGTCATCGCAGGAACCAGCCGAAAAGCCCTGGCCCTCCTCCTCCCCCTCTGCCTCCGCGGCTGCGACCGCCGCCAAAAAATGAAAACGGTTCTTCACGGCGGTATACCGGCGTCTCCTTCGGCTTGCGGAGCTCGTAATAGCTAGCCAAGCCATCGATATCTGTGACCGTGACCGCATTTTGTGTCCAAGCCCATTTCGATTTTGCGTTACCTGCGATGTAAGGCTCAATGCTCACGACGAGGGCACGGGACAGGTCGATGATCGCGACATACTCGTACGCTCCAGCCTTCTGATCGGGTACCCGGTATCGAAGCAGCCCGATACCGGCGAGGCTGTCCCTAAGGGGCGTCCACTCGACGATCTCGGAGGGGCCATCGCCTTGAACCTCAAGCAGAACTGGCATTTTGGGATAGCGCTCATTCACTGCGGTGAACTGACCGGACCCAGAACGGAATATCTCCCAGCCATCGACGGCCGGCGCAATCGGCTGGACCACGCTGTCCGGTGTGTCGCCGCTCGCCTTTTTGTAGGCGTCGCGCGCTTCGAATGAAAATGGATCCAGCTCCAAAGCGCGGCGATAATCCGCAACCGCATCGTCGTGTTTTCCTGCCCGGTCCCGGATGCCCCCCCGAACGCGGTAAGCTTCTGAATAAGCCCCATCCAGTTCTATCGCCTTGCTCAAATCCGCTTCGGCGCCTTCAACATCGGCTGTGCTCAGACGGACTTGGGCTCGCCAGAAATAGGCTTCGGCTGCCTTGGGATCGAGGGACATTGCCCGGTCTAGATCTTGCAGGGCGAGATCGGGACGCCTCCAATCGAGGTTCTGCGCCGCGCGGCCTATCAAGGCTTGCACGTTTTCAGGAGAGAGTTCTAGCGCCTTGGCAAAATCGCGGAAAGCTTGAGCGTCGTGTTTTTCGCGTGCATAAAGCCGGCCGCGCGACACGTATAGTTCCGCTTTGTCGGGAGCAAGCGCGATCACCTTATCCAAATCTTGAGCGGCATCCTCGTTCCGCTTCAAAAGCCCGTAGACAAAAGCACGGTTTTGATAGGCGGATGCGTATTGTCCGTTCAGTGTAATTGCACGGTTTAGATAGCGCAGCCCGGTGTAATAGCGGCCCAGAATGCTCGCTATTTTTCCCCGCCCGTTCAGAGGAACTGCGTTCGACGGCATAAGCTCGATCGCTTTGCGGAAGTCGTTTTCCGCCGCTTCGAGGCGCAGAAGCTTCTGGTTCGCATTCGCCCTGTTACTGTAAGCAGGCCCAAACCCTGGCGACAAGGCTATCGCCTTGTCGAAATCCCGGTAGGCCTCTTCTGTCCGGTTCATGTCCATATAAGCGGCCCCGCGATTGTTGTAGGCGGGGGCATAGTCGGGGTTGAGCGAGACCGATTTGGTGAAATCCTCCACTGCGCCGTCAAGCTGTTTCAGCCGCCATTTGGCAACGCCGCGATCGCAGTAGAGGGGGGCCTGCCTGGTAGCCGAGAGGCTCGTATCTTTCAGCGCATCGTCGTAAGCGGCGATAGCCAAATCGAAACGCCCGCGAAGAAGCGCGGAGCTTCCTTCCTGAGATTTGAGGATTGCCCTATCGACCGCTGCGTGTGCGGAAACGGTAAATCCCACGGCTGCCAGGAACAGCGGCAAGGCTGTGAACAGCGATCCGGGGCTCTGCGCGAGAGACAAACAGCCTCGGGTTAAAGAGGCTCCTTTACCCGCGGTCCGCATTCCGGTAACAAATCGAAAAAACCAGCGACCTTCCAGCCTATGGTGCATCCAATATATCCTATCTTGAGCGGACTTGCTCTAGGCCTTGCCTTTCTCGTGCCGCAGCCAGCCGCTGCGGCCGCGCAGAGCGGCGTTGCGCCGGAGTATAGCGGTCTCATCGCGAGCGGGCTAGCATCGCGTGACGCCTCGGGCTCCAATGCTGGGGGCGGCTTGATCCGTACAGCGCAAGCGGGCACCCCGGTTGAAGACGACGCCGGCGAGGCCCGGAAAAAGCTAAAAGGAGAGCTGGATTTTATCCGGGCACAAGCTGCGGCCGAGCCCGTCCCCTCCTCCTTCGATCCGCCATTACCCGTGCGCAAGAAGGTTGGCCAGAACTTGCCGGACGCGGCAGACCCAGCCGCCCATTCCGCCGATCCGCAAATCGACCGGCTGACCGGACAGCTTCTGCTCATGAATTTCAGGGGCAGCCAGCCAAGCGATGCGGGCCCGAGGGCGATCCGCTCGCTCCTTCAATCCGGGCTTATCGCAGGAGCGGTATTCGGCCGGGAAAACATTTCATCCAGGGCGCAGCTTAGGGAGCTTATGAAGTTCCTTTGGCCTGCTGGCACGCCGAACAGGCCTATTTTCGGGCTTCAAGAGATCGGCGGTGCCTCGGATGCGCTGCCGCCCGTGAAAGACTTTGAACGATGGCCTTCAGAAAGCGACGTCGCCGCAAAGGGCGATCCGCAGTATGCCTATTCGACCTACCGTTCTATGGGGGCCAGCCTCGCGGTCCTCGGCTTTAACATGAACTTCGGGCCAGTTCTCACTGTGCCCGGAGACGGTCAGGATCCCAGCGCCAGCTTCGGCAGCAACCCGCTTCAAACCGGGGTTTTCGCCAAGACCTTCATTCTCGGTCACCGCGAGGAGAATGTTGTAGCCGTTCCCATTGTCGACCGGAGCGGCCATTCGGTCCGCGCGCTAAAAGCGCTTCTCGTTGCCGATCCGGCCACGCCGATTAGCTCGGCGCTAAACAATGGGGCACCCTTTTCGGCTTATGAGGGTCTAGGTTGGGGAGTGCGGTTTTGTTTTGCTGCTCTTGCTGCTGGAGACGGGGGCGCCGGCGCCTTGAACGGCTTCAAGAGCGGATGCGACGTTCTAGTCCTGGACGGCGGCACAGAAAGTCCGGCTGCCGTTCGCGATCAGGTTGCGCTGGCCTTGTCCCAGGCCGTTCAAAACGGCAGCTTGACCGTCGACTCATTGAATGCCGCGGCGGAGCGCTTTGGGCAGCTTCGTTCTTCTGAAAGTCATTGACTGGGCAGCCTCTTCTGCCCAGCCGGGATAGCTCCATACAGCAGGCAGCTTTAGGCAACGGCCTCGGAAAGCCAGGCCTTCAGTTGTTGTTTCGGAAGCGCACCAACCTTTTGGCCGGCGACTTGACCGTTCTTGAAGAGCAGAAGCGACGGTATACCGCGGATATTGTAGGCCTGAGCGATGCTTGGGTTGGCGTCCACGTCCAGCTTGACAACCTTGAGCTTGCCGGCAAACTCTTTGGACAGTTCCTCAAGAATCGGAGCCACGCTGCGGCAGGGGCCGCACCATTCCGCCCAGAAGTCAACCAGAACCGGCTTATCGGACATTTTAACTTCGGTGTTGAACGTTGCCTCTGATACGGCTGTGATCGCCATGTAAACCCCTGTGTTTGCGCGGCACCGGGCCGCTTTGTTGCTAGGTGCAAAGTAAGGATGCGCAAGCGAAAGCGTCAAGATGAAGCGCTCTGCTGAGCCGCTTCGCCGCATCCGGCGAAGCGTGTGGCAGTTGCCGTTTCCGCAACAGAGCCAGCCGGATCAGTTCCAGTCCTCGAATGGATTCCACGGCCGCCGCTCGGCATATGGGCGGCGCGGACGGTTGCGCGAGCGGGACGCGGGCTCTCCCCTCGCCTCGCCATTATCTTCCGCAGAGATGACAGGGTCCGATGAGAAATGCACGGGCTGCCCGTGCAGTGCGCTTGCGACACGGCTGTCAAGCCCATACAGATCGGGATAATAGCGAACCTGCCCTTTTTCATCCACGTCGGCCGTAAAGTAAGCAACGTGAACCGGGATTTGGCTCGTCAGCTTGATTTCGGTCGTTGCACCCGATGCAACCATCTCGTGAATTTGCGCGGCGGAATAACCTTTATCGTGAGCGAGCAGTACCTCTGCGAGATGAATGGGGTTTTGCGTGCGCA
>Ga0074046_10004790_pt1 | contig 10939 bp, 5 predicted proteins | sample BogForMeECP23OM3_FD_94441 | JGI IMG/M metagenome (GOLD analysis project Ga0074046, IMG submission 94441) | Bog forest soil microbial communities from Calvert Island, British Columbia, Canada - Bog Forest MetaG ECP23OM3 | ecosystem: Environmental > Terrestrial > Soil > Wetlands ...
GCAGCCAACTCATCATGCCGGCCACGCCTGCGCCCACCAGGTAGTAAGGGAAACTCCAAAAGTAGCAATCTGCCCAGATCTTTCGCAGCGACCGGTGCTCGGTCAGCGAGATGACGGAGGCCACCGGAACCGTGTTGGCCACGAAGTAAACGCACGTCGCCAAGAACAGCAATGTAGTGGGATTCCCCACCGCATAATGCGACAGGGAGGAGTGATAGGTGGCGAACGTCACCGCAATGGCCAGCGCTGTCGAGCAGACGTTGAAGGCGACTTGAATCGGGACCGGACGATCACCCAGGCACTGCACCACGGTTGCAGCGCAGCCCAGCGCCATGGCCTCCGACAAGCTCAGTTCCAGCACGCCCAGCAGCAGGAATAGAAAGTTCGCCGACATCGTCCCGGCAATGCCGGGCAGATTCACCTTGAGCCGCGAGGCCGCCAGCGCGATCACCAGATAACAGATGAATTTGAGTGGATTCTCACTACTGCCGTGCAAGACCGTATAGGTCAGGACGGCCATCCCGCAAATCACGACCACGGCCACAAAAAGACGAGGCGCCGCGCTCATTTCTCTCCAGGACTGCGGGTGAGATTTCAATTCTGGCAAACTCCTCCCCGGGAAGCCGGGTTGCTCTTCCTATCGGCAACAATGAGGGAACATTCATTAGATAGCAGGCACCGTACCTGCAGGAAAGCATTCGGACATTCGGAGGCAAACTTCCGTAACGGGAGAATAGTGACTATCCGGCATTGCTGAGTCCCTCCGAACAAGGAGACGCAGTTTTAACTTAGTGAAAACACAGGGTTAACCGAACCGGGAACTTCCCCAACTACTGCATCGTATAAACTCAACAGCCGGTAGTGGGTTCGTATGTGAACCCACTACCCAACAGCCCCGAGGTTTGACTTGCCATAAGCTGCGGCCTAACATAAATAACTCTCTCCCAGGAGTGCTCTCCATAATGATCGGCCAGACTATGATCGGCCAGACCATCTCTCATTACCGTGTCCTCTCACAGCTGGGCGGTGGAGGGATGGGCGTTGTGTACGAAGCCGAGGACGTCAACCTGGGCCGCCGTGTCGCCCTCAAGTTCCTGCCCCTCGAAACGGAAAAAGATCCGCTCGCTCTCGACCGTTTTCAGCGCGAAGCTCGTGCCGCCTCCGCCTTGAACCACCCGAATATCTGCACCATCTACGAGGTGGGCGAAGACAGCGGACGCCACTTCATCGCCATGGAGTTGTTGGAAGGCGAGACGCTCAAGACCCGAATTCACGGGCGCCCCATGGAGCTTGAGCAACTGCTCAATCTCGGTACGCAGATCGCCGATGCTCTCGACGCCGCCCATGCCAAGGGAATCATCCACCGCGACATCAAACCGGCCAACATTTTCGTGACGACTCGCAACCAGGCCAAGGTTCTCGATTTCGGATTGGCCAAGCGCACCGCCAAGCCTTCCCTTCTGTCCGCCGTCACCGTCGGCACCGCTGCCACCGTGGACGAGCCCTTCCTGACCAGCCCGGGATCGACCGTCGGCACCGTCGCCTACATGTCGCCCGAGCAGGCTCGCGGCAAGGATCTCGATGCCCGGACGGATTTATTCTCCTTTGGCGCCGTGCTCTACGAGATGGCCACCGGCGCAATTCCTTTCCGCGGAGACACGTCCGCCGTTATTTTCGACGCCATCCTGAATCGCCCCCCGGCGCCGCCGCTTCGCCTGAACCCCGACTTGCCTCCGCAGTTTGAGGAAATCCTCAACAAGCTGCTCGAAAAGGACCGCGACCTGCGCTACCAGAGTGCCGCCGAAGTGCGCTCCGACTTGAAGCGCCTCAAACGCGATTCCGAATCGGGCACGATTTCGGCCGCAACTTCTTCCAGTTCGTCCGTTCGCCAACTCGGTCGCAAGTTGCCCGGCTGGCTGATCCCGGCTGTGATCGTCGCGTTGGTCGCCGCCGGCATTGCCCTTGTCTTTCTCAAGCGCGGCCACGCCCTCACCGAGAAAGATTCGATCCTGATCACCGATTTCGTAAACACCACCGCTGACCCCGTTTTCGATGGCACGCTCAAGAAAGCGCTGGCCGTCGACCTGGGGCAATCTCCATATCTGAACGTCTTCCCCGATCAGAAGATCCGCCAGACATTGCAGTTCATGGGCCGCAGTCCCGGCGACCGCATCACCAGCGAAGTCGGCCGCGAAATCTGCCTGCGCGATGGCATCAAGGCCATGCTCAACGGCAGCATTGATAGTGTCGGAGGCCAGTACGTCATCAGCCTGGAAGCAACCAACGTTGCCTCCGGCGATTCTCTAGGACGCCAGCAAGCTCAGGCCGAGCGAAAAGAAGATGTGCTCAATGCCCTGCATAGCGCCGCCACCAAGTTGCGAGGTCAACTCGGCGAGTCGTTGTCCATGGTCCAGAAATATGACATGTCTCTTTCCCAGGCCACTACTTCATCGCTGGACGCCCTGAAGGCCCTAAGTCTGGGCGATGCCAAGCACACCATGGGCGACGATCTGGCTGCGATCCCGAACTATCAGCGCGCCATCGAGATCGACCCCAATTTCGCCATGGCCTACGCCCGACTCGGCACGGCCTACAGCAACCTGGGGCAAACCGAGTTGTCGGAGCAGAACCGCCAGAAGGCCTTTGAGCTTCGTGATCGCGCCAGCGAGCGCGAGAAGCTCTACATCATGTCCCACTATTACGCCGACAGCGGCCAACTCGACAAAGGCATTACTGCCTACGAACTCTATCGCCAGACTTACCCGCGGGATTCCACTCCCTTCATCAATCTGGCGGGAATCTATAACACGCTCGGACAGTTCGACAATGCGTTGGAGAACGCAAAGCATGCCGTGGAGCTCGACCCCGACCAGGCGAGCGGCTATTCGAATGTCACCATTGCTTACGTGGGACTGAACCGGATCGAGGAAGCACGCACCACCATCAACACCGCACTCCAGCACAAGGCCGAGACTACAGGCTTCCGTCTAGGGCTGGCTATGTTGGACTGGTGTGAAGGCAAAGAAGCCGACATGGAGAAGGAACTGCAAAGTGCGTCCGCGACCCCCGATGGAGAGGCGGGCGTTCTCGGATTCCGCGCGGGCATCGCCAGCACCCGCGGGCAAGTGCGCCAGGCGCGGGTGTTCGCGCACCAGGCCGCAGATGCGTTCGATCGCCTGCACCTGCAGGGCCGAGCCGATATCGACGCGGGATTCGCTGTCTACGAAGCAGTGGTGGGCAATCGTGCCGAAGCCATCAGCAACGCCAGCGAGGCGCTCCGTTTATCCCGAACGGTTTCTGTGATGGGGAGTGTGGCTACGACGTTCGCCATATTGCGCCAGGATCAGAAGGCGCTCGCATTGGCAGACGAGATCCAGCGTACCCATCCGAACGACACCATGGCAGTGAACGTGACCGTCCCCAACATTCGCGCCATCGTCGCCCTGCGGCCCGCGAATTCCGCCAAGGCCGACCCGGCAAAAGCCATTGACTTCCTGAACACCGCGGCCCTATACGCTCGCGCCAATGCCGGCGTTTTCTACGTACGAGCCTTGGCCTATGAGCAGGCTGGACGTTACGCTGAAGCCCAGCAGGATCTTCAGAAGGTCCTGGAAATGAAATCCCACAATGGCCCTGACATAGCGCCCGTGATCGCTCAACTGGAGTTGGGCCGGTTGTATCAGAAGCAGGGCGACATCCCTAAAGCTCGCATCGCCTATCAAGACTTTCTCGCCGCCTGGAAAGACGCCGATCCCGATGTCCCCCTCCTTCACGAAGCCAAAGCCGAATATGCGAAACTGCAGTAGAGACGGCAGCGCATTAGGGAAGCTCTGATTAATTGAGTCCAGAGATAGTTTTGAAAGGGCATGGCTTCAGCCATGCCATCAGAACCCGCTACGCAAGCGGCTTTACAGCTTGCGGAAAAAGTCGATGTTGCGGTTGTTTTTGGGTGGCGCAGCGGTTTACCGCTGCGGTAAGTGCTTTGTTTTGAATTCGGCTTTAGCCGCTGAGGCAAGGTCCCTCGCCTAGAAACGACTTTTTCCGCAACCTGTTCAGCCGTACCGTTCAGGGTTGACAGAATGCGGGCTTTAAGCCGCTGAGGTTCGCTCCTGCCCGATAAAATAAGGGCAGCGCGGCTTAGAACCGCACTGCCCTCACTCGGGGAAGGACATCCCTTAGAAGTGGAACCCGATCTCAGCCGTCAGCGCGCGTGGCGTTACATAGTGCGTCCCGCTGAAGGTCGAAAGAAAGTTATACAGCGCCTTTTTGTTGGTCACGTTAATGGCGGTCAGCGTAAGACTCCACTTGTAATGGTCGCCTTTGAACAGATTATCTTCGCCCACCGAAACATCAAACAGGTGGCGCGGCGCGATGCGCGGCGGATTGTGGTCGTCGTTCTCCGTTCCAGGCGCCGGTATCTTCACCAGATTCGAACCATACAGCGATGGAGCGCACATGGTGAGAGGTGTGGAGAGCGTCGGGTGCTGGGACCCGCAGAACAGTCCCGCCTGCATTTGCTGGTCGGCCGAGAGCCCTGTTAAATCCACCGGAGTAGTCGTATCGGTTGCGAATGGTACCGAGCCCGCGACGAGACCGCTGTCGTACCGCCAGTTGAAGCCGACCCAGGGAGCGTTTTTCCAGGGCTGGTACTGCAGGTGCGTTGTCTGGTTGAACTTCTCGTCGTGGTCAATTCGGAAAGGCAGCCCGCTCTGTCCGACGGTAGTGCCCAGACCGCTGGTTTGAGGCGGGAAAAAGCGCGCAGCCACGCTCGACATCACCACCAGCGCCGTAAGGCCGTGGAAGTCTGGCACGCTCACGCGAATGGCGTATCCCGGAATCTTGGAATTGTGCCACCCAACCGGAAAGAAGATCGGCGTAGCACCCAGGATACTGAAATCGTAGCCCGTGTGCGTGTACTTCCAGAGGTAATCCCCGCTGACCACCGCATAGCGGCCGAACGCCTGCTGCAAGCCCGCATGGAACTCATTACGATAGCCAGGTGTGTTGGGCGCGTTCACGCACGGGATAATATCGCTGATAACAGCGTAATTGCATCCTTCGCTGGCCAGCACTAGATTCTCATTGAACGGACTCTCCAGCGTTCGGGCATAGGAAACCCGCAGCACCGTGTTGGTCCGCTTGATGTTGTAGGCAATTCCGAGGCGCGGCTCGGCCTGACGCGCAATGACCAGCCCGTTGTACAAATCGCCGCGAATTCCCAGGTTGAGAGACCAGTTTCCCTTGGAGATCGCATCCTGCAAATAGAGGGCAAGCTCTTTTACATCCGTATGTCCGTGAAATGGATACAAGGTACTACTCGAACCGGCGCAACCATCGTTAACTGATGACGGAGTCGGTCGGGTCAAGTCGTAGCAACCCAGCAACGCCGTGAAACTTGCATTGCTGGTGAACGGTACGGGATAGAGACTTTGGTTCGTCGTCGCCGCCGTCGCGCACTGGGACGGGTCGTTGAGTCCAGGGTTGCCAACAAATACCGGAACGCCGTTTGCATCCACGCAAGGCGCGTTGAGTGTCGGATCGACGATTCCAAGATTGAAATTCTCGGTGAGGAAAGTTTGTTGGTACGTAGCTCCCACCTTAACGTTGTTGATGCCCTTCACGTAGGAAAGATCGGAGCGGAGCCCAGTGTTTGCGAGCGTCCGATACTGTGAGATCGTCTCCTGCTGCAGATTGGAGGGACCAAGATCGGCGAATGCGTTCTTGCTGGGATAGTAATTGAAAGCGTCCCGCCGCACCCAGCCGGAAAGGCTGAATACGGTGGTCGGGCTGACCACTCGCGTCCACGTGGGCGCGATGTTGAAAGTCTTAATCAGCGCGCGTTGGTCGGTGGGACCGACGAGGTTGCCGTTCGGATCGAGACCCCCATTGGCCACCACCACTCCAGACCACGGCGCAGCAAGCTGGCCGTCAAAGTTGTTGGGCGTCTGGAACCACGAACGTGAAAAGCCCAGGTTCAGGTGAATCGAATCGGCAGTGGAGAGTTGGTAGTCGATACGGTCGAATACGTTTTCTTCGTTACCCTTGTCGTGCATTACGACGAATTCCGGCGGATCGAGGAACCGTCCGCTATTCAGCCCGTTCGCAGAAATGAAGTTTCCCCACTTCTGACCTCCGTAAGCCAGATCAAAGCCCACATTGGACGAGCCAAACGATCCGTACGAGGCATTCACGCTGCCATGCGGTGTGGTGACGCCCTGGCCTGACCGCGTCGTCGCCACAATCACCAGGCTCGTCTTGCCTCCGTATTCCGCCGGCGGTGCGCCGGGAATGACCTCCAGCGATTGGATCGAATCGACCGGAATCTGGTTCGAGAAAATCTTGCTTTGCTGATCGGTGATGGGCTGGTTGTCGACCGAAAATGAATTCGAAGCGTGATCGCCCAGTCCATGAAACAGGCCGTTCGAATCGGCAGCCACTCCGGGTGCCGAAAGCGTGACCAGCGAACTCACCGACGAGGACTGGCTCTCAAGAGGGAGTTTGTCGAACAATCCCCGATCCACGTCAGTGTGGCCGATCGGATCGTTCTCTACTAAGTCAGCCCCAGCCTCGACCGTGACCGTATCCGTGCTGCTGGCCACCGTCAAACTGACTTTCACATTCACGCCCAGGGCCGACCGGATCTCCACATCCTGAGCGTATTGAGCAAAACCCTCAGCCGTCACCGTCATGTGATACGGATTAAACGGCACGTTCGGGAAACTGAAATTCCCCTTACTGTCTGTAGCGGTGGTGCGGTCATAGCCGCTCACCGCGTTATGAATCTGAACCTTGGCATTCGCCACCACCGCGCCCGAAGGGTCCAGTACGGTGCCGCTAATCGAACTCCCGCCCGACTGCGCATACGCAGCCCCACCACTCAACAGTACAGCGACCGCTACCATGGCCGCAGCCAGCCAACTCCTGTAAGACAAATGCATGATTCCTCCAATCATGGGTTCTGAGCGAGCCTGATCACAGATCACAAGTCAGATCAAAGCTCGCGGTCTTTTGGAAATACTTGTTGAATTGGGCGCGGAATCAGAGCCCCGGCGGAGGACGAATAAACTGGGTAGTAACAGGACGGAAGATCGCGGATACTTCTGCAACCAGAATCGCCAGGGCCGTCGTCGCCAAAACCGGCGCGGACGCAGGCGTCTGCGTATTAAGTCCAGCATGAGCCGTCGCGCAAATCGAGCACGTATGGTGGGATGTGGCCGAGTTCTCGGAATGCGAGTGGGTCGCCTGCACCATCCCCATCACGCACACTAAGGCGATGCAGAGCACGCCCACCGCTCTGACGAATCCGCTCCGATTTGACGACACCTTCAGCATTCCCCCCCGAAGTTGAGGATCAAGACCCAATGATTTTAGACGATTGTACCGTTAGATGGTCATCCAAGGGTAGCGGGTCAGAAAAAATGAATCTCCCAACATGCCCTTCAGGACACGGCCTTTAGGCTTCCGTTCTCATCTGGATTGAAGCATATTCGTCTCACAGCCTGTTGTGTAAGGGCGGTTCGCATCAAGCGCTTCGTATCAGGGCACGGCTTCAGGCGTGCCGTAAGGCGCCGGAGGGGCATCCGAGCTTAGCCCAGCACTTCAGCGCTGGGAAAAGCGGCAGATAGGATTCAAGTCCCGGAGGGACGGCCGAGTCCCCACCTGCGCGCGGTACCGCACCACCAATCTCCCGTCCCCCGCATTAGAATGTCTGCTATGCCTATCGCAGAGCAGACTTCCTCGTCCACCGCCCTCGACCTCACCTGGGTTCGCTCGCAGTTTCCATCGCTTGCGCAAAACGTCCACGGACGTCCCGCGGTTTTTCTGGATGGTCCCGGTGGCACCCAGGTACCGCAGCGTGTGATTGACACCATCGCCGACTACCTGGCGCGTAACAACGCCAACACCCATGGCGCCTATCAAACCAGCCACAACACCGACCGCATTATGGACGATGCGCGAGCAGCGACGGCCGATTTTCTGAATTGCGATGCGGACGAAATCGTTTTCGGTCCGAACATGACCACGCTGACTTACGCCATAAGCCGCGCCCTCGGCCGCGAACTCGGGCCCGGCGACGAAGTCGTGCTGACGCTGCTCGACCACGACGCAAATTTCTCGCCCTGGAAAGCGCTGGAAGAAAAAGGCGTGGTCATCCGTGCGGCAAAGTTCAACGAAACCGATTGCACGCTCGACATGCGCAACCTGGCGGCAAACATCGGCAGTCGCACGCGGCTCGTAGCCGTCGGTTATGCGTCGAATGCGGTGGGCACGATCAATAACGTCGCCGAAGTGGTCCGCCTGGCGCGGCAAGCGGGAGCGCTTAGTTACATCGACGCCGTTCATTACGCTCCACACGGGCCAATTGACGTGCGCGCCCTCGATTGCGATTTTCTAGTCTGCTCGACGTACAAATTCTTCGGTCCGCACATGGGCGTCCTCTACGGCAAGCGCGAACACCTGAAGCGGCTGCGTCCCTACAAAGTCCGGCCCAACACCGACGAGATTCCCAACTGTTGGGAATGGGGGACGCTGAACCACGAATGCATAGCGGGAATTAAAGCCTGCGTGGATTACTGGGAAGAGCTAGGCCGTCGAGCCAAGCCCGAGGTTACGACCCGGCGCGCTGCGATTCTGGCCGCCCACGAAGCCATTCACCAGCACGAGCGAAAGATGATAGAGAAAATGATCGCCGGCCTGCTGGCGATTCGCGGATTAAAGCTGTACGGCATCAGCGACCCGCGGCGCTTCGAGAATCGTTGTGCCACGTTCGTAGTCCGCATCGAAGGCCATACGCCGCTGGAACTGGCAACCAAACTAGGCGAGCGGGGCTTCTTCACCTGGGACGGCAACTACTACGCGCTGAACCTCACCGAACAGCTAGATGTAGAGCGCCTGGGAGGCTTCCTGCGCATCGGCCTGGTGCACTACAACACGATGGACGAAGTGGAGCGGATGCTGGCGGCGCTGCGGGAGATTGTGGCGCATCTCACGTAGGGACGGCCGCCCTCGGCCGTCCAGTCGGGCGAAGCCCGACAGCGGGTGCTAGGGCCGCAGTTCTTCCACCCGGTCTCCGCGTCCCACCAACGCCAACTTCGCGAGCCCGATAAACAATCCGTGTTCAACCACTCCTGGCACGCCATTGAACTCCCGAGCCAGCGCCGCCGGATCTGCAATCGTCCCAAAGCTGCAATCAAGAATCTGATTGCCGTTGTCAGTGAGAAAAGGACTGCCATCGGTCTTAGTTCGTAATTTGGGCGCCCCCCCGAGCGCCACGATCTTCTTCTCCACCACCCTTCGCGCAAAAGAAATTATTTCGACCGGCAAAGGAAATTTGCCAAGCACGGAGACAATCTTTCCCGAATCCGCAACCACAACCATCTTCTTTGTGACCGACGCAACCACCTTCTCGCGCAGCAGCGCGCCGCCGCCGCCCTTAATCAGGTTCAGCTTGGGATCAACCTCGTCCGCCCCGTCGATGGTAATGTCGATTTCCGGATGTTCGTCAAGCGTGGTCAGCGGAATGCCAACCGCGCGCGCCAGGTCAGCGGTCTGCAGGGAAGTTGGGATTCCGATGATTTTCAGTCCCGCCTTGACGCGCTCGCCGAGAGCGACAACCGCGAAATACGCGGTCGAGCCAGTACCCAATCCTACGATGTCGCCGTCATGCACCAATTTCGCGGCCGCGCGTCCGGCGGCTTCCTTTTCCTGCTCATTAGCCATCAATCACCCGTTGAACTCTGCGAGCCCGCTATTATTCCACAGCTTTCTGGATCAGCGTAGCAATTCCCGCAATGTTCTTCAGCAGGTCGGCGGGAAAGCCATGCCGCTGCTGCAGATACTCCGGTGAATTGTAGGAGAGCCACACCCTGGCCCTGCTCGTCTTGCCATGCCAGCGCTTTCAGCGGAAGGTCGACGGCCAGCCGGGGCGCGGCGGTCATCAGCGGCGTCCCGCCTTTCGGACTGCCAAAAATCAGCAGTTGCCTTGGTTTCGCCAACTACGAACGGGAACGCGTCCTGCGACGCCGCCAACGTACCGCCCATCTGAAAACTAGAAATACCACGATAAACGGCGACAGCCAGAAGAGACCAGCTGCGATAAGGGTGTCCCATCCGCCATGTAGCAGGACGGCAAACATTGAGGCATTCTACTCTCTAGGGGTTCTGAGTGAAATCGCCTGGTTACGTAAACCATCGACAAACAGCAAGCGACGAGGCAGGACTTCTCTTAGCTATTGCAGCTTCGCGTACTCCGTCTTGGCTTGCTTCAGAATGGGATGTCGGGGTCGGCGTCTTTCCAGAGGGTGAGGAAATCTTGGTAGGCGGCTTTGGCCTTGGCCGTGTCGCCCTGCAGGGCGTAGGCGCGACCGAGTTGAAGATGGGCCAACACGCCGGTCACAACGTTCATGACGATGCAGCGGTGATCCAACACCTTTCGAAACTCGTCGGCGGCCGAGACACCATTGTGCGCCAGTAGATAGGCTTGCCCGCGTACAGAACGCACCATACGTCAATATGTGACCAACCTCACAGACAGTACCCGCCCATTCGTCTAAAGTTAGCCCGCTCTGTTTCCCAGAAGAGCAGGTTCCATCTCGGTTTGTACACTCCCCTGAGGTGGGACCCTTGCATGTGCCTTCCCCGGCAACTGGCTCATCGGTAAGGGTTCGTATTTTCGGCCTGGCAGATCGAGTTCAGAACGGTCGTAGCTAAAGGACCAACCTCGACGGGTCCCCTACCGGAAGTGAAGAAACTGGGCCCGATGACCCCAAACTGACTGGCGCTACCCCCCCAGTGGTGCGCTGTTCATTGCGCGGAAGTGACCTGACCGGCGAAATTTGTACCAAGTGGAATGAGAGAGAATCCACTTGGAGGAAAAACAGGTCATGCCCAACCAGAGGTACAAGCCAGAGCAAATCGTGACGATGCTGCGGCAGATTGA
>Ga0074046_10004793_pt1 | contig 10937 bp, 8 predicted proteins | sample BogForMeECP23OM3_FD_94441 | JGI IMG/M metagenome (GOLD analysis project Ga0074046, IMG submission 94441) | Bog forest soil microbial communities from Calvert Island, British Columbia, Canada - Bog Forest MetaG ECP23OM3 | ecosystem: Environmental > Terrestrial > Soil > Wetlands ...
GACTCAACTTCTCTGCTTCGTGCACGCTGATCATCCATCCTCAGCATGCCTGCATTCTTCAGGCTCATCTTGTGTTAGAAACTGATCCTTCCTTCAGGCTCATCTTGTATTGGAAGAGACTGCAAGTTGCCAGTGGGGTACGCTGACCGATATACTTCAGGTTTGCTCAATTCAATTTTGTGCTAGTGAGGAGCGCAGTTTTCGATGCCTAAGCGCACATTCCAACCTAACCGTCGTCGCCGCTCAAAGACGCACGGATTTCGTTCTCGCATGAAGACCAAGAGCGGTCGGGCGGTCCTGTCGCGCCGGCGCGCCAAGGGACGCAAGCGCGTCGCTGTGAAGGCTGGCCACCGCGAGTAGCCCGTTAAGCCTGAGCTCTGCGTCACCGCAGTATGTCCAGAAGATCCTTGGAGCAGCCGCAAGACTCAGCCGCAGCAACAGGTGAAGCCGGCGAGCGGGCGGCGTGCCGAATGGCTCAAAACGTCATCGCCGCGAGCAGCAAGTTTCCGAAATCGAGGCATCTGCTGAAGCATGCCGACTTTCAGCGGGTCTACAAGAATGGACGCCGGCAGTTTACCGGGAATGTGACTGTGTTTTATCTGCGACGCGACGGCCCCGAAACGGGAAGTGAACCGCGTGTTGGACTCACCGTGGGCAGAGTGCTGGGAGGATCGGTCGAGCGTAACCGAATCAAGCGCCGCATGCGGGAGGCGGTACGGTTTTCTGCGCAGGCGTGCGAAGGCCCGGTGGACGTGGTTTTCAATCCGCGCAAGAGTGTACTGACTTTGCCTTTTGCGGAACTGGTGGACGAAGTTGCGCGCGGACTGCGGTTGGCGGCACAACGCGCCCGGGTAGCGGAAGAGAAATGAAGCAGGCCTTCCAATTCGTGCTGTGCTGGTATAAGCGATTGATTTCGCCGATGTTGCCGCACGCCTGCCGCTTCGTGCCTACCTGCTCGGAATACGCTGCGGAAGCCATCGAGCGCCACGGCGTGCTTCGCGGGAGCGCGCTGGCAGCTGGACGCTTGCTGCGCTGCCATCCCTTTGCGCGCTCCGGATATGATCCTCCACCCCAACAAGTCCAAAGGCGGGACTTGTTGGGGGCCCCGGATCCCGTGCCCGCAGCGATGGGCGATGCGTCGGCTGGTATCCAACAAGATTTTGGCCCGTTAGCGGGCTATACAAAGCAAAAAAATCTGGCCGCTAGCCACCGTGCCAACGCACACGTGGGCCGCCAATGCTAATCGGGACCTGAACTTGGCCGAGTATCACAATCCACAACAAGAGGGCGGCGGGGGCGACCGCCGGATGATGCTGGTGTTTGCCGTGACCTTCGCGGTAATCATCATTGCACAGCTCTTTTTGTTCAAAAACCGTCCGAATCCTCAACAACAGCCCAAGGCGGTTCCCGCCGAAAGCACGCAGGGCAGCAAGCCGGGCCCGAACGCTCTTAGCTCCGCTGGGCCTATAGCATCGAACGCGCATGGCAAGCCAACTGCCAACGCGCCGAAGCCTGCGGTCATTTCGCGATCCGCGAACGCCGAGACCGAGACCGTCGTCGAGAATAGTCTCTACCGCATTGTCTTTACCAACCGCGGTGCGCAGGCGAAATCGTGGGCCCTGAAGAAATATAAGGACGAAGACGGAAAGCCACTCGACCTGGTTAACAAAGACGCCGAGAAGTTCGGCCTGCCCCTGAGTCTCTATACCTACGACGAGAATCTGCACAATCAGATTAACTCGGCGCTGTATGTCGGCGCTCCGGGCGGAAGTGTTACGGCCCCCGGTAAGTTGACATTCGAATACGCGGATGGCAATGTCACGGTCCGCAAGACCTTCCAGTTTGACGACAGCTATGTAGTCTCCATCGAAACCGAAGTTACGCAGAACGGCCAGGCGGTCAGCGCTTATCCAGCATGGCCGGCAGGTTTCGGCGACCAGACCACCGGCCCCCTTTATGCCTCGGCGCGCATTGACTACATGGCTGGCGGCAAGGTGGAGCGTCTTGCCGCTAAGAAAGTGAGCGACGGCAACACCCTGCGAGGCCCCTTCGATTGGGCCGGCCCGCAGGACCAGTTCTTCGCTGCCATCTTCCTGCCTGACAATCCGGACACGGCAGTGATGGTGACCTTCCACGAGGCCATCAGCGTCCCGAAAGATCCCAAGAAGCCTGATCCGAACAGCGTTAACCGCTACGACGTTCTGGGCGCTGCCGTCGGCGAGACGACGGGGGTGACGCGAGAGCGGCTGTTCGTGGGACCGAAGGCACTGCAAGTTCTCGAATCGGTGCACGCCAACTCCGCCCCGGGCCAACCGACCGGTCCCGATCTCCGCGATGTGGTGGACTTCGGGTTTTTCAGGTTAATAGCGCGCCCGCTCTTCCTCTGGCTGAAGTGGACGCACGAGCACATGACCAGCAATTGGGGCGTGGCCATCATCATCCTGACGGTCATCATCAACGTAGCGTTGCTTCCCTTGCGCATCACCAGCATGAAGTCAGCGCTGAAGATGCAGAAGCTCCAGCCGCAGATGAAGGCCATCCAGGAGAAGTACAAGAAACTTCCCATGCGCGATCCCAAGCGTCAGGAGATGAACGCCGAGATCGGAGAGCTCTACAAGCGGGAACACGTGAACCCGGCGGGAGGCTGCATACCGTTGGTCATCCAGATGCCATTTCTGTTCGCCTTCTACTCCATGCTGCAGAACGCGATCGAGCTGCGTCAGGCGCCTTTCCTGTGGCTGCACGACCTTTCGTCCCCCGACAAGATGTTCATCATGCCGGTGGTGATTGTCATCAGCACTTATTTGGTCCAGAAGATGACACCCAACACGGGCATGGATCCGAAACAGCAGCAGATGATGACGCTCATGATGCCGCTGATGATCGGCTTCTTCAGCTATTCTCTGCCCTCGGGGTTGAGCGTTTATTGGGTGGTGGGAAACATCATCGCCATCGTTCAACAGTACATCATGAACCGCAGTAGCCTGGGCCGCGAGATGCGTGCTGAAGCCGAAAAACGTGCCCGGAAGAAGGCGAGCAAATAGCCCGTATGCCTATTGCCGACAAAATCGCCGCCGCCAAGAAGATCAGCGAATTCCTGAACGCGATTATTGCCAACGGAGATTTCCGCCTGCGTTACAAGATCACGGTTGACCCTCCGCTGACTAGCGATCGCGAGTGGGAGCACCCTGAAATCCTAGTGGAGTTCTCCGGCGCTGACAGCCCGCTCGTTCTGGAAAATGGCGGAGAGTTGCTGCGGGCGTTCGAGCACGTGTCGCTGGAGATGCTGCGCCTCGCGCCTGACGAACACGAGAAAGTAAACTTCGACTGCCAGAATTTCCGCTCCGCACGGCTACAGGAGTTGCGGCTGGCGGCAGACGTGGCGGCAGACCGCGTGCGCACCAGCGGCATACCCTATGCGTTTGCGCCCATGTCATCGCGGGAGCGCCGCATTGTCCATTTGGCGCTTCGTGACTTCACCGATCTGCGGACCGAAAGCGCCGGCGAGGCTGCGCAGCGTCACGTGGTGGTCTATCCCAAGGACTACAAGGGCAGTCCGCCTGCGCCGCCAACGTTGCGACGCAGATAAATCACCACGGAGCACACGGAGGAGCTTCGCGTCTCGACTGCCGAAAAGTTGGAGCAACTTACCAATCGAATTGATCATCCCTGCTTGTGCAACCCCTGCACGGTCTTTCTCCGTGCCTTCTGTGTTCTCTGTGGTGAATAATCCCTAACATGCATCTCGATGACACCATCGTAGCCATCGCTACGCCTTCGGGGCGCGGCGGCATTGGAGTGGTGCGCCTGTCTGGGACAGACGCGCGCGATATTGCACGTCCCATGCTGCGGCTCGCCCGCGAAGGTGATTTCGAGGCCGGGCGCGCGCATTTTGGCGAGTTGATCGATCCCGTCACCGGCGATCGGCTCGACGAAGTTGTCGTCAGCTTCTTCGCCAAACCGCATTCCTACACCACCGACGATGTGGTCGAGATCTCGTGCCATGGCTCGCCGGTTGTCCTTCGCCATGTTGTGCAGATGTCACTTGCGCGGGGCGCTCGATTGGCCGAGCCTGGCGAATTCACCATGCGCGCTTTTCTCAATGGCCGCATTGATCTCACCCAGGCCGAAGCCGTCCGGGATCTTATCGAATCGCAGACGCTCTATCAGGCACAGGTCGCCGCGCGGCAGCTCGAAGGCGCGCTGTCGAGGCGATTACAACCGACGAAGCAGAAGTTGGTGGAGTTGATCGCCGCCCTGGAAGCAGGCGTGGACTTCGCCGAAGACGACGTTTCGGTGATGCCCGACGCAGAAATTCTTGCGCGCATTGCCGCGATTCGGGCGCCGCTGCCGGAACTGCTTGCCAGTTTCAGCTTCGGAAAAGTGGTGCATGAAGGATTGACGCTGGCCATCGTGGGACGGCCCAACGTTGGGAAATCAAGTCTCTTCAACCGGCTGGTGCAGCGCGACCGCGCCATTGTGACCGCATCGCCCGGAACCACGCGCGACCTGGTGAGCGAGACCGTCTCTATCGGTGGCATTCCGGTACGACTGGTGGACACCGCCGGCATTCGGACCGCGCTCGACGAAGCTGAGAGTATCGGCGTGCGCAAATCCGTAGAGGCGATTGCCGATGCGGACGTCGTCCTCGTCGTTGTCGATGCGTCCGAATTCACCATCGGCGATTTCACTCCTGATTCGGAGCTGCTGGACAAAACGCAGGACCGCCCGCGCATTGTGGTCTGCAACAAGAGCGACCTGCTGACCGGCGATCACAGCCAGATTGCGACTAGGCTAGCTGTCAACGAACAAGCTCCGATTGCGGTTTTCACCTCAGCACTGACCGGTGACGGCGTAGAGGATCTGCGCGCGATGATCCTGGACAAAGTTCGCGGCGACGCCGGCGTCGAGCAGGAGAGCGGATTTCTGACCAACGTCCGTCAGCAGAAGCTGGTCGAGGAAGCCATCGCGGCTCTGGGTCGCGCAGCCGAAGCGGTGCCGCTGAAAACGCCGCACGAAATGCTGCTACTCGACCTCTACAGCGCGCTGCGTCCGCTGGACGACATCACCGCTGCAACCACGACGGACGACATCCTGAATCTGATCTTCAGCTCATTCTGCATCGGAAAGTAATGTTGATCGCAACCAGTTCAGCTCGCACGCCTCTCGTCAGGCGAGTATCCACCGATCATTATGGGTTACAGGCGGATCAGAGGCGAATCCCGGCTAGGTGACGGGCCGTGGCGGTGTCGGCTGCTCCGACATCTTTTTACGCTGATCATGGGTCAGCAGGCTCCAGACCTTATCGCGGGTAGCGACGTGAATCTGCTAGATGTGGGCCCGCTTTTGCGCGTCTGACAACGAACTGTCGCCGAACACTGCGAACAGGTCTACATACGCTTCGCTGAGACGAACGGATTGCCGGCAATCAGGAATCGTAGCGGCTGCTCGATCGCTTTCTTAATGCCGATTCGCGGCGTCGCCGCAATGCATTCTGGACGGTAGCCGTCGTCTGCGAACCACAGGTCAGAGCGGCGCGAGGTCAGGTCCTTGCCGTTGTCACGGGTGCGCGTGATACCCAATGCTTCCGACATACGGCCCGGCCCGGCGGAGAGCAGGCGCAACTGCGCGGTGCCCGGCGAGGCTGGCAGTTCAAGACCACGCGCCAGCGCCATCGCTTCGAGTCCGAAGACCGGCTCCATCGCCCGTAACAAAACACCTTCTCCCCGGCCTTCGGGCATGCAGGAAACATTCAAGCAATAATGGTTACCATAGATGAAGTACACATACGCGTGTCCCGGTGGGCCAAACAAGACGGCGTTGCGCGGAGTGAGACCAGCGTAAGCGTGCGCAGCGGGATCATCCGCACCAAGGTAAGCTTCGTCTTCGACGATGCGGCCCAGGAGCAGCTTCCGGCCCTCGCGCCGGATGAGCAGCTTGCCCAGCAACTCGCGTCCCACGGTGACCGGGTCGCGATTGAAGAACTCGCGAGAAAGGATTGGCGCACGGCGGACCGTTTCGGCTGTAAGCTGGCCGTCACGCCGTGAGGTATCCGCCGCAGCGATGTTCTGGGTGCGGTGACTTGGCATCCTGATTATCTCCAAACGGGGTTATGCCAGCGTTCGAGCTGTTGCGAGTTTATCGCTCGCCGGCCAAAAGCATGGGACAAGAAGCTGCGTGCCCGCCGTCCTCGTAGTTAATACCTGGTTGGCCATTTACAATCATCCCGCATGATCGCGCACCTTCGCGGACGTCTCATCGCCAAGCACCCAAACCAGGCCATCGTCGAGGCCGCCGGCGTTGGGTACGACGTAAACATTACCATCCCCACATTCACCCACCTGCCCGCACTCGGCAGCGAAGTCGCGTTGCACATCCACACTCACGTACGTGAGGACACGATTGCCCTCTACGGTTTTCTGCGCTCCGAAGAGAAGCAGCTCTTCGAGAAGCTGCTCATTGTGAGCGGCATCGGGCCGAAGCTAGCGATCACGATCCTAAGTGGCATTGCGATCAGCGACATGGTCGGCGCGATCCGCAGCAGCGATTTTGCGCGTCTGACGAAGATTCCCGGCATCGGCCGCAAGACTGCTGAGCGTATGTGCGTCGAGCTGCGCGACAAACTGGAAGGCTTCGGCGCGCCGCAGCCAGTGGTGTCGCATTCGGCGGTTGAGGAAGACGTGATCTCGGCGTTGACCAACCTCGGCTTCCAGCGTGCTCTTTCGGAGAAAGCGGTTGAACGCGCGGTGCAGTCGGCCGGGCGCGAGAACTTCGATGCCATCTTTCGGCTTGCTTTGGGATCGTTGTCAAAGTAGTTATCATGACACTCTTCAGACGCGTTCTTGGCCAGTGGGGGATTTCACCTTTGATTGCGGAGGAAGACCCATTGTGGGCGTCCGCCGTAACTGTTTAGAGTGGTAAGAGACGGAACACGGTAGCAGCTCATAAGCTGTTTTACATTCAGTCGCTTAGGGAGATCTCCCTGCCATCTGGCGGGTTCGCTCAGGAGCGGCAATCGAAGTGCACATACAGCTGTGGCTTGGTGGAGGGAGTTGTGGGAGCTGTGAGACGGTTGATCTTGGGCGTGGGTTTGATTTTGATCTCCGGCCCTTGCGGTGCAGCCACCCACCCGGTGCCACTGGATAAGAATACGGACTCCGCCAAGTGCATCGAGTGTCACGAAGACAAAGCCAAGGGCAAGGCAGTGCACTCTGCCATTGCTACCGGATGCACAAGTTGCCATGAAATCCGAGTAACGAAAGACGTCACGCGCGTAAAGCTCATCACTACTACGCCGTACTCCCTTTGCCTTTCGTGCCATGCTGATAAGAACGCTGCTGACCTGAAGGGTACGGTTCATCCCCCGGCAGTTCGGGATTGCCTCAAGTGTCACGACCCGCATACGACAGCCAATAAGAACCAGTTGCTGAAACCGACTTCCGGCGGCGCCAATGAAAACCTGTGCCTAACGTGCCATAAGCAGGGACTGAATGTTCCCGAGAAGGGCAGCCGGCACGTCGCGTTGGATATGGGTTGCGAAACCTGCCATGTCACCCATAAGACCGGCGAGAAGGGCAAGATCGAGTTCGACTATCACTTGACCAAGGCCACCCCGGCGCTATGTCTTGACTGCCACGACGCGAAGGACGCAGCCCTGATCAAGGCGCACCAGGGGCAGCCATTCGCCGGAGCCAATTGCGTGCAGTGCCACGATCCGCACCAGTCGTCGCAGCCTCACCTAATGCAAGCATTCACGCATCCGCCCTTCGAGAGCGGGAGCTGCGACACCTGTCACGCACCTGCCAAGGATGGCAAGGTCGTGCTGACCCAGAGCGATACTAAGGCTCTGTGCGTCACTTGTCACAGCGAGCAGGCGGAGAAGATCGAGAAGGCGAAGGTCCAGCACCCCGGCGCGCAAGGTGATTGCGTTGCCTGCCACAATCCGCACGCCGGCAAGTCGCCGGGCTTCCTGCAACCTGACCCGGTTGCGGCATGCCTCGCCTGCCACAGCGACCAGGCTGACCAGTTCAAGAAGGCGCATCACCACCAGCCCGCATATCAACAGGGATGCGCCACCTGCCATGAGCCGCACGGCGGCGACAACGCGAAGCTATTGCGGGCTCAAGGCAACGCCCTGTGCCTGGAGTGTCACGGTCCGGATTCGCAACCGCAGAAGCTGGAATCTGAACACGTGCTTACCATCTTCAATGGGAAGGTGAAGCTACCGGATGACTATTACGCGAAGAACAAAGTGGCAATCCTTCCGTTGCGATACGGCTTGGGCCATCCGGTTGAGCGCCACCCGGTTTCTGACGTCATAGATCCGAAGAACATAAGCAAAGTCAAGACTCCGCTGAGTTGCCTCAGCTGCCACCAGCCGCATTCTTCTGCCCAGCCTGACCTACTGGTGCATGACCAGGCGAACAACATGGCGTTTTGCGACAATTGCCACAAGAACAGAATCGACATGACAGTGATTACCACGAAGTAGATTCTTGGATTGGAGATGGAACGATGCATAAGACTTGGCCAACTTATTTTCGCCGCAGCAAAGCTGTCATGGCGCTGGCCGTCTTGTTGATGGTGGCGCTGGTCCCGCCAGTTTCCCTTTACGCTGGTAATAAGAAGAAGAAGACCGACGCTGCCCCTGCGGCACAACAATCAGGACCAATGGTCGATCTGTCCAAGATCGACATTTCTAAGCTCGTGTGGCCGCAGCCGCCTTCCATTCCGCGAGTCCGCTACACGACCTACTACGCGGGGAAGAAGATTGACTACACCCCCGCGCAGGCGAAAGCCAAACCCAAGCAGTCCTGGATGGACCGGTTGGCTGGGACTCAGACGCAACAGGAGAAATTCAACCCCAAGGACTTTCCCTTTCAGCTTCTGGGCCCATACGGCATGGCAGTGGACTCGAAAGGCCAGCTTTATGTGGCCGACCAAAGAGTGGGAGCTATCTTTGTTTTCAACACGGAAACCCGCGACGTCGAACTGATAGCTAACGGCTTCCAGGCGCATTTCGGCCTGGTCAACGGTCTTGCCATCGACGACGATGACCGCGTATTCGTTTCTGACGGCAAGCTGCGCCGTGTGCTGGTTTTCAACTCCAAGCATGAAGTGGTGGACCAGATTAACAACGGCCTGGTCGATCCTGTGGGACTGGCGATCGACAAGGAGAACCGGTTCCTTTACATCGTGGATACGCAGCAGGACCAGGTTTTGGTCTATGACGCAGACAGCCTTAAGCCGTTGCGTAAGATTGGCACTGCCGGAAAGAACCACTTCCTTACGGATGCGGGAAATTTTGCCGCGCCCCAGGGTGTGGCAGTGGATAAAGACGGCAACGTGTACGTCACCGACACTCTGAACGACCGCGTCGAGATCTTCGATGGCGACGGCAAGTTCATCAGCACCTTCGGCAAGAATGGCGACGGCCCCGGATATTTTGCACGACCCAAGGGGATCGCGGTGGACGGTGACGGGCACATCTGGGTGGCTGATGCCATGCAGAATCGGTTGCAGGTTTTCAACCGCGAGGGACAACTGCTGACGTACATCGGCGGACCTGGTCACTATCCGGGCCAATTTGAATCGCTGGTCGGAGTCGCGATTGACAAGAACAACCGCGTCTTCACCTCAGAGCAGTATCCCGGCAGAGTGCAGCAGTTCCGCTACATCACCGATGCCGAGGCCGAGCAATTAAAGAAGGAAAAAGAAGCGGGACGGCAGCTAAAAGAAGCTGCAACTCCTGCTGCCAATGGGCCGGCGGCTGCTCAACCCAATGCTCCCGCTGCCGCCCAAGCAAGTCCTCCTGTTGCTGCTCAAGCAACTCCGGACATAAAGAAGTAACGCTAAGCGGTTCCCGAGTAGGTGTGTCCGGGTAGAGCGGACCTTCAGGTCCGCGTCTAGCCTGCCGCCCCACTAATAAAAAACCGGCGTTGACACGGCGCTGAAGCGCCGCTCTACCCGAGCTTCGCGGATACACCAATTGGGAAACCGCTCTAAGCCGTTGGGGTGAATGAATGCCCGGGGAAACCCTTGCTTCCCGCCGGTTGGCGAATGCTGATCTACCCGCGAATTTCCTGGCCCGCCCAGTCGCCATCCCATTCTGCCACAATCCTTTACCACCTTCTCGGTACCCCGCATTGCGGCTTTTCACCGAGTTGCCTCCGGGGTTGGTTCTTTTCACCCACATGTGACGGGCATCACAGCCTTGTGCCAATTCTGGAATCGCAAAGGCAACTACATATCGATTCAATAACTTACAAGTTTCCCTGGCAATACTGAGGGCACCATTCAGTTTCGGCGAGCCAGTTGCATTATCTACGAGCGGAGGCCGCCGGGGCCTGGGTCTCCAGGCTGTAAGAATTCATGAAAATGCATTTTCATAATCAGGAGATCGAAATGAAGAAAGTACTGTTAATCACACTCGCGATCTTCGCCATGGCGACCTTCGCAGCCGCCCAGATCCAGGCGCCGCAGTCTGACGTCCTGGGCGCACACTTGAACTACGGCCGTGGTTGCGCGGCCTGCCACGCTCCGCACAGCGGCGCATGGGGCAACGGCGCCAATAAGTCTGGCGATACCACCTCCGGCGACGTCGCACTGTGGGGCCAGGATGTAGGCAATCTGGTTGGAAAGACCCTTACCTTCGGCGGGACTGGCCCGGGCACGGGTTACTCCGAGACGCTGGTCGGCTTTACGGCCAGCACGCCTGACCTCAACATCACCTTGTGCCTGAGCTGCCATGACGGCAACTACGCCCAAGGCGCCATGATGAAAAACGCGGTGTATGAGAAACTGCCGCCAACCTACGGCACCTACAACACGATTCCAACCCTGCTCGGCGCCGACCATAACTACGCCGGCGACTACCTCAACGATCACCCGGTGGGCTTGAACGCGGCGGTCAGCTGCGGTGGCCAGTACAACTGGGA
>Ga0074046_10004795_pt1 | contig 10935 bp, 9 predicted proteins | sample BogForMeECP23OM3_FD_94441 | JGI IMG/M metagenome (GOLD analysis project Ga0074046, IMG submission 94441) | Bog forest soil microbial communities from Calvert Island, British Columbia, Canada - Bog Forest MetaG ECP23OM3 | ecosystem: Environmental > Terrestrial > Soil > Wetlands ...
ACGCTGTGGCCCTCCTGCTGCAAACGGCGAACGAGTTCCGCGGACTTGTAAGCCGCGACTCCGCCGGTGACCCCAAGGGTGATGCGCATGGAATCCTCGCGGGCGCGCTACCTGCGCCGCTTGACGCTTTCCTTTTCCTCGTCGCTCCCGGGCTCGGTGAAGTCGTACTCAATCAAGCCATTGGTGACCTCTTCGCAGGCGATGCGCGTCGCCTTCAAGGTCCGTAGGTTTTCCACCAGCGGCGGCGCGCCCGCCATGATCTGCCGGGCGCGTCGAGCGGCCAGCACGACATAGGCAAACTGGCTCTCGGGAGCTTTGGTTTGCACGGTCATGAGTGTCTTACCCTCCAAACGATGCCAGGACTTGATTCACACGGCCCCGGCGGCGGGAACTGCCGCAGCGCAGCGCCAGAAGAATCGCCTGGGCTTCGCGGCCGGCACGTTCCACGTCGTCGTTCACCACACAAAAATCGTAAAAAGCTTCGCTCGCGGCAATTTCATCGCGGGCCATGGCCAGCCGCCGGGCAATTTCCTCGCGGGAGTCTTGGCCGCGGTCGCGCAAGCGGCGTTCCAGTTCCTGCCGCGAGGGCGGCAAAATAAAGATCGCCACGGCTTCCGGCAATTTCTTCTTTACCTGGGCCGCGCCCTGCACGTCAATCTCGAGCACCAGATCCAGGCCCAGCGCCTGCGATTCGTTCAGCCATTTCTTGGGCGTGCCGTAGGAATGCTTCCCAAAGACACGCGCATATTCCAGAAAATCACCCCGGGCGACCATGCCGTCGAACTCCGCCTCGGTGACGAAATCATAACATTTTCCGGAGGCCTCGGTCGCCCGCCGCGGCCTCGTGGTGCAGGATATCGAAGGCATCGTACCCGGCAGCTCCAATAGCTTCTGCACCAGCGTCGATTTCCCCGAGCCCGACGGCCCGGACACGATCAGCACCAGCGGCGCAATCCCGTTTCCTTCGCTCATTCGATGTTCTGCACCTGTTCCCGCAATTTCTCGATTTCCGCCTTGATCTCCAGCGCGATTCCCGTGATGGCCAGGGCCTCGTTTTCCACGCCGGGCGTCTTGGAAAGCATGGTGTTCGCCTCGCGCTGCATTTCCTGGAGCAGAAAATCGAGTTTCTTCCCGAGTTCGCCGGCGCCGTCCAGGAGTTGCGCAAATTGCTGCAGATGGCTGCGCAGCCGGTCCAATTCTTCACTGATATCGCTGCGTTCCGCAAGTAAGGCGGCCTCCTGCGCCAGGCGCGCAGGATCGACGCTGTTGCCGCCGAGGAGTTCCTTGAGCCGGGAGTCCAGCCGGCGCGCAAAGGCCGGGCGCAGAGTTTCCACCAGGCCGCGCACTTGCTCCACCAGCGCGCCGATGCGCACGGTGCGCTCGCGAAGCTCCTCGCTCAAATGGCGCCCTTCGGCGCGCCGCATCTCGTCCATCTTAGTGAGCGCTTCGCGAAGCTGCGCCTCCAGGATCTTGCCGAACTCCTCCTGCTCTTCGTCCGAATCCGGCAACTCGGGCGCCAGCCCGCCAATCACCCCTGGAAGCCGTAGCAAGGAAACCAAGTCGAGTTCCGCTTTCGATTCCGTCCGCCGGCGCAATTCCTCCGCGGCCCGCAGATAGGCTTGCAGGAGTTCCTGGTTGACGTGGACCGGCGCGGCTTTCCCCGGCTCCACGCTGACATGAATGTCCACATGCCCACGATGAATGCGGTCTCGCACGGCCTGGCGCAGGCGTATCTCGTAAGGCTCCAGCGATTCCGGCAAGCGCACCTTCACATCCAGAAACCGGTGGTTCACGCTTTTCACGCTGACGCGGATGGACCAGCCCTGGTGCTCGCTGCGCACCGTGGCATACCCGGTCATGGAAAGGCACTCGGGCTTCCGCGTCGAAGTCGTTGCTGCGTGGGTGGCGCTTTGTGAGGTCATGCTTTGCTTCTCGAATTCAGCGGATTGTGGTTCGGCACGGCTGCGGGCGCGAGCACTACCTCTTCCGCAAACTGCAAATCGTGCAAGCGCGCGTAGCTGCCGCCTCGCTCCAACAGCTCCGCATGCGTGCCGCTCTCGCGAATGCAGCCGTCCTCCAACACCAGAATCTTATCGGCTTTGCGGATGGTTCCCAAGCGATGCGCAATCACAAACGTGGTGCGCCCCACCATCAGGTTACTCAGGGCCTTTTGTACATACATCTCCGATTCCGAATCAAGTTCGGAAGTGGCTTCATCCAGGATCAGTATCGGAGAGTCCTTCAAGATGGCCCGCGCGATGGCGATCCGCTGGCGCTGCCCGCCGCTCAGCCGCGTGCCGCGTTCGCCGATCACCGTGTTATAGCCCTGCGGCAACTCCTGAATGAAATCGTGGGCCAGGGCCGTTTGGGCCGCCTGGATCACGCGCTCTTTGGGAATGTTCGTCAATCCGTAGCAGATGTTGTTCCACACGGTGTCGTGGAAGAGAATGTTTTCCTGGGTGACCATGGCGATCTGTTCGCGCAGCGACCGGATGGTCACATCCCGAATGTCCACGCCGTCGATCCGGATCACCCCGGATTGCACTTCGTAAAACCTCGGAATCAGATTCACCAGCGTGGTCTTTCCCGCGCCGCTTGAGCCCACCACCGCAACCACTTCTCCCCTGTTTGCCGTGAACGAAATGTTTTCCAGGACCTGGGCGCTGCCTCCGTCATACGCAAACGTCACATCATCGAATGCGATTTCCCGCGAGACGGGCGCCAGCAGATTCCCGCTGGGCTCATCCAGCCTCTCTTCTGCCCGGTCGAGGTACGCAAACACCTGCGTGCTGGCCCCCTGCGCCGCCTGGAATTGCTGGTACACGTAGCCCATGCGCTTCAATGGCATGTAGGCGTTAAACATCGCAAAGATAAAGGTGAAAAACTGTCCCGGGGTCATGTGGTTGTGTTGGATCTGGCTGCGCGCATAAAGCAGCAGCAACGGAATTACCAGTCCGCCCAGCAGATCCATGAGTGGAGAAGTGAGCACAGAGGCCCGCACCCAACGCATGTTATCCCGCAGCATGCGCCGGGCGACCTCGCGGAACTTCAGGCTCTCAAACCCCTCCATTCCGAAGGCTTTCACCACGCGGTTGCCGCTGACCGTTTCCTCCAGAATCTGGCTGAGATCCCCCAGCCGCGTCTGGCTCTTTTCCACGGACGTGCGGATCTTTTTCCCCAGTTTCCCTACGGGATACACCACCAGGGGGAGAAGCAGGGCCGCGCCCAGCGTCAGCTTCCAGTTGGTCACCAACATCACGGCCACGAGCGCCACAAAAGTGAAACTCTTCTGAAACAGGTCCGCGAGATAATCGCTTAGTGCCAGCCGCGTCTTCTCCACATCATTGATCACGGTGGAAAGAATCCGGCCCGTGGGGTGGTGCTGGAAGAAATTGATCGGCTGTCGCAGCACCCGCTCATAGACCTTATTCCGGAGATCCCGTGTGGCGGCCTGCCCGACGTACTGAATCAGGGTTAGCCCCCCATACTCAGCGATCGCTCGCGACGTAAACAGAATCACGACTGTAATGGCGAAGATCGTCCAGACGTTATGAATGCTGGGCGGGAACAGCTTGTTGAGGTAGGCGTAGTTGCCGGTCCATGGAATCTTGAACAGCGGCACGCTTGAACCATGCACCGCGGGATTCAGCACCTGGTCGATGGCCGGCTTCACCATGAGTGCCGTCAGGCCCTCCGCCAGTCCTACGAAGGCGAGCAAGATTATGCCCGCAGTCAGGCGTACGCTGTACGGCCGCACATACCCCAAAAGCCGCTTCAATTGTGATGAAAACAATGACGCCACGCCCCAGGCTCCCGCACTGCGCTTCACAACCCCACATTGGTACGCTATTCGGCTGCAGCGCGCTGTGTCAAGTTTTCGGAGGCGGGTCCGTAACCTGAACTGGTGGACAGTCTCTACTTGTCGATGTCGCGGTGTACCACCCGCGTCGCAAACCCGCGCCGCTCCAGCGCCTTCTTCATCCACTCCGCCATCATCACCGACCGGTGCCTTCCCCCGGTGCAGCCGAATGCGATTGTCAGGTAGCTCTTGCCCTCTTCAATGTAATGGGGGATCAGGTAGGTCAACAACCCTTGCATTCGGCGGAGGAATTCCCCGGTCTGCGGAAATGACTGGATGTAGCGGCGCACCTTGACGTCCCGCCCCGTATACCGTCGCAATCTGGGCACAAAGTGGGGATTGGGCAGGAAGCGCACGTCGAACATCAGGTCCGCATCGGTCGGCACCCCAAACTTGTAGCCAAAACTCACCAGCGAAACGAGCAGCGGCCGCTGGCTTTCCGATCGGAACTTCTGATTCACGAATTGCCGCAATTCGTGCACGTTGAACTGCGAAGTATCGATCACTACGTCCGCCAGCTTGCGGATCGGCTCCATCAGCGCGCGCTCGTGTTCCAGGTTTTCGCGCACCGAAAAGTTCTTGCCCAGAGGGTGCGGCCGCCGCGTCTCGCTGTAGCGCCGCAGCAGGGCGTCTTCGTGCGCCTCGATGTACACCAGCGTGATGGGATGATCGCGGCGCAGGTGTTTCAGGAGCCCCGGCAGCTTTTCCAGTTGCAGCCCTTCGCGTGCATCCACGAGCAAGGCCGCCCGCCGGTAGTCGTCCCCTCCCGCCGCATTGAGTTCCGCGAAAATCGGGATGAGTTCAACCGGCAGATTGTCCACGCAGTTGTAGCCCATGTCCTCAAACGCCTTGAGGACGGTGCTCTTCCCCGACCCGGACAAACCCGTCAGGATGACGAGTTGGCGTCCCAAGGCTCGCGAGTTCCGTTTTGTTGGTGAGGTGCGCTTCACGGCAGGCAAAGAGTCAGCTTTTCACCCGGCGCTGGTGCGTGCTGGGAATCCTCATATCTTCGCGGTACTTCGCCACGGTCCGCCGCGTCACGTGGATGCCGTTGTCTTCCAGCTTCTTGGCAATTTGTTCGTCGGTCAGCGGCTTGGTGGCGTCTTCTTCGTCGATCATCTTCTTTACCAGGCGCTTCAGTGTCAGCAGCGACATCCCCCCGCCCTCTGGCCCATTCACGGCCTCGCTGAAAAACGATCGCAGCTCGATCACGCCCTGCGGCGTGTGCGCGTATTTGCTGGCCACCGCGCGGCTCACCGTCGAGGGATGCACGCCGACCTCTTCCGCCACTTCCTTAATCATCATCGGCTTCAGCATATCGGGACCTTTGTCCAGGAACTCCCCCTGGCGCGCAATGATGGACTGGCAAACCCGCAGGATGGTGTGCTTTCTCTGCTCGATGTTCTTCATCAACTGGATCGCCGCCGTGAAGCGTTCCTTCACGTAATTGCGCACTTCCTTGTCCGCGGCGTCGCGCACCAGCAGCCTGCGGTACGTCGGGCTGAGCCGCAGTTGCGGCATGTCGTCCTCATTCAGGAAGACCTGCCACTGGTCATCCACTTTGCGAAAATACACGTCGGGCTCGACCAAGCGGGGTTCCGTCTTGTTGTAGCGCAGCCCCGGCCGCGGATCGAGCTTCTTGATGGTTTCAATGGCGTGCTTGACGATATCCATCGGCCGGTTCAACGCGCGCGCAATTTCCTTCAGTTGGTTGGACTGCACCTGTTTCAGATGCTCGGAGACAATTTGCTGCGCCAGCGTGTTTTGCGGATCGAAGGCCTTCAACTGCAGCAGCAGGCACTCACGCAGGTCCCGCGACCCCACGCCGATGGGGTCAAAGTCCTGCACGACTGCCAACCCGTCATCCAGATCGTCCTGCGAGTACTTGCCATTCTGCGCCAGCTCTTCCACGGAAGCCGTCAGGTAGCCGTTCTCATCCAGATTTCCGATGATGTTCTCGACGATTTCCTGCACCGCTTCGGAGCAGATCGTCACGCTCAATTGCCAGGCTAGATGGTCGGTCAGCCCGGCGGGCGAGGAAAGGAACTTCTCAAACGAGGGGCGCTCCGAAATCTCGCGCTCCTGCGACTTGCCGCCGTCTCCCCCGGTATCCAGGTATTGGTTGAAAAAGGCGCCGACGTCGAACTCGTCGAAGGGATTGGCAGCTTCCTTCTCCGGCACCTTCTCGGTTTCCGCCTTCAGGAAGGTCTCGTCGCTGTAGTTGTCGGTGACGGTGGGTTCTTCGGAAAGTTCTTCCAGAACGGGGTTCGCAATCATCTCCTGGTTGATCATCTCGCGAAGTTCCAGGCGATTCAGCGCCAGCACGCTGACCATCTGCACAAGTCCCGGGGTCAGAATCTGCTTCTGCTGTACTCTGAGGTTAAGTTTGAGTCCCTGCCAGGCCATGGGTTCCGTTCTCAATCCCCGCTTGCAATCCCTAGGATAAACCTAATTCAGCCGGAAATTGTCGCCGAGGTAGACCCGCCGGACTTCCGGGTCATTGCTCAGAGCCTCAGGAGTCCCCTTCTTCATGATTCTCCCATGATTCACGATGTAGGCGCGGTCCGTAACGCTTAAAGTTTCCCGCACGTTATGGTCGGTAATGAGCGCCCCGATTCCTGACCGGCTTAATTCCCGGATCAGGTCCTGCAAATCCTTGACGGTCAGGGGGTCAATCCCCGAGAACGGCTCATCCAGCAAGATGAAGCTCGGCTGCAGGGTCAAGGACCTGGCAATCTCCAGCCGCCGGCGTTCCCCCCCGGAAAGCATATAGGCCTTGCTCTGGCGTACCGTCTCCAGTCCCATCTGGGCCAGCAGCTCTTCCAGGCGATCGCGCTGCTGTTCGGGCGTCAAGGGCAAGGTCTCCAGCACTGCCAAAAGGTTTTCTTCGCTGGTAAGTTGCCGGAAAACCGAGGGTTCTTGCGGGAGATAGCTGATGCCGTTGCGCGCCCTCAAGTACATCGGCAGGTCGGTAATATCCTGGCCATTCAGCAGCACCCGCCCCGCATCCGGCCGGGCCAACCCTACAATCATGTAAAAGGTGGTGGTTTTGCCGGCTCCATTTGGCCCCAGCAAACCCACAACTTCCCCTGGTCCGATTTCCAATTCGACGTTATCAACTACCTTGCGTCCCCGGTAGGACTTGCTGAGATCGACGCCTTGGAGTGTGGGCATTCCGCTTCACGCAGGATCGCTTGGCGGTCCCCTTATCTCTGGACCGGGTGTTTGGTCAGCGTGCGCGAACCATTTCCCGTGTCGACCACGATCGTATCATCCGCTAAAAAGAAGGTCAATTCACGCCCGCTGGTGGTGCCTTGCTCCGGGTCAAAAAGCGTGGGATTTCCTCCGCTCAACACGAATTTTTGGTCCGCGGCGGTGTACACGCCCTTCTCCGCCGTGCCCCGCCGATCCCCCTGCTCCACGATCACTCCCCCGGTGCCGACCGCCCGGCTGATCTGTGACGTGCCCACATCGCCCTCCCCGTGAGTGAAAAAGAGATCCAGAAGTGGCCCCCGCATGCGCTGGTCTTCCGATTGCACCACCACATTCTTCTCCAAGTGCGCGCGGCTCTCCGTATCCCAATAGGTAAGTGACCCGCTGCTGACATGCCACAGCGCAGGTTGTTTCTTCGCCGCCGGCCCACTCGCCGTAGGTGCGGTCGTCTCCTGCTGAAAGACGCCCCGGACCTTGCCCACCGCGTTCATGACTCGGGCCTCTCGCAACAACTCGATGGAGTCCGCTTCCAGTACAGACGGCCCCTGCCATAGCCGCGCGTGGCCCGTGTACAGCGCTCGCCCCGTCTTTGAATTGCCCTGCAAGTGATCCGCGGTAATATTCGCGGGCAGCGAGTTGCTCAGGCGCATCGTGCCGGTCTGCCCGGAGAATTCCGTCGAGCGCACGCCACCCTCCGCCTCGACATCCCCCGTCGCCTGCCAAAAAGTGATCTTCGGCGCCCGCGTTTCGCTGCTGGCGTCCCGCACCACGGCCTGGCCGGTCAAAATTGCTGTCTGCGCGGCCTTGACGAACTCCCCTTGCTGCGCCTCGCCCGTGCGGTCGGCGTCCTTCAGGTGCACACTGCCCTGCAAATTCATCTGCGACCATTCCCCCGTCGGCTCCAACTTTACGGTTCCTCGCGAGGCGCTTGCCGTTTGTGTGGGTCGCCCTTTCAATTCTCGCTCCGTCTGCACCGATCCTGTGGCTGTCATTAACTGCGCTTTACCGGAAGCGTCATAGTCCATCGCCAGTTTGTCCGCTTCCAGTTTGGAATGAGCCCCCGCCGCATCGAGCCATTCGGATGTGCCGTGTTCCAGTGTTTCGGCGCGCTGCAGGCGGCTCGCTTGCCCCTCTTGTCCGCCTTGAAACGCCATTTGCAGGACATTCGTTTTTAAGTTCCGCGAGGTCCCCGCGTTCGCATCCTGCGTTTGCAGCAGCACGTTGCCTCGCAAGGTCAGCAGCTTCGCTTGATTCACTCGTGGCCACATTTCCAGGTCGCCGCGTTCGGCCCGAAGCGTTCCCGTCGGTGAACTTCCTTGAACGTTCCCCTCCGCTTCGATGGACTGGATCCAGCGCTCCGGCGTCAGATCGCACGTTAGCTTCTCCGCCTTGAGGCTGTTCTTCCCTTGAGCACTTTGCGAGGTCACCTCCGGAAGTTCGCCCTGCTCCCCGGGCGTCGCCACCAGCCTCTGGGCGCGGTTTTGCGCATCCAGAATCAGAACTAGCTCTCCGGAGGTCAGTTGCTGCGCCTCAGTCGTGGCCGTTACCGGTCCCTGCATCACCACGGTCCTGGAGTCCTTCCCAAATTCCAGGCTGCTTCCGCGCACAGCAACCTCGCGCGCCGGTGCTCCCTGTGCCTTCGCTCCGGCCACCGGGGCCGTGGTCTGCAAGTTCAACCGTGCATCCTTCACCAGCCGCAGCACGCCTTCTTCGGAGAAGTACACCGCGCCCAGTCCCTCGCCTCCCCCGCCCGGGAATGAAAACTTTACGGGGGCCACGGTCTGCGCGCGGCCCGTGGCCCGTTCAAAGGTCACCCCGCTGGTTTCCACTCTCACCACGCTTGGGGCGCTGGAAGATTCCTGGCGCGCACGCTCGGCGGCCGCGGCACTCTGCAGCTCCATCAGCACTTCCCCGCTGCATTGAATGGCCCCGTCGCCTTTGGAGTAATTGCAGCTATGCGTGTGAATCACGTCGTTACGGTCGCCCAACTTCCCGAACACCGTGACCTTCACGTCTTCCAGCAGGCTGACGTTCTGGCCCTTGAAGTCCGTCGACTTGGATGCTTGCACCGTAAAAATGGTGCGATTCCCTTCCACCTTCGAGAATGTCAGCCCAATCGATTGGCGCTCCTTGTCCTCCGGCAAAGATGGTGGAGCGCTCTTCTTCTCCACATGGGCAACCCACTGCCTCTGCAGGTAGATTCCGAAAGTGATTCCCGCCAGCACGAATGCCACCACGGCGGACCACTGCGCATAGCGCGCCGCTTCGCTTCTCTTCATGGCTTCAGTTAATCAGAATTTCCCTGAGGCGTACAGGGCAGATGCCGACTCCCAAGGCGGCCACGGCGGAATGATTACCGGCTTGGGCGGTACCAATCAGGGGATTGGCCACCGAGAGTCTTCATGACCTGAGCTTCGGCATTCTCTCTCTGTTGGAGTTGCTGCAGAATGTCCGGGGCCGGACGCAGCATATGGTTCGTTGTGCCGTAGAACAGCGCCCCGCCGGAACTACTGCGAATCATAAGGGAGATCCCAATCGGGTCGAACTTCAATGGCCACTGCACACTGGCGGGGAAGGGAATTTTAGCTTCTACAGTCGCTCCGCTAAGTATTACAAGTGTGTCAATTGCATCTGAGTTCTCGATGAACACTAAATGCGTACAACCTGCAAACCAGTGCAGATCGCCTATCCCGAATTCCTGGACACCTGGAGGAGGTTGGTTACTGTAGATAGCGGTTCCGTTCACGTCAAGTTCATAACCCAAGCGGGCTGCAGGATCATTGGACTTATAACGAGTCCTAAGTTCGTAAGCGACTTTGGCTTGTGATTCACACGTGGCAAAGCTCGTTCCCTCGTAGTACTGGAGCACTAGTCCGGAGTGGATATCGATCTTGCGATACTCCCCGATGTACGGATTAGCCGAGCCTTCTGCGAAAACCGCATCGTTGCCAAACCACCCGCTACTTTCGACAAAGCGCATCCCTGCGATCACCGTTCCGTCAGGTTCTGACGCGAACACGGGAATTGTGCTTAGTTGCACGCCAGTCGCCGTAACTATCACCAAATTGGCGTGAATTTTCGGATCTTTCGTTTTCTGGCCCGCGATCTGATAAACAATCTTGTCGCCTGCTGGAGACCATCGAGGCTGGGCCTTTGCAATTCCATCATCCAATAACTGCTTGACGTTCGAACCGTCCGTGTTGGCAGTCATCAACGCAGTGCCTCTGAGGAAAACGACCTTCACATCCGGAGCCACTTGGGCCCAAGCCGCAATTGGGCTGGAAGCCAAAGCCAACAGAACCGCAAATCTAAGCATAGGTGTCACACGATGAAATTCAGACAACTGTGCCAACGGGCTGGCACTCAATTCACGACTCAAGACCTTTAACTGACGACTGCCTTACCCCGCGGCCTCGCTGGAGGCCGGCAAAATGCCGATGTTTGCCGCAGCCACATCGTCGCGGTTGGTGTTCTTCACCAGGTACATCGCTTCATCGGCCAGGTGCAACAATCCTTCTTTGGTCTTCGAATCGATCGGGTAAGCCGCCACTCCCACGCTCGGCGTGATGTGCGTATTCAAACCGTCTTTCGTCAGCCACACCATTTCGCGAATCAATTTGTGCAGCCTGCGCGCCACGTTGATGGCATTCTCCTTGGACGTTTGCGGCAGCAGGATCACGAATTCGTCCCCGCCGTAGCGGAATGCAAAATCAATCAGCCGGCAATTGGCCTTCAGCGCCTCCCCAATTTCCGCCAGCAGCCGCGATCCCACCAGGTGGCCGTGCGTGTCATTCACCAGCTTGAAGTGGTCCAGGTCAATGAACACGATGGAAAACTCGTAGTTGTAGCGCTGTGACCGGTAA
>Ga0074046_10004796_pt1 | contig 10934 bp, 9 predicted proteins | sample BogForMeECP23OM3_FD_94441 | JGI IMG/M metagenome (GOLD analysis project Ga0074046, IMG submission 94441) | Bog forest soil microbial communities from Calvert Island, British Columbia, Canada - Bog Forest MetaG ECP23OM3 | ecosystem: Environmental > Terrestrial > Soil > Wetlands ...
GACGCGTCCGATTAAGGACAGAGGCGACACACTGCAGGGTCCCCTCCTGACAGTTACGCTTAGCGCGCCACTGCCCGACATCATACGCGTGCGGATCGATCATTTCACGGGTGGAGTCGTGCGCGGCCCGCAGATTCCACTCGTGCCTCCAGCCGACATGGCTGTGGACATTAACGACGGTGCCGAGTCTGCTACAATCACAGCCGGGGAACTCGTTGCCCGAGTTAAAAAAAATAACTGGGGGGTCACGTTCGAGGCAGGTGGCCGCGTGCTTACCGCAAGCGGATGGCGAGGCATCGGCTATATGCGGACGACGGACCGTGGCAACCACATCGTCGAGCAACTCTCGCTCGGAGTGGGCGAGTGCGTCTACGGTCTTGGAGAACACTTCACGGCCTTCGTGAAGAACGGCCAAGTCGTAGAAATAACCAATAAGGATGGCGGCACGGCAAGCGAGCAGGCTTACAAAAATGTTCCATTCTACCTCACCAACCGTGGATACGGAGTGCTCGTCAACGAAACTGGCCCAGTTTCCTTATTACTTGCCAGCCGGTCGTTGGACGAACTTGCTGACAGGTCAGGCGCAGCAAGGTCCCGGCTGGCATCGCGAACGGCATGACTTTCTTAGCCTGCCGCTAATGGTACGTCCGGGCACAGTTCTGCCGCTCGGGGGGGTGGATGACCGGCCGGACTATGATTATGCCGACGGCGTCACGTTCCGCGTCTACGAACTTACCGACGGTGACGAGCTACTTGCGCCCTATCGACACCGCAACGTGCAGAGGCCGTGCGACTAAGCGTGCGGCGCACTGGCCAACGGGCAAGCGTGAGTGTCTCTGGGGATATTTCGGCCCGTTGGCGACTTCAGCTCGCCGGAGCGAAAACGGTCACGGCGCGGAATGGCGTACGCACCACGCCCGATCCACTTGGGATCATCCTGCAGCCAGCCAGCGGTAGACACCAGCTTGAGTTTGAACTGACAGAGGTTGCCTGAATCGATCATAAGTACCACAGCGGAAAACCTGGGAGTCAAGCCCTCCTGTCCGAGCGTCTCACAGAGCCGATCGACGACTTCCGTGCGCTTTTTTGCGTCTTCGGAAGAATCGTCTCCCCCACGCATGAATTTCAAGATTGACTCCTCTAGGTTGTACCTGGCTTGCTTAACTGTCGTTGCGATGGCTAAATTTGGACGTCGATTTTCGATGAACTAATGAGCTGTCGAGGTTTATCAAGCCGACGCTACCATCTGGCAAGCCAGGCAATTCGTCCCGCCCTACCTGCGGTTATTCCGAAAGAAACACCAAGGAAGGTCGCTCCGGGGAAGCATGCCTGGTTGCCGCCCTCATGCGCTCTTAGCAAATCCGCGACTCTTTACCGGTATCCCGGCAAAACTTGAATCACGGAGAAAACCGGCTCCTTTATGGCGCACTTGTGCAAATCCCCAACAGCGGTGCCTGGCAGCTCAGGCGCGATAACGAAACAGAGAGCATCGGTACTCTGCTCGAGGTGAACCCGCCCGCCTCACCGCCGTTGGCTAACGGGCTAACGTGACGACCAATGAACTCGACGAGAAAAAGATGGATTCTGGGAGGTCTCGTCCTCGCAATTATTATCATGGTTGCTGCAAGATATAGAGAGCAACTGCTGGGGAAATTTCAAAACGAACCAGCACGTCTGCATATTACCAGCCCTGCGGCATTGCAGGCATTTGACGAACGGTTGTCTCTCCGTATGCCCGTTGCTTTTGGATCCGCTACGGAATTCCCGCTCGAAAAGCTCCCGGTTGAGGTACGGGGAAAAGTGCAAAAAATGACGCAACGAACCGCGTATTTTAACGGGGTTTATATCGTGGTCATGAAATTGACAAATACCCCGGGAACCAAAGGCAAGGTCGAGGATAGTTTATATAATACTTTCTCCAAGAATGCTAACCCTCCATCTCCGAACATGCCAAAAATCTACTGGACTTACGTTAACGGAGTGTACCAGTCGGGAGCTATTCGTTTTCCTGCTGTCTTCGGTAACAGCCAAGGTCAAATGACAGCTGTGGTGATCAAATCTGGAACCGAAGATGCGTTTTGGTGTATCAGTGCTTGGGGCAGGGGAAAAGCCGGCGACCTGGCCGAGAAGACTGCAAGGGAGTTTGCATTTAAATGAAATGCCCCTGGCGCTCTCCGGTTCGCTCACGTTCACCTGCGCCGGGGCTGCGCTTCGATCGGTAATCGGTAGCCGGTCCCTTTCCTAGGTGAAGGGGTCGCTTACGCTGCCACAAACCGCCGACGACTGATCACCAATTACTTCTCCAGGAAAAGGACTCAAGCACTCGAGAACCAAAAGGACTGAAGAATGCTGCAACGAGAAAGACGCCGCTAACTCATGGATTCTTCTTGAGTGCTCGAGTTCTTGAGTACCTGACGCCACCATTTGCCATCAGCAGTTCCTGTCCTTACCGTCACGCGACAGCAATCCTGGCGCTGTTCCTCTGCGCGCTCGCAGTCGCGGGGGCAAACTGGTTGAGGGACTCTCCAAATTGGCGTGAAGGCTAAAAGGGGCAATTTAAATGACAAGGCCCGGCGGCAGTATGAGTGCTTCAATGTTTGGGTGCGTCGGCCGGCTGCGAAGTGGCGACTTCATCGACAGGAGGTGGTTCGTGTTTTTCTTCTCCGTTGCGATGGGAAAATTTCTCAACCACGTAAAACAACACCGGAATAAGAAAAATCGCGATAAATGTCGCTGCCAGCATTCCGCCGATAACGGTCGTTCCAAGAATTCGCCTCGACACGGCGCCGGATCCCGCAGCCGTCCACAGCGGTATGCACCCGAGGATGAACGCGAAGGCAGTCATCAGGATCGGCCGAAGCCGCAAACGGGCGGCAGCCAACGCCGAATCCACAATTGTCTGCCCTTTTTCGTACTCGGCTCTGGCAAATTCGACAATCAGGATCGCGTTCTTTGCCGCCAGACCGATGAGCATGACTAAACCGATTTGAAAATAAACGTCGTTATCGAACTCTCTGGCATAAAGCGCCACGAAGGCGCCGAACACGGCTATTGGCGTACTAAGAAGGACGCTAAACGGCAAAGTCCAACTTTCGTATAGGGCCGCAAGAATCAGGAAGACGAACAGCAGCGAGATCCCGAAGATCACGGCGGGCGGCACTCCTTTCTGGGCTTGCTGTTCCTGGAACGACATGTCCTTATAGGCAAGCCCCATCTCTCTCGGCATCGTCTTGGCAAACACATCTTGGAGCACTGCCATAATTTGGTATGTGCTAACGCCCTCCTTCCCACTGATATTCAACTGGGCGCATCGATGAAGATTGTAACGCATCAGAAACTCTGGTCCAGTGTGCGGCTCCACCCGTACCATCGAAGAAAGAGGGACCGGATTTCCGATATTGTTACGCACGTAGAACTGGCCGATATCTACTGCATTTGTTCGATATGGCCCATCCGCTTGGACATAAACCTGCCATGTCCGTCCGAAGAGATTGAGATAATTGACAAACGTACCGCCCATAAAGACTTGGGCGGTCTTATACACGTCGGACAATTCAACTCCTTGCTTTAGGACTTTGTCTTGATCAACATAGAGATAAAGCTGAGGAACGCTTGGCAACCAAGTGGTTAGGATACGGCCAATTTCCGGGCGCTGCCGGACAGCTTCCATGAATTTCTGCGTTTGTTGCGCCAGGAAATCGACCGGCATCCCAGCGACATCTTCCAGGACAGCCACCACTCCGCCCGATGTTCCAATCCCCGGGATCGCCGGCGGCGAGAAAGAGAACGCAATCCCATCGGGAATCTTCGCGAGCGCTTCATTTGCTCGCATCATAATCGCGTCGACTTGTTCCTGAGGGGAAGTGCGCTCGTCCCACGACTTCAGGCTCACAAAGAAAAAGCCGTTATAGGTAGTATTGACTTGGCTCAGCAGGCTGAAGCCCGCAATGGTCGTAACGTATTCCACTCCAGGTGTGTTCCGGATGATGTCCTCGACCTTTTTGCAAGCGGCCGAGGTTCTTTGCAGTGACGCAGCCTCAGGCAACTGCAAATTGGCATAGAAATAGCCCTGATCCTCCGACGGGACAAAGGAGGAGGGGAGTTTTTTACCAAGCCAACCGGTGGCATACAGGACCGGAATAAGGAGCAACATCCAGAAAAGACCGCGTCGCATCAAAAGGCGGCATACGCCTACATAACCGTTGGTCGCGGACCCGAAAACTTTGTTAAATCCATTGAAGAAAAATGCCAATGGCCCCCGACCAGATTTCTTTTTCGGCCGCAACAGAAGCGCCGCAAGCGCCGGGCTCAATGTCAGAGCGTTGAATGCCGAGAAGATCACCGAAACTGCGATGGTGACCGCGAACTGCTGGTAGAGCCGGCCAGTGATGCCGGGAATAAACGCAGTCGGGAGAAAGACGGCCGCGAGAATAATTGCGATAGCGGCCACGGGTGAAGAAACCTCTTCCATCGCCTTAAGCGTCGCGTCTTTTGGCGACAGGCCTAGTTCAATGTGATGTTCGACCGCTTCAACCACAACGATCGCATCATCGACCACCAGACCAATGGCTAAGACAAGTCCCAGGAGTGATAGCGTGTTCACTGAGAACCCAAGCAGAGGAAAAATCGCGAACGTGCTGACCAGTGCAACCGGCACGGCACACAACGGAATCAAAGTGGCTCGCCAACCTTGAAGGAAAACGAAGACAACAATGATGACCAGAATCAGCGCCTCCGCCAAGGTCTTGTATATTTCCTTCATCCCTGCCGTTACAGCCAGGGTTGTGTCCAGAGCGATGGTATAGTTGAGCCCGGAAGGGAACCGCTCTTTAAGCTGCTCCATCAATTGCCTGACACCCTTCGCGGCGTCCACCGCGTTGGAACCGGGCAACTGGTAAAGTGCGAGAGCCGCGGCCGGCCTGCCGTTGAAACTGCAGGTCTGGGTGTAAGTCTGAGCCCCTAATTCAACGCGGCCGATATCTTTGACCCGTACAAATGAACCGTTTGAATTCGCCCGGATCACGATGTTAGCGAACTGCTCTTCGGTGACTAAACGTCCCTGTGCCAGAACAGTATAGGTAAACATTTGTCCTTGCGGTATCGGCTCGCCGCCGAGCTGCCCGGCTGGGTTCACGGTATTCTGAGCACGAATTGCCTGTTCGACTTCCAGAGTCGTGATGTTGAGCCCTGCCAGCTTATTGGGATCTATCCAGATGCGGAGCGCATATTCGCCCGCTCCGAAGACGGTCACGCTCGCGATGCCGGGCACCCGGAGAATCGGGTCGTTCAAATTTATAATGCCGTAATTCGCCAAAAACTTGGAATCGAACTGGCCCGTTGGCGAATACAAGGAAATGACCATCAGCGGCGCTGAAGTCGATTTTGCCACCGTAACGCCATAATCGCGGACACTGGCAGGCAACTGTGCCGAAGCCTGCGTTTCCCGCATCTGGGCGAGCACCAAGTCGATGTTCGGATCGGTGGCCACATTGAAGTCCACCGTTAATGCCATCGTACCACCGCTGCTCGCATTGAGGGAATACATGTAGTTCATGTGATCCACACCGCTCATCTGCTGCTCGATCGGTGTTGCGACCGATGACTCCACCGTCAAGGCATCCGCGCCCACGTAAGTCGCGTTCACCGAGACTTGAGGGTCAACAAGATTGGGATATTGCGCGACTGGCAGACTGAGGAACGAGACAATCCCGACGATCACCATGATGATAGAGATCACCATGGCAACGATCGGACGATTTATGAAGAATTTGGACATTGAGGATCTACGCTGTAGCTACGACTGGCCAGAGGAGGATTTCTTCTCCGAAACGTCCTTAGCACCCTCGGTCTTCGGTGCCTCGTAAGGTTTTGCAGAAACCGGTATTCCTTGCCGGACTCTCTGAAACCCCTCAACAATCACCCTTTCACCCGCCTTGAGACCTTCCGTCACGACGATCATCCCTTGATAGGTCTCGCCAACTTTTACCGCGCGGATCTCGGCTTTGCCATCCGGGTTCACGACCGCTACCTGGTTATTGCCTTGCAGTTGTGATACGGCCTGTTGCGGAATGACCAGCGCGTTGGGAATAGTCTGGATCTCGGTCCGCGCAATCCCATATTGTCCGGGTCGCAACGTAAGCTCAGAATTCGGGAAGCTAACCGCAATCTGAATAGTCCCAGTCTTCGGATCGACTTGACGATTTAGGAAAGCGAACTTGCCTTTATGCGGGTAAACACTGCCATCAGGCAGGATGAGTTCTACGTTCTCCTTGCGTTTGGCCTCCGGCACCGCCATTAACTCTTTTAAACGATCGGCAAACTCCCAGTAGGCTTGTTCGGGAATCGGAAAATAAAACCAGATCGGATTGATCTGGGATACCGTCGTCAAAACCGAATTGGCCCCGGTACCAACCAGATCTCCAATCTGCGCCTCCTGCTGTCCTGCAATGCCGTCCAGCGGCGAGACAATCTTTGTATAATCAAGGTTCAGCTGGGCTTGCTCCATCGCCGCCTGAGCCGCAGCCACCGCGGCTAGCTTCGTTTGGTAAGCCTGAGTTTTGTTTGTGTACTCCTGCTCGGAAATTACTTGTTGCTGGAACAACTCCTTTGCCCTCTTCGCGTCAAGCTCAACTCCAAGCAAGGTTGCTTGAGCCTCCGACAGCTGGCCTTTTGCTTGATCTAGGGCCGCTACGAAAGGTCTGGAATCGATCAGAAACAACACATCGCCCTGTTTTACATAACCACCCTGCTGGTAAGAAATAGTCGTAAGATATCCCTCTGTGCGCGCCCTGACTTCCGCATTCTGAATCCCGTTGACCGTGCCAACCCACTGGCGGAAAACCGGGACTTCCTTCTGCACAACGTCGGTAACAAGAACTTCGGGAGGACCGGCTGAGTTCGCTTCAGGCGCCCGTTTCTCACACGCAGTGAAAGCAGTCAAGACCGAGAAAGCTGCCCAATAGATGGAAGAAGCTCTTTTCATGAGTTCGAATAGGCACAGATCCCTTGCACCAAGCAATATCACATATCAACTCTAAATGGGATATTCCCATTGGACTTTAGTTCGATATGTGCCGCAGGTATCCGTCTCAGAGTCACGATGATTTACCTTTTAACTTTTAATAAAGCCAATGGTGGGGACCGATGGGTATGGAAGTCAAGCTCATGGTTACCCCAAAACAAATCGGAATGCTGGGTCCCGGCTCGCGCAACCTCGATTTGGTCGTGAAGAAAGCATCAAAGATGCCTGGCATGCTCGGGATCGATGCCTTTCCCGGAGCCGAACCGCGATGTGGATGCGCCCCGCTGCCCAACCGCACGATGTTCCCTCCCTCTCCTGGGGTCACCATGCCTTTTCGACGCTGATTATGCGGGCATACAGGCACCCAGAATTTCGAACAAACCGGCAGTGCATCGCCTCTTCTCCTCCCCTCGCCTGCTTTTGTGATGTTTGCGCCGCACAAATTCTTTCCGAGCTGGAGTTGGGCAACAACTTGGCCGCCCGGAGCCCAAACTCGATGATCTCTCGAAGCTTAAACGATCGTTGCGCAAACTGCTCGATTACGAGTTTGACGTGCTACAACGCGGCGACGCAACCCATCGCCTCAAATCTAAACACATGGACGCGCTTATGGATCCGATCGATTCAACACCCCTCCCCACTCCAGAGGAGGATCAAGACAACAAACCAGCCAAATTTGCACCAGAACCCTTTCAATCAGGGCTTATTGAATGTTCAAGAGTAACAGCTTCTGGATTCTGATCCTGATCAGTGATGATATTTATTTTCCATCCATTTTTCTCCAGTTGATAATATCTGGGTACCTGATCACCAGCCGCCTCAAACCTATACTTCGATAACAAAGCTGTTGGGACGGGTTTGTTTCGAACGATTTCGATTTCGAATATGGAAATTTTCCCTTCAAAAACGTGTGTTGGGTGGCCGTCCATGTATTGCAGAAAGTCGGAAGCAATTACCCAAGTTATTTTTACATGTTTTGAGTCTGAGGTGTACCGCACTCCATTCGAATCCCAAGAAAAGTCCTTTCCGTTCGACTTAGACAAATTCTGAAAGTTTGGATTTGTCTCCTGAAGGAGAACTCCAATATCGCTCGTATCGAGAATATGCTGGCCTAGAATCACAAACGTACCGTCAAAGTGCACGTCCGAAAAGCCACTAGGAAATTGACCCAATGCAGGGAGTAGACCTGTAAACATCAGGCAACACGAGATTGCGAAATAAGTAGATCCAAATCTACAGAGCCTTGGCATGCCTTTCATACGCTACGATTTATCTGCAAAAAGCGGGGTTGGTCTACGATTTAATGGCAAGAATCTGACCTCAAAGGCAAGCTGATCTTGAAAGAGGTGCAACAGGTGATCGTAGATGAGCAGGTTCAGACCTGTATGGCCCAATACCGACAGTGCGCGATCTGCAGCGAATCGCTTTCGCACAAAGGCCATCACCGGATCAAACTGCGGACGGTGTCCGGCAAACTGCAGATCAAAAGTCCGCGTCTGCGGCGCGCGAAATGGAGGCGATCCCCAGAGCGACCTTAACGACACCAAACGCGCGCCCCGGGCGATGGACGTCGCGACGGCGGCCGGGGTCTCTACGGCAACAGTCTCCCGGACATTCAACGCGCCGCACAAGGTCGCTCCTGCCATACGCGAACGGGTACTCGCTGCCGCAGCCTCGCTTGGCTAGATACCGCACGCCGCGGGGCGGGCCCTTGCTTCCAATCGCACCTATATCGCCGGCGCGGTGATTCCAACCTTAGACGACGAGATCTTCGCGGCACAGGTCGGTGCGATGCAGGTGGCTTTCGCTTACCTGCTGGCCCGCTTGGCGGGCGATGTGCCGTCCCCAGTCCCGGCCCTCGTTCCCGACTTCGTCGATCGCTGTTCTACAGCGCCGCCCGGCTAAGTAGGCTGATGCAGCCCATCCTAAGTGCAACCCGACACTCGCCGCGACGCTTACCGCGCTTAACCCCCTCTTGGCTCGGTCTCCGGCCCGAGCTGAACCGGCGCGAACAAAAGCAACACAAGCACGAGGACGACCCCTCAAATTCGGAATTTAGGTTGAAGTGATATTACTTTCGCTGTAGGACCATTTGCACAAGGTTAAGCAAAAGTACCAGCAAGACCATGAGGGTGGCGATCGCGGCCGCCTCCCCGAAGTTCAGGAGCGAGAACCCCACCTGGTAGGCGTATGTGGACAAAAGGTGGGTTCCGTTCGCGGGACCGCCACCGGTCATAATCCACACCAGATCAAAGACCTTCACGGTGTAGATTGTCCCCAGCATCAGGACCGCAGCGGAGACCGGTTTCAGCATTGGTAACGTGATGTGGACCATCCGCTTCCAGGAATTTGCGCCGTCAATTTTCGCCGCCTCATAGACCTCGACTGGGATGCTGCGCATCCCTGCGTACAAGAGAATGAAATTGAAGGGAAAACCGATCCAGATGTTCGCCACGATCGTCGCCGGAAATGCGTAGGAGGGGTCCGCTAGCCACGGGAACGGACCTAAGCCAACCAGATGCATGATCTGATTAATCGGACCGACGTCATTGAACAGCCCTTTAAAAATGTTCGCGGCCGTCAGCACCGGCAAGACCCACGGAATAAGCAGCACTGCCAGGCAAAAGTCTTTGAGGGGAAAATTTAACTGGAAGAGTAGCGCCAAGACAAAGCCGATGGTGAATTGGAACAGGATGCTAAAAAACGCGAACAGGACGGTGTTGACGACCGCCCTCCAGAAGACCGGATCGACAACGGCAGCCTGGTACTGCGTAAGCCCATTGAACGGCATGTCTCCGCTGACGAAGGTGTCGACTGTTGCTTCCCGAAAGCTCAACGTCAAACTGTACACGACCGGGTAAAGCATCAGCAGCAGGCAGAAAAGGAAGAAGGGCAGAATGAACAGGTAGGGAGAAGTGTCGAAACGGGCCCTCCTTGCCGTTGGCCGTGGTCGTTCCGCGACGACAGCTTTCGTATCCTTGCTTGCCGGCGTTTTCGCATTGGCTCTCATCTCGGTTTCAGGATCACTTGATGGCGCCGCGGGTTACACCCGCCACGATGAACCGACTGGCCGCGATGACGAAAATCACGGCCGGAACGGCCGTCAGAACGCTTCCCGGCAATAGGAATCCCCAATCAATCCCGTACTGGCCGAAGGCCTTGTAAAGCTGGAGCGTGAGTGGTTGCAAGCTGTCGTCGGTGATAAGGCTCAAGGCAAAAATGAGGTCGCCCCAAGGAATCAGGAAACTGAAAACGCCGACCGTAATGAGGCCGGGGAGCGTCATGGGCAGGACGATCATGAGAAACGCTCGCAGTTGGCCCGCCCCGTCCACCAGAGCGGCCTCGACCAGCTCATAAGGCAGGTCCTTCATATATGCGGACAGCATTATCAGGGCGAATGGAATCGTAAAAGTCATGTCGGCCAAAATCAGCCCATACAGCGTATTCACGAGATTGATCTTGGTGAACACAATGAATAGCGGGATCACAAAGACGATCGCCGGCAGCATCTGGGTCATCAGCGTGAACGCGAAAAGCGTCTGGCGTCCCCGTGGTTTTCGCCATACAAGACCGTAAGCGGCCGGCGCGGTGATCAGGAGTGTGCCGATGGATGCCACCGCGCTCACAAAAAGACTGTTTTGAATGTGCGGCCACAGGCGGCTAAAGGCTACGGACCAGTTCTCGACCGCAAAGTGCTTCGGCCAAAGAGACATCTGACCGCCAAAGAGCTCTGCCGGGGTCATGAAACTACCAACCAGCACCCAGTAGAAGGGAGATAGCAGGACCGCCGTAACGGTGAGCGCAGCGGCCGTAATCCACCAACGCGGCAGAGTTGCAAATGTAGTTCGCATGAGGTGGCTAACTTCCGGGAGGTAAAGGCGATCTTCCATCCCGACCACGGTCGAATCAAGTA
>Ga0074046_10004797_pt1 | contig 10930 bp, 8 predicted proteins | sample BogForMeECP23OM3_FD_94441 | JGI IMG/M metagenome (GOLD analysis project Ga0074046, IMG submission 94441) | Bog forest soil microbial communities from Calvert Island, British Columbia, Canada - Bog Forest MetaG ECP23OM3 | ecosystem: Environmental > Terrestrial > Soil > Wetlands ...
GTTATTCTTCTCAAAATACTTGGCATTGTTCCACACCTCGTTTCCATTCGCATCCAGGCAGAGGTGGCTGATGAAAACTTCATCGATCCCATCGCCGTTCGCGTCGTAGGGATAAATGTAGTGACCGAAATAATCCTTGTCGCGATGCTCGCTGTGCTGCCAGAGCTGATTCAGGTCCTTGTCGTATGCCGTCAGGCTGATTAAGCCTCCGGTATCGCTGAGCACCAGCAGTGTGTCGGGCCCATCGGAGTCCTTATGAAACTTTGCCACCGCCATGCGGTAGTTGTTATACACATGCGGCATCGGTGGCGCTGGCCATGGAACCTTCTTAAGTATCTCGCCAGTGCGGCCATCGCAAAGCACCAGCCACTCTTTGCCGTCGATCATGCGCCAGTGCGCCAGCTCGTCGCGTCCGGTGTGATGAAAATCCCAAAGAATGCCCGGCGCCTCAAACTCCCCCCGCAGCCGCGCATCCTGGGCTGGCGCGTTCCAACGCCAAAGCTCGTGCCCGTCATTCGCATACATGATGGCGGAGTAATCGCTGGTAATGTCGAGAATGGAGAATTTGCCGCTGCCATCCACATCGCCAAACTTCACAATGTTCGACGGTTCGATGTGGTACTCATGCAACAGCTTCACCTCAGGCGGAAGTTCCAGATCCTTCAGATCGTCTTCCTTGAAATCCACGTTCTTTGTCAGCACAAGAACATTCAATGACGGTCTCGGCACAATGGATGTCAGGCGGATCTCAGCTGTTCCTGGCTTGAGCGCGAAATCTCCGCCGCGCTGCCAGGCGAGAGCGCCATGGCCATAGGCACCCGCATCTTCCTTGCCATCGATCGTGACACGGAACGAGCTCGATGCCGTGCCGATGCTGCGCACGAAAAGGTGATAGACGCCGGCTTCCTTCACGGGGACCTTCGCCGTCACGTCACCGGTCACACTCATGTTGATCGTGTCGTTGTTGAAGAACCACTCTCCCGCTGGAAAACGTCCATCGTTGCTGTCGCCCGCTGGAATTGAGGCAAAAAAGTCGGATGCGGGAACGATGATCGTACCCGGAAGCTGGTGCGCGGCATCATGATGTTGCGGCTTCAGTGCCGGCTGCTGTGTAGAAATGCGTTTGTTCATTTGCTGCGTCTCGCGCGCAAGCTCGAACTCCGGCGCAATCTCCACCGGAATGTCCTTGATCGACTCAAGCGCCTTCGTCAGCGAGTCCGGCATCACATTGTATTTGGCGAACCAGGCTTCCGCGCCAGTTCGGTCGCCCGCGGCTTCGAATGTGAGCAGCTTCTGGGCCAGGCTTGCAATCGCGCCCGGCATTGCCGTGTAGTCGGCGGTGTAACGGCCGTCCGCACCTTGCCGGATAGCGCCTTGCTCCAGCAGATAATTGAACTCCATTAATTCGGCGCGGCCGTGGGCTTCGCCTGCGCCGAACCGCAGTGTGCGAAACATATCTCCCACATACGAGCCGTAAATTCTGTTCAACATGCTAACTGGCAGAATCTTTCGATCGACCAGCCATCTGGCAAGGAAGATACCAGTGACGTCAGCCTTCGCCTCTTCAAGTTCGTCGAATGCCCCGCCGATGGCCTCGTCGATATCTACTTGCTTACCGTCAATGTGTGCGTATGCCGGCCCAAGTCCGTGCGAGACCTCGTGCAGTATCACAAAGGTCAGATACCCGTCCGCAGTAACATCGTCGACCTGCGCCGGCGTCAGCATCCTGGCTGCGATGGGTAGAATCACCGCATTCACGCGTGCGTCCATAAAGTTTCTGAAGAAGATCTTTTTCGTTCCCTTCTCCGCATGAATGCGTGCATCGTTGGGCAGATTGTCGGCTACCGCCTGGTAGCCGTACCGCAGATCGCCTGCACGAAGCGGCGAATCGACCACTTCCATCGGCGTGCTCTGACCCTGCTTCGATGGTTTGTCCGCGTCGGGCAAAGGTAGCGCTTGCTGCATGGCGGCTTCGTTCGCTTGATAAAGGTCCAGCCTCCGGCTTTGCTCCGGGTCGCGAATTAGAATGGCACCGCCATACGAGGTCTTCACACCGAGCAGTTCGTCCAGATAGGTTTCATACGGCGCAAAGATCAGATCGATTTTCGGATTCTTTAGATCCAGCCACGCGATGTCGCTGGCATGGTAGTCGTCGGAGAGCAGCGCATCCGCGCGCAATCGTAGATATTTGGTGAATGCCGGATCCGGCGAAAGCGCTGCCGCGGCGCGCAGATCTGCCGCCATCGGTCGAAGCCACTCTGCATACGCTTCGTGATACGGGACCGCCGTCAAATGATCCGGCGCGCCCCGCACAACAGTGTGCTCATCGAAGAGCGCATCCTTCATCTCAGGGTGCGTTGCTGCGAAATGATCAATTTGCTCCCGGTTCAGGCCATATGGATACAACTCGTGACCGGGAGGCATGGGCTCTTCGCCGATAAATGGGAAATTATCATCCAACAGATCCCACCGGCTGTCCATGACGCCAAAGAGTTTGGCAAGCACGGGACTTTGCGTCACGCGATAAACTGCCCATCCACCCAAGTCACTCTGATGCCAGAACAACTCGTCCATCAGCCGGCAGGCGTCGGCCAGCTTTGCCACCATCTGCTGCTCGCGCGTACTGAGCCCCGTGCGCTCGTAAGGCATGAGGACGGTCTTCCAGCGTGCGGCTCGCTGTGCTTCGTTGTGCTCTGGACGTCCGCCGGCGTTGCGGCGCGCCGGAACCTGACCTGAAGCTTGCGCAAGCAGCGCAATGGAGAGAAAGAACGCGAGCGAGACTGAGCGAAATCTGAGCGGAACTTCGGTGATGAAATCGAAGAATCTTTTGCTTGTACTCAACAGAACCACCTCTTTCTCAGCGCGAGAGCAAACCTCGTCGCGAAGGATTTACTTGCCGGATTTTCCTGTGCCTGTCGCGACGATTCGCGATCGCGGCTGCGCTGCCAGGCTCTCTTCGTCCGCGGGGTAGCAGGGTTTCACCGTGCACGGACGCTCATTCGTCTTGGTCGTTCCCAGGTAATTATGGTTGAAGTCCGCATCTCCCGGAACAAGGTAGAAAGTTACAGTCTGCCCGAAATCAGATTCATCGGTCGTGGGTAAGATGCGCGCGGGATCGATGCGATACCAGCGCACCAGGTACCCTTTCGTGTTGAGCGACCTGTAGGCAGCCAAGTCCTCAAGACGGATGTCGTAGCCCGTTGTATCTTCCGTCTCCCGCATCGCTCCGTTCTCGCTCGCTTCATGATCTTTCGAGGGGTCCTTCACGCCCACGAGCACCAGTCTTACAGTCCCGTCGGCGGTCATTCGTTTCATCGCAAGTTCCAGGCAAGGAAGCGCGCTGTCCTCCACGCGAGCCGGACGCTTTTGATCCCGATCAAACTGGATCGCGCAAAGCTTTTCGACTCCAGCCGACAGGGGCGCCATTTGCGCCCTTACGCCGAGAGGCGAGCTGAACAAAGCGCATAGAAGAGCGCCTCTGCAAATTCGAAACGGCAGGTCACTTATCTGCGCGCCCATCCTCGTTCCTTTCTTCCCCCGAACTACAGCAGGCCGATCGCGCGTCCCGCTACTCCTACTCCGAGCCACAGCAGCAGAGATATGACTGCTGCAATGCGCGGCCACAGTGTTGGCTTTTCACTCTGCGCGCGCAGAAGCGCCCGACGATGCAGCGTGAAATAAAAGACGACCGCTGCGGCAAGCAACGCCATCTTGCACCGGAAAGCCGGGCTGTAATAGCACTTCCCCGCTTCTTCTGAAAGCAATGCAATCCCCGACAGCACCATGACGGTAAGGCTGCCCAGGAGCAGACGGCTCATATCGCGGCCAATCGCGATCGCTGGTTCGCCCTTCAGTATCACGCCGAGAAGCCGGAGGTCGACAATCAGCACCGACCCTCCCAGAAGTGCGAGACCGAGCAGATGCACCATCTCCACCATGGCAAAGCCCCATCGCGAGGTCTGCATCGCATGACCCAACGGAGAGTGAGCCAGCGCCATGAACCAGCCGTGCAAACTCATGTACAGACCTAATCCTTTCCCGATCGATCAGAAGTAGGCGATGGCGCGGCCCGCGATAATCACGCCGCTCCAGAGCGCTAGCGATGCAATGGCAGTGACGCGAGCCCGCCAGGGACATACCGGAAGTGTTTCCCACTCCCGGGCGCGACGGTAGATGGTGGTGTGAAAAACCAGCGCATTGAAACCGGCAAGAGCGAGCAGAACCAGTTTCGTCCGGAAACTTGGATTGACGTACATCTTTGCTGCTTCTGCCCAGAAGAGCAGGAAGCCGCTGGCCACGCTGACGGCGAAGCCGGACCATGATAGCGGCAACACGCTCCGTGCCAGGCGACTCACTGAGACGGATCGCAAAATGAGACCGAGCATGCGAAGGTCGAGGATCGCGATGGTGCCAACCAATAGCGTGATGCTCAGTACGTGAACCGACTCGATGACGGAAAAGGCGTTGTTCGATTCGCGCAGCATGGTGCCAAAGCTGGACTGATAGAGCATCTCGCAAAAATGTTGAAGAAACTGCATGAGCGAAAATCTCCAGGTCAACTAAACCGGCTTTCAGGGAGTCTGCGGCGCCCCGATGCCGGACTCGCCTTACTTGATCGTGCCGGTGGCTGGAAGATTACCCTGATCGGTTCCGTCGTCGCCCGGGCCTCCATCGCCAGGGCTACCGCCATAGAGCCTTCGTCCATCCGGCAGCGTAACGCGGCGGCCATTGGCAGTGTTCGAACCGTTTTTGGCGCGATACCCCTCGACGACAACGTTGTCGCCGACTTTCAAATCGTCTTTCTGCCAGGCCCGGCGGCTGAGCGCTCCCGGACTCGGCCCTTCAATCGCCCAGTTTGTGACCGTGCCGTTCGCATCCACAACGTCGATATAAAAGTAGGTATGAGGATTGGTCCACTCGATGCGCGTCACCTTGCCCATCAGGCGCACAGGTTTGTTGATGTCGAATTCGGCGGCAAACGAGTGATGAGCGTGCGCAGGAACGGCAGTTCCTGAAACGGCTAGAGCAAGTGCGAGTGCGAGTGCGAGTGCGAGTGCGAGTCTGGCTTTCATCGAGCGTTTTTCCTTTCACGATCTTCCTGTTTCAGAATTCTTTCGAATCAGGGCTTGGCGGTTACACCCCACTTTGCAAATTGACTGGCGACATCATCCTGAATTGCTTTCGCCGCTTCCATATCCATCACAGCCCCGGCAGCGTCGCCTGATCTCTGTTTCGCCAGGCCGCGCCCATAGAGCGCGATGGCCATTACGGGATTCATGGTAAGAACGGCTCTGTAATCAGCCATCGCACCTTCTGCGTCGTTCAACTTCAAATGCACCAGGCCGCGGCTGTTGAGCGTCGCCGCATCGTTAGGGCGCAACATCAGCGACTTGTTGCAATCCTCCAGGGCGAGCGAAAGTCGACCCAGAAGCGCGCGGGAAAAGCAGCGGTTGCCGTAGGCTTCGGCATCATCCGGTTTCAAGCGGATCGCCTGATCGAAATCTGCAATGGCTCGCTCCTCCTGGTCTTCGCGATGATAGGCGATGCCCCGCGTGTCATAGGCTTCAGTCAGATCCGGTCTGATGCGAAGCGCCTTGTCAAAGTCTGCGATGGCTTCGTCCAACTTGCCTTTCGCCAGGTACCGGATGCCGCGGTTGCAATAGGTCCCGGCATCTTCGGGATTGAGTCGCACCGCCTGCGTGTAATCCGCAATTGCCTTGTCGTACTGACGTTCGTCGGTGTACGCGTTGCCGCGGTTGCTGTAAGCCTCAGCATCATCCGGTTTGAGTTCGATCGCCTTGTCGAAATCTGCGATCGCCCGTTCGTATTCGCCGATGGAGTCGTATGCGCTGCCGCGGTTGTTCAATGCGCCCGCGTTCTCGGGTTTCAACTGAATGGCGCGATCGAAGTCCGCGATGGCTTTGTCGAATTGGCCCAAGAAGGCGTAGGTTACACCGCGGAAGTTGTAAGCGTCACTGTCATCAGGCTTCAGTTGGATCGCCCGGCTGAAATCGGCCATGGCTCGATCGAATTCGCCTCTCGCCGCATACACATTGGCGCGATTGCTGAAGGCCCCTGCGTAATCCGGCTCAAGCTGAATCGCTTGATTGAAATCTGCGATGGCCTGGTCCCCTTGATTCTTCATGGAGTGCGCAATGCCGCGGCTGTTGAAAGCCACCGCCTGATTTTCGTTGTCCTCTTTGCCTGACTCAATAAGCGCCGTGCAAGCGGCGATGCTCGCGTCCGGATCAGAGCCCTCACAGCGAGCCCAGTTGTCTGCGGGGTTCTGTGCCGCAGAGGCGCCGGATAATATGATCACTACACCGAGCACGCAACCCATTGCTGCCGAAGCGCTGTGGCTACTCAAGTAACTCGAACAGAGATCGGAGAGGCGCTTCACGCTAAAAGTCCTACCACGCGGAGATTTCGCATGCAAGCCCTGAATCGAATTCCCGCGGAATTCATGGCAGCCCGGATCGCCGATCCGCTATCCTAGACGCAGAAGGTCAGCAGCGAAAATCCACAGCCTTTGCTTGGGCGCAAAGGACCTGCCAGAATCGACCGCTTTCAAGGAATGTTTCTTGTATCGATCCACCAATCCGGATCTTTGCAAAGCGCGCAGTCCGGACCGGAAAACATCTCTACTACCTGTCTATCGCCCTTGAGTTGCCATTCGAGCCACGCCAGGACTGCGCGCGACCAGCGAAGATCGGGCATCGGATAGGCTCCGGTGTGACCAACCGTATTGAGGCTGGCTTTGAGCACAGGCAACGTAGGGCTGAGAGCCTTATAACACTGCTCTGCGCCGCTAAATCCCGAGTCCGCCGGACCGCCGGTAAAAATTGCCGCAGGAATGGCCAGCTTTTCCGCAGTCCACCCGTCCTCGGCGGCCCCGACCATTCCGGGCGCGGCCTGGGTGGGGAAGTTGCTGTTAAGCGCGACCACGGTGGTGATGCGAGGGTCTTTGGCTGCGCGAAAAGCTTGCGGGCCGCCGCATGACTGTCCGATGGTTGCGACTTTCGATGTGTCCACTCTGCCGTACAGCACGCTGTCTTTGCGGCTGTTTTCAGAGATGGCCCAATCCAGACCTTTGATCAGGACTGCAGGATCGCTGATGATGAGCGGATTTCCATTGGCGTCTTTTTCATTCGCCACCGCGGCGATGCTGCCCTGAATGACAAGAAAGGGAATGTCGCTTCGGCCGATGGCGATAACAAGATACCCATGCGATGCCAGTTCGCCGAGGAATCGCGTGAACTCAACCGATGTATTCCTGCATCCGCCATTGGCCCAAAGCAGGACCGGAAGCTTCGGAGTTCTCGAAAGATCCGCCGGTCTATACACAGTGTGTGTTGGCAGCGAGGCCGGCTCCTCGCGGACAGCGGGATATGGACCTGAGCCAGCGTAGGGATGGAGAGCCCAGTCGGCAAAACGCAAGGCCTGTTCTCTTGACCCATCGGTGGGCTGCACAGGAAGGGTGATGCTGATTCGGCCGGAGCGGCGATCCACAGCGATTTGCGAGCCCGGCGGAGCTGTCCAGGTATTGCTTCGATCCGGGGCGGCGCTAACTGCTTGAGATGCCGGTGAGCTGGCGGACGGCGGCGTCGCTGCCTGCTGCGCACCTGCTGCGGCGGACGCCATCAGCAGGGCTACGGCAATCAGAGAGCGAAGCGCCGGGCTGAGGGCTTCAGGAGCAAGTTTTCTCCAAATGCAATAGAACATGCAGGTCTCTCCTTTGTCGGAGCGATATCACGTGATCTTGCTGGATCGAGAAACTCGGGTGGGTCCAAATAAGTCAAGTCAGGCTGGGCTGATCGTCCGCGCGCTTCATCCACTTATACACGCGCGCCGAATTCTTCCAGAAATATTTCTCTGCCGCTTCTCTCCGCTTGGTGGAAAAGAAGCGCTTCACGAGCTCAACCTCCTCCGGGATGGTGGCGACACCGTAGCTGTTCGGGTAATCGGTTCCGAAGATCACACGATCTTCGCCGAAGGCATCAAAGAGATATTCGAGCCTGGCGCGCAGAGGCTCATAGTCCTTTACGATTACGCCGTCAGTCGAGCGCGGGTGATACACCTCAGTAAGTTTGACGAAGATGTTGGGCCGCGCCGCCATCTCCTTCACCACACCTTCGTAGGTCTGTTGATTGTCAGGCGTCGCATCGAAGGAGGGCAGATGGTCCATGATGATGCGAAGGTCGGGGATGGCGTCGGCCAAGCGTACGTTGGCCTGCATAAGATTCATGCTTGGATTTGCTGTGTCCAGAGCGAGGTCAGCCTGAGCCAACAGCTTCAAATTGACTACCTGGTCGGGCTTCAAAGAGACATTTCCATTGTTCGCGCTGTAGAAGCGGCTGGATCGGATCGCCCGATAGAGCGGGTCCTTGTGAAAATGCGTCACGTATTGGCCGAAATCCGGCCGCCCCGGATCCAGATTTCCCGAGACGCCGACCATGATCGGGTTGTCCCTGCACTGTTCGAGATACCAGAGGTTGTCGTCGATCCACGGGCTCGATTCGACCACAATCGCGCCCACGATGCCGGCCGGTCTTGCCAAAGGGCTATACATCGACGGGAGCGATGTCTTGGAGATCTCCCGATAGGCCTGCGAACCCATGTATCCTGCGCCCAGCGAACGGGTGCCGTCAAACAAGTGAATGTGCGCGTCGATGATGGGAATATTGTCGATGCTTGTCGATTGGGCATGCGCGCCGTCCCATGACGCGAGAGCGGCTGTCGCCGCGGCGCCCGCCAGAAACTCCCGGCGGCTAAATCGTTCGCACATGGTATCGACTTTCCGGAAATCTGACATGGCGGCCTCCAAGCGCATTGGGCAATCATAAAGCACATGCCGGGAGGTTCTGGTTGCAATTCTGCGCAATGAATCTATAATTCGAGGTCATGTTTACACGTGCAGTATCAATTGCCATCCTGCTGGCGGCATTTGCCGCCTATGCAAGCGCACAACCGCCATCCGACGGCGTCCCTCATCTGGCAAAAGTGGGCGGCCTCACCCATCTTATGGTCGACGGGAAGCCTTTCCTCATTTTCGGTGGTGAGCTCCGCAATTCAAGCACCTCCAGCCTCGAATACATGAAGCCGATCTGGCCTCGTTTGGCCGCCGACAAGATGAATACGTTGCTGGCGCCCGTGAGCTGGGAGCTCGTTGAGCCCCAGGAAGGCAAATTCGATTTCGCACTCGTCGATGGCACGATCGCAGCCGCACAGGAAAACCACCTCCACCTTGTCTTCCTCTGGTTTGGAAGCTGGAAGAATGGTGAGTCTGTTTACACTCCCGCATGGGTCAAGTCGGACTTGAAGCGCTTCCCTCGCGCTCAGGACCAGCAGGGCGGCAAGCTGGAGATTCTTTCGGCATTCAGCACTGCCAATCGCGACGCAGACGCACACGCATTCGCGGGGCTGATGGAGCACATTCGCGAGGTGGATGGCAGCAAGCACACGGTGCTGATGATGCAAGTGGAAAATGAATCGGGAGTGCTCGGTTCGCCGCGCGACTTCTCTCCGGAAGCTGAGGCAGCCTGGAAGAATCCTGTGCCTGACGCTCTGCTTTCTTTTCTCACGAAAAATAAGGGGTCGCTGCAGCCGGAGTTACTGGATGTGTGGAGGCGGGCGGGCTTCAGGAGCAGAGGGACCTGGGCCGAGGTCTTCGGCACTACGCAAAAAGCAGACGAGATCTTCGAGGCTTGGCAGTATTCCCAGTACATCGACGCGGTCGCCGCGGCAGGCAAAGCGGAATATCCCATCCCGATGTACGTGAATGCCTGGCTTACGCAATACCCGGGTGAACCCGGAGGTGAGCATCCCAGCGGCGGCGCGGTCTCGCGCGTGCTGGATGTTTGGCTCGCTGGAATCTCCTACATCGATGTTCTCGCTCCCGACATCTATCTGCCCGATCTGAGAGAGGTCCTGGCGAGCTACGACCATCTGGGAAATCCTCTCTTCATTCCGGAGACGCGTGGCGGAGAAGTGGGCGGCGCAAACGCCCTGTATGCCTTTGGTCAGGGCGTCTTCGGCTTTTCGCCGTTCGCCGTCGACAGTTCGAATGACAACCAGCCTCTCGCTCTTGCCTACGGCACGCTGAATCAGCTGGCGCCGCTGCTCACCAGTGTCGACCGATCGCAGATGACCAGTGTTGTCCGTCAGGCAGGAGACACCAGGGCTGCCGTTGAACTCGGCGGCTATCTCTTGCGAATCCAGTATCAGCAAGGCCCACAGATTCCAGGGCAGCCGCAGAGAGAGAACTCAAGCGTGCCCGCCGGCGCCGCGATCATCATCAACACCGCTCCGGATGAATTCGTAATCGCCGGCGAGGGACTCACCGTCACCTTTCTTCCTGACTCGCAGGGACCTCAGCATGCGGAGTTGATGAGCGTTGAGGAGGGTACGTTCGACAGCGGGACGTGGATGCCGGAACGGCGTCTGAATGGCGATGAAACCAACGGCGGCAACTACCTCATCTTCCGCGGCGCTGCACCAACCATCCAGAAGGTTCGGCTCTACCGGCACGACTGAGGACGCACTTAGGTATTCCTGGACTCCTTCTCGCTCCGTTGCAATCGGCAACATATCGGTCTAAGTGGCGAGTAAGTTGCACCATAGGAAATGGGCATGGAATGCATGTGGCACGAATCAGATGCCGACTCGAAAAAGTCCCGTTCTGCAATCAATTGACTTCCTCCGCTCACTGGATCGGATGCTAGAGAAGTACGCATCCCGGCCGCTCTTGCGGGATCAGTACCGGTCATCCCGCCTGCGAACGGACCACCTGTTCGCTAACCACCTGCTCTATCGTCCAGTCCACCCAGGCGCCCTGTTCGGCGGGGCAAGCCAGGCGGCCGGGATCGTTGGCCAGCACGGCGTCTACAAAGTTCTCCACCACGGGATAGTGCAGGTTGGCGTGGGGCGGTAA
>Ga0074046_10004799_pt1 | contig 10929 bp, 9 predicted proteins | sample BogForMeECP23OM3_FD_94441 | JGI IMG/M metagenome (GOLD analysis project Ga0074046, IMG submission 94441) | Bog forest soil microbial communities from Calvert Island, British Columbia, Canada - Bog Forest MetaG ECP23OM3 | ecosystem: Environmental > Terrestrial > Soil > Wetlands ...
CATCGGGTCATCTAAAGTCAAAGGCCTTTGAACTTCGATGGCCCGATGACCCAAGGGTGAGATGACCCGATCACTTCATTCAATGATTCAATGAACTTCTCCGATCTCACATTGCATCCGCATCGCCGCTTCAATCCGTTGACCCGGGAGTGGCCGCTGGTGTCACCGCATCGCACCGCAACGCCCTGGCGGGGACGGGTAGAAGACGTGCCACCGGAAGCGGCGGCAACTTACGATCTCAATGGCTATCTTTACCCCGGCAGTGACCATCGCTGACAGAATGGAATTAGTCTCCCGGACCGCCGCCCACCGGTCCCAACAAGGGATTCACCTGCCAAGTTCGATAGGGTGATCGCGGCCTATCCACAAGCGGCGGAACTTCATGCGGCGCACCGGCTGGGCGCGGGTTGAACGGCATAATTTCCGCGCTCCCGGCCTGATCCGAACCCGCGTAGGTGAACTGCGGTACGATCTGCTGGAGTTGGGCGAGGATGGAAGCTCGCTTGCCGAGCGACATGGCGACATAGAGTTCGTCCAGACTACGCTTCAACGCCGGCCACGCGAGCCTTACACTTTCCGTGCAGGCTATCTTGGCACAGGCGCTCGGCAAGACCCGCTCGTCGGGATAGAAGAGCTCCTCGAAGAGTTTTTCGCCCGGACGGAGTCCGATGAACTTGAATTCCTGATGGGATTTGCCGGAGAGGCGAACCAGAGTTTTCGCCAGGTCCGCGACCCGAACCGGCTCCCCCATGTCGAGCACGAGGATGTCGCCGTTGCGGCCGATCGCGAAGGCCTGCAAAACCAGGCTGACCGCTTCGGAAATGGTCATGAAAAACCGGGTTATCTCCGGGTGAGTGATGGTGATGGGCTGGTTTTGACGGATCTGTTCCTGGAATAGCGGAATCACGCTGCCGTTCGATCCGAGGACATTGCCGAAGCGGACGGACACCGAGCGCATCCGCTTCCCGGGCCAGGCGGCGAGAATCAATTCCCCCACCCGCTTGGTGCAGCCCATGACATTCGTCGGGTTCACGGCCTTGTCGGAGGAAATCATCACGAAGGCCGAGCAATTCGCACTCTCGGCCACGTTCAGCAGCGTCAGCAGGCCGAAAACGTTGTTGCCGACCGCCTCTTCCACATTGGATTCCATTACGGGCACGTGCTTGTACGCGGCGGCGTGGAAAACGATCTCGACCCCGTAGGTCAGGAAGATTTTGCGCATGCGCTCCGGGTTGCAGAAGTCGGCGACACAGAATACCTTGCGGTCGCCGCCGGCGTCGCTCCGGGCAAGCTGATGCTCCAGGTGAAAGATCCCGGTTTCATTCTGGTCGAGGCACAAAAGAAGCTTCGGTTTATACGTCCTGATTTGCCGGCAGAGTTCGGAGCCGATGGATCCCGCGGCGCCGGTGACCATGACCACGCGGTTCCGAATATGCTCGCGCACCGATTCCAGATCGAGGTCGACCGGGATGCGCCCCAGCAGATCCTCGAGTGAAACTTCCCGAACCTGCTGCAGGGTGACTCGACCCGCGATCAATTCCGCCATGGCGGGGACGGTGCGGAAGGCGGCGCTCGCCTCTTTACAGATGGCCACCAGGCGGAGCATTTGGGTCTGGGTAGCCGATGGAATTGCGATGAGGACTTCGTCGATTCTTTGCTCGCGGACTATTTTCGCCAGCGCCTCGACGGGGCCGAGCACAGGAACGCCCAGAACCCGCAGCCCCTTCTTGAGCGGATGGTCATCGACACAGCCGATCACGCGATAGCCGGTCCCCACTTCCTGGGTTTCGCGAATGATCATTTGGGCGGCATGTCCCGCACCCACCAGGAGCAAACGTTTCGATTTCGAGTCTGCCCGCACGGTTTCCGCCAGCAGGCGGGAGGTTACGCGTACGCCGGTCAAGAGCGTAAAGGTGATCAGCGCCTCCAAAACATAAATCGACAGCGGAAAGGCTTTCAGTCCCATCCCATAGCGCACGATGACCAGGAACGCGAACGAACCGCTGAGGATGGCTTTCCAGACGTCCACCGCATCGCTGATCCCGGTATAGCGCCACCATCCATGCATGAGATTGAAAAACGGCATGACCGCCAGGCGAACGATAATCAATATGGGAGCTGCGGCCCACAGCAGGCTCGGGTCCGGCACTTTGAACTCGAAGCGCAAAAGCCAGGCGCATAGCAGCGAGCCAAGGATAAGGCCAACTTGCAATACCAGCACCAACAGAGACCGGCAACGCAGCAAGGCCGGGGACTTCTTACTGATTTTTCTCATAGCGACGACTAGGTCACTTCCTTATGTTGCGGAGTGTTACTGTGTAGATCGTCATGGGTTGGCAGTTCCTTGAGGGGAACGGCCCGAATTCATGGCCGAGGTAACGGGCGGCGATTCTGGGGCGGGGCGGCCCGGATCGCAAGCAGCGTATCCTCGGACCGGAATTCGAAATGGGGATAGCGAAGGGCTAGTGGCGCACGCCTTCCGCCTTGAGCACTCTCCACAGGGTGAGCGTTAGGATCTTCAAATCCAGAACAAGCGACTGCGCTTCCATGTATTCGGCGTCGAACTGAACCTTGAGTGGAATCTCCAGCTCATCGCGGCCATTGACTTGCGCCCAGCCGGTAATCCCGGGAAGCAATCGATCGACGCCGTGCCGGGTGCGAAGCGCGACCAGATCGTCCTGGTTGAAAAGCGCGGGACGAGGCCCCACTAAACTCAGGTCGCCCCGCCAGACGCTGACCAGTTGCGGCAATTCGTCGAGGCTGGTCTTGCGCAACAGGGCTCCGATCGGGGTCAGATAGCGCTCCGGCTGCCGCAACAAATGGGTCGCTACCTGCGGCGCGTTGACGCGCATCGTCCTGAACTTGGGCATGCCAAAAAGACGGTTGTCCTTTCCCACGCGCTCGGACCAATGCAGGGCGGGGCCGGGAGACGTCAACCGTACCGCGGCCCAGCACAGCACAAACAGAGGACTGGACAGGACGAGCAGGGTTCCCCCCAAGACCAGATCCATCACCCGCTTCCATGCCGGCTGTTTGTAAGCCGAAAGAACGCGAGTTGTCGTGACGACGGTCGTGACCATAAAAAATGGAACCCCTCAATCCGCCGGAAGGCTATTTTGTTTTCGAAGAAATTGTGTTTTGAAAATGCGGAGGCTAGGAAGCCGAAGCCCGCGCCTTCGGAGGCGCGCCCGGTCCCTTGATCACGCGTTTATCGGAGCTCAGGCGGAATTCCGCGCGCTTGAAGTAAGCGCGCGCCTTCACCGCGAGACGAACCAGGAGCTTGCTGGCGCGGCTTTTGCCAAAGTAGTCGTAGGCTTCGTTGAATTCGACGAGCGCACCGTGCAGTTCGCGAAGCGAGCTTTGCGGGGTCTGATTGACGCTTTGACTGCCGAAGTGGACGATCTCCGCACAAGGCGTGTAGTAGACCGGGTAGCCTTTTTGTTTCAGCATGAAGTTGTAAGCCAGGTCGGAGACAAAGAGGCGGAAGCGTTCATCCAGCATGCCCGCATTCTCCCAGGTGGAGCGCCGGACGATGTAGGCGGTCGTACCAATGCTATCCACCGGCTGCGCCTTCGAGTAGTCGAAGCCGGTGGCATAGTAACGATCCGTGAGCCGGCTCCGGGGAAACAGTTTGTGCCAGTTGAGGGCTTGGAGCACCATGGTGGCGGGTCCGGAAAAATGGCGGATGCAGTGCTGCACCGAGCGGTCCGGGTTCAGCAGCTTCGGACCGCAGGCGGCGACCTGGGGATTCTCGTCCATGTACCGGACCAGCGCCCGGAAAGCATTTCCGATCAGCAGGGTATCGCTGTTCAAGTGGCAGGCATAGCGCGCCCGCGACATGCGCATCCCGAGATTGGTGTTTCTGACATAGCCCTGATTGGTCCGGTTCCGGACCAGGAGCGCCTCGGGGAACGCTTCGGCCACCATGTCCGCGCTGCCGTCCTCGGAATTGTCGTCGATGCAGATCACTTCAAAGGCGATGCCGCGCGTGTGCTCGTAAATAGAAGAAATACAATCGCCGAGCAAGCGCCGGGTGTTGTAGCTGGGGATGATCACAGTAAGATCCAACAAAGGTTCCATCTATTTCTCCTGGTCTTCATTGCGATATTTCGACGGCGCTATATCGAGGTCGCGATTTCGAGATCGTTATTCCGATGTCGCGGTTTCGATATTTTGCGGGCGGGAATGCCGACCACGGTGCTGCCGGCTTCGACCGAATCCACCACCACCGAGTTCGCGCCCACGGTCACGTTGTCGCCAATGTGAATTCCGCCCAGAATCTTCGAGCCGGCGCCGAGCACCACGTTGTCTCCGATCTCGGGGCGCAGTCTGAAATCAAAACCCAGATCCATTTTCTTGGCGCCCAGCGTAACGCCCTGGAGGATGGTTGCGTTGCTGCCGATGCGCCAGGCTCCAATCACGGTGCCCGACGGGTGCGGAAAAAAAATACCCGGCCCGATCTCGCAGCGCGGCGTAACCTCCAGGCCGAAGAGCACAATATTGAGATAGGTCAGCAGTTCGGGCAGGACCGGAATCTTCCGGAGCCGGGCCGCCCGGCTCGCGCGGCACAGCACGATGGGCAGAAAACGGTGGTGCAGCAGGCGGCGGAGCAACCCGCGCAAGCTGGGCTGCGCCCCGGGCCTGCCCTCGAGTTCGGCCTGACGTGCGAGATCGCTATACAGAAGCTGCTTGATGTTTTCCATGGTTGTTTGCTCCGCTTGGAATAGCCGCTATACTTTTCACTTACTCCCCTCCACTGCGCGCTCCAGCAGCGGATTGCCTTCTCAGATCACACGCGCTTCGCAACCAGTGGCCGTATCGCAGCGCGGGTGCGCAGCGATACCCGGAGAACGCGAACGGGATATTTCACCGTCTCCGTCCAAATGCCAAAACAATACTGCACCCTGCTAATCTTGCCCTCATGGATCAGCTTTTTTAGTGCGAGCATTCTTCCTAAATGCATTCCCTTTACATTTTGGCTTAGGCCCGACGCGCCGATGGTGCTCTTGAATCCACCTGCCAGGACACGTCTAATATAGACAGCTCTACACCCAGGCCTCGAGAGCAACTCCATATACAATGTGAAGTCCTCGCCTCTCCGCAACGACGTGTCATATAAAACCATGTTCTGCTTCAATACCATCACTGAATTTGTACTGTCGTTCCGGAGCAGAGGCGTCCAGGAGGAAAGCGAAGAAAGAGATAGGGACGACCTGTCATTTCTATCTTCGCTATCGCATCGTAAACGAGTCATATCGTGACAATAGCGGTGCATCGAAAAGTCAAGATTGCGGCTGGTCATTAGCCCGTATTGGATTGCGATCTTGTCCTTATACCAAACGTCGTCCGAGTCAAGAAATGCCAGATAACGTCCCTGGGCGGCCGAGATGCCGGTATTTCTGGCAGTGGACGGTCCCTGGTTCTTATCCAGATGAATAAAGCGAATCGCTATGCTGTCAGGACAGGAACCTGCGATTAGCCTGGACTGTTCCCAATCGTTGCTGCCATCGTCCACGACGATGATCTCCCGAGGAAGCAATGACTGGCCATAAATCGAGTCCAGCGCCCTCCTGAGTGTGCAAGACGAGTTATAGGTTGGCGTAATAACGCTTACATCACAACTCATAGGTTCTCCTAATTGGCTCTGGCCCACAAATGACAAGGAATGAATGCGGATGTGTTCACTGACTTCTCCCTGGAGGACAATATGTAGATCTCTCGCCGTTATATTCCTGGGGCACTTCTCGAGCGTCAGCCCGGCACGCGGTTACGGGCAGGCGACGGCGTCGATCTGGGGCTGGGTTCGGGTGGCGAGTTCTTTCGCCGTCCTTCCGACAAAGCCGAGAGCGGCCAGGAAGATGGCGTAAGACAGGAGCGTGTTAATCGCCGCTCCCCGGGCCCCGTAACTTGGGATGAAGGCGAGATTCAAGACGATGTTGCTGGCCGCGCCGATTCCGGTGCAAACGAGGATCTTCTTCTCCATACCCCAGGCGATATAGGCGTTGCTCAGGTAGGAGGTCATGAAATCGAGCGGTATGGACCAGGCCAGTAAGACCAGCAGTGGGGCTGCCGCCAGGAACTGATGTCCAAACATAATGGTCAGGACCATCCGGCGGGAAACCGAAACGATGGCCGCGAGCAAGATCCCCGCCGCGAGCAGGGGCAGCAGGATGGGCGCCCGCAGCATGCGGGCGCGGTCTTCGATACCATGCCGGACAAACCGCGGATAGAGGACTTGTGTCAGCAGGTAGTAGGTGACCAGCACCTGATTCAAGACACGGTAGGCGGCGCCATAGAGACCGATCTGTTCCGGGTTCGACATGAGACCGAGCATCAGAACATCGATGGTGTTGAAGGCCAGATTGCATAGCCATGCGAGGCCCATAATGCGGGTGCGCCGCCAGGCCAGCGACTCGCGGATGGCGTCTAGGGTCTCGCCGTATACCGGCCGCGATGGTTGCCTTCTCCACCACGTCCAGAAGATCGCGCCCTGCAGCAGGTACCCAAAAGCATTGCCGGCTACCGCCCACCACAGGACCCCCTTTCCTGGTGACCTGCCGATCGCGAGAAACACCAGGATGCTGAGGGGAACGACGGATCTCGCAAGGCCCAACAGATACAGCCGCTCCTGACCCCATGCCACCCAGTCCAGAGAAATGGCATAGAGTGCGCCCACTGCCGAAAAGGCGAACAGGAAGATCTTCATTTCCGCAGGCAGTTTCGCGCATGCGGCGTAAAGCGCGATCAGCGGCAGGACCAGGACTGCCGTCCCCAGGCGCCGCCGCTGCACCCGCCGGACAATGTCGCTCGCAGCGTGAGGATACAAGGCCAGCAGCCGCGCTCCCACCTGTCGCAGGCCGAAGTCGATCAGCGGCTGCAGGTACTGGTTCAAGCTCTGGGCCAGCGCATAGATGCCCAGGATCACGACCCCATAGCGGTGTCCGAGCAGCACCGCGATCGCAACGCCGCATAGGCGGCTCAAGAGTTCGCCCGACCCGAGGCGAAGGACATTCTGGAACAGCCCGCGAAATGGAATCTTCATGGACAATTGGGGGATGGAATCGCTCGCCCACTATTGGCCAAGGGGCGTGGCGCGGCGACTTAGATCGCGCGGACCGGAAATATAGCCGACCAGTTGACCCGCCCCGCGCAGCGCATACACCGATGCCTTGAACCAGTCACCCTGGCAAAGCCTGACTGCGGCTCCGCCAAAGGATCGGATAAGATCGCTGCCCACTTTGTGCAGCGGATAGCGGTACATTCTCTGCACACAACCCTCGCTTAAGGCGTACGCGTAAGTGGTTTTCTTGAGCCGCTCGATAGAACCAAACGGTGGGTGGTGGACCGTGAACGAGGGTTCGTACCAAAATTGGAAGCCATGCTGATGCGCTCGCAAGACGTAATCTCTTTCCTCGCCCGCCTGATATTTGGAGGCGGCGCCGATGCCGAGGGACTCATTGAAACCACCGACCGCGGTCGAGACCGACCGTCGCATGAACAGTGCCGCTGATGCCGCCAGGCAGGTCGAGACGTCGCTCTTTGTGCAGCGGCGTGCCGTGGCCGGCGTTTTTGGTCCGGAGGGCGTGTTCTCCGCAGTCCGCAAGGCCGTGAACAGCAATCCGAACTCAGAATGGGACTCGAACCATGTCGCGACGGTTGCCAGCAGCTCCTGGGGATACCAACAGTCATCGTCGGGAATGGCAATGATATCGCCGCGCGCGACACGAAGACCGACGTTACGGGCACGGGAGAGCCCGCGTTCCGACCGCAAGTGTCGAATCAGGAGGCGGGCATGAAGGCCCAACACGGGGACCAGCCGGTCGTCGGGATTCTGGTCCACCACAAGGACTTCAAAATCGCGGTAGCTTTGCTCCTCGAGGCTCCGCAGTAAGCGGTCAAGCTCGGTTACGCGGTTGAGAGTAGCAACAATGAGTGAGATCATGGATTTCCTCCGGATAGTTCCGCAATGGCGAGTATTTGCCTTGGAAGTTTCTGCACGCGGTGGTCGAGCGCGCAGTTGCTTCCCCATAGAATGCCGCTGATTCGCGCGATGGCCTGATAGAAATACCAGCCGGTCAGCAGCAGGAGAACCGAGATTCCAACTCGCAGCGACGCCGATACCCAGTCCAACAGCCCGCCTCGAGGCATAAGAAGCACGTCAGGAAGGATCATCGCGACCAGGAAGAGTCCGAGAGGATTCCTGGCATACACATGCATTCCGTGGAGGAGAGCGCCCAGTAACCCGGAGACGATCACGACTCCCGAGAGGCCGCCCGCCAAATAAGCTTCCGCCAGATACGACGAGCCGCTGCCGGACCCCATTTGATATGCGGTTGGATTCAAGAAAAACGAAACATCGGCGTCAAAATTCTTTCCGGCAACGTATGCCATGTGATCGGTAGGGAAGAACGCCGACCGCAATTCGTCGGCAAGATTGGAAACGATGTGCGGGGCGAAAAGCCGCCGATAGGCGATTGCGACCTCGGTGATATTGATCGACGAACCCTGGCCGGCAATGAATTGGGAAGGGCCGGCGAGCGCGTTGGACTCGACATTGCCGGCGCGGAACGAGCCGATCACGGAACCGGCCAGAACGAGTCCGGCTGCGAGAAGCCCCGCCGAATACAGGTGGGAGCGCTGCCCGGACTTCACTTTGGCGACGTACCAGAGAGAAAGCACCAGGCTGAAAATGCCGCCGCGCGAGCCCATCAGAAGAATCGGCGCCGCAATCGCGAAGTACACGGCGGTTGCGGTGCGGAGGAACCGCTTCCGCCGCTCCAGAACAAAGATGCCGACGAAGGCGGGCAGGCTGATCAGCGAAATGGCCCGAACCGCCATGGGTATGCTCGCAGCCATACCTCCATGGTCAATAAAAACCACGAGATATCCGCCATGGTCCTTCGCGTACTGGTAATAGCAGAAATTCTTGTACAGTTGCACCGGCACGCTCCACCAGAACAGAAAGTAGAGATAGGGCAGGAAGCGGACGAAAGATGCGCTCGCCGGCGGATAAGAAGAGCGGTAGTTCCATCGGCAAGGTGCATAAATGCAGATGGCGGAGAGTGCAATGGACAACAGCACCAAGCCCGCCACATCGCGGGATACGTCGAATGGATACGCGGTCATCAACGTGACCTGGAATATGTCGGTCGCCCCGCCGGCACAGTATGCAATCAGGCGGCCGGCTTGGAACAGCGTCAACATGCACAGGAAGAAGAAGCAAGGATGCCGTCCGCCATCGCACCGTTTCCACGCGAGGCCAATCAGCGAAACCAGCATCAGCGCTGTGAGAACCTCGGCTCCCTCGCAGCTAAGCCAACCCATGAGGAAGCAAAGTGCGCCGCCAGCGGCGGCGGTCAAATATCCAAGCAGCTCGAGTGCGGCTCCGAACTGGGGAGATCGAGCCGCGCCGGCTGGGTATGTTTTCGGGGAAGAGTTCATCGCATGGGCATGGCGCTGGGCTAAGTGCGTGGCCGGAAATGGGGCTGAAGAACGGCTGTCTTCAGCATGGTCAAACGCTCATTGACATCTGGGTTCAAACGCATGCGGCCGACGGCTTCGGACGACAAAACGTACCCGACCGAACCGAAAAACCCTAACAGGGTCGCGATCACGACAATCCAAATCCGCGGCGGGGAGGATTTCCGGTCGGGTTCGATGGCGGGATCGAGGACCTGGATCACGGCCGCGGTTTTTGCCTCATCGAGGCGGGCGGCTTCGTACTGTTTTGCCAGAAGTTCAAACATAGCCTCGGCGTACTTCACCTCGCGCAGTTTGCGGACATACTGCAGGCCGGCCTCGGGGACGTTGCCGCTAGGGACACTGCTCGCCGAAACTTGGATATCGGCCGGGGCGCTGCTTTGCTTTTCCATTAGGGCCAGTTGCGCGCGCAGGCCGGAGAGTTGCTGTTCGCCGAGCATGACGTCGGGATTCTGCTCGGTCGAAAACAGCCGCATGGCGTGCAATTCGACTTCTTTCGCGGCCATCAGCGCCCGCAGTTTGACCACCGACTCGATAATGGCCTTGGCCTGACCATCCAATTGGATCAGTCCGGTCTTCTGCTCGGTCTTTTTCAGCGCCTGTTCCGCGTCGGCCAGATTGTTCTTGGCCAGCTCCAACTGCCGCTCGAAAAACAGCCGCCGCTGTCCGGCTTCGGTCACGGCGAGGTCTTGCGTCAGCTGGCGCAACTCGTCCACGTAGGCGTTGGCGATTTGGGACGCCCGGCTCGGGTCTTTGTCCTCGACCGAGATGCTGACGAAGCCCTCCTTGCCGAGTACGATACTGCTGGCATTTTCCAGGTCATGGCGGGCGTCCGACATCTTTTTGTCGCGATAGACACGGCGCAGATCGAAGCGGCGGATCAACGCATCTTCCGCCGTGCGGCTGCGCAGCATCCCGACATAGAGGTCGTTCGGATTCTTCAGCCCCAGATCTTTCTGGGCCATCGCCGCCATCGGCCCCAACGGGCCCAGTTGCCCGATCATTGACGCGGCCAGCGACTGGCTTTGCTGCGGCGGCAGGATGTTGGCGGTGGCGGTGTAGCGATTGGGCAACCACAGCGCAACCATACCGGCCAGAAACCCTGCGGCCAAAGTCGCCCGCAGGATGAGCGGCTTGCGCCGGGATAAAATGATGAGTAAATCGAGCACGTGGCACTCGTGGGGCTCGCCGCGGACGGCACACGCTGTCGGCCGCAAACCAGGGATTTCAGCGTCCAGCGGATCATCTGCCCTGGTCGCAACGCCCATTGGCTCCGCCGCCATGGTCTGAACGTCCGCGGGACTGTCGCGGCGCGCTTCCGCCACCCGGGTTTCGGGTGCAGCCGCGGCGGTCATACTGTTCATGGCAGGACCCTCATCGAACGACCCTCATTGCAGGAGCTTCACGGCCGCCGCGCCCAGGGCAAATTGCGAGAAGACCTGACTCCAA
>Ga0074046_10004800_pt1 | contig 10928 bp, 8 predicted proteins | sample BogForMeECP23OM3_FD_94441 | JGI IMG/M metagenome (GOLD analysis project Ga0074046, IMG submission 94441) | Bog forest soil microbial communities from Calvert Island, British Columbia, Canada - Bog Forest MetaG ECP23OM3 | ecosystem: Environmental > Terrestrial > Soil > Wetlands ...
TCCCTATCGACGAACGACTCAAGGCCATGGAGGAAGCGGGCTACAACACGTTCCTTCTCAAGACGAAGGACATCTTCCTGGACATGCTCACCGACAGCGGAGTCAACGCCATGAGCGACAACCAGTTCGCAAACATGATGAAGGTGGACGACGCCTACGCGGGAAGCATGACCTTCTACGAGTTCGAGAAAGCTGTGGAAGACGTGTTGGGCTACAAGCACGTCATGAACGTCCACCAAGGCAGAGCCGCCGAACACCTTCTGGCGAAGGTCTTCGCCAAACCCGGCGGAGTGGTCCCCACCAACTATCACTTCACCACGACCAAGGCCCACATCGAACTCCAGGGCATGCAGGTTCTCGAGATCTACTACGACGAGGCGCTAAAGACCGAGAGCACGAACCTGTTCAAGGGCAACATGGACCCGAACAAGCTGAAGAACGTCATCAAGAAGTACGGCAAGGACAAGATAGGCTTCGTGCGGATGGAAGCCACGACCAACCTCATCGGCGGACAACCCTTCTCGATGAAGAACCTGAAGGAGATACGGCAGATATGCACCGAGAACCATCTCCTTATGGTCATAGACGGAAGTCTAATCTGCGAAAATGCGTATCTGATAAGACAACGGGAGAAAGGGTACGAGAACAAGACGGTCGCGGAAATAGTGAAGGAAATGTGCAGCACAGCGGACGTCTACTACATGAGCGGAAGAAAGAACACGAGCGTCAGAGGCGGCTGCATAGCGACCAACGACTCAAAGCTGTTCGAGCTGATAAAACCCTGGCTGCCTGTCTACGAAGGCTTCATCACCTACGGCGGCATGTCGATGAGAGAAATCAGCGCCATGTCCGTCGGAATGAGAGAAATGGTCGACCCGAACGTCGCAGGCTGTTCGGTGGAGCAGATCAAGTACTTCGTCAACAAGCTCGTCAAAGCAGGCATCCCCGTCGTCACCCCGCCGGGTGGATTGGGCTGCCACCTTGACGCAAGGAGGTTCCTCCCGAACATCCCACAGTCCGAGTATCCCGCGGGCGCACTCGCAGCGGCGCTGTACATAGCTTCTGGAATAAGAAGCATGGAAAGAGGCACGATATCCATGGACAGGGACAAGGATGGAAAAGATGTCTTCGCAGACTCTGAACTGACGAGGATAGCCATACCCAGAAGAGTCTACACCATGTCTCACATCGAATACGCAATCGACAGGATTGAGTGGCTGTACAAGCACAGGGACCTGGTGAAGGGACTGAAGTTCGTCTCCGAACCGCCCGTTCTCAGGTTCTTCTTCGGAAAGCTGGAGGCCCTGGACGACTGGGGACTGAACCTGAGGGACGCGTTCAAGAAAGAGATAGGCGACGCCTAGACTTCTTTCCTTCCTCAAGAAGCGGCGGTCAGCTCAGGAGAGGTGCTGCGGGCATGAGCGACAACGAGATCATCGAAGGAATGCGGCGCATACATGTATCCCGATTTACAGAATCCCAATAATCCCGGTGAAGACTTAAGTCGATCGAATAGCTGAGAGACGCCAGCCGAGTGTGATTCCAGACCTACTCCCACTCCGCCTACTGCTCGCCTTCGGCTCGGGGTGGCTCGTCGTTGCGACTGTTACGAGCGTCGCAGACGCGTACGGCACGAATCGCGCTGGGTTCGTTGGGGGGCTGCCTTCGACGGGAGCCGTGAGCCTGCTTATCATCGGCGCGACTCAGTCCCAAAATGCGGCCATTCAAGCTACCACGCTCTTGCCCCTGGCGTTCAGCATTACATTCGCGTTCCTGTTGTTCTATGCCATCCCCAAGCAGATGCGGTTTGGACAACGGATGCTGGTCGCCCTCGTCCTTTGGTTCTTGGCATCTGTGCTCGTCGCCGTCCTAGCCCCCGACGAATTCGCGTCTTCCCTGGCTGGAAGTGTCGCGACATCATCGATCGTCTTCTTCCTGCACAAGAGAATTGGAATCGAAGATGCACCGCGGGTCTCCACGGGGTTTAGTGTCTGGCGAATGATCTGGAGAGGAGCGTTGGGCGGCTGTGTTGTTACAGGAGTGGTGACCATAAGCGCTCTCAGCGGGCCGCTAGTGGCCGGAGTCTTTGCTGGCGCTCCAGCAATCTGGTCTTCGTCACTCTACGTAACCAGTAAGGCCCACGATGTGGAGTTCTCGCGTTCCCTCACCAAGTCGTTCATGCAGACTGGCATCCTCACCATCATTCCCTTTTGCGTGGCTGTCAGGTACTTCTTTTCGGCTTTTGGAATTTGGTGGGGTACACTTTTTGCGTATTTCGTCATTTCTCCGGCGGCATGGCTAGCCTGGAGACTGACCGAGGCACGCGAGAAGCCGGGGTCGAAATGAACGGTTCAACTCCCCCGTCCGCGCGCGCCTGCCCGACGGCTAAGGGTTGTCAAACTTCGACCGAAGGTCGGTTCCCTGGCTCAGCACCGACTTCAGGTTCGTCAGGAAGTATGCCCAGCCTGACTGTATCGCTTCGTATAGCCAAATCCAGTCGTCTCCTTTCTTGAATCCGGCATGCTTCAGTTTGAGCAGTGTGCCTTTGCCCTTCTTCTTCAGGGTAAAGGAAGCCTGGGTTTCGTAGACCTTGCCCTTAATCTTGTCCGGCCAAGACAGGACGAGTCTCCGACAGGATTCGACCTTCTCAACCCTCCCGGTGTGACTGGAGCCTCCCTGCCAGGTGAAGGTGTAGGAGCTTCCCTCTTTTGGTTTGATTTTAGCATCGCTCAGGAACCATTTCACGAGCTCCCTGGGCGCTGTGAGCGCCCTGAACACCGTCTCAGGAGTGGCGTCGTAGTAGTACTCCTGTTCAATCACGCGTTTCTTCGAGGGCAAATCGCTGTGTCCTTGGTCAGGTAGGCCCGATTTAAGCGATTGGAAGAATGGGGGCAGAATCGCCCAGCGCCTTGCGGTCGTCGGCGAGGCGCTTGATGCAGCGCTTTCGGTAGTGCGCGCGCAAGGGCTTCAGGAGCTACGCAACCTTCTACCTTTGGGCCTCCCTCCCGCGGAAACTGACGGATTCCTGGACGAACTCCCGCTTTGACCGCAAGATTCAGACACTAACTATTTAGACTGAGACAGGCCATTCCACCGAAACATCCGGTGGCTACAGGAGCAGGATGAGCATGATTCCACGCACCGAGACGGAAATAGTTCCGGCTCTCGACAACACAAACGTTGACCTTTGGAGGGCCGTCAAGCGTCGTGACTATCATTATGACGAGGCTTTCGTCTTCGGTGTCCGTTCCACAGGAATCTACTGCCGACCATCGTGCCCCGCCCGGACCCCCCAGAGAAATCAGCTGGCCTTCTTCCTCACCCCCCATCTCGCCGAGCGCGCTGGCTACCGGGCCTGCAGGCGGTGCCGGCCAAACGACAAGGGCTTCACAACACTGCAGAGAACCCGGATTGAAGAGACCTGTTCGTTCATAAACCAAAACCTTGACGGGAGACTCGGCCTGGCTGAGCTGGGGAAGAGCGCCAACCTGAACCCCTTCTACTTCCAGCGCCTCTTCAAACGAATCGTGGGCCTAACCCCGCGCCAATACGTCGAGGGAGTCAGGCTCAGACGCGCGAAGATGTCGATGAACAATGGCGACTCGGTCCGGAGCGCAATCTACAAGGCGGGCCGAAACTCGACGAGCTGGCTCTACACCAATCCTTACGCCAAGCTCGGGATGCGGCCGTCGGCATACAGGTCAAAGGGCAGGAGTATGCACATACGCTATTCAATTCACAACTGCCGGCTTGGGAAACTTCTCGTAGCAGGGACCAGTAAGGGGGTCTGCGCGGTCAGCATAGGAGACTCAAAGTCCATTCTCGAGGCCTCGCTGAGGACGGAATACTCTTCGGCCAGGATTGCCCGGACGGACACTAGCAAACTGGGGTCGTGGGTGAACGAGATTCTTAGGTACCTAGAGGGGGGAGAGGTCGTGCCTCTGGACGCGCTGCCGCTCGACATCAGGGCCACCTCGTTCGAGTACAAGGTCTGGCGGGAGCTTCAGGCCATTCCATACGGATCCACCTGTTCGTACTCGGACATCGCCAGGAAGATATTGCGCCCGAAGAGCGCCAGGGCCGTAGCCAACGCCTGCGCGAAGAACCCTGTCCCGCTGGTAGTCCCTTGCCACAGGGTGGTGCGCAGCGACGGGAGCCTCGGCGGCTATGGGTTCGGGGTCGACAGAAAGGCTTCCCTCATCCAGCGCGAGGAGGAGAACTTGAAAAGAGCGAAGGCAGGCAAGGCAAATAAAGACTGAGCTTTCTCTTGGGTTCTCCTGGCATCGGCGCCCTCGCCGAATGTGTGCGCTTGAGCGCTCTTGAGCGCTCTTGAGCGCTCTTGAGCGCTCTTGAGCGCTCTTGAGCGCTCTTGAGCGCTCTTGAGCGCGAAGGTGCAAAGGAGATGGGAGAGGATGGAGTATCCGCCTCTCAGGCGCTGACTTGCGATATTACCAACGAAGGCTTGGCCAGTGCGAACGGCTTGATCGATTCCTCTCGGAACACAGTACAGGCACAGCGCCCATCAACCTTCTTATCTAGAGACGGAGGTTTGATGACTGACAGGAGAGGAGCATGGAAGAGGAGCTTGTCTTTGTGGCCTTTGGCGACAGCCTCACAGTGGGCTATCAGTCCCCCACACTAGGGGACAAGTTGCCCCGACCCGCTCCATACACAGAGTTCCTCAAGGGGAGAATAGAGAAGATGCCCGACCTTGACACGGCGGATCCCCCCAGGGTCGAATTTCTCAACCGGGGGGTCGTGGGTGAGCTCACTGAGGACATGCTCGGCCGTTTCGACCGGGATGTCGTAAAGGTTGAACCGGACTTCGTAATAATCCTAGGGGGCTCCAACGACCTGGGCTGGGGGGTGGCTTCTCAATCCGTGGCCTGGAACCTTGCGGAGATGTATCGCGAGGCGGTCAGACATGGAATACGATCGATTGCCTGCACCGTTCCGTCGGTACTCGGTTTCGACGAAGGCATTCCGCCGAGACTCGTGTTGAATCGGCTCATCAAGAAGTACAGCGCGGAGCATGACCAGATCTGCGTGGACCTCTTTACAGCTACATGCGACTCTTTGACGGGAAGGCTGAGGGAAGAATACTCGAACGACGGACTGCATATGAATGTGAGGGGCTATGAGACGATTGCCGAGGTCATCTTCTCCGAAGCGGTGCGCGGCATCGTCTCAAGGCATAGGAGCGGTGCAGCGTCGTCATGGCGTGGCTCTCGCTAAGGAGGGTAGGCGCGCGCGCGAGTCAGATCCAGAAAGTCAAACCGAGGACAAAGAAGAGCAGCATCAGGTACGGGCTGGTGATCTTGAAGAGGGTCCTGGCGGTGCTCCGGGTCCGGTCGACGGCCAGCTTGACGCTGTAGCCCAGCACCAGCCCTCCGAGGGCAAGAGCCGCAATAGTATAGAATACGCTCACTGGAGTGAACAGGAAGATGAGGACTGAGAAGACAGTCAGCATGACGCTTGTGGCGGCCACGCAGACCGCAGCGACTCTGTCGCCGAAGACGACCGGGAGCATAGGCACCCTGGCGACCTCGTAATCCTCTCTGTTGAAGATTACTAGGCTCCAGATGTGGGCCGGGATCCAGACCATGACCAGCGCGGACATGTAGAGGGCTATCGGGGAGAAGGGGTTCCCGACTGCCGAATAACCCACCAGGACGGGCATCCCCCCTGAGAAGCCTCCCAGGATTATGTTGAGCCAGCTCCACCTCTTCAGGAGGAGCGAGTAGACCACTACGTTGTCAAGCAGCCCCAGCAGCATGAAACCGGCAGCCAGGGCGTTGATCAGGAAGAAGGAAATGGCTACCGAAAGAGCGGCCATCGGAAGGCCGAACGCGAGGGCGGCCCTGGGCGATATGTCGCCTGCGGGTATCGGCCTCTTCATCGTGCGCTTCATCATGCTGTCGATGTCCCTGTCGTGGTAGTTGGTGAGGACGTCGGCAGAAGCGCTCCCTAGGGTCAAGGCGACCCCCGTGACGAGTATCAGTATAGGGGACAGAGTCGACCCGGGCGTCTCGTGGTACGCCACCGCCATCGCCACCAGGCCGGTGAAGACGAGAAGGCCCCAGACCCTGGGCTTGGTCAGGCGCCAGTAGTTGCTCACCGAACTGCTCAAGGTCAACTAGATAAGACGCTATTGACAGCGATAAAATGTTTGCACCTTAGAAGATGGAAATAATGCGATGGGGTGAGCAGCATGCCCGAGAATGCGCCCTTGGTTGTGATGGACGATGAATCATCAAATGTAATAATCCTGCACGATTTCCCCTCGGAACCTCACCACAACATGCCAGACGGGCTCCTCACCGAGGAGCCTAGTGAAGAATGCACATCCGAGCTGCCTAGCTTCGACATCCCAAAGAGGTTTTCGCCCGTCCATTTCAGACGAATCTCTACGAGCGATTCGTTCTTCCTCTTCAGACGTCAGGTCACGGACCGAAAGCTCTTCCGTCCCCGCCGCCTCCTAAATCGCCATCTTGAGAACCACATCCATCCTGGGCTCGAAGGCAGTTCTGCCTATCCAATAGTGGGAGCGCAAGTGAGCGGTGCAGCAGAGTGCATCTGAATCTCGAATCCGAGATTTCACTTCATCGCTCTTTTCCTCATGAATGTGGGGCCATACCTCTCTGCAAGAAGCCCCAATAATTCGCCGGCGTGCTTCTCAACGATGTGATTCAAGAACTCTGAAGCAATTTCGCCTCTCCGGCTCGGCTCAGATTTGAAGACCCTATCGGCAAGCTCCAAACAGGTCTCGCATTCGGGAATCGTCTTTACCTTGGCTAACTCTTCTAGGGCAATCAGGTTTCTCTCAAAGAGCTTACTGACCTTCTCGAGCCTTTCTTCCGCGCCCATGGTCTTCAGCAGGTCAAGCCTCTCCTCAGAGGAGAATGCCGGGGAGTAGGCGCACAGGTCAGCGAGCTTGCCGGGCGTCTCAGCGCCCCTCAAGGCTTCGATTATCTCGGGCGGAATGCCAGGAATCAGTCTAACAAATTCGTCGATTTGATCGAGAACGACTTGCATGACTTTCGACTTGCCAGTGGTTGCATCGTCGATTTCTTCCGCCCTCGTGAAGCGGACCCTCGCATACGCTCTCTCCTCAAGGATCTTTTCAACGCGTACCCTCCACAGCCCCTTCAACGACGCGCTCACGCCTTCCTTGTCTTGAGCCGTCTTTCGAACAAGCACAAGTGTGCCTATTGAACCCGTGATGTCTCTCGAATCGTGACCGGGTATGAAGACAATGAGCTGACGCTCCTTAGTCGCCTGCAGCAGGGCGGCTATGTTCTTCTGGTCCCGAGCGGTTATCACGACTTCTGTGTGCGGAAAGATGACGCCATCTTCTGCTAGCAGGGCAGGAGCTTCGTATTCATGCGATGAAGTCGCTTCGGCTATAGGCCTTCACCCTTCGGCAATCTCCTCGAGAAAGAGCGAATTAACACTATTGATTATCCTCTTTCACCCTGACAATCGCGAAGAACGAAGTCCCACAGTCTGAGTTGCAGAAGCGGCTCGAGGAGGTCACGAAGTAGGCTTCGACCTAGATCGGAATCTGCGAGAGCAGCTCGTCTGCCTGTCTAGAAGCAAGCCAGTAGAATAGATAGCTTAGGAGTCCAATCGCCGCAATGCTTGCTACAAATCCTTCCACTGTGCTTGGGTAACCCAGGTCGAACACCAAAGAGATTAGGATAGGACTCAGAGAGATCCCCGCGATCAATACCGCTGTGGGGAACGCAATCAACCCGGCCGTCTGTGAAACGAACGAAGCTCTTGGCGATTCCGAGAAATTGGGAAAACGAACTCCGAATAGCAGCCCTAAGAGCGACATTTCAAACGCTAATCCGACTGATAAGACCAAGAACAGGGGCGCAACGGCTGCAAAAGCCTTTGAAGCCATGAACGCGGTTATGATATAGAACGCGATACCAAAGCCTGCGCCAAAGATGATTGGAGGCGCAGCTTTTCCGATGACAAAATCCTTCGTGACCACCGGCGCCTGGTACAGATTCATGATTGATTTCCCCTCCGCCCCTACGCTGGACATCGAAACAAGAAGAGCGGTATAAGCCACTATCAACAACCCGAAATAATCAAGAAATGAGAATCCGCCCGAGGTCGTAGAGCTCAAGAACGCAACCACGAGGAAGACTCCTGGCAGTGCAAGCAGCCGCACCATCTCTCTCCTTCTCACCAGCCCGCGCAGATCCTTCTTGGTTATCGCAAGCTGTGACTGGTTGAGTATTCTGGACGCGATTCCGCGTTTTGGGGCGTACGCCGAGGAAGAAATCCTGACGGAGGGCTGCGCAGGAACCCAGTACCTCGACCTCGCAGCTACCGCGCTGAAGAACAGCACTACGGCAAATCCAATCGCCAGCAGCGAAAACAGAATGGAAACGAGCAGGTTAGCACTAAGAAGCGCTGTCACGGCAACGGACGCCCAGAGCAGAGGAACGAGCCAGGTCGGGCCGAAGCTCGGGGTAATTACGCCAAGGAAGTGCTCGTACACGGTCGGATAGAACAGCGCTTGAAACATGACGATTACAATGACACCGAATAGCGCACGCAGCGCTATCGTTGCTCTCCCTCCTCGCCTGTAGAGCGAGGTCGAAAACCGATTCAGTACCGCTCTTGCAATCTCAAGGATGCTCGTAGACGCGACGATTCCGAATATCGAAAGCACAGCAGCAAGCTCCCACGCCCCAAGAACCCCAAACACGTACGCGAGAGACAGCGTAGCGCCTAGAACCACCACGGGAAAGATTGAGTAGTAGATCAAGAGCGAAAGAGTCGAAGCCGCAACATATTCGCTTGCCGTGACTGGAAGCCAATTCACCGTGTCAGAGCTCGCGAACTGCGCCCCGGCACTAACTTCGAGTACGAGCCCCAGGACAAGAATTATGGAGAGAATCACTGCAGGCAATATCACGATGAAGCTCCGCACGCCTCCTGAAACAGAGCTGACCATCGATGGCGGTGCCGAGCTAGCTACCAACGAACCAAGGTAGTACGCAATCCCGGTCACAGCCGCAAACCCAACAACATCGATGATACCAAGAATCAGCGGCCTCCTGAGAATAGAACGCACTCCTATACGGCTGGTTACCCCCACCGCGGTTGCCCTGAGCTGGGATAACAGGAGGCTCTTCGTAATGATCCAGACCTTGTGTAAGGACATCATCGCGTGATTTCATCTACGATCGCGCGAACGTCCGAGGACCCGGTGAGGCTCAAGAAGATGTTTTCAAGATTGTCGCTCCCGACCTGTTGGCTTGTGGCCTGCGCGCGCAATTCGCTCATCGATCCCTCCGCAAGAATCCTCCCTTTGTCGAGTATGGTTATTTTCTGACATACAGCCTCCGCAATCTCCAAAACGTGCGTGCTGAACAGCACGGTTACCCCGTCTGAAGCAAGTTTGACTATCGTGTCCTTGACGATCTTCGCGGTACGCGGGTCAAGCCCGTTTAGCGGCTCATCAAGGATGAGGACTCTGGGCTTGTGCATGAGCGCGGCGCTGATTGCAATCTTCTGCCTCATGCCGAGCGAATACCCAGAGAGAAGGTCATTTCCCTGCTCTCTCAGGTCAAATGCTGCAAGATACTCGTCAATCTTCTGCTTCTTGGTCTCTATCGTTAATCCGTGGAGGTCAGCGACAAAATCGAGATACTCTATCCCAGAAAGGAAATCGTAGAGGCGCGGAGTCTCGGGCACGTATCCTACAATCTGGCGCACGGCAATCGAATCAGTCGAAGGATCGACTCCCTCTACAGTGACGAGGCCATTGTCGGGTCGCACTAGGCCAAGCAGGATCTTCATGAAGGTCGATTTTCCAGACCCGTTCGCGCCGAGTAGACCTCTGACCTCTCCCTTTTCGATTCTGGTACTGACGTCGTTAAGTGCCCTTACGTTCCCGTAATTTTTCGCAATCCTCTCGACGGAGACAGCTGCCGGCATTGTCAATTCATCATCAGGCTGTAACCCGCCGGAGAGGAGGCAAAACTAGCGCAGTCCATCTGCGGCATGGATATATGCGCTATCTGCGTTTCGATTTCATCCATACGTGGAGCGCCAGGCTTTGTGATGTAGGCCATCGCAGTCTGCACAACTCATGTACCTCAACAGGAGATGCTAGCCCACGCGGATTAGGTCTTCCTGTCTCTTCGAGATGTTCTGGTACGCTTCGGGAGTCGTCAAGACGTCTTGTTCCAGATTACACGTCCCGAATTCGCTCTCCACTGAGGGCTCGATTGTGAAGATCATGTCCTCTTGGACTGGCTTCTCTCCCTGGGCCCCGTACCTGCTCCGCCACCTTGGACCGAGGAGAGGCCCGATTTCGTGGGTGCTGCGGCCTAGGACGTGGCCGAGGGCGTGCATGTACTCCGGATAGCCTCTCTTCACGAGCAGGTTCCGCGCGATGGCATCGACCTTGTATCCTTGCACCCCTGGCTTCAGGATGGAGAGAGCGGCGTCATTCGCAGCCTTAGTTGTCTCGAACATCCGTTTTACCCCGACGGGGACAGCGGCGCGACCGACGAAGTAGTCCCTCTGAATGTCGCTGCAGTAGCCCTCATGGTTCACTCCAAAGTCTAGCTTGACGAAGTCGCCTTCCTTGATAGCCACTCCGTGATAGCCCAGGTGCCCCGCTGGGCTGCTGCCCACCTGGACGGACGGGCAGTGGTCTGGGGCCCAGGCAGTGGTCAGCCTCCTCTCGGCTACCAGTTTCAACGCGGAATCGTGCACCTGCTTGTCCGTCTTTCCTGGCCTGATGGTTTCCTCCAATTCCCCATAAATCTTCTCGCAATGGGCGACAGACTCCCGTAGTAGTTCCACCTCCTCAGGTATCAGTCTGGCGCGGAGGGCGATAGCAAGGTCTTCTGCCGAGACGAGTCTATGAGGATGCTGCCTCAGCGCCGCGGTCA
>Ga0074046_10004801_pt1 | contig 10927 bp, 6 predicted proteins | sample BogForMeECP23OM3_FD_94441 | JGI IMG/M metagenome (GOLD analysis project Ga0074046, IMG submission 94441) | Bog forest soil microbial communities from Calvert Island, British Columbia, Canada - Bog Forest MetaG ECP23OM3 | ecosystem: Environmental > Terrestrial > Soil > Wetlands ...
AGGACGGCTCCGAGCACACGCTGGAGGAAGTCGGCCAGTCGTTCGCCGTCACCCGCGAACGCATCCGCCAAATCGAGGCCAAAGCGCTGCGCAAGCTGCGTCATCCTTCGCGCTCGCGCAAGCTGCGGGCGTTCATGGATGGCGTGCACGACTAAGCGGCCTCAGCCGGCTTTCGGGTAGAGCTGGCGGTTAGGCCAAGCGTTCAAGCAGGCGGTCTGCGGCGCAAATACCCCCTCTTTGCGCTTGCGCAATGGGTACTCTTTCTCCAAATGTAATGGAAGAATCCTGCACAGCTTGCCAGTCGCCCCGGCAGACGCCCGCCATCCGCCTGCGCCGAAGGTGAGGGGAGAGGTAGAAGTCTTGCGCATGTGGAGAGACGATACTAGAATTGCGCGGTGACATAAGTTGCTCGCCGCAGAGAGTGCTTCAGCACCGAGGCCAAGCTGTGATAATCAGAGCAGGGAGAACGAAGATGAACTGCGTACTTCGGGTGAGTGGGTTTTTCGTCATGGTGATCCTGATTGGCGCCATGGTTTGCTCCGTAAGCGCTGCCGCGGGAGACATGCTCTACACTACCTTGGGGCCGGGCGGCCAGTATGACGGCAGCAATGGCTACTTTGTTGACGGCAGCAACTACTACAATACCGTCACGGCCAACATGTTCACCCTCGGCGCCGCGGGCACTGTGGCGGATGCGGTGCTGGCGCTGGGCAACTTCCTGGGCAACAACGGCGCGGTGACCCTCTACATTGAATCCAACAGCGGCGGAATGCCCGGTAACATCATCGCAACCTTGTCGCAGAGCGGCACGATACTTCCATGGGGCAATGGCAACGGCGGCGGGCTCGTCACCTTTAACTGCAGTGGCGCCCAGTGCGCGCTGGCGGCGGGATCGTATTGGCTGGTTGCTTGGGAGCAAGACCCCAACACGCAACAGATTTGGGATTACGCCTATCAGGATAACCAGGGCAACCTCGCATTTAACGGGTCCGGCAGCCCCACCGGCCCGTGGGGCTCGTTCTTCGACACCGCGAATGCATTCCAGATTGATGGCGTACCTGTACCTGAGCCAGATACCCTGCTGGTGCTGATCCCCGGGTTGTTGAGTGTGGGCTATGGGTTGCGCCGGAAGCTTTTGGCGTGAAAGGCGGTAAGCATCGCATGCGTTACGGAATCAGATATTCAAGTCTCTCACTGCTCTCCGCGCTGTTGTTGTGTTTCGGAGCGTCCTTATCCGCGCAAATCCGCTATGAGGATTTCTCCACCGGGAAGCAGTTCTTGCAGTTGAATGGCAGCGCCAGTTTCCAGACGTACCAGGGGAATGCGGTGCTTCGCCTCACAGATGGCGGCTCTGGTAACCCGGAAGCCTCAACCGTTTACTTCCACAATACGACCCGGCCTCCAGGTCCGATCGATCCGTCTAAACAGCAGGTTGCTGGCGGATTCACCACCTGGTTTGAATTCCAGATGCACAATCCGACGGTGTGCTGCGCACCGGGAGACGGGATAGCCTTCATCATTCAGAATTCCACCGCCGTGGATAACACCTACGGGGCCACCGGCTACGGTTTCAAGGCCTTGGGCGCCGGAGGCAACCACAACTATCCCAATCAGGCGGGAGCCATGGGCTATGCCGGCATCAATAACAATCTTGTCATCGAGTTTGACATGGTGCAGGATGCCTGGGACCCCACCTCTAACCACATTGCTATCCAGACCTGCGGACCGGCAACCAACACGCCCGTACACCTGTCGGGCAATTACACCATCGGGAACAACAGCAACGTGCAGAGCTGCCTCCTGAGCCAGCAATCGATCAACTCCAACATCCCAATGCTCGGCGGCGCTTGTAACGGGTCATCGTGTGCCGACGGCCCAGTTCATCAGGCGGTAATCGGCTACACGCCACCTACCGGACCCCAATCGGGAATGCTTCAGATCTGGCTCGATCCGACGTTTCAACCCGGGACGCACACTCCTAGCAGCCCGCCCCTTTTGAGCATCCCGTACAACATTGCTTACAACTCACAAAGCAATCCCACCGGACTGAAGCTCGACACGACACGTTGCAGCGGCCAGGGGCCCTGCGGCTACGCTTGGGCCGGCTTCACGGCGTCTCAGCCCAATGAGGGTACAGCCCAGGACATTTTGGGGTGGGAATTCACGCTCTCCGTTCCGGTTCAGATACAACAGATGATTCAGCCAGGTGGAACGCCGATAGTCTTCCCCTTTGGCGCGCATGAGACGACGGTCACCTATCCCAACGGATTCCAGAATCCGAATGGTACTTTGATGACCGTAACGGCGACGCCGGTGAACAAATACACGTTCTACAACACACGGTTGCGGGGAACGAACTTCGCCGATGAGCTCTGCGTTTCCTATCTGAATACGGGTCCGCCCGAAACCTGCATCGTTTACTCATACACCTGTCAGGACCAGCACGGTAATCCGGTGATGTGCCCGGCAGAGCCGGGATGTACAAGCCCGCAGCAGAACCAGTGCATCGCCCTCAACACAACCTTCTACACCTCGGACTCGGTTACCCCAACCAACGCCGATTACCTGGAGAATGATGCCATCGGCGATAACAACTGGATGAGCATCTTCACGTCTTACGTGAATAAGCCGATCGACGGTACGACATCAGGAGGGTCCAAAGGATTCGGAGGCGGAGGCTCGAGCTACGAGTCGCCTTCCCATTCAAGTATCAAAGCCGGGCAGGTCGGTTCGGCGGACGTCGTTGCTACCTACAACCCGCACAAGCCATGACGGATTGAGCGGAGTCTCTATGGGGCAGTTCTCGAGTTGGCACGCCTGGCTCGGGCCTGCCCTTCTTTGTTTCGGAACCGCGACGTTTTACTGCTGATTACCTGCAGCACCTTTCCCCTTTGTGTAATCTATCCCAACTTGGGTTGACCGGACTTCTCGCCACAGCCTAACATTACCGCCAAATGGAAACCGCGGCCCCAGGATTGATCGGCCAGACCGTTTCCCACTACCGCATTCTGGGGAAGCTCGGTGGTGGCGGCATGGGCGTGGTTTACGAAGCGGAAGATACGCGCCTCGGCCGCCACGTGGCGCTGAAGTTCATTCCCGACAACCTGGCCAATGATCGCAAGGCCCTCGACCGCTTCTTGCGCGAGGCCCGCGCCGCTTCGCAGTTGAACCATCCCAACATCTGCATCATCCACGACATTGCCGACCTTGATGGCCACCCTTACATCGTCATGGAGAAGCTGGAAGGGATGAGCCTGAAGGAACGGCTGAAGGGCAAGCCGATCGAACTGGAAGAGATCCTCGATGTCGGCATTCAGGTGGCGGACTCGCTCGCCGCCTGTCACGCCAAGGGCATCATTCATCGCGACATCAAGCCGGCCAACATCTTTCTCACCGATTCGGGCCAGGTCAAGATCCTCGACTTCGGTCTGGCCAAGGTTTCGCGCGCGCTCGACAGCAGCGACGGTGAGATGAAGGAAGAAGACCTGACCGTTGCCGGCGAGATCTTTGGCACGGCAGTGTACATGTCTCCGGAACAGGCGCGCGGCGAAGAACTCGATCCGCGCAGCGACCTGTTCTCGCTCGGCGCTGTGTTGTACCAGATGGCGACCGGCAAGAAGCCGTTCTCCGGGACCAACGTGGTCACCACGATGGACGCTGTCCTGAACAAGAAACCGGTTTCGCCGCTCAAGCTGAATCCGGCGCTTCCTGCGGACCTGGAAGGCATCCTGGGCCGCGCGATGGAGAAGGACCGCGGCAAGCGCTACGAGAACGCGCTGGCGATGAAAGGTGATCTCGAGTCGCTGAAGCGGGAAACCGAGCCGTCGTTAACCAACACGGGACGACTGAAGCCGCCACTGCCGTACCGCATCAAGACGTCCACCTTTGAGACCAGCAGCAAGCTGCAAACCTACCTTCTGATTGGCATGGGAGCGCTCCTAGTGCTGGCGCTGACCACGGTGGCGGCATTCTGGTTCAAGCAGCGTGGTGGCGGCGGCGCGCCGAAGAACACCATCGCGGTTCTGCCACTGCGCAACGTCAATGGCGACGTCAGCGTCGAGTTCCTTCGCTCCGCGCTGGCCGACGAAATCGCCAACACGCTTACTTACACGCGTACGCTCGATGTTCGTCCATCTTCGCTGACGCAGAAGTATGGCGACAAAGACGTCGATCCTCGCAAAGCCGGCCACGAATTGCACGTTGCGACGGTTGTGACGGGACACTTCCTGAAGCAGGGCGACAATATTATCGTCACCCTGGAGGCAATTGACGCCCAGAATGACCGCCTGCGCTGGCAGACCACCTTCACCGCGCCGGCGGACGACCTCATTGCGCTGCAGAACATCATGACGTCTCAGTTGCGTCAAAGTTTACTTCCTGCTTTGGGAGCCGCGGGCGGAATCATCGAGGCCGGCTCTCGTCCCAAGGATCCGCAAGCCTACGATCTCTACTTGCATGCAGTCGCTTTGCCGCACGACACGGCGGCCAACAAGGACGCCATCGCCGTTCTCGAGCACGTCGTGGAAGCCGACCCGAACTACGCGCCGGCCTGGGAGCAGTTGGGTCTGCGTTATTACTACGACTACAGCTATGGTGACGGCGGCGAGGAGGCTTTCCAGCGCTCCACCAAGGCGTGTGAGCGGGCGCTGGCGCTGGATCCGAACCGTATCGTCGCCGCCCGACAACTCATCAACAACCAGGTCGAGCGCGCCGAGCTGGGAAAAGCTTACCTGGCCGCGCAGGCGCTGCTCAAGGGCCGTCCGCAAAGCGGCCAGGCTCATTTTGCGATGTCCTACGTTTATCGCTACCTGGGAATGCTGGAGCAATCGACCAAGGAATGTGACGCTGCGCTGGCGCTCGATCCCGGCAATTACACCTTCCGCTCGTGCGCGTGGGCCTTCATGGACCTGGGCAACACCAGGCGGGCGGCAGATTTTATTAACCTTGACGCGGGCTCGGAATGGGCGAACTACATGACGCCATCGCTGCTTTTGCGCGAAGGGAAAATGGAGGAAGCGCGCGAGGCGGTGAAGCACATGCCAACCGCGCCTCGCTACCATCGTGATCTGCTGGAGGCCTGCCTCGGGCTGCGCCCTGCGTCGGATCTGGAACAAATGGCGCACGAGGCGGAAACCACTCCGCCGTCCGCGCCCGACGCCGAACTGCTGTACTACCAGGGCGCGCTCTTCGCCGAATGCGGCAAACGGCAGGCGGCGCTGCGTATGCTCCAGGGCGCCATCGACCAGAATTACTGCTCCTACTCACAACTGCAGTTCGACCCGCTGCTGCGCAAGCTGCGGCCATTTCCGGGCTTCGACAAGCTGCTCCAGTCGGCCAAAGAGTGCCAGCAGACGGCGCTTGCTCCAGCGGCTTCCGCGCCGGCGCAGTGAGCGGGCATCCCCGGCCCTTCTGCGCTGTCATCCCGACCGAGAAGTTTCCTTCCTTCTAGCTGTCATCCCGATCGAGGACTTAGCTGGCCATCACCCGCGAGGTGGCGTCCGTCGATCATGGCAACCAAGTACAGCTTCTCCCCGCGCCCTTCCAACCAGTCGTGCTCGCTGGTGTCCCGCCTGCACCAGCGTGATGTGTCGCTTCTGCACCGCATGCAGGGACCTCAGTCCGGGTCCCGCCCCTTGGCCGACATCCTCAGATCCTCTTGTCGCTCCGCCTTGCCTCAGCAAAACGGAACTTTCTACTCTGCACAGAGAGGAACTTCTCGTCCTGCGGCGACAGGTCGATAGCTTGCTTGACAGGCAACGTTCCTCGTTTGATAATCCAACACCAAACCTGTAACCCCGAGAGAGTCCATTGGCATGGGGTTGCGGGCTTTCCACGTTCGATATAGACCCTTCCGAGACTGCAAAGGGGCGCGCTATGAAATCTCGTCAACTGGCCATAGGGACGCTTTTGGCGTTCGGATTCAGCTTGGTTTTCCCGTTGTTCTTGACCGTCCACGTTCAGGCACAAAATACGTGTTCATCGGGGGGCACGGTGTGTTCACAGGCCTACCTGGATAGTCTCCCGTTCCCAATACCGCCACTGGGCCAGCACAGAGTGGTGCAATTGGTGAATTGTTCCTGCCAGACGCTGCTGGGCGCCGCCGATACAGCTCATCGGTCGGGCGAGCAGGGTTACCCGGTTCTTCCACGAGAGGGAACCTGGATCATGCAACCGTACGGCACGCCTGGCACCCCGGATAATCCAAACCCGAATGTCCTGACCATCGACATACCGGAGCAGTGGGAAAACACCTATTGCCCGCCCGGTCAAAAGTGTCCCAGCCTCGAGGGGCCGAGATTTTGGGCGCGCACTGGCTGCCGTTACGACCCGGTTGCCAACCGGGCCCAGTGCGAAACCGGCAGTTGCGGGGATCAATACGATTGCAGCTCAGCCGGCCTCGTAGATTCCGGGTTCACCTCGCTTACCGAGTGGACTTTCGCCCGGCGCGTGACCGGCAACGGAGTGTCGATCTTGCAGGATTACCCTGATATCAGCCTGGTGGACGGCGCGAACCTAAACGTGGACATACTGCCAGTGGACCCCGAGGGAGCCATGGGTCTGGAGGCAATGTGTCCTGCAGGGCCGTTGCAGGGGCAGTACAAATGCAACCCGACAGCTCCCACGGACCAGCATTGGCTGATGTATAACTATCCCCTCACCGTGCACGGAGCGGATCTGCGCGCCAACGATCCGAAAACGAACCAGAGCTGTACGGATGCGAATGGCAACAGCTTCATACTCAAACGCTCGGACATTGATAAGCTTCCGACGGGTACCTACGGTTTTGTCATCGAGGATCAAAACGGCAATCTGACGCCGCCGGGAGACTATCCGATGGCGTGCTTCACGAATTGCGGCAAGTACGAGTTCCCGATGACTCCGGTTAAGGGTGCGAACTGCGATCCAAACAATCCAAACGATCCCGGATGCTATCCCTGGTGGATCTATTGCGCGGGTAATGGAAGCCTGTATTACCCCACCAACAATGTGAAGTGCCAGACCGACCAGGATTGCGTAGTAAAGGGTCAGCCCACCGTCTACGCGTCGTGCTATAAGAACACCAGCCCAAGCCAACAGACCGGCTTTTGCGCGCTCCGGGCGTTCTATCAGACTCCGACCAAGCAGTGCCCAACCGGTGTGCCCACAGGTACGCCGACACCAGGGTCCCCGGCCAGCGAAGTGGCCTGCACCTTCACCTATGGCTCACTCAATCCCCTAATTGGTTCAGGGCCCAACTCCTTGGATTATTCTGATCAGCCTCCGGCGTTGCCGTGTTCGAACGTCACGCGCCCCGATGGCACCCTCGTGCCGTGCGTGGGCGACGACACTATTCATCAGGTAATGCACGGCGCCTATACCTGGCCGAACGACCCTACGACCTTCGGCGGTGACTCACCGGTGTACCGAATCGCCTTCTCCCCGGGAGGCACCAGCGTGCCGATCACCCCGGCCACGAAGGGCATTCCCTTGTGCTCGGAGCTCCCGTCCAATTACAACTATGCGCAAAACTTCGTCAATGCCGCTGACAGTGTGCTGGCTGAGGGCCAAGTTCTTACCATTGCCAACAACAAAGGGACGCCCTGGCCTGGTTCCATCGGCAGCCAGCGGGCCAACTCCACCATCGGTGTCCTGTGCCGCTGGCAACCGGCCCCGACAACGGACAGCGGTTGCTCTCCTCCGCTTATCGACCAGGATGTCACCAACAGCACCTGCGGTCTGAGCGCCTCGGGTACCTCGCTGGTTTCAAGCTCCTTCACGCCCAACAACGGCGATCCGTTGTTTCTCGAGGTAGCGATCACGACACCGGACCCGGCGAAACCCATCGACATTCCCGCGAGCATCAGCGGGTGCGTGCCGGCCTCGGGACCGGGCGCGTGGACACAAGTCAACAATGGGTCGTTGTCCTTTGGCTCCCAAACCAATCCAAAGCAAGGCTACATCGCCTGGTACACGGGAATATCGAACAACTCTGGCCAGTGCGCGGTCACGGTTACGCTGGCAGAATCGGCGGCCGCCACGCTTAAGGTCTACGACGTGCCGGGCTACAGCGGAACGGTTGAGCTTACCAGCATGAATTCGGGGAGTTTCAACCCGGCGAGCTCTGGCCAACCCGCTGTCTCAGCGCAAAAAAGTCCTGTAGCGACTCTTTACCAGAACGATTTGATGCTGGGTAGTCTGCTTCAGGTGAACCAGCAGATGACCCCGATAACCTATTGGCAAGATTGGCTGACCAACACCGTGAACTACTCTCCGCCCGGCTCCATAAACTGCGAAAATAATCTTTGCCCGGCTGACGACGGTACCGACTACCTATCGGGTCATGGCTCCTACTCCAGCAACGCCGATGCCGGCCACCGGGCTGTGGGACCCGCACAACAGCATGCCTTGGAGAGGCGCGGCGAGTTTGTAACACCCTTTAACTGGGGTGGAGTGGCGATTTACATTGAACTCAAATCCACCAATTTGGCGGTGGCCTGTCCTTCCGACAGCGCGCAGGTGGGAATGCCCTATGCCTCGCCGATGGTGACCACCGGCGGAGAGCCGGACTACACCTACATGATCACCAAAGGCCAGCTGCCTCCGGGGCTGAACCCGCTCGGGCAGAGTAACCCTTACATCTACGGCCTGCCAACTACGGCGAACACCTACCCATACACGGCCCAGGTGACCGATTCGTTCGGCACCAAAGCGAGCGCCAACTGCAGCATCACAGTGTCACAATAGCGGCGCCATGCCGAACTCACTCAGCCGGCGCGAACCCGAGGAAAGGAGCTTGACCGGCTTTGAAGTACGATCACTGAGGCTCGCGCGAAATAGCATCCGGGTTGCCGAGCACATCGGTTCCCAAATGAACCCGTAACCCACTGGGGAGACTCTCATGCGCAACTGTCTTGCCGGCGTACTCATCTGCTGGGTGCGGCGGTACTCATCTGCTGGGTGCCCCACTCTTGTCTGCCGTCTTTGCAGACAGGGTGGGGAGACTGCTGTGGCGTTAAAGCCGGACTCGCCGATAGGCCAGCCCCGCTGTGCGGGACGGAAATAAGAGAGCCCCAGCGATTCATCGCTGGGTAGGTGATTCGATAATTCCGAGTGCCCCGGGCACGGGACAATACGGCGCGTCAACGAAACGATCTGCCGCCACCCCACCGCTAAAGCGGTGGGCTATCTTATGTCGTTCCGCCGCGCGGGACTGCCGGGTGCGCGCCCGCGGGTCCTGGATTCTCCATCGCACGGGCATCAGGCGTCCCATTTTGGGACTGCTTTACAATTCTTTACAAGAAATCCTGTAACACTTTTTCGCCTTCCGGCGTTTATTCTTGTGGCCCCGGTTGTAGCCGTCCTTGCGCCTACAACTTCATCAGCGCGGACGTTTCACCAAGCCTAACAGCAACTTCGTGCGGTGGATGGTGCCACGGCCAACCTTGAGGATGCGCGTCATCTCGCGCTCGGAGTGACCCTTCTCGTACAGCTCCAGGAAGCGTTCGTCGAAGCGGCTTAGCTGTGGCTTGAGTTTACGGGATTGGCTCCAGCGGTTGATGGGCAAACCGCGTTCCTGGTTACGTTCCATACCGCGGCGGATGGCGTCAGAGAGTTTGGCCTTGGTGGTCATCGAAGGTCCTCGGTCGGGAATGACACTGCCATGATGAACGCTGACAGGGCGTCTCGGCAAGAGTTGTTTTTGGGTGGGGCGTCGGCGTTCGCCAGCATTTATCGCGCCAGCGAACACCAAGCCCCTCCCTCGGGATGACAGCTCAAGCCGTGGTCGCTATCCCCTGATCCTGCTTGGCGATCAGTTTGCGCAAGACGACCTGGTCCGGGTTGAGCAGGTCGGCGATGCGTTGCGCGTTGATGCTGGCAACAATGATCAGCTCCGCCTCGGTGGTGACGTTGCTGAAGATGCCTAGCCGCTTCATCTTCTGCGCCTGGTGCTGGTTGTCCTCGGTCGGGCTCAGGTAATGCACCAGCCCCGCCTTGTAGCGATGCAGCAGGAACAGATGGGCCAGCGTCATGAGCCGCTTCTTCCGCAGCGACGGATCGAAGGTGTTCATATCACGGATCGAAAGGAGCCTATGGCCGTGCCGATCCTGAACATCGGCGAAGATGAGGTTTCCCACTTTGTCCGTCGAGTCGTTCCAGATGCTCAACTCCAGGAAGTCCGAGCCAGCGGCGACGGGGCGCAGATAAGGCCGGTAGTTTGGAGTCAGCTTGTTGTGCTCCGCCCAAATCAACAGCCAATCCTCCAGCACCTTGGGAGGAACCTCGGTCTGCACCAGATGCTGGCTCTGGGTCGATCCCTTGCCCATAGCCATGGTGGTGGCCGTACGTCCGGAAGCCGCCATCAGCGCGGCGTCCAGACGGGGACCGCCAACCAGCGTCTGCGGAGTACGGTAAGGCGACTCCAGCAGCCTGAACTTGCGCTGCAAGCGCGCCAGCGACAACATTCCGTCCTGCTTGAGGGCAGTGGCGAACTCTTCGGCGGCGAGGCCGTCAATCTGGTGTCCACCGTAGGTGATGAAGTTGAAGACGAACCCCAGCTTGGCCAGCTCTTCAGGGAAGCGCTTCATCTCGTCATCGGTCATGCCGGTGGTGTCCCAGTTGAAGGACGGTGACAAGTTGTAGGCCAGCATCTTGTCGGGATACTCGGCGTGGATGGCCTCGGCGTACTCGGCGGCCTCGTGTAGATTCGCCGTAGCCGTTTCCATCCAGAGGATGTCGGCGAACGGCGCAATGGCCAGGGACTTGGCGACGGCGAAATCCAGACCCGGCTGCACCTGGTAGTAACCCTCCGGAGTCTTTGCCAGATCGCAGTTCCAGACCACGTCGATTCCCATGGACTTGGCTTTCTCGCGCGCCTCATACCAGGACGCACGTTTGGCGAAGGCCAGCCACTCATCCGGAGTCAGGTCGAAGGACTCACCCTGGCTGA
>Ga0074046_10004804_pt1 | contig 10923 bp, 8 predicted proteins | sample BogForMeECP23OM3_FD_94441 | JGI IMG/M metagenome (GOLD analysis project Ga0074046, IMG submission 94441) | Bog forest soil microbial communities from Calvert Island, British Columbia, Canada - Bog Forest MetaG ECP23OM3 | ecosystem: Environmental > Terrestrial > Soil > Wetlands ...
CCGAAGCCTACGGCGGATACCACTTCAACGTGAACCACGGTCTCAACATTGACGCGGGAATTTTCGTGTCGTATATCGGCCTCTTCAGCTACTACAATTTCGACAACTGGACTTACCAGCCGTCCTTTGTATCCTCCAACACGCCCTGGTTCTTCAATGGCGTGAGGATCCAGTGGTTCCCCACGGACAAGCTGAAGATTGAGCCTTGGTTCATCAACGGATGGCAATCCTACGCCAAGTACAACGGTCACCCCGGTTTGGGAGGGCAGATATTGTACCGTCCGAAGCCATGGCTTTCGCTGGTATTCAATAATTACGGCATGGGCACAGATACGCTGGGCGTGCCCGGACGTTCGCGCATCCACACGGACGACAGTATAGAAGTCAGATACTACAATCACCCTGAGAACCTGGGCCTGGACAAGATGGCCTTTTCTGCCACGGGCGATTTGGGTTGTGAGTACGGTGGTTCAGCGACGCCGGGCACGACCGTGAGTTGCCACAACAACAGTAACGGCCACCCCAAGCAGAGTTTTGCAGGCTGGATGCTTTATAACCGGTGGTGGTTTCACAAGGACCGGTACGGCATAACGCTGGGAGGCGGGGTGCTGGATAATCCGGGCCGCTACCTGACGTTGCTGCAGCCCATCAATGGGGCAAGCGCCGTCTCCGGATCGCCCTACTTCCCCGCATATCCCGGCAGTATTTACAAGGCTTGGGATGGCTCGCTCACGTTCGATTGGATGCCCGCTCAGTACATTACCTTCCGTTTTGAGACGGGCTACCGGCACGCAGACGTTCCCTACTGGTCGGGCCGGCAGGGGATTACTCCGCCTGGAGGCAACGTCGGGCCCGTGGCCAACAATGGAGCCGTGGGTACTGGTGCAAGTTACATCTGCACGAATGGATCTACCTCCGCGGCTTCCAATTTTGCGCCGTCGGGGCTCGGCTTCACCGTGGACAACACCGGTGGTGCAGTGGCAGCATCCTGCGCAAAAGAGTACAGCACCCCCGGCAACGCATGGACCGCCTGGCAACCCGATCTTCGCAAAGGCCAAGCCGTCAACACGATTGCCATCATGGTGAAATTCTGAGGTAGTTGCCGGCGGGAGGAGCCGGTCAGGACACTTAATGCCGACTGTGGAGAAAGGAATCAGGGCGCAAAGGTAGAAAGCAGAGACGATGAAACTCAGCCCAAAAGTCTTGTTGGCGCTCGCGTTCACTGTACCTTTTGGCGTCCACGCGCGCCCTCAGGACGTTCCGCGAGGTCAGCTTCAGGCTGACCTTACGAACCATGCGCCCGCAATTTCCTCGATTCGCGTCGCTGCCGAACCGTCGGCATTGGGCATTCACTCGACGGTCACCCATTACGCCACGGGATTGGACGGCGATCACAGTCTGGAGGGGGCGACCGTCGTCGAGCAGGCCTTCGCCCGATACACGCTCTACACAGTTCGCCTGCAGTTTGCCTCCGGCGCAGAACAGTCGGTTGTTGTAACCGCACCGCCTGGGGGACTGCAACCCGAAATGCGCGACATGAACGGAGACAGCATTCCGAACGATCTGGTACTAACTTCCAGACTGTTGGGCTTGCCCCTGATTGTCCTGCTCAACGAGGGCCACGACCACCTGACAGTAGCCATTTCGCCTGGCTCTTTCGCCGCCGGCGAGGGCCAGGCTTCGGGGCCGCATCAGGTTCACCGGGCCTCAGCGTTGGTCTCTACCCGCCTTGAGAGAGGCGGGCTCAACAGCTCCGGAGACCTGCATTGCCCACAACTGGAAGAAAAGCTACTTTCTCCTCTCGCTTCTCTATCTGCAAAGAGCGCGGAGCATCCATCCGCTTCGGGAAGAGCTCCACCTACGCTCGCGTGAAGCCGCTTTAGCGCGCGGCCTGATGAACATCGCCGGAATATTCGTGTGAAGTGGGAATGTCACCCTGCTGCTGCGAAGGGTGTGCCCGCTTGGGCTACCAGATCGCATTCGAGCGAGGGTCGCGGCGAATTGGAAGGTTTTCATGAAAAGCAAAGGTTTGGAAGTGGGTCTTCTCCTAATCTTGATCGCAGCGCTGCCGAATCTTGGCGGCTGCGGCAAAGGGGCCGATCTAGCGGCGGAAGCGCCGCCTCCCGCGAACATAGTTCCCGGGGCGGATGTCAGCCTTTTCCCTGTCGACCACCCGGAACAGTTTCCGCTCGTTGAGGCCAGCGCTCATCCCACGACCGCCGAGTTAGTCGTCACCGGGGTGGTCACCCCCGATGTCTCTCGCAACGTCCCGGTCGTCTCGCTTGCCTCCGGGCGCGTCGTGGCCATTCACGCGCGACTAGGCGACACCGTGAAAAAAGGCCAGTTGATGCTGACCATTCGAAGCGATGACGTCGCGATCGGTTTCGACGCCTATCGCAAGGCCGTCTCCGACGAACTTCTCGCGCGAAAGCAGTTGATTCGAGCCGAGAACCTGTATGCCCACGGCGCCATTGCACTGCAAGACCTCGAGGTCGCGCAAGACACCGCAGCTGACGCCAAGGTCACCCTCGAAACGGCAACCGAGCATCTTCGACTTCTGGGCAACGACCCGGACAAACCCATGGGCATGGTGGATATCTTTGCTCCGGTATCGGGAGTGATTACCGACCAAGAAGTCACCAATGCGGCAGCCGTGCAAGCATTTAATACTCCGAGCCCGTTCACGATTTCAGATCTCTCGTTCGTCTGGATTGTCTGCGACGTGTATGAGAATGACATGGCCAATGTCCGGATCGGAGACGTAGCGGAGATCACCCTGAATGCGTATCCCGGTCACGCGTTCAAGGGAAAGGTCAGCAACATTGGCGCGATCCTCGATCCGAATATTCGCACGGCCAAGGTTCGCATAGAAGTTCAGAATCCAGGAACCATGCGGATAGGCATGTTCGCAAGGGCGACCTTCCGCGGTCAAACCAGCGAGATGCACACGGTCGTCCCGGCATCCGCCGTTCTGCATATGCACGATCGCGATTTTGTCTTCGTTCCCGCGCCGGAGAAGAAGTTTCGCCGCTTGGAGGTTGTCAGTGGAGATGTCTTGCCAGATAACACGAATCTGCAGGAGATCAAGTCTGGGCTCAAACCGGGGCAACAGGTAGTTACGAACGCCTTGGTCCTTGACCACGTGCTGGCCCAGTGATGGTTAGCCAGGCGCCCGGGGTTTTGAGCACGCCGCGGGCCTGGAGAAGCGGGAAGGAAAACAGGAAATGATCCGCGCTCTGGTAGATTTCGCCCTGAACAACAAGTTTGTGGTGTTGGCCATCGCCGTCCTGTTACTGGTTTGGGGAGCTATTTCGTTTCATAACCTGCCGGTAGAGGCCTATCCGGATATCGCGGACAACTACGTGACGGTCATCACGCAATGGCCGGGGCGTTCCGCGGAAGAGGTGGAGCAGCAAGTCACGATTCCAATCGAAATGCAAATGTCCGGAATGCCGCACATGTCCTTTCTGCGTTCCGAGTCTATTTTCGGCCTGTCGTATGTGATCATGATCTTCGACGACAGTTCCGTTAACGACTGGAACCGCCAGAAGGTGCTGGAGAGGCTCACCCAGGTCAATCTCCCTCCCGGACAAAACCTCCAGCCGCAAATCGGCACCGACTGGAGCACTACGGGCCAGATTTACTGGTACACGCTGAGAAGCACAAATCCCCGGTACGACCTGATGGAATTGAGGTCGATCGAAGACTGGGTTCTGCTCAAGCAATTCAAATCCGTTCCCGATGTGGTGGACGTTTCCGACTTCGGGGGCACGGTGCGTGAGTACCAGGTGCGTGTCGACCCGAACAAGCTGGTGTCCTACGGATTGAGCATCGGCCAAGTCGAGCAGCAGTTGGCCAACAACAACATCAATGCGGGCGGCAGCTTTGTGGAGGAAGGCCTCCAGCAGATGAACGTCCGCGCGCTCGGGCTCTTCAGTACGGTGCAAGACATCGAGCAGACCGTCCTAAAGACCCAGAGCGGCACCGCGCTTCGCGTGAAGGACATCGCGGACGTGGTCCAAGGCCCAAAAATCCGGCTGGGCCACATGGCCAGAGCCAACCACGTGCAGGACGGGCGCATCATCGACGAGCCTGATGTCATTCAGGGCGCCGTGCTAATGCGCAAAGGTGCGGAAGAGCAACCCACGCTCGATGCCATCCACAAGAAAGTGGACCAGCTCAATAATGGCATTCTGCCTCCCGGCGTGAAGGTCGTCCCCATGCTGGACCGCAGCGATCTGCTTCACTACACGACGCATACAGTGATGCACAACCTGTTGGAAGGGATGATTCTGGTAACGATCATCCTCCTCCTGTTTCTCGGCAATGTGCGCGGAGCCCTCATTGTCGCACTCACCATTCCCTTTTCTTTGCTGTTCGCGTCCATTTGGCTAGATTTAAGCAAGGTTCCCGCGAATCTTCTCTCGCTGGGGGCCTTGGATTTCGGCATGGTCGTGGATGGCGCTGTGGTCATGGTCGAAAACATCATTCGCCATTTGAGCCGCAGGCAGAACGGCTCCTCGAATGGCGGCGAAGCCTCCCGGGGGGCCAGCACGAATGGGAAATCGCCGATGCAGAGTATCCGGGAAGCTGCGCACGAAGTGCAGCGCCCGGTGTTTTATGCCATCGCCATCATCATCACCGCCTACCTGCCGATCTTCACGCTGCAGCGGGTCGAGGGCCGGTTGTTCCGGCCCATGGCCTTGACGGTTGCCTTCGCTCTGCTGGGGGCGCTCACTTTCTCGATGATCATCGCACCCGTACTAAGCAGTGTGTTGTTCCGCGGCAGGATTCGGGAGTGGCACAACCCCGTCATGGCTTTTCTGACGGTTCGCTATCGCCGGCGACTGCGCTGGTGCATCGAGAATCGCTGGCTTACGGTCGGCATCGGAGTGGCGGCGCTGGCAGGAAGTCTTTTCCTGGCGCTCAGCGGGGTGATCGGCTCGGAATTCCTACCGCATCTGGACGAAGGCGCAATCTGGGCGAGGGGCACTTTGGCGAACAGCACGAGTCTTACGGAAGGCGAGAGATTTGCGACCAGCGCCCGCTATGTCTTCGCGTCGTTCCCAGAAGTGACAACGGTCGTATCGCAGGCTGGCCGGCCGGATGACGGCACCGACACGGGTGGCTTCAGCAACACAGAGTATTTCGTTGACCTGAAGCCGCACGACCAATGGCGGCCGGTGTTTCATAAGGACAAAGAAGAGCTTATCGCCGCCATGGACCGCGAACTGCAAAAGAAATGCCCGGGGGCGATCTGGAACTACTCACAGCCTATCGAAGATAACGTCGGGGAGACCCTTACTGGCACCAAGGGCTCGCTTGCCTTCAAGATTTTCGGGGAAGACCTGAAGACTCTCGAGCAGAAGGGCGAAGAAGTCGTTGGTGTCATGTCGGGTATCCCAGGCATGCACGACGTCAAGCTCTTGCGGGATTTCGGCCAGCCAAATCTTGACATAACCATCGACCGCCGACAGGCGGCGCGTTTTGGAATCAATGTGGCAGACATCCAAGACGCCGTCCAGACGGCCGTGGGCGGGAACGCAGTGAGTCAAGTGCTCCAGGGTGAAGCGCGCTACGACGTGGTGGTGCGCTATCAAGAGCCCTATCGCAAAACCCAAGACGCCATCGCCAGGGTTCGGTTGCTTTCCCCCACCGGAGAGCGAGTATCTCTGGCGCAGTTGGCTAAAGTCGAAGTCAAGGATGGCGCGTACGACATCTACCGGGAGGGCAACGGCCGTTACCTGGCAATCACCTTCAACGTGAGAGGCCGGGATCTGGGGACAACGGTCGAAGAGGCGATCAAACAGATTGGTGAAAGAGTGAAGATGCCCCCCGGTTATACCGTCGGTTCGTCTGGCGAATACGAAAGCGAAAAACGCGCGGAAGCGCGATTGTTGCTCATCGTGCCTCTGACCATCCTCGTGATCTACATCATACTCTACAGCATGTTCAAGTCCGTGAAGTGGGCGCTCCTCATACTCACCAATGTGGCCATGGCTCGTATCGGCGGTCTGGCGGCTCTCCTGATTACGGGCACACACTTCAGCGTCTCCTCCGGTGTTGGCTTTTTGGCGCTGTTCGGGGTCTCGGTGCAGACGGGCGTCATCATGCTCGAATACATCAACCAGCTTCGCGCCCGAGGCCACTCCATTGAGAATGCTGCAATTGACGGTGCCGTCCTCCGTCTTCGTCCCATCATGATGACGATGCTGGTGGCAACCCTCGGGCTGCTGCCGGCAGCGCTTTCGCACGCGATTGGCTCTGACTCGCAGAGGCCCTTTGCGATCGTCATCGTCGGCGGTCTTATCTCCGATCTGGTGATGAGTATCGTACTGTTGCCGACCTTGTATGTCTGGATCGCGCGCCCCGGGGATAAGCTCCCGGAACCGGAGGAATCTTTTGAAAGCTAAACGAATGATTTTGGGTGCTCATACCATTCGCATCGGTTTCCTGGCGTGTTTCGTATTGTTGCCGCTGTCCTCTGCGAACTCCGCATTCGGCCAGGCGGTCAAGGGACCTGTCCGGATCACACTCGACGAAGCCATCCAGATGGCGCTCCAGCACAATCACAACATGATTGCCGCGCGAACGGCGATCGACCAAAGCTTAGCGCTGGAAGTGACGGCCCACCTGCGCCCCAATCCCACGATTTTCGCTGATTGGGAATATTTGCCTCTCGGCGCGCCTGCGCATCAAAACCCGAGCGTATATCCAAATGTATCTACAAGCGATTATCTGAACAACAACACGGAAGGCGATATAGGGCTTAGCTACCTCATCGAGCGCGGCAAGAAACGCGAGCGCCGCTACCAGGCCGCGAAAGATGTGACGGCGCAGACGCGCTCGCTGGTTGCGGACAACGAGCGCGGACTAACATACCAAGTGGCCACACTATTCGTCGGTGTCCAACTAGCGGAATCGACGATTGAGCTCGCGCAGCAGGACTTGAAGAGCTTTCAAAAGACCGTGGATATCGGAGAATTTCAATTCAATTCCGGCGGAATCAGCGAGAGCAACTACCTGATGATCGAGGTCCAGTTGCTGCAATTCGAGACCGATTTAGAATCGGCGCAACTCGCCCGCGAGCAGGGACTGTCCGACCTAAGGCAAGTGTTGGGCTACGAATCCGTGTCCGCCGATTACGACGTGGTGGACGCGTTCGATTACCTACCGATGAAGGCCAACCTCGATGACTTGAAAGTGCAAGCCCTGCAAAACCGCCCGGACTTGCGCGCCGCCGTGCAGGGCGTGACCGCGGCCAATAGCGGCTATTCGCTGGCCAAAGCGAATGGAGTGCAAGATCTCACCGTCCAGGGGAACTATTCCCATGTCAACGGCATAAATGCCGCAACTTTCTATGCGAGCATTCCGTTGCCGATATTCAACCGCAACCAGGGCGAAATCGCCCGCACGCGTTCAGTCATTACGCAAATGGAAGAGCAGCAAAAGTTCACCAGCGGCCAGGTACTGACCGACGTAAAGGACGCCTACGAAGGACTGAAATCCAACGACCGAGTGGTTTTACTGTACCGGGACAAGTACCGGGACATCGCCAAGAAGTCCCGCGACATCGCCGATTACGCCTACCACGCCGGTGGCCTCGCCTTGCTCGATTTTCTGGACGCGGAGCGTAGTTATCGCGCCGCGGAACTCGCTTACCGCCAGGCACTCGCATCCTATCTGCTCGCGCTTGAGCAGTTGCGGGAAGCCGTGGGCGCGAGAAGCTTACCTTAATTTGTGTGGCAAAACGACACTCTGGCTTATCTTTTTGGTGACTGTAGGTCGAGCCAGGTGGCAATCTCTTGATGAGCGGTTTGTTCGCTCCTCTCAAATAGCACGCATTTGGGAGTGCTCGGCAAAACACTTAAGCGTTCGGAGACACCATCTCCGGAAACAGAGGTACCATCTTGGAAGGAGCCGAATCCGTGACCAAGAATGATGTGCGCAGCCGCATTGAACAGGTTGGCATTATCCCTTCCGTTCGAGTGTCTTCCGCCGAGGACGCCATGTTCGCTGCGGAGGCGGTCTATCGTGGCGGCATCCCTATCGTGGAGGTCACTTTGACGGTTCCCGGAGCGATGGAGGTAATCTCCCATCTGGTGAAAAACGCTCCGGAGATGATTGTCGGGGCTGGAAGTGTGCTGGATGTAGTGACAGCACGTCTTTGCTTGAAAGCTGGAGCGAAATTCCTTACCAGTGATGGGATTGATCTCGACGTCGTGAAATTCGCGGTGCAGGAGAACGTGGTCATTTTTCCCGGCGCATTGACCCCCACCGACGTGATTGCGGCGCGCAAAGCAGGTTCCGATTTGATTAAGATTGTTCCTTGCGGGCAGGTCGGTGGCGACAGCTATATCAGAGCGCTGAAGGCTATGTTCCCAAGCGTTTCATTGATCGCGGCGGGCGGCGTGAACCAGAAAACTGCCTACGGTTTCATTCTGGCGGGGGCCACAGCGCTCGGCATAGGCAAGGAGTTAGTCTCCAGAGAAGCTATCCACCTGCGGCAAGCGGAGAGGATCCGTACGCTGGCGGATCGTTTCCTGGGCTTTGTGAACGACGCACGAAACCAAACCGCGGCACACTGAGCCTGCTTGCACGGAGATAGCCCCAGTGGTTGCGCATCCTCGAGCCCACTTCCAACTACCTTACAGCGATGGCTGCGGAACCACCGAGCTAGAATTTGCATGTTATTGATTTACAAGGAGGAAGGTGGAGCCGAGGGAGAGAGTTGAACTCTCGACCTGCCGATTACGAATCGGCTGCTCTACCACTGAGCTACCTCGGCCTTACTCTTGACGATAGCATCCGCTGAAAATGCGTGTCAATTCGCTGCGCGCTCTGTTGCTAGAATATGGCTCAGCGCGAAAATGGGTACATGGCCCAGGCGATGCCAATTCCCACGGCCAGGAACAGGAAAAGCGACCACAGGATGTACTTGATGCGGTCCTTCGGGCGGCGGCGTCCCAGGAAACCAAAGGCGATTGAGATAACCACGGCGAACAGCAGGAAGGCCTGAAAGTGTGTCAAGGCAAAACCATGCGCGGCAATCACGCTTTGCGCCCTCGCGCCGCTTCGTAAGCGTGCAGAGCGGCCAACAGATTCAATACGCCGGCGGTAGCCAGAAAACGCGTGCCGTAATCTCCATCGGCATGAGAGACATCGGCGCCGTCACGCTCCAGGGCACGCGCCGCCATATAGAAACTGCCGGTGCCCAGATCGGCGACATAGCCGAGCGTGTCAAAAGCGTCGCCCCCATTCGAGCTGAACACATTGCCGCGCATGGTCGCTCCCGCGACAACCAATAAACCAACGGCGAGAAACACAACGACGGCGCGAGTCCACATGCGCTGCAGTGCATGGCCTAACCCGGGCAAAAGCCAACCAGCAATGCCAATCGCCCACGCCAAGCTCTCGCGCTGCAGGCCTTCTCCGGGTGGCTGGGCTGGCGTTTCTAGCGGCGTTTGCTGTGTAACTTCTTCGGCCATATGCCTGCCTTTTGCTGGCCTCACGCGAGGAGGGCCAGAATCTCGGTTTGCACGGCTCCGGTAACGCGAGCTTCCTTCTCGTCCACGTATACATCCACTTCGGTGCGAATTCCAAATTCGGGGAGATAGATCCCCGGCTCGACCGAATTGCAGGTTCGCGGAATCAGGTGGCGCTCGTCGCGCGTTTCCAGGCCGTCCATATTCACGCCGTTGCCGTGCACCGACTGCCCGATGCTATGGCCGGTGCGATGAAAGAAATACTTGCCGTAACCGGCTTTCTCAATCACATTCCGAGCCGCATTATCCACCTGCCAGCCCTGCAACTGCTTTCCGGCTTTTACGCTGGAGCGAATCAAGGCCACGGCGCGATCCCGCGCCTCGCGAACCAACTCGAAGATTTTCACATATTTTGCCGGAACCTTCGCGCCAAGATAGCCGACCCAGGTGACGTCGTAGTAGACACTCCCCGCGGCCTTCTGCTTACCCCAAACGTCGAGCAGCAGCAGGTCGCCTTCGCGAATAGTGGCGGCCTTCTCGCGCGTCGCCGCATAGTGCGGATCGCTGGCGTTGGCATTGACGGCCACATCCGGGCCTTCTTCGGTCACAATACCTGCCTCGGCGAATTCTTGGAGCAGCCATTCCTTCAGGTCGTACTCGGTCAGAGACTTTTTCTCGCGCACGGATTGCGCCGCGTACAAAAAGGCTTCGCGGACGATACGGTCAATCGCGATGCCCGCGGCCATGTGGGAATCCAGTTGCTCTTTGCTCCAGCAAGCTTCGTATTTCTGCACCAAGTCGGCGGACGTGACCACCTTCGCGCCGGCGCTGCGCACCATCTCAATGGTGCCTGCATCCACCATCGAGACGTAGGGAATAGCGTTCTTCGGCGAATACTGCATGGCAATGGTCTTCGCGCGCCCGAGCAACTTTTTCAGGCCGGTTTGCAGTTCCTTCAGGCCGGCGTAATAAAGCGTTTCGCCCGGCAAGGCGGACAGGGATTCAGACTCGATCTTGTGCACGAGTTTTCGCGGGGAACCTTTGGCCGGAATGAGATAGAACCAACGGCGCGTGCGCATGGCCTCTGGAAGTCCCAGGACGCGGTGAGCGATGGGATCGCGCCCGCGGAAATCGTAGAAGAGCCAGCCGTGAAGCTTGGCAGCGCGCAAATCAGTTTGAATTTCGGCAATTCTTATGCTCATGTCTATCCTCGCCCCGGACACCCAATTATCTGCAGGTCTCTTCACCAGCAGCTCGCCTCAACCATCTTCAGCCCAGTTGGTTAGGCATCCTCGCAAAGAAGATCCAGTACCTGCTGGCGCGTGACCCCATGAATTTCGACGCGCTTCGTACGGCTATGTTCGCCGCTTTGAATTCTAACAGCCGACTTTGGCCTTTTCAAAAGCTCCGCCAGGAAAACGACAAGAGCTTCATTGGC
>Ga0074046_10004805_pt1 | contig 10922 bp, 8 predicted proteins | sample BogForMeECP23OM3_FD_94441 | JGI IMG/M metagenome (GOLD analysis project Ga0074046, IMG submission 94441) | Bog forest soil microbial communities from Calvert Island, British Columbia, Canada - Bog Forest MetaG ECP23OM3 | ecosystem: Environmental > Terrestrial > Soil > Wetlands ...
AGAAGTCGAGATGTGGGGCGAGAGGCTGGCATGGGACTACCGCAGCTCGTCGGAGATGATCCTGCGCTACGTGGATGCGAAGATCCTGCCCGGCTACGCCGCGGTGGAGCGAGGCAGCCTGGTCGGCTACGGCTTTTTTGTGTACGAGGGCAGCAAGGGCGTCATTGGCGACCTGTTTGTCTCGCCGCGGCGCACGGATGTGCACGCCGTCGAGGTGCGACTGGTGGATCACGTGATCGAGACCCTGCAACAGTCGCCGGGGGTGCATCGCGTCGAGGCGCAGTTGCTGACGCATACCACAGGAGAGCTCGCCGAGCCATTCATGGCGAATGGGTTTCAGCGCTATCGGAGGTTGTTCCTGTGCCTCGATTTGAGTGGCGATGGGGCGGCGAAGGTCTCGCTTTCGCCGTCGTTGAAGCACATCCAGATTCGGCGTTGGACGGAGAACGACTACCAGCCCGCGGCCGGCATCATTACCGCCGCGTACCGCGCACACATCGACTCGGAGATCAACGACCAGTACCGCACGAATGCGGGATCGATGCGGTTCCTCAACAACATTGTTCGCTTCCCGGGTTGCGGGGTGTTCGACCCGGAGGCGTCGTTCGTCGCCATTCATCAGCCGACGAACTCGCTGATCGGGCTGATTCTGTGCTCGCGCGTGCGCGACGATGTCGGGCATGTGACGCAGGTGTGCCTGGTGCCGGAGCATCGTGGGCAGGGGCTGGGGGAGGGATTGCTGGAGTACACGTGCAACGCGCTGCGTCGCCGCAAGTTCAACCTGCTGACGTTGACGGTGACCGAGGCCAATCATCGCGCGGTCGATCTGTATCGGAGGTTGGGGTTCGAGACGAGGCGGGTGTTTGATGCGTTTGTGTGGGAAAACTAAAGGCAGTTGTCAGTTGTCAGTAATCAGTTCTCAGTTTCAGACCAAGGCCGGGATGGTTCAGGTTGTGAAACTGACAACTGATAACTGGGTACTGACAACTGTTCTTAGTGTTTGAGCAGCCACATGGCCCAGGAAGCCACGAAGACTCCGCCGACGAAGAGGGCGAAGCAATAGGCTCCGTAGCGCAGCATGTCGCGCGGGTGGTTGCGCTGGGTGATGCCGAATACCGTGGAGGCGCAGGCGGCGAATACGATGGCGGCGGTGAAGTGCGAGAGTTCGAAGGTCATTGCTTTTTGCCGATCGCGATGTGGTGGGCATCTACCGCGGCGATAATGTTAAGCAGGCCCGCGACGACTATGTACTTGGTGCCGTAGTCGGCCACGGCGCGCTGAATGTTGCCGGCGCCCCAGTCCATGGCACGGGCGATGAAGTACAGCAGCCCGGAGCCGATGTCGCCGACAAATCCGAGAATGTCGAGCAGGTCGCCGGTATTGAAACCGTAAACCTTGCCCTGCATGCCGAGGCCGGCGAAGAACATGATGAAGACCGCGAGCATCAGCAGGAGGCCGCGAATCCAGCGGCGCTGAATGAAGTGGCCGAGGCCGGGAAGCAGCCATCCGGCGATGGGAGCGATGATCGCCATGGAGCTGTTCGTGGCTGTGCCAGTCTTCGCGGTGCCCGTGGCCGTTGTGTTTTGTACGTTCGCCATCAGATGAGCACCAACTCGTTCTGGATGCGCCCGGTGACTTCGGCTTTGCCGTTGCGGATCATCATGTCGATTTCGTTACGCACACCGAAGTCGGGCAGGTAAACGCCGGGCTCCACGGAGAAGCAGGTGTTCGGCAGGATCAGCCGGTCGTCCTTGGTCTCAAGGTTGTCGAGGTTCGCGCCGTTGCCGTGAATGTCGGGGCCGATGGAGTGTCCGGTGCGGTGGATGAAGTATTGGCCGTAGCCTTTGCCGGCGATGTGCTCGCGCACCGCCTGGTCAACTTCCCAGCCGCAGATTTTCTTGCCGGTGTCGAAGGCGTCTTTTACTTTGCGGATGCCTACATCGCGGGCGTCGCGCACCACGTTGAACACCTCGCGCTGCTTGTCGCTGGGCGTGCCGATGACGCCGGTCCAGGTGATGTCGTAGTACACCGAACCTGGTTCGTCGGTCTTGCCCCAGATATCGAGCAGGATGAAATCGCCTGGTTTTATCGGAGCCGATGATGCCGCCGAGGGCTCATAGTGGGGATCGCCGCTGTGCGCGTTGACGCTGACGTTGGGCGGATCGCAGGTGATGAGGTCCTCGCGACGAAAGGCTTCCATGATCCACTGCTGGATTTCGAATTCGTGGGTGCCACCATTGCGAGCGCGGCGGCCGATCTCCTGAAAGGCGGCGGCGGTGACCTGGTCAATCTTAGCCTGGGCTTTGTAGTGCGTGGCAATTTGTGCGTCGGTGAGCGTGGCTTCGAAGCGCGCGACCAGGTTGGCGGAGGTCTCGATCTCCTTGCCGAAGCTGCGCACCAGCTCCAGCATGCCGGCGTCGACCAGCGAGATGTAGGGAATCTGGTTGTTGGGCGAATATTGCATCACCAGCTTGTGGTAAGGCTTCACCATCGCTTCGAGGTTGGCCCATAGCTCCTCCCACGCTGAATACTCGAGCTTGCTGCCGGGCAGGGTGTCGAGATGGTGGCTCTCGATGCGATGCACCAGCTTCACGGGCTCGCCGTTGGCGGGGATGAGGTAGAACCAGCGGCGGCTGGTGAGGCGGTTGGTGGGCAGCCCCAGCACGTGGTAGGCGATCGGATCGCGATGATGATGGTCGTAGAAGAGCCAGGCTTCGTGGCCGCCGTCGCGCAGGGCAGCCTGAATTTCGGTGAGATTCATGCGTAATCCATTGTAAATGAGAGCGGATTAATTGCTTTGCTTGCCAAGTACCCGCTGGCGCGTGGGGACTGGCAGCGTCTCGCAGGCGGTGCGCAGAACGAGGCGCGGAGTGCGATCGCGGATGGTCATCAAATATGCGACGGCTTGCTCAGGATTGGCCTTGGCGGCTTCGCGCAGCAGCCATCCCAAGCCCTTCTGCACCATATCGTCGTCACTGGAGAGGAGCAGTTCGGTGATGCGATGGATGTGAACGAAGTTCTTGTGTTGGCGCGTGCTGTGAATCAAGCTGACGGCGGCAGCGCGCCGGTGCCAGATGCTTTTCTTTCTGGCCCAGGGCGGAAGGCGCTTGAGGTAGGCGTCGTCGGCAGCGACCATGGGTCCGATTAGGTAGTGCACCAGCGCATCGTGGTCGGCCCACGAGGTTATGCGGTCGAGCCAGCCTTCGAACAGTTTGAAGTCATCACGGCTGAACTGTTCAGTCATGCCCTCCAGCAGCATTACCGCGAAAGCTTTCTCTTCCAGCACCTCGCCCTTGAAGAGTTGGTCGGCGACTTGCAGCAGATAGGGCAGGTCGTACTCGGCGAGGATGACGCGGCGGAAGCGTCGGGCAACTTTGCGCAGCTCGGCTGTGTACCATCCTCGTGACTTCACTTCGTGCTTGAAAAAACGCTGGACCTCAATCGTGTGCGGAGCTGAGCCGCCGTTGATCAGCACGCGGCGAATGTGCGCGGCAATGTAGGCCGGTGGTTTCTGGGATTTGGCCATATCAGAAAGTAACAATTAGCAACTAGCAACTAGCAATTAGCAATTAGCGAAAAGCGAAAAGCGAAAAGCGTATTCTCTCTTCTGCTTTCTCCATCCAGCATTGCGGCTCTACACTTTCTCTTCCACCGGCCGCGGCAGCACGATCTTGTCGTATGCCCACAATAGAGCAGCGGTGACCACTCCTACGGCGACGATGACCCACCACATCCTTGATGGCTGACGCCTGACTTCGCCGAAGTGGTGAATGAGATAGCCGCCGAACTTTCCGCCGATGAGCGAGCCGATGCCCAGCGGCAAAAAGGCGAATCCCATGTACGTGCCCTGTTGTCCGGATGGAGCCAAGCGCGAGATGTACTCGTAATAGCGCGGCGACATGATGATCTCGCCCAGGGCGATGGTGATGAGCGTCAGCACTGCGCCCAGTCCGGTGGGCATCACGATCAGAACAATCCACCCCAATGCCGTGATGAGCGTGCCAAGGGTGATCGCCGTCAGCGCGGGAATCTTCCGCATCAGGATGGTGATTACAACGGTGAACAAGATTACTACAATCGGTCCGGTTGCAAGCAGCCGCTCGGTGTCGATTTGCGGATCGACGTAGTCGTGAACATACAGCGGAAGTGTGATGAATTCTTGCCAATACACGATCCAGTAGCCGGTAAAAATCAGCAGGAAAAGCATGAAGCGAGGGTTGGTTAGTACCGTTATGAAGTTTCTGCCGGCCTGTGCCAACGTGGTGGTTTGAACCTCATCGGTGCGTCGTGGTTCGCGAAAGAACATCAATACGCCCAGGAACATGAGGAACACGCTCAGCGCGGCCACGCGGAAGACATTTTCCACTCTCATGGTGCGGTGCACGTACGAAGCCAGCAAGGGACCGCCTGCACCGCCGATATTCACCAGCGTGTAGTAGATGGAGTAGCCGATGGAGCGGACGTTCTCTTTGGAGGCGCGCGCCGTGGTGCCGACGACGCTAGGCTTCACCAGCGCGACACCCAGCGCGGGAAGCGCCAGCACGAACGCCACGAGTGCTCCCAGGGGCACCGCGTCGCGCACCGGCGCAAGCCATGGCGCGGCCAGCGATCCCAGCAGAAAATAGGCACAGCTTAAAATGAAGTAGGCCAGCGCCAAGGCCCGACGAAAGCCCATGCGGTCAGCCAGAGCGCCGCCGAATACAGGCAAAAACCACACCAGGCCGCCGAAAAATCCGGTGAGGGTAGCGGTCTGCTCGGTGGGGAACTTCAGGACTTCGTGTAGATAGCGCGCCAGCGAAGCGAATGCGGCGTAGTAGGAGAGACGCTCGAACAATTCGCTGATATTGGCGACCCAGAAGGGACGCTCGAATCCGTCGCGAATGTCGCGCCAACGCTGTGCAAAGCTCAATCGGTTCTCCGAGTATTGGTAAAAGGCAAAATCTTTGCGCGACGAATTCACCACAGAGACACGGAGTTGTCTTTCTGTCTTGCCTTCTCCGTGTCCCCTGTACCTCCGTGGTGAAGACGTCCGTCCGTTTAGCGGAGAATCGCTTGCAGAGTCTCGTGCACCTGCGCGGCGGACAGCCCTGCAACCCGAATCAACTTTTGGCGGCTGGATTCTCCGGCGGCTATCGTAACTGAGGAACGCGGAACATTCAAAAGGTCTGCGAAGAACGCAATGCAGGCGTCGTTGGCGCGGCCCTCGACGGGTGGAGCAGTGAGCGCTAGCTTCAAAGCGTCGCCCAACACTCCGGTGATGGCGTTCTTGCGCGCGCGAGGATGCACTTTGACCTGAAACGTCGCGCCTGCAGGAGTGTCGTGCACAGGGATCAAGGCCTGGGGCGCTCCCCGAAGATGGCGGTGCCGATTCGCACGCAGGTCGAACCCTCTTCGATGGCCACCTCGAAGTCGTGCGACATCCCCATGGACAGTACATCCAGGCGCACTGACGGCAGGCCGCGGGCGCTGAGACGGTCGCGCAGTTCACGTAGCTTGCGAAAATAGGGCCGGGCACCTTCGGGGTCTTCGGTGAAGGGCGGGACGGTCATTAACCCGCGAACGCGGAGGTGCGTCCACTCCGGTGCGTGGCTCAAGATGATGGCGATCTCTGGCGAGTCGGGCGCGAGGCCGCTCTTCGCCTCTTCGCCGCCGACGTTGATTTCGATCAGCACGTCGAGAGTCTTGCCCAAATTTTGCGCCGCGTCGTTCAGACGTTGCGCCAATTTCTCGGAATCGATGGAGTCGACGGCGTGAAAAATCTCAGCCGCCTTCGTCGCTTTGTTCGACTGCAAGTGGCCGATCATGTGGAACTCGGCATTTTTCAGTTCGGCGAGCTGGGGGAATTTGTCGGCGAATTCCTGCACGCGGTTTTCGCCGAAGAGACGTTGGCCCGCCGCATAGGCTTCAACAATTGCTGCCGCCGGGAACGTCTTGCACACGGCCATCAGGGTGATCTCGGCGGGATTGCGGCCTGCGCGTCGGGCAGACTTGGCGATCCGCTCGCGAATCGTCGCCAGTTGTGCAGAGATGCTCACCGAGACTTCAGTCTAAAGCAAAGGCACGGATCATCTCCGTGCCTCGCCCACCTTCAGTTCCCGCCAACAAGACTACATGATCGCCGTCGGCGGCGCCGGCTCATCCGGACGCCCGGCATTGGCCAACGGCACACGAATCATCACGATGGCCAGAATGACCAGGACGATGAATCCCGAAATCACGTTGGGATGCTGGAAGATCACCGGCAGTGGCCATTGCTTGTAGCGGAAGACCGCGATCACAATGCCCATCAGCGCTTCGCCGGCGATGAAGCCGGATGCAGTAAGCACCCCGGCATTCTCGACTCGGGCCTTTTGCGCGTCGTTGAAGTCGCGGCGGTCGCGCATCTTGTCGGTGAGCCAGCGGATCACGCCGCCAACGAAGATGGCGAACGTCGTCTCCAGCGGCAGGTACATGCCGACGGCAAAGAGCATCGGGCTCTTCACTTCGAGCATGATGAGCGCAATACCCATCAGGATGCCGACCATAATCAGTGGCCACGCCATTTCGCCACCGACGATGCCCTTGGCCAGCATGGCCATCAGGCCAGCCTGAGGCGCAGAGAGCTGGCGGTCGCCGAATCCGATACCGCCGCTGTTGATGTTCGCCTGATTGAGCAGCATCAGCACAAAGAACAGCGTGAAGCTGGCAACGGTTACGCCCATGAAGTCGCCAAGCTGCATTTTGCTAGGCGTGCCGCCGAGGATGTGTCCGACTTTGAGATCTTGCAGCATCTCGCCCGCCACTGCAGACGAGACGCAGACCACCGCTGCAACGCCCAGCACCGCAGACACTCCCGGCATGCCCGAGACCCCGATGATCACCATGAGCAGCGCGGCGATGATGAGGGTCGCCAGCGTCAGCCCGGAGATTGGGTTGTTCGATGAGCCGATCATGCCCACCAGGTTTCCGGAGACGGCAGCGAAAAAGAAGCCGACGATGATCATGACGATCGCGGCCACGATGCCGCCCTTCAGCAATCCGGAGTAGCTGGTGTACAGAGCCATCATGCAGACCAGCACGACAGCTAGCCCGCCGAAGACGATTTTGGCGTTCAGGTCGCGCTGGGTGCGCGCCGTGCCAGCATGCGCAGCCGCTGATTTCTTAAGGTCCGACACGGCACGCGACATACCGATCCCGAGGTTTTTGCGCATGCGGAACAGCGTGTAGCAGGCGCCCACCATCATGCCGCCTACGGCGATCGGGCGAACGATAAAGCTCCACACCGCGCCCGCCTGTCCGGCCCAGAAGTGCTCATCGGGTACGGTGCCGGCCGGAACAAACTGCGCGACGAACGTCGGTCCGCCGAGAAAGAGAATGAGCGGAACCAGCAGGCCCCACGCAATCACTCCGCCAGAAAAGTTCAGTGCCGCAAGCCGCGGCCCGATGATGTAGCCGACGCCCAGATACGCCGGACTGATGGCTGGCGCGGAGAACGTCGTCGCGGCGCCGGCGGCGAGCTTAGGGGCCGTGGCGGAGCGTCCCATGCGCACGAAACTCTTGCCCAAATCGCCGACATTGATGAAGAAGTCCTTGCTGGGATTGAACAAGTTGAATTGCCCGAGCAGGTACACGAGGCCGCCGAAGCCCATGTTGCCGAACAGAATTTTGGCGGCGCGGCTGCCCTGCTGGCCGGCAATGTGAATCTGCGACGCGGCCACCGATTCCGGGAAGGGAAGCTCAGTGTCTTCGACCATCACTCGTCGTAGCAAAGTGACGAAGAGAATGCCCAGAGTGCCGCCAACCAGCATCAGGATCGATGATTTCCAGTAGGCATGTTGGAAGTCGAAGACCGGCCATGCGCCCGAAATCACAAATGCCGGAATGGTGAAGATGGCGCCCGCCGCCACCGATTCGCCGATCGAACCGACGGTTCGGGCGATGTTCTCTTCGAGAATCGAGCCTTTCATCACGCGCAGCACCGCCATGCCGATGACTGCAGCGGGATAAGTCGCAGCGATGGTCATGCCGGCGCGCAACCCCAGATATGCGTTGGCTGCGCCCAGGACCACGGTCATGACCAGCCCGAGTAGGACGGCACGGAGCGTGAACTCCGGCATGGTGGTGTTCTCAGGAACGTAGGACCGGAACGTCTTTTCCGGAACGGTAGAAGTTGCGCCCATATACGAAGACCTCACAAGGAACCCAAATAACTGTGACGGCGCAAGTTAGCACGCCGACAGCGCTTCATACAAGTGTCTGCCGCCAGGACGAAGCGCGTACAGACAAGCTACTCTTCTGCGGCGATGAAATCTCGGTGAATCGGCGAGGTGGTATCTGCCGCGGCATTGCACCGAAATTGGGAAGTCACTATACTGAAAGCCTCGGTGCCTTCTGCCTGGCGGCAGCGCACGAGCGCGTCGTGGGCGGGCACCATCGACTGGAGGGTCGTCTTCAGCAGTCGTGCGACACTAGATCGACAGCGACGAATGCAGCGCGCCGAGCAGCGTTCGTTCCTCGTCGCGCCAATGGTAACCGTAGTCCGCAGCGTTTTTTCTGTCTTCTTTCCCTCCGATTGCAGGCTCTGTGGTATCCCTCTCGTAAACATCTCCCGTCTTCCCGTGTGCCAGGAGTGTCTGGATTCGATCGAACCCATTCGAACGCCGCAGTGCGTGCAGTGCGGAGAGCGGCTGCTGCCAGCGCAATTGCTGATGGGCGACGGACGCTGCCAGGGATGCCGCGAGTTTGAGCCGGAGTTCGATCGGGCTGTATCGTACGGCGAGTATGCCGGGGCATTGCGCGGTCTTATCCACCTGCTGAAGTACGACAAAGTATTGCCGGCTGCGCCAATTCTTGGAAGCTTGCTGGCCGAGGGAATCATGCAACTCGCGCCAGGCACAGACGACGCAGGGCCGTTGCTGGTGCCGGTTCCGCTACATGCCAGCAAGCGCGGCGAGCGCGGCTTCAACCAGGCGGAATTGATCGTCCGTTCCGCGGCGAAACGACTGCCACGTCAGATGGAAATCGCCGCAGTCTTGAAGCGGCAAAGGCCGACTCACTCCCAGGTGGGGCTGACCCGCGAAGAGCGCATTGCCAACATGCGCGATGCCTTTCGTGTGACCGAGCCGGAGCGTGTGAAGGGCAGAACGGTAATCGTCGTCGATGATGTGATGACCACGGGAACGACGGTTTCTGAGTGTGCCCATGTGCTCAAGAAAGCCGGGGCCGAGCGAGTTTGGGCAGCAACGGTAGCCCGCACCCTCAAGGATGCGGTGCTGCCGAAGGCTGCCGAATGCGAATCACAGGAGGTTGTCGAAACAGCAGAGATGGCTGTTTCGGTTTAGGTGGATATGACTACGGCAGCTCAAAGCACCACGTCGCGATATGGAAAGTCACTGGCCGGCTGCATGCACCATGCGCGCGTGAGCACGGAGGAGCGTCTGCAGCGTTCGCCGATGCACGCCCCGGTCCTGGTGCTGAACGCGTCGTATGAACCGATCAACGTTTGCGCAGCCCGTCGCGCGATTGTGTTGGTGCTGAAAGGCGTCGCCATGATGGAGGAGGCCAATGGCCACCATCTGCATGCCGCGCGCATTGCCATCCATGTTCCGTCGGTGATCCGCTTGCTGGAGTATCGCCGCATTCCGCACCAGACGCGCGCGCTGTCGCGGAAAAACATTCTCCTGCGCGACCGCAACACTTGCCAATATTGTGGCAAGATCCTCGCCGCGGGTGAGCTGACGCTCGACCACGTGGTGCCGCGCTCGCGCGGCGGTTCGTCAAGTTGGGAGAACCTGGTGGCGTGCTGCCACAACTGCAATCGCCGGAAGGGCAATATGCTGCCGCAGGAGGCCAATATGCGGCTCACGCGCGAACCGCGCGCTTTCAACCTGCATACCAGCCGCCACATCATGCGGCTGATGGGCCGCTCCGACTCGAAGTGGCAGAAGTATTTGTTCTACTGAGCTAGAGCGGAGGGTCCACGGTAGTGCGGCGCTTCAGCGCCGCGTCCCGCAGCTTCCACAAAAAATCCGCGCGGACTTCAGTCCGCGCAGCAAGCCAATTCCCCTCGTTATCCGCAACTTCTGAAGCTGTCCTTCTCAAAGCAAAAGCCCCGGTTCATCACGCCGGGGCTTTTTCAACTGGCAACTGACAACTGACAACTGACAACTGTCTACTGCTTCGGAGGCGCCGTGCTTGCTGCAGGTGGCGGAGTGCCCGACTGCTGCGGTCCCGCATCCTTGCCCGCGCCCTTGCCGATGTCCTGGCCCTCGTAGGTGATCTTGACGTTTGAGCCGAAGCGCTTGTAGTCGGTGTACTTCACCACCTGCCGGATGTGAATGTCGCCTGTCGAGAAGTGCAGATTGTCATCGACCTTGGTGTAGACAGGGAACCAGTACTTACCATCCACCCGGTCGCGCCACGTCGTGAAGTTGGGGAAGAGATTTTCCTGGCCGCGCTTTTTGACCCCGAGGTCAGGTACGTTCTTGCCGTAAGTCTTCACGATCTGGAAGTCCTGGTCATCCACCCAGATGCGGCCCTGGAAATAGCGCTTGTTCTTTTCGATTTGTTTGGGCGCGATGTCGAAGACGTAGGTGCCGATCTCATCGATGCGCTGTTTGCCCACGTAGAGGATCTGGTATTCCGGAATCTCGTCGGTGGTGAGCACGAAGGGCATCCGATTGCGAATATCGTCGTAATCCTCTTTGGTCATCTGGATGCCCACCAGCGAAGATTGCGGTGCAAAAACCACGTGCTCGACTCGCCTGCCCTTGTCGTCGAACAGCACGTCTTCGATTTCCTTGAATTCACCGTTGACCGTGTCGCCGTCGAGGGTCTGCACGGTCAGAGATTGGCGGTACGCGTAGTTTTCGCGCGCGATCTTGAATTCCTTCTCCTTGGCGGCGAAGCGCTGGATGATTTCCTGCTCGGTAATGCCCTTCGGC
>Ga0074046_10004807_pt1 | contig 10919 bp, 9 predicted proteins | sample BogForMeECP23OM3_FD_94441 | JGI IMG/M metagenome (GOLD analysis project Ga0074046, IMG submission 94441) | Bog forest soil microbial communities from Calvert Island, British Columbia, Canada - Bog Forest MetaG ECP23OM3 | ecosystem: Environmental > Terrestrial > Soil > Wetlands ...
GCATAACTTTGCGACTCGTGGCGCAATAGCTTGAGGGGACTATGAACGCAGGACCAGGCAAGGCCTCCGGTGGAGGAGGAAGAAACCGACGGCGCCGCGGACGGCGCCCGCACAATCAACGGCATGGCCACAGCCAGACCCGCCAGAACCAGGACGGCATCTACACCGCGCCCATGGACCATAGCTACCGGGCCGCTCTGTCCGGAGGCAACAATGGGAGCAAGGGGCGGCAGCGGCCGGGGTTTGCCACCCAGTATCCGCAGCCGGAACCGGAACCTCTGCCCGCCAACGGGGACGCGAACTCGCGCATTTTTGTCTTTATCGAGGATATGTTCTTCATGGCGAAGATTCAGGAGACCGCGCGCAAGCTCAACGTGAAGGTGGAGTTCGTGAAGACGGACAAAGATCTGATGGAGAAGATGCAACAGAACGGGGAAGAAAAGCCGTCGCTGATCATCTTCGACCTGAACAACAACAGCGTGAAGCCGCTGACGCTGATTCCGAAGCTGAAAAGCAAGCTGAAGAAGGGAACGTCCATCATCGGATTCCTGTCGCACGTGCAGGGCGATTTAAAGCAGAAAGCTCACGAGGTCGGCTGCGACATGGTGCTGCCGCGGTCAGCATTTTCCCAGAATCTTCCGCAATTGCTGCGCCGCCACGGCGCGCCCGAGGACGAGACACCGGCGGTGCAGTAACAAGGCCGGTTCAAACCCGGCGGCGTTCCTGCACTCTACGACAGCGCTCTCCGCGTTGCCTTTCCGGCTTCGTCTCATCCAGCAAACTCAAACGTCCGACGCAGAATAGAGATTCGCTATCCCGGAGGCCACGTCAGCCTGCGCCCGCCCAGCAGGTGCACGTGGAAGTGGAAGACCGATTGTCCGGATTCGGGCCCGACGTTGAGGACAGTGCGGTACCCGTTTTCGATGTTGCGCTGGCGGGCGATCTCGGCGGCGACGAGATGGCAGCGGCCGATCACTTCGGCGTCGGCGGCCTCGGCCTCTTTCAATCCCACAATGTGTTTCTTGGGGATGACGAGCACATGCGTGGGCGCCTTCGGATGGAGGTCTTCGAAGGCGAAGACGTGATCGTCTTCATAAACTTTCTTCGAGGGAAGCTCGCCCCGCATGATGCGGCAGAAAGGGCAATGGGAATCAGTCATAGTTGGCATACGGCTGGTCAGTTCGTCCTGACAAACTCACCTGTAGAATAGACCAGGTGAAGAAGTTTTGGGACACCTCGGTCAAGGCCACAGGTGGCGCGGGCACTCCTGCCCGCGAAATCGAGGTGCCGAGTGCGTGTCAGGCCGCGACGCTGAAGCCGGTCCCGGCCAGCCTCTTGATCGGCAGCGTGACCATCCGCCCGGCGACGGTGCTGGCGCCCATGGCCGGCGTGACCGACACCGTCTTCCGCCGCTTCATTCGCAACCTCGGCGGGTGCGGCCTGATCATGACCGAGTTCACTTCGGCCGACGGCGTCCTCCGCGCGAAGGACATGAAGGCCAAGCGATTTCTTCACTTCTACGAAGACGAACATCCCATCTCGGCGCAGCTTTTCGGCAGCGATCCGCGCGTGATGGCCGAAGCTGCGCGCATGGTCGAAGGACTCGGCTTCGATTTGGTTGACCTCAACCTGGGCTGCCCGGCGAAGAAAGTCGTGAAGTGCAACGGAGGCTCGGGCTTGCTGCGCGATCTGCCCGCCATCGGCAGGATCTTCGAAGCGGTCCGCGCCGCGGTGAAGATCCCATTCACCGTCAAGTTTCGCGCCGGATGGAACGACGAAGAAATCGTATGCGTTGAACTGGCTCGCATGGCTGAGTCTTGCGGCCTCGCGGCGGTCGCGCTTCACGCCCGCACGCGGGAGCAAGGCTACAGCGGCCCGGCGCGCTGGGAATGGATCGCTGCGGTGAAAAATGCGGTGAAGATTCCGGTCATCGGAAACGGTGACATCCGCACCCCCGAAGACGCCTGCACCATGGTCGCGCAAACCGGATGCGACGCCGTCATGATCGGCCGCAGCGCGCCGTCAAATCCGTGGATCTTCCGCCAGATTCAGCAGTATTGCGCTGGGAGCACCACGGTTCGTGTAGGGGAGGACGCCCTCGTCCGCCCGGTCGAGCAGAGCTCGACAGCCGCGGCTGGCAGCGTCGTCGACAGGCAGGAGCCAACATGGCCTTCGGCCACCCCGGACGAGGGCGTCCGGGGCTCCACGAAAGCTTACGACCACCCCGGCGAGGCCGACCGCTACCAGATGATCCGCACCTACTTCCAGATGCTGATCGAAGAGGAACTCCCCGACGCCTCCGGCAAGATGAAACAGTTTGCCTCGTGGTTCACCCACGGCGTCCCCGGCGGCGCGGGATTGCGCAAGGCCATCTACGAATCGAAAAGCGCCCCGGAGATTTTGGCGCGCGTGGAAGAATTCTTCGAAACCAGGCTGTGTGGCGAGGGCACTCTGGCCCGCGAAAGATGTCCCTAACGACACACAGAACAACAGGAATCCCAAGACTGTCATTCCGGGCAACGCGAGAGATCCGCGCTGTTGCCTGCGTCATGACGCCCGGCTCTCTACCCCCCGCGCCACCATCTTCCCCGCCTCATCCCTCTCCACGTACGCCCACGGCGTCTTCGGATCGTGGGTGAAGACGGTCAGCCACCTCTCCGGAATCGCCTGCGCGTAGTACTGCTTCTTGCTCTCGATGGTATCGAGCGGATACAGGTCGAAGCCCATGCCCCAGGTAATGTCAATGTGCGCGGTCGTGGGGATCAGATCGGAGATATAGCAGGCCACCGAAGCGCCAGAAGAATCCTGAGGGTGCCCCACTTCTCCCCGGTTTTGGGAGAAGTGGGGATTTTGATTTTGACCTCCTCGAATGATCACCGCCAGCATGTGCGCCGTGTGGCCGCGGAAGGTTTTGACCGAAATGCCGGGGACGATTTCCTCGCCGCCCTTGAGCAGTGTCATCTGCCCGCTCGCAACCAAAGGGCCGTAGTTGTCGGGGAGATAGCTGATGGCATCGCGTTCGCTCGGCTGCCGCCCGTACTGCCATTCGCCTTCGGGCGCATAATACTTCGCCCGCGGAAACGTGGGCACGATCTTGCCATTTTTGTCGCGCACCGTGTTCCATCCACAATGATCAAAGTGCAGATGCGAGTTGATGACGATATCGATGTCGTCGGGCGCGATGCCTGCGGCGGAGAGATTGTCGAGCAGTTTGGCGGGCTGCCCGTAGAACTTGACCATGCGCTCGGAAAGCTTGTTGCCCATTCCGGTTTCGACCAGCACCGTCTGTTTGCCGGTGCGCGGATTTTCGGTCCGAATGACCAGCGAGTTGAGCCCGACGGTTACATAGTTGCGCTCGTCCACCTCAACCTTGCGCGACCACATGACTTTGGGAATCACGCCAAAGAATGCGCCGCCGTCGAGCGGGTAGGTGCCGTCGGAAAAGATGCTGAGTTCGAAATCGCCAAGTGTGAGGCGGTGCATGCAGTTAGTGTGCCAGAGAAACCATCTGCCACAGATCAACACGGATTCTCACGGATCAACTTCAACTGAATTGATTTATCCCGTGAAGATCCATGCCATCCGTGGCCTGTTCTAGTCCTCTTTCAGTTCACGAATCCAAATGTTGCGGAAGCGCACCGGATCACCGTGGTCTTGCAGCGCAAGCGGCAGCTTTTCCGGATGCAGCTTGTAAGGCGGACGTTTGCCGTGAGCGGTCGGACCGGTGAGCAAGACGTTGTCCTGCACCAGCACTCCGTTATGCACGACGGTCACGCGAGCGGGGTGCAGGAGCTTGCCGTCCTTGGTGAACCGCGGTCCGTGAAAAATGATGTCATAGGTTTGCCACTCGCCCGGCGGCCGCGAGGCATTGACCAGCGGCGGATATTGCCCGTAGACGGCGGCAGCCTGGCCATCGGCGTAGGTCTTGTTCTGGTACGAATCGAGAACCTGGACTTCGTACAAACCCATCAGAAAAACGCCGCTGTTGCCCCGGTCCTGGCTTTCTCCTGTGGGCGGCACTGGTTCGGCGAATTCAACATGCAGCTGGCAATCGCCGAAAGCAGCACGCGTAAAAATGTATCCCGTCTCGGGCACGACCTCCATGGAGCCGTTCTCGACCTTCCACTTGGCCGGCTTGCCTGCTTTGTCGGTCCATTTCGAAAGATCTTTGCCGTCGAAAAGCACGGTCGCGTCCGATGGAGCACGGCCGGGGACGTCCGGGGTGCTGGCTGTAGCGGGATCAATCACCGGCGGCAACGGACGGTTGAGATCGTGAATTTTCCACCGGGTGGAAACCTGCGCTGTGCAGAGTTGAGTAAGCAGCGTCACAACTGCGACCAACAGCAGGCGATGTTTGTGCATGAGCGTGGCCTCGTCGGCCAACATCATAAACCTTCGCCACGGATTGGCACGGATTCACACGGATCAACTTCAAGTCATGGATCTATCCGTGGCAATCCGTGGCCGAGATTTTATCGCTTGGCTTTTGCCGGTTCTTTTTCGCCCACACGCTTGCTGATGTCGAACTTCATCTTGCCGGCCTTCTTGTCGGCGTCGACCACGACGTGATCGCCATGGAGGACTTCGCCGTCGAGAATCTTCATAGCCAGCGGATCCTGCACCAGCTTCTGGATGGAGCGTCTGAGCGGACGCGCGCCAAAGTTGGGATCGTAGCCTTGGACGAAGAGCAGGTCTTTCGCGGCGTCGGTCAGCTCGAGCGAAATCTTGCGATCGGCCAGCAGGCGGCGCACGTCTTCAAGGCGGAGTTCGATGATTTTGACGAGCGCTTCCTTGTCCAGAGGACGGAAGACGATGATGTCGTCGACGCGGTTCAGGAACTCGGGCCTGAAGTGCAGGTGAAGCTGGTTCAGGACCTGCTGCGAGGCCTGTTCGAACCACGCTTCCTCCGATGAATCCGTTGGAGCCCCGGACGCCCCCGTCCGGGGCGGGCGGACGAGGGCGTCCGCCCCTCCACTCAGGAATTGCGATCCGATGTTCGACGTCATGATAATGATGGTGTTCTTGAAATCCACGACGCGGCCTTTGCCGTCGGTGAGCCGTCCGTCGTCCATCATCTGCAGAAGAACGTTGAACACGTCCGGATGCGCCTTTTCGATTTCGTCGAACAGCACGACCGCGTAAGGACGACGGCGAACCTGCTCGGTGAGCTGGCCGCCTTCTTCATACCCGACGTAGCCGGGAGGCGCGCCGATCAGTCGCGCGACCGAGTGCTTTTCCATGTACTCGGACATGTCGATGCGCAGCATGGCGCGCTCGTCGTCGAAGAGAAATTCGGCGAGGGTGCGAGCAAGCTCGGTTTTTCCGACACCCGTCGGACCCAGGAATATGAAAGATCCAATGGGCCGCTTGGGATCGCTCAAGCCCGCTCGCGAACGGCGAATAGCGTTGGCGACGCGCTCCAGCGCCGGGTCTTGGCCAACCACGCGTTGGCGCAGGCGGTCTTCCATGTTGACGAGCTTCTTGACCTCGCCTTCGAGCATCTTCGAGACCGGGATGCCAGTCCACTTGGAGACGATGCGGGCCACGTCTTCTTCGTCGACTTCTTCCTTCAGCATGCGCGCCTTGCCCTTGCTCTCCATTTGCTTGGTGAGCTTGGCGAGTTCCTGCTCGGCTTGCGGAATGAGTCCGAAGCGCAGCTCCGCCACGCGCTCGTTATTGCCCTTGCGGAGCTCGGTTTGTTCTTCGAGCTTCAGCTTTTCAATCTGTTCTTTCAGGGTACGAGCGCGCGCGATGAGGTCCTTTTCTTTCTTCCAGTTGGCCTTCAGGGCGTTGGATTTCTCGCGAATCTCGGCCAGTTCTTTTTCGATGAACGCAAGCCGCTCACGGGAATTCGGGTCGTCTTCTTTCTTCAACGCCTGCTTTTCGATTTCCAGTTGTGTGGCTTTGCGTTCAAGTTGGTCGATATCGGTTGGCAGCGAATCAATCTGGATGCGCAACGACGCGGCCGCTTCGTCGATCAGGTCGATTGCTTTGTCGGGCAAGAAGCGGTCCGAAATGTAGCGGTGCGAGAGCGTGGCCGCGGCCACGATAGCCGAATCTTTGATGCGCACGCCGTGATGCACTTCGTATTTTTCTTTCAGGCCGCGCAGGATCGCGATGGTGTCCTCGACATTGGGCTCGCCGACGAAAACGATCTGGAAGCGGCGTTCGAGGGCGGCGTCTTTCTCGATGTACTTGCGATATTCGTTGAGCGTGGTGGCGCCGATGGCGCGCAGTTCGCCACGGGCGAGCGCCGGCTTCAGCATGTTGGAGGCGTCAATGGCGCCTTCCGCGGCTCCGGCGCCGACCAGCGTGTGCAGTTCGTCGATGAACAGAACGACCTGGCCCTGTGAGTCTTCGATTTCTTTCAGAACGGCTTTGAGGCGGTCTTCGAATTCGCCGCGATATTTTGCGCCGGCCAGCATGGCTCCGAGATCGAGCGCGACCACGCGCTTGTTCTTCAGAGCTTCGGGAACATCGCCGGAGATGATGCGCTGGGCGAGGCCTTCTACGATTGCCGTTTTGCCGACCCCGGGCTCGCCGATGAGCACCGGATTGTTTTTCGTGCGGCGGGAAAGTACCTGAACCACGCGGCGGATCTCTTCATCGCGTCCGATGACGGGATCAAGCTTGCCCCGGCGGGCTTGCTCGGTCAGATCGCGGGCATAGCGCTCCAAAGCCTGATACTTGGCTTCGGGATTCTGGTCGGTGACTTTCTGCGAGCCGCGGACGGCCGTCAGGGCTTTCAGGATCGCCTCGTAGGTGGCGCCGTGGCGCTTCAAAATCTGCTGGGCCACGTCCTGCTTGAGGTGCGTGATGGCGAGCAGCAGGTGCTCGGTGGAGACGTATTCGTCCTTGAAATTGGAGGCTTCCTTGAAGGCCTGCTCCAGCAGCTTGTTGACGCTGTTTGAAAGCGTGGCCTGGGCGGCTTCTCCCGAAACCTTGGGAAGTTTCTCTAGCTCGCTATAAAGCTCGGCCAGCACGGCTTGCGGGCCGATGCCGATCTTCTCCAGCACCGGCGGGACGATGCCTTCCTTGTCTTCGAGCAGGGCAGCGAGCAGATGGACGGGCTGCAGTTCGGGATTGCCGTGCTCGGAGGCGAGTTCGTTCGCGCGCTGGACCGCCTCCTGCGCTTTCACGGTGAATTTGTCCCAACGGATCGGCATGGGTTACTCCATTGTGTAATTTGGCAATTCGATAATTGAGTAATTGGAAACCCGCGGGGTTCAGTTGCGCAATTGCCAAATTCCCCAATTACAAAATGAACGGGAGGCGGGCATCGCTGCCGCCTCCCGCTGGCCTCAGGGGCTAAAGCCCGGGCTCTTTTTCGCACTTGACGGCACGGCTGAAGCCGTGCCCTTCCCATTCGTGGCGCTTAACGCGGCGCTAAAGCGCCGCTCTTCCACCTTGCCGCTCGGCTTCGCCTTCGCGGGGGCGGACGAGGGCGTCCGCCCCTCCACAAGCCTTACGCGGCCTTGCTCGGCCCCTTGGCTTCAATCGGCTTTTCGCTGCCCTGCTTTTCCGAGCCAACGCTGACCTTGATCTGCTTGGGCTTGGCTTCGGCCTTCTTGGGCAACGCGATCTTCAGCACGCCCTTGTCGTAGCTCGCCGAGACGTTTTCGGTGTCCACGGTCGTGGGCAGAGTAAAGGTGCGAGTGAAGGCGCCGTACTGACGCTCCACGCGGCGATAATTCTCTTCTTTTTCTTCCTTTTCGATCTTGCGTTCGCCGTGCACGGTGAGAGTGTTGTTCTCCACGCGAACGTCGATGTCTTTCTCGTCGATCCCGGGCACTTCGATCTTCAAGGTGACCTGGTGCTCGTCTTCGTAGACGTCGACGGCGGGGGCAAAGCTGGTGGTGCTCAGGGACTCGTCACGGCCTGCCTCGCTGTAGGACTCGCGGAACAGGCGGTTCATGCGGTCCTGCAAGGTGGCAAACTCACGGAACGGCTCCCAACGGGTTAATACGGTCATGGCTAAATCCTCCTTCAGAATTTGGTGCTTCTTGATTTCGGCACCGGCCTGGAGCCTTCCCTCAGGCTGCGGTCACCTGGTTAGACGCATAGTTACGGTAAAAGAAGCATAAAATATGAGTGTGTTACTGTCAATAACAATATATGCTTATTTTACATCAACTTACAGTCGCAATCACGCATTTTAGGTAGGCCGTTTCGGGGACATTCAGGAGGACGGGATGGTCCTTGGCCTGTCCGCGGACCTCGATCAGACGGAGAGTCCGATGGGCGTCAACAGCGGCATCGGCGAGCATTTCGAGGAGACTGGACTGGCTGAAGTGGTAGGAACAGGAGCAGGTGACGAGAGTACCGCCGGGGCGCAGCATCTTCAGGGCGCGGAAATTGAGTTCTTTATAGCCGCGGAGGGCGGCATCGAGATCGCGCTTGGTTTTGGCGAAGGCGGGTGGGTCGAGCCCGATCGTGTCATAGCGGCGGTTGGCGGAGGCGTAGTCCTTGAGCAGGTCGAAGGCGTTGGCCTCGATCCACTCGATTTCACGATGGTTGAGGGCGGCATTCTGGTCGGCGACTTCGAGCGCGGGGCGGGAACTGTCGACGCCGGTGACGCGCGGGCAGTGCGCGGCAAAATGCAGGCCGAAGCCTCCCTGATAGCAGAACACGTCGAGGGCTTCGCCGCGGGCGTACTGAGCGGCAGCAGCGTAGTTTTCGCGCTGGTCGAGGAAGGCTCCGGTTTTCTGGCCTTCGAGAGCGTCATAGTGGAAGCGGACACCGTTCATGGTGAAGATGGTGGACGTCTCATCGCCGTACAACAGGTCCGACGAGCGGGGTAGCAGCTTCTCCAACTCGCGCACGCGCGGGTCCACGCGCTCGACGATGGAGCGGGGGTTCGTGCGATGAATAAGTTCAGAAATAACCGCTTCGCGGACCAGTTTGTCGTCCATGGCCTGCGTGAGAATTTGGAGGGAAACAATGTCGTTGTAGCGGTCGACGATGAGGCCGGGGAGGAAGTCAGCCTCGCTGAACACCACCCGGTAGGCATCGGTGTCGCGGACGACTTGGGAGCGATAGGCAAGGGCAGCGGCGATGCGCTGGCGGAGCAGAGCCGGGAAATCGGCAACCGGGTCGCGGGAAGTCGTTTCGCGGGAGATCATTCGGATCGCGATTTGCGACGCACTGGAGTAGAGGGCAGTGCCAAGCGACTTGCCGCGCTGGTCGGTGACGGTGACCAACGAGCCGGGGTCAACGCCTTCCGCGGAAACAATGTCGGAGCGGTAAACCCACACGTGGCCGTCTTTCAGGCGCGACGCGCCGCGGGGGGATATCTTCACTTTAGGGAGAGCCAAGGAAACGCGAGCCTGGGACATGCGGACATCTTAAATGCAGACGACACCTAAAACTGGTTTCACACATAGGTTTTGGGCAGGGCACGGCTTCAGACGTGCCGATCAGGACCGGAAATGGTGTGGGCTTCAGCCCCTGAGGGGCTTCTAGCTGGCGGCCTGCTCAGACGGGACGGCGGGCGCCTCATGTTTGGACGCCGCGCGGGAGGCCGTTTCGTAGCGGGCGGCCTCGAGATCGGCCAGCAATGAGTCGAGGACGACCATCGGCAGTTCCGCGCCCCAGCCGTCGAGTTCCTCTTCGGTCCAGGCGCCGTTCAGGCGAATGGCGCCGGTGATGTCTTCCGGGAAGGCTAGCCGGAAGTCACCTTCGCGAATCAAGATGTCGCCGATCATGCGGCCGGTGTGAATCTCGTAAACCCGGCGGCTGGCCTGGCTTCCTGCATTGGTCAAACATAGGTAAACTTCGCCGGCTTCGGCAAACTCGGCGCGGTAGTACCACGCCTGGGGCGCGTCGATTTTGGGATGATGGCGCCGCGGGTGGTGGACGGTTGGCTTCTGGTCGACGAGTTCATCGGCAGGATTCAGATAAAGAACGCGCTGACAGGAATCGCAATAGACAGTCTGCTGGCCGGAGCGGACCTCGTTGTAAGTCTGGGGACGCAGCATAACCTGGCAGGCCATGCACTTGTGATCGCGGACTTCCGAGATGCCGGTGCCGCGGAACTTCGCGACGCGTTCGTAATGGCGTAGAAGATCGGCGTCGATGCCGGCCCGAAGCTGGTCACGTTTGGCACGCCATTCGGCGAGGAGTTTCTCGTCTTCGGCGGTGCGCTGGCGCGCCTGCTCCTTCTCTTTCTCAATTTCGGCGGCTTCGGCTTTGAGTTCGGCCTGCGCGGCCTTGACCTCATTGGCGCGAGTGTCGGCGTCCACCATGAGCTCGAGAATCTTGTCTTCGGTGGAGGCGATCTCCTTTTCCGCGAACTGAATCTCGTGCAGCAGCGCCTTGTATTGATCGTTGGTCTTTACGTCAAGGGACTGGTCGCGGTACTTGGAAATTTTGCTGCGCAGGTCGGTGATGGAAGTTTCGTGCTTGCGCCGGGCGGCATCGTCGGCCTTGGTGGCGGCCTGGGCCTTTTCGATCTGGGCCTTGGTGCCGGCAAGTTTCTGTTCGATCGCCGCCACGCGTTTGGGAAATTCGGCGATTTCATCCTGCAGGCGGCGAATTTCCTTATCGGCTTCTTGCAGGCGCAGCAGGTTTTCGATATCAGGAAGCATCCGGCATTGTGTCTGAATTGATTCTAGCATGTGGGCCGGACATCCACGGAAGGACACTGGCGGGACCGTCCGGACTGGCAGGCAGGTGTAAACTCATTGTTTTGTGCTGGGTCGGTTCGCTGCTACTTCTCTTCTGTGAGGGTTTCGTGAAAGGACATTCTTTTCTTCGCACTAGCCTTGCCTGGTTGATTTCCATTCCTGTTCTGGTCGCCGCGGGGTCGGCGCGGGGGCAAACCGCAACCACTAAGCCGCTGACCATCGAAGCGATCTACCAGCCCGGAGGATTGGCCGGCCGCGGTCCGGAGAACGTGGAGTGGAGCCCGGACGGAACCA
>Ga0074046_10004808_pt1 | contig 10918 bp, 10 predicted proteins | sample BogForMeECP23OM3_FD_94441 | JGI IMG/M metagenome (GOLD analysis project Ga0074046, IMG submission 94441) | Bog forest soil microbial communities from Calvert Island, British Columbia, Canada - Bog Forest MetaG ECP23OM3 | ecosystem: Environmental > Terrestrial > Soil > Wetlands ...
CGCTTCCGCTACCGCAACAGGCTGTCCTCTCTGAGGCGATGGCGCGGCGTCGCCGTGATCGCGGACGGCGGCGGGCCCAACGAGGGGCAAGGCCGGAGGCCCGTCCAGACCGGGCGACCGGCCGAGTCGATTTTGTTTCGGTTTCAGGGCAGCTTCAGCTGTTCCATCAGTTCCCGATGCCCATCGGGGATCGGGAACGGGCGATTGGTCTGCCGGTCGACATAGACGTGGGTGAAATGACCGGCCGCGGCGGCCTCGGAGGCGCCGGCCCTGAACACGGCCACGTGATAGCGTACCGAGGAGCGGCCGAGACGTTCGACCGCAACGCCGACTTCCGCCGGCTCCGGATAGGTCATGCTGGAATAGTAGCGGCAGTTGGTCTCGACGACGAGGCCGATGATCGGGCTCGTCGCCGGGTCGAGCAGCCCCGCCTCGATCAGGACCGCATTCACCGCGGAGTCGAACAGCGAATAATAGACAACGTTGTTGAGATGGCCGTACGCGTCGTTGTCGCTCCAGCGCGTCGCGATCGGGACGAATCGCGCAAAGGCGGCCCTTGCGGGCGGCCCGTGGCGATTGCGATCGGCGGCCACCGGCTTAAAGCCCCGCTCAAGCGAGGCGCAGCCGGTCGACCGCGCCTCGCGCGGCGCCGACGAGCGCGCAGGCGAGCAAGGTCTTGACGACCGTCGCCACGGCGAATGGCGCAATCCCGAGCGCGAAGGCCTTGCTGGGTCCAGCGAAGACTGCGAGCCAGGAGAAGCCGAAGGCGAAGATGACGGCGTGGCCGAGCGTCATCGCGGCCAGAAGTAGGGGCCACGAACGGTCCCAGCCTCGCTCGGCGAGGACGCCGATCAGCGCCGCGGCGACGAGGAAGCCCGCGAGATAGCCGCCGGTCGGGCCGGCCATATAGGCAGGTCCAGCGAGCGCGCCGGCGAACACCGGCAGGCCGAGAAGACCTTCGGCGAGATAGAGCCCGACCGTCGCCATTGCGAGGCGCGCGCCATAGGGCGCGCCGAGCGCCAGCACGACCAGCGTCTGCAGGGTCATCGGCACCGGATAGAACGGAACCTGGACCTTTGCCGAAAGCGCGAGAGCGAGCGCGCCGCCGAATGCGAGCGCCGCGTCGCGCGGCAGACGCGGCGCGTCGCGGTCAGGCAAGAGGGCCGCGACAAGCGGCGGATTGATGGCGTCGGACATGACGTCTCCCGATCGTGCGTTCGGCTTCGCCTCTTATCGGCGTCGGGCTATCATGACAAGGTGGCGAGGGTCGAACGCCCGATCGGGTGGATAAGGAGCAGTGAATGGCTGACGAAAGCGAATCGAACCTGTTCGCCGATGCCCGGCAGGCACCGCCGCGCGAACTGACGCGGCTTTCACTGCGCGTGCGCCGCCTCATCGCGCCGAACGCCTCCCCCTTCACCTTCAACGGCACCTGCACCTACATTGTCGGCGAGGGCGCTGTCGCCGTCGTCGATCCGGGCCCGGCGGACCCGTCCCATCTCGCGGCGATCCTTTCGGCGGTCGAGGGCGAGCGGGTCGAGACCGTCCTGGTTACCCACACCCATCGGGACCACAGCGCCCTTGCCAACGACCTGCGGCAGGCGACGGGCGCGCGCATCGTCGGGCCGCCGCCGTTTCAGCCGAAGGGCGACGACGCCGGCCTCGACTCGTCGCACGACCGGGCCTATGCGCCCGACGCCGTCCTCACCGACGGCGAGCGTTTCGCCGCGCGCACGTTCACGATCGAGGCCGTCGCCACGCCCGGCCATTGCGGCGAGCATCTCTGTCTCGCGCTCCTAGAAGAGCGGGCGCTCTTTTCCGGCGACCATGTGATGGCCTGGTCGACCTCTGTCGTCGCCCCGCCGGACGGCTCGATGGGTGCCTACATGGCCTCGCTCGAGAAGGTGCGCTGCCGCGACGAGACGATCTATTGGCCCGGACACGGCGGGCCTGTGCTCGAGCCGCAGCGCTACGTGCGCGCGCTCGCCGTGCACCGCCGGCACCGGGAGGCCGCAATCCTGGCGGCGCTCGAGTCCGGCGCCGAGACCGTCCCGGACCTCGTCGCAAAAGTCTACGTCGGCCTCGATACTTCGCTCCTCCGCGCCGCGAGCCTGTCGACCCTGGCCCATCTCGAAGACTTGCGCGAGCGCGGCCTTATCGTCGCCGCCGAGGGCAGCGCCTTCGGCGAGTTGCACTTCCGCCGCGCCTGACGCTTCTTGCGGTCGCCCCGAGCGCCTCGGACCGCAGGCGATCGGCGCCGTCCGGCGAGGTCGAGCATGGCCGTCGGCGCGGTCCAATTGCCGCGCCGACCGCGACCCTTTTTAACACGCGGATGGGTTCAGGCGGAGGCGCGGCGAGGCTGGGCCTCCACAGGCGCCGCGAAACCTGCGAGTTCGTCCGCGACGGGCATCTCGAAGCGACGCAGAACCCGCTCCCGGATGGTCAGGGGTTTTTTGCCGGCGCCGTCCCTGTTGTCGTTGGCGGCTCCGACCTCGAGCCCCGAGAGGAGAAGCGCCTCGATCTCCGCCGCGACCTTGGCCCAGAATTCGAACCGCCTGCGGCTCCGGGCGCGACGCGCATTCGTTATTTCGCTCTTCGTCCTGCGGAGCGCCTGCTCCGCCCCGTGCCCCATGATCAGCAACTCGGCCGCCTTGCACACTTCCATTCGCAACGAAATCTTGGGCATTTCTCCTGACCCAGCTCCTGTTTGGTTCGCCGGTCCACGCCGGCCGCAACCTTTCTCCAAGGTTTGTGAACTGCCGTCAACTGCGCAGTTGACATGCATTGACTTGTTGACAGGCAACAACTCTTCACCGTGGATGCGCAATACGTGAATTTACGCATCGGCAAGGGGCCGGTTCTTCAGGCGCTAATTCTGCGCCCTCAGCGACTTGAAATGGCGTCCATACTTGAATTGTTTTCCGAGCGAGCGGCTTTCCTGCGCAAGCGCCTGCGTGACAGGCAAGCTCACGGCTCGGCGCCGCCTGACCTGCGCCAGACGACAATGGCCGCGGCGAGGTCCTCGATCGCCGTGCCGACCGATTTGAAGAGGGTGATCTCGTCCGCCGTCCGTGGTCCCTCCGCGCCGCGGCAAAGAGCGGGCAGATCGGCTACGACCTCGGCTCGGGTTATGACGCCGCTCGAAAGGCCGATCGCCACGTCGCCGCCTTCCGTGCAGGCGGCCGCGGTGTCGACGAAGATGCGGGCGCGCCTCAGGGCCTCGTCGTCGGCTTCGCGCATGGACATCGAGAAGGCGCCGACGAGGTCGAGATGCTGTCCGGGTTTCAGCCATCGGCCCTCGATGAGCGGCGCTGTCGAGAGCGTGGCGCTTGAGACGACGTCGGCCTCGGCGACGGCGCGCGCCAGGTCTTCGCTTGCCTGCGCGGGCAGTCCTGCCGCCGCCAGCGCTGCGGCGATTCGCCGGGCGCCCGTGGGGCTGCGGTTCCACACCGCGATCGCCTTGAGGGGGCGCACGGCCGCATGGGCGCGCGCGAGGAACGGCGCGAGCGCCCCGGCCCCGACGATGAGCAGGCGCTCGGCGTCCGCCCGCGCGAGATGGCGAGCCGCGAGCGCGGAGGCGGCTGCGGTGCGCCAGAGTGTGAGCGGCGTCCCGTCGATCGCCGCCAGCGTCTCGCCGGTGCGGCCCGACTGCAACACGTAGAGGCCGGAGACCGCGGGCAGGCCGCGGGCCGAATTGCCGGGGAAGACATTGACGATCTTGGCGCCGAGGTAGAGGCCGGCGCGCGAGGCGCTCTCGGTCCAGGCGGGCATGAGGAGATGCGTCGCCTCGGGCTCGCCCGCACGCTCGATCGCATGATGATGACGATGCGGCGCCACGAACCCGCCGCGCATCGCCTCGGCGAGCGCGTCGATCAGCGCAGGGAAATCCATCGCCGCATCGACGTCATCGGCGGAGAAGACCCGCATCGAGCGCTCCTTCACGAGCGGGGCAGCGCAGGGGGCTGCTGGGCCTTCGACGCAGCCTCCGCGCGCAACTTGTCGGCCTCAGCCCGGTGTCGGCGCGCCGCGCGCCGGTGGCGCCCCTGCGACACCCAGGTCGCCGCCGAGCCGGCGATGATGCCGAGCATGGCGGAGACGATCACCACCGCAAACAGCGGCGCGCTCGTCGCCAAGGCCGAATTTTCGGCGGAACTGAACGGATCGAACGACACCGTCACGATCTGCCGGTTGGCGAAGGCGAATATGAGAATGATAATCGCGACGACGGCGAATACAGCGATCCTGATGAAGCGAATCATGCTTGGCCCCTTCGCCCCATCGCGCCGCTCGTCGCCCGGAAATTAGACTTGTTCCGCCGGCTGGCGATTGAGGCGCTCCCTCATCTCCTTGCCGGTCTTGAAGAACGGCGCCAACTTCTCGGTCACCGGCACCTTGTCGCCGGTGCGCGGATTGCGGCCCGTGCGCGCCCGTCGCTGCTTGGTCGAGAAGGCGCCGAAGCCGCGCAGCTCGACGCGTTCGCCCCGCGCCAGCGCGTCGGCGATCTCACCGAGAATGGCGTCGATGATGTTCTCGATGTCGCGCTGATAGAGGTGCGGATTGCGGGCGGCCATGCGCTGCACAAGTTCAGACTTGATCACTGAGCATCCCCAACTCGAAACGATCCGGAGCTTTCTTCCGGGTCATTCATGACCTGAATCGTCTTTTCACTTCAATAAGAAACGATCATTGCACAGAATCGCGCCCCGGGGCCCCCAAGCCCGGAAAAAGGGCGTTCACGCCGAGCGCTGAGCCTCATACTGGCCCGTCTTGCGGAACCGCACAAGATAGGCGGGTATGATCGCGTCGGGCGCCTGGGGCGCGATGCCGAGGCAGCGAAAGACGCGCCCCTCCGCCTCGGCCTCCGCCGACACGACATTGTCGGCGGCCAGCAGGTCCACCTGATCGCGGTTCGTCGTCAAGAGTTTCGGGAAACGGCCGAGCGTCGCCTTGGCGGCGAGCTGGGTCGCCGAGGCGATGAGGCGGGAGGGAAAGAGCGGCGCCCCGATCAGCAGGCGGCGGCGATCGATCGTGCGCAGGACGAGCTCGGCGGCTTCGCGCAAAGTCATCACCTGCGGCCCGCCGAGTTCGTAGATCGTCCCGGGCTTGGCTTCGCCCGCGAGCGCCGCGGCGGCCGCGCCCGCGACGTCGCCGACGTAGACCGGCTGAAGGCGCGTCTTGCCGCCGCCGAACAGCGGGATCACCGGCATAAAGCGCGCCAGCGCGCCAAACCGGTTGAAAAAGTCGTCCTCCGGTCCGAACACGACCGACGGGCGCAGGATCGTCGCGTCCGGGAAAGCCTCCAGGGTCGCGCTCTCGCCGAGGCCCTTGCTCGCGATATAGGTCGACGCGGACTTCGGGTCGGCCCCAATGCCGGAAATATGGGCGTAAGTTTGGACGCCGGCGGCCGCGGCGGCTCGCGCCAGCGCCGCCGCCCCGTCGACATGAACGGCCTTGTAGGTCTGGGTGCCGCTCTCGGCCCGCACGCCGGCGGCGTTGACGACCATTTCGGCCCTTTCAAGCACGGCTGCGATCGAGGCCGGATAGCGGAGATTCGCCTGCACCGGCTCGATCTGGCCGACGGCGCCCATCGTCCGCAGGAACTCGGCGAGGTCCGGCCGGCGCTCCGCCGCGCGCACCCGCCATCCGCGGCGCGCTAGCGCGCGGACGATGTGGCGCCCGAGAAAGCCGGATCCGCCGAACACGGTCGCCAAGCGGCTTTCTTCGAAGGTGGCGTCGGCCATCGAATGCGTCTCCGGGATGCGGCGGAAATGTCGGCCACCCTTTATGCGATGTGCGCGCGCGTGTACAGCCGCGCAAAAGGATGAAACTCCGCGGCCGGCGGCAGCTTCACGCGTTTGCGTTTGCGCGCTTCCGCTCCGCGATCACCTGCTCGGCGGTTTTTCCGACGAGCTCGGCCAGGTGGTCGAACTTCGTCTCGAAGGCGCCGACGCCGGAAGTCGCCGAACGCAATTCGATAATGAGATCGCCGATTTCCGCCTCGGGGATGAGCGCCCGCAGCGCCTCCCAGCCCTTCCACCCCTCGCGCGCCTCGAAGCCGAGAATCTGGCCGCGTCGGGCGCTGACCAGCGCGCTCGCGCGGGCGAGCGCGTCCGAGGGCACGTAGATCGTCACCGACTGGATGGGTTCGAGGAGGATCGGGCGCGCCTTCGGCAGCGCCTCGTCGAGCGCGATCCTGCCCGCGGCGCGGAACGCCATGTCGGACGAATCGACCGTGTGGTAGGAGCCGTCGATCAGCGTCACCGAAACGTCGACCACTGGAAAGCCCAAAGGTCCGCGCGCCAGGGCGTCCTTCGCGCCGGCTTCGACCGAAGAGAAATACTGCCTCGGCACGGCGCCGCCGTGGACGCGCTCGGCGAAGGCGAAGCCCTCTCCGCGCCCGCGCGGCGCGACCTCGACCACCACGTCGCCGAACTGGCCGTGCCCGCCCGATTGCTTCTTGTGCCGCCCGCGCACGGTGACCGCGTCGCGGATCGTCTCGCGATAGGCGACCGTCGGTTTGTGCGTATGGATCGTCACGCCGAACCGGTCGGCGAGGCGCTCCGTGGTCACGCGCAGATGCATTTCGCCCTGCCCGTGGAGCTTCATCTCCGACATTTCGGCGTCCTGGACGAAAGTGAGCGCCCGGTCCTCCTCGCAGAGCTTGGCGAGCGCGGCGGCGAGGCGCACCTCATCCTTCCGATCCTTGACATGGATCGCGAAAGCCTGGGTCGGAGGAGGCGGGGGCGGAAGATCGGCCGCGGCGGGGGCGACCTTGCCGTCGGCGAAGCGGTCGCCGGTCGAGAGGCCTTCGAGGCGGGCGAAGGCGATGGTGTCGCCCTCCTCGGCGCGGGTCACTTTCGACGAGGTCGCGCCCATGAGCCGCGCCAGGCCGCCGATGCGCTCTTCGACGCCGTGCGAGTTGATGACGGTCGCGCCGTCGGCGAACGCGCCGCGCAGCACCCGCGACAGCGACAATTTGCCGCCGTGGGCGGTGTGGATGGTGCGGATCACCTGCGCCAGCGCCGGACCCTTGTCGTCGATCCCGAGCCGCGCGCGAGTGTGGCCGATCGCCGGGCTCTCGTGCCGGACGGCCTTCAACACCCGGGTCACGCCATGCCCTTCGGTCGCCGAGCCCATCAGCACCGGCACCACATGGCCTTCGCGCAACTCGCGCGCGAGATCGTCGAAAACGAGGTCCTTCGGCGGATCGATGTCGCTGATGAGCTGCTCCATCAGCGCATCGTCATAGTCGGCGAGCTTCTCGAGCATCGAGTAGCGCGCCTGTTTCTCCTCGGGAACGACTCCGGCCGGCATCTCGATGACGGTCGAGGGCGCGGCCTCGCGATAGACGAAGGCCCGTTCGAGCGCTAGATCGACAAAGCCGGTCGCGACGCCGTTCTCCCACACGGGGATCTGGCGCAGGAGGAGGGGCGCGCGTGACGCCGGTTGAAGCATCTCCAGCGTCTCGCGCAGCCCTCCGCTCGCCTGGTCGATCTTGTTGAGGAAGAGGATGCGCGGCAGGCCGAGCTCCTCGAGCTCGCGCAGGATGACTTGCAGCGCCGGAACCTTCCGCGGATCTGCTTCGCACACCACGATGGCCGCGTCGCAGACCGGCAGCGCGTGGCGCATATCGTGGATGAACTCGATCGATCCCGGGCAGTCGAAGAACGTCAGCCGATCTCCCATGTAGTCGATGCTCGCGACATTGGGCTCGACGCTCATGGCGTGGCCGCGCGCCTCGGGGCTGGAATCGCCGACGGTCGTTCCCTCGCGCACCGCGCCCTGACGCGACAGGCCGCCGCCGCGCACGAGAATTCCCTCAAGCAGGCTGGTCTTCCCGCTCTGGAATGGCCCTACGATGGCGATGAGACGAGGACCGGGAACGCGGTGCTCGTGATTGGTTGTGGACAATGTTGGGCTCCTCAAGAGTTGGCCCGGCACCCTGCGAGGCGCCGTCGAAATCTCGACTTGCGAGGCCCGGCGGCCTCGTTGGCGAAAGCGACGCACGTCTGTCGCGCGTCTGTCGCGTTCCCGACATGGTCGCAAGATCAGGGGCGGCGCGCAAGATGGTCGAAAGTGCGACGAGCTGTCGATTCGGGCGGAGGGCGCCGGTCGCATTCGCCGCGTGTTTCTTGTAAGAGACGGGCCTCAACGGAAATGCGAGAGGGTTCATGATCCAAGGTCAGCCGGTCGACGCGAAGCGGCTGGCGGCGGCGCTCGGCGCCCGCTCGATCGTGCTCGTCGGCATGATGGGGGCGGGCAAGACCTCGGTCGGCAAGCGGCTGGCCTCGAAGCTCGGCGTGCCGTTCGTCGACGCCGACGCCGAGATCGAGGCCGGCGCGCAACTGACCATCCCCGAAATTTTCGAGCGGTTCGGCGAAGTCTATTTCCGCGAGGGAGAGCGAAAGGTCATTGCGCGCCTGCTGAACTCGGGTCCGCAGGTGCTCGCCACCGGCGGCGGCGCCTTCATGAACAAGACGACACGCGAGAACATCGCCGCGCGCGGCGTCTCGATCTGGCTGAAGCCGGACGTCGAGGTGCTGCTGGCCCGCGTCCGCAAGAAAACGAACCGCCCGCTTCTGCAGACCGCCGACCCCGAAGCGACCTTGCGGCGGATTCTGGAAGAACGCTCGCCGACCTATGCGCTTGCCGACATCATCATCGAATCGCGCGACGGGCCGCACGAGTCGGTGGTCGACCTGACGCTGCGCCGCCTCGCCCAGCTGTTGTGCGCTTCGTCGGAGCACGCGCCGGCGGACCGGCGGAGGGTCGAGGTTCCGCTCGGCGCGCGCGCCTATTCGATCCTCATCGGCCCCGGCGTGATCGACGAGGCCGGGGCCGAGGTCGCGCACATTGCCCCGGGGGCCAAATGCGCGATCGTCACCGACGCGCATGTCGCGCCCCTTTACCTCGACCGGCTGACGAAGAGTCTCGCCGCGGCGGGCCTGGGCTCAGCCGCGATCGTATGCCAGCCGGGCGAGGCGACCAAGTCCTACGAGCAGTTCGCCCGGGTCTCCGACGCGCTGACCGAGGCGCGCATCGAACGGCGGGACATCGTCATCGCGCTCGGGGGGGGGGTGATCGGCGACTTGACCGGCTTCTGCGCCGCCTCGCTGCGCCGCGGGGTCCGCTTCGTTCAGGTTCCCACCACTCTCCTGTCGCAGGTCGATTCCAGCGTCGGCGGCAAGACGGGCATCAATTCTCCGCACGGCAAGAACCTGGTCGGCGCATTCCACCAGCCGTCCCTCGTCCTCGCCGATTCCGGCGCCCTCGACACGCTGAGCGAACGGGAGTTCCGGGCAGGCTACGCCGAGGTGGTCAAATACGGCCTGATCGACGACCGGAATTTTTTCGAATTTCTCGAGGCGCGCTGGCGCGAGATCTTTTCCGGCGGACCGGCGCGTGCGGACGCGATCGCGACCAGCTGCGCGGCCAAGGCGCGGGTCGTGGTCGCCGACGAGACCGAGCAGGGCGAGCGGGCGCTGCTCAATCTCGGCCACACCTTCGGGCACGCCTTGGAGAGCCTGACGCACTATGACTCGGCGCGCCTTGTTCACGGCGAGGCGGTGGCGATCGGGATGGCCTGCGCGTTTCGGTTTTCCCGGCAGCTGGGACTTTGCTCCGGTCAGGACGCGGCCCGCGTCGAGGCGCATCTGAAGAGCGTCGGGCTGCCGACCCGGATCCGCGATATTCCGAGCCTCGGAGTCGGCGCGGAGGACATTCTGGCGGCCATGCGCCAGGACAAGAAAGTCGAGCGCGGACGGCTGACCTTCATTCTCGCCAGGGGGATTGGCGAGAGCTTCATCGCCCGCGACGTTCAGGAGACGGGCGTGCTCGAATTCCTGAAAAGAGACCTGGAGCCGACGACGGTCGGCGCACATAGGCGCCCCTAGATCTTCAGCGATGCCATGGGCGCTCCTGGATCTTCGGCCATGCTAAGATAGGCCATGCCGATCAGTCTCGACATCGTCGTCATCGCTGTCAGCATCGTCGCGGCGGCGTTCTTCGCCGGCGCCGAGACCGCGCTCACGGCCGCTTCCCGCGCGCGCATGCATGCGCTCGAGATGGCGGGCGACAAGCGGGCGAAGCTGGTGAACCGCCTGATCGGCATGCGCAGCCGGCTCATCAGCGCCATGCTGCTCGGCGGCCAGCTCGTCACCATCGGCTCGTCGGCGATCGCCACGAGCCTCATGCTCGATCTCTACGGGGAGCACGGGGTTTGGGCCGCGACCTTCATCATGACCGCGCTCATCGTCGTTTTCGGCGAGGTGACGCCTAAGACCATCGCGATCGCCTATCCCGACCGCGTGTCCCTGCTGATCGCGCCACTGGTGCTGTTTTTCGTCACCGTGTTCGGTCCAATCGTGAGCGCGGTCGGGACGCTGGTGCGGGGCTTCCTGCGCCTGTGCGGCGTGTCGCTGATCGAAAAGGATCCGGGGGTCACCGGCCACGAAGAGCTGATGGGCGCGGTCGACATCCTGCATCGCGAAGGCGGCGTCGAGCGCGAAGAGCGCGACATGTTCGGCGGCCTGCTCGAGCTCGCCGAGATTCCGGTGTCCGACGTCATGGTGCATCGCACCAAGATGCGGCTTATCGACGCGGATCTGCCCCCTGAGGAAATCGTTCGCGAGGTGATCGACTCGCCCTACACGCGCATGCCCCTGTGGCGGGGCGAGCCCGACAACATCGTGGGGGTCCTCCACACCAAGGACCTTCTGCGCGCCTACGTCGCGGCGGCGGGCGACGCCGGGAAGCTCAAGATCAGCGAGCTCATGGCCGAGTCATGGTTCATCCCCGAATCGACGACGTTGCGCGATCAGCTGCAGGCGTTCCTGCGCCGCGGAACGCATTCGGCGCTGGTGGTCGACGAATACGGCGTCGTGCAGGGACTGGTGACGCTCGAGGACATCATCGAGGA
>Ga0074046_10004809_pt1 | contig 10916 bp, 7 predicted proteins | sample BogForMeECP23OM3_FD_94441 | JGI IMG/M metagenome (GOLD analysis project Ga0074046, IMG submission 94441) | Bog forest soil microbial communities from Calvert Island, British Columbia, Canada - Bog Forest MetaG ECP23OM3 | ecosystem: Environmental > Terrestrial > Soil > Wetlands ...
TTCGAGCTAATAGGCGCCTCGGGGTGGCGCTGTTCTTTGCCGCCTATGAGGACGTAATCAGGCTTTACGCGGCCGTTAGCCGATTTGACGACGGGACAGAATCCCGACCCTGGGGGAGTTTTGATGCGCTTGGTGAGATTGACTTCTTTGTTCACTTGACGGCGACCTTCGGCCTGCGGTATCACCGACGGTATCCAGCCTGTCAAGTTATTCAAAACAAAGGTACTGGCGGAGAGGGAGGGATTTGAACCCCCGATACCCTTTCAGGTATGTCCGCTTTCGAGGCGGATCGTTTCAACCGCTCACGCACCTCTCCGCGTGGCACAGGTACGTTCATTTTAGCAGCTTGGGCTTGGATTGGTGGAAGGCGTAGAGCAGCTCGCGCCCAGCATGGTATGGCCTAGGTCCGTTCTGTTGTCCTTAGCCTTGCAATGCGCTGTTTGGCGCTGACTGACGCCAAGTAGAACAGGCCTGAAACGAGTCCCCCTATGCTGACCCCGGGCGGAAGCAGACCTTCTTGCTTGGCCGTGACCGAGGCGTGACCATCCAATTCCGGCCCGTGTTTATCGACAATGCTGTGAACGTGATGGTCGAGAGCTTCCCGCTGCTCGACCGTCAGTTCAGCAGTTCAGCTTGGATGATGATGATGCTCACTACCATCCTTGTTGCTTGTTAGGGGTTGGTACACCGTCCTGCTACGGCGGGATTCAAACGGGAAGGAAACCAGCCGTTAGGTGTCCACGAGCCAAACAGCATTGACTCCGCATAGGGCGCGCAACTCCAACTCTGCGCACCGCTCAACTTGACGCAGAAAACTCGGCCCAATGCCCCGGAGGACAAGGTTTCAGTTTAACAAAATACCGAGAGAACGATTCGCTTACCGGCGGTTGCGGAAGAATGCCTGCAGCAAGTCCATGCACTGGGCAGCCAGGACACCGCTTGTCACCTCGACGTGGTGGTTCAGCTTGGGATGGTTGAGCACCTGCAACATGGAGTGGACTGCGCCTGCTTTGGGGTCTTCGGCTCCATACACCAGCCGACGGATCCGTGCGTGAGTGATGGCCCCGGCGCACATCGAGCAGGGTTCCACGGTGACGTAGAGGTCGCAGTCTGGCAGGCGGTAGTTTCCAACGACCAGGCCCGCTTCGCGCAATGCCTGCACTTCGGCATGTGCCGTGGGATCGTGGTTGGTGACCGGACGGTTGCAGCCGCGACCCACGATGTGGCCGTCCTGCACCACGACCGCGCCAACGGGCACTTCTCCCAGCGCCTGGGCGCGCTGAGCTTCACGCAAGGCCTCCTCCATGAAGAGTTCGTCGGTGTATGACATGAAAGAGAAGTGCTTATTGCTAACTGCTTATTGCTAACTGCTTATTGCTTCCGGCTTTGCTGCTTCAGCATGATGCGCTCAATGCTGCTAGCTCGGCCCGTGATCGGATCGCACTCAATCACCGCAGCGCAAAGACGTACGTCCTCCACCGCTGGCTCGAAGCGCGATGGCATGTTGGTCAGGAACTTTTGCACAATTTGGTCCCTCTGTACGCCGATGACTCCGGCAAAAGGCCCTGTCATCCCCACGTCGGTCTGGACCGCCGTTCCTTTTGGCAACACCTGCTCATCGGCGGTGGGCACGTGGGTGTGGGTACCGAGCACAGCTGTTACGCGGCCATCGAGATGCCAACCCAACGCCACTTTTTCCGAAGTTGCTTCGGCGTGCAAGTCTACAACGATGACTTTGGCCGTGATCTGCTTCAACAATTCGTCTGCGACCCGGAACGGGTCATCATTGTTGGCCATGAACACCCGGCCCTGCAGGTTGATTACAGCGTAGTCCACGCCGCTGCGGGTTCGGCCCTGATACCATCCGAAGCCGGGGCTGCCTTCAGGGTAGTTCGCCGGACGCAACACCCGACGCGCCAGCGATGCCTCGTTGCCATTCGCGGAGTTCAGGTAGTCGATGATCTCGCGCTTGTCCCATACATGATTGCCAGTGGTAATCACGTCGATGCCCAGTTCAAAGAGTTCTTCGGCGATTTGTGGAGTGATACCAAAGCCGCCGGCGGCGTTTTCGCCGTTCGCCACCGTCAACTCGACGCCGCATTGCTTCTGCAATTCAGGCAGGCGCTCGTGCACAATAGTGCGGCCTGGCCGCGCGAAAATGTCACCGACGAAAAGTATGCGCACGTGCGATACAACTCCTGGACTCGGCCGATCGGCACACCGAATTTCGATGGTAACACGGCGTTAAATGCGGATTTCGCCGGCAATTGCCCGCGTCAGTCCGCGAGCTTGGCAGTTCTGAGGAAATCGTAGTTTCCGGCGGGATTGACCGTTATGCCCCGCACTCGCTTGGTGTGAACCACCACATTGTCGAGGTACCACAGATTGATGTAGGGCAGCTCTTCGGCGAGAATTTGCTGAATTTCTCCATAGATGACCTTGCGCTTCTTCTGGTCTAACGTTGTCCGGCCCTCGCGGATCAATTCGTCCACCCTCGGGTTGGAGTAAAAAGTGCGGTTCGCGCGCTTAGGCGGAAAACTGGCCGAGTCAAACACATACTCGAAGATGTCCGGGTCCTGGTTGCCGCCTATCCATCGCATGGAATAAATCTGGTACGCGCCCTTGGTGACATCGCTGAAAAATGTCGCAAACTCAAAGGTTCGAATGTCGAGCGCGATTCCCACCTCGCGCAACTGTTGTTGCAGTACGACTGCCATCAGTCGCGTCGCGTCATCGGACGAACACTTCAACGTGATGTGAAAGCGAATGCCCGCCTCCGGGACATATCCCGCCTCGTCCAACAACTTGCGCGCCTGGCCTGGGTCATACGGGTATCTACGAACATCGGCATCGTAGGCCCAGTGCTCCGGCGGAAGAATGCTGAACGCGGGCTGTGCCTGATTGCGTAGCAGGTAGCGAATGATGGGCCCTACGTCGATCGCATAGGCCATGGCTTGACGCACACGAACGTCTTTCAGGACTGGGTCGCGCAAGTTCATGGCGAGATAAGCGTAGATCGTTCCAGGGGCCTGAATCACGGTGAGCCCTGGATCGCTGCGTAGCGCCACCACCGTATCAGCGGTCAGCGAGTTGATGGTCACATCTGCGCTGTGTTTGCGGAGTTCGAGGGCGCGCGTAGTCGCATCGGGAATCACCTTGAACAGCACTCTTTGAATGTGCGGTCGCTCGGCCCAGTAATCTGGGTTGCGCTCGATGATGACTTCCTTGTCCTGTTGCGCGCTTACGAATCGGAATGGCCCGGAGCCGATTGGGTGCTGATTGAAGTTCTCGCCGCTGCCGTAGGGAACGATTCCGATCGCACCGTCGGACAGGTTCCATAGCAGGGAAGCCATCGGTTCCTTCAGGTGGAAGACGACGGTACTTTCGTCCGGCGTATCAATGCTCTCGATCTTGTTGTAGGTCGCGGCCTTCGAGGTGCGAATCTTGCCCATCAGCAACGAGTCAAATGTCCACTTGACGTCACGTGACGTGAGTGGCTGTCCGTTATGAAAATGCACGCCCTTGTGCAGGTGGAATACATACGTCCGCGGATCGGGAATCTCCCACGAATCGGCCAACGCGGGCTGTAGCTCAAAGTGCTCGTCGCGTCGCACCAGGGAATCGAACAGCAGCTCGCCAATTCGCTCCGACTGAGCATCGAGTCCGACTCGAGGATCGAGATTGGTCGGGCTGCTCTCGATGATCATGACGACAGTATTTGGATCTGGCTTGCGCGAGCACGAGGTACACGTCAGCAGAACCGCGAGAATGCCAACGACACTTGCGATCCGAATCCAGCGGTGACGTTGAAGACCTGCGGTTGCCATGGGAGAGGAGTTACGCGTAGCTCACCTTGCCAAGAATAGCCGGGCGTTCCGCCCCAGTGGCTGACGGAACATTCGATGGCAGACGCCGCCATGTTTGATAGGCGAGCAGTGCAAAGGCGACTGCCTCTTTCGCTTCCGAAGGCAGACCGAAGTCGTCAGTGGTGCGCACCCGCATTTTCAGCGGCGCAAGTTCTTCGCGGATCATCCGCATAAGGGTCAAATTCCGCGTGCCCCCGCCGGAAACCACAAACTCGCGAAAGCGCGAGGGCCAACGTGAAGCGGGCGGAACGTTAGCAGCGTCTATGGGCAATACAAAATTGCGGACTGCCAAACCGATTGACCGTGCGGTGAAAGCCGTCGCCGTCGCAATGATGTCGTGAGGGTCGGCGCGGCGGCAGAGGCGCAGCAGTTCGCGTACGAAAGCCTCCCCGAACTGCTCGCGGCCGGCAGTCTTGGGTGGTGGCTGCCGGAAAAATGACCTCCGCAGCAGCTGCCGGACAACCGCCTCTATCGGCTCGCCTTTTGCTGCCAGCCTTCCGTTGCGATCATATGGCCGATCGAACAGTCTCTCGGCGACTGCATCCATCACCATGTTGCCGGGACCCGTATCAAACGCGATAACTTCCTCGGAAAGAGCCCGCGGCGGAATCGCGGTCAGGTTCCCGATACCCCCGATGTTTTGCACGATGCGACCGAACCGCCGGTGCCGAAAGATCACGTAATCGAGAAAAGGAACCAATGGAGCACCCTTGCCGCCAAACGCCATGTCCGCGGGACGAAAGTCCGAAACCACTGGAACGCCAAGTCTTGCTGCAAGGATAGCGCCCTCGCCGGTTTGCCATGTGCAGGCCACTGGACGCCCAAGGTAGTTAATGGGCACGCCCTGATGGTAAATCGTTTGCCCATGACATCCCACCAATTCGCACTCCAACTTGGCACGCCGTTGTGCGGCCTGAACCGACTTGGCGTATAGCTCACCCAGCGAGAAGTTGAGACAGGCGAGATCCGCAACTGCTGCCGACTTGGCATTCATCGCGTGCAGTACCGCCCGTCGAACTTCGGCGGGATACGGAAACTCGTAATGAGCCAGCAATTCAAGCCGAGAGCGAAAGCCCCGCCCCTGAATTCGCACCAACGCCACGTTAATGCCATCGGCCGACGTGCCGCTCATCACGCCCGCTACGATCATCCGGCGAACTCCTGATCGACGTGGCCAGGCTCCATCAGCGAGGCGCATTCCGCTAATGAGGCTACTGAACTAAGGCGCACGTCTTCCGCAAACTCCCACACACGGCGACGCATGAGATCGACCTTGTCCGGCGTTGGGGGCGGAGCCATCCTGGAGCTAACCGCTCGAGACCCAGTCTTGAAGGCGATCACCCGCTTCGCCTTCCTCGCAACCATCCGGGCGAACGATGAGTTGCGTTCCGCGTATTTGTATACAGCCTCGTACGCCCGCCAGACGTTCTCTTCCTTCTGGCAGATGAGGAACACATCGGACCCTGCCTTGAGTGTCGCCACCGCGGCCTCTTCAACCGAAACACTGTTCAGCACGCCGCCCATGTCGAGATCGTCTGAGACAACCAAGCCGAGGTAGCGGATCCTCTCCCGCAAAACGCCTGTTATCCATTTCTTTGAGAGCGAAGCCGGAGTGTTGCCGCCTGTGATCTTGGGATACGAAACATGGGCCACCATGACAAACGGGAATTGCCGTCGGAGTTCACGATAGGGAACTAGATCTTGATTCCAGACCTCGTCCCAGCTTCTCGCAATTGCGGGGAGCGCATTGTGGCTATCGAGCGCGGCCCCTCCAAGACCGGGGAAGTGCTTCCCGCAACCGAGAATTCGCGCATCGCGAAGTCCTCCCAGAAATTCGCGTGCATAACGAACAATTTCTTTGGGATCGCTGGAAACGGTGCGCGGGCCTAGCACGTCGATCGACTCCGGCAGCCGCAGGTCAACGCACGGTGCGAAGTCGGTGTTGAATCCCAGCGCCCGCAATTGCCGGCCGATCACCTTTCCGTGTTTGCGAAACAACTTCGTCGATCCAGTTCGGGCCACTTCAGCCGCAGAGGGTATCGGAGCGACGACATCCCGAAATCGATCGACGGTTCCACCTTCCATGTCCACGCAACGAAACAGTGGGATCGTACTTGCTTTCTCGACTGACCGAAGCAGCGCGTGGGTTTGCGTCGCCGCGTCAATATTCCGCTTAAAGAGAATGACGCCGCCGGGCTGAAATGTTGCCAGCATAGTGCGCAGGCGGGCCGACACATCAGCTCCGTCGAAGCCCATGATCATGAGCTGGCCCACTTGCTGTCTGAGAGTCAAGCTGGACTTGGAAGGCATCGGATAAGGCAGTGTAACGCGTCCGCTTGCGGCCACTCAGTGCCAGCCGAGGTTCGTGCCACACCTACTCATTTGAGTTTGATTTGAAAGGGCACGGCTTCAGCCGTGCCGCTCCGTGCGTTATCGAGCAAGGGCTTTAGCCCCTGAGGGAATTCAGATTTCGTGCCGCACAGCAATCACCAAGACCGTCCTACTCCATCTGCTTCTTCAACTCATGCAGCAAATTCAGCGCCTCCAGAGGGCTGATGGAATTCAAGTCCGTCTCCTTGATGCGGTCCACGACCTTCTGCGAAAGCGGCGTGAAGATGGTCAACTGCATGGGACCACCAGCTTTCGCTTCGTCCTTGGCGAGATGCGTCACCGCGCTCTGTTCTGCCGTCTCATGCTCTGCGAGTACCTCGCGGGCACGTTGAATCACATCTGCCGGGAGACCCGCCAGCTTAGCGACTTCGATGCCATAGCTCTTGTCGGCCGCGCCCTCTGCGACTTTGCGCAAGAAAACAATTCCGCCGCCGCTCTCCTTCACCGTCACGTGAAAATTCTTCACGCCGCTCAACCGGTCAGCCAGCTCCGTCAACTCATGATAGTGCGTCGCGAACAGCGTCTTGGCTCGCGTATTGGCGTGGATGTATTCAATCGCCGCCCACGCAATGGCCAGGCCGTCATAGGTCGAAGTTCCGCGTCCGACCTCATCGAGTAAAATCAGCGATCGCGGTGTCGCGGTGTTCAAGATTGCAGCGGTCTCAGTCATCTCAACCATAAAGGTTGACCGTCCACGCGCCAGGTTATCGGAGGCGCCGATGCGTGTAAAAATGCGATCGACCAGCCCAAGCCTTGCCGAACGTGCGGGAACAAACGCCCCCATCTGCGCCATCAGTACAATCAACGCCGCCTGTCGCAAATAGGTCGATTTGCCGCCCATGTTCGGCCCTGTAATCACCAGCACTGCGTTGGTAGTTCCGTTGAGAAAAAGATCGTTGCAAACAAACCGGTCGGAGACGCCTGACAAGTCCTGTTGTTCGATAACTGGATGCCTACCCTCGACGATTTCGATGTCGCCGGAGTCATCGAATCGAGGCCGGCAGTAGTTGCGGTTGGCAGCCAGCGTGGCGAAGCTCGCCAGAACATCGATTTCCGCCAGCGCCAGTGCCGTCTGCCGGATGCGCTTCGACTCGGCGGCGATTGCAACGCGCAGCTCGGCGAACAATCGCCGTTCGATTTCGACGATCTTCTCCTGCGCGTCCAGCACCTTCGCTTCGTAGTCTTTCAGCTCGGGCGTGGTAAATCGTTCAGCATTGACCAACGTCTGCTTGCGTTCAAAGTCCGCCGGAGTCAGGTGCAGGTTGGCCTTGGAGATCTCCAGGTAGTAGCCGAATACTGAGTTGAACTTCACCTTCAGCGACGCGATGCCGGTGCGCTGCCGCTCGCGCTGCTCGATTTGGGCAATGTGCTGCTTGCTGTTATGGCTGAGATCACGCAGCTCATCCAGCGCCGAATCGACGCCCGCACGAATCACGCCGCCGTCGTTCAACGTCAAAGGAGGCTCATCTTCCAGCGTAGACACGACTCGCTCGCGCAGGTCCGCCAACTCGTCGCATTGGGAGTGCAGCTCATGCAGTTTCTGGGAGGTGAAACGCGTCAGCGCGGCACGAACCGCCGGAAGCCTGCCAAGCGAACCCGCCAGCGCCAGCAAATCGCGCGGATTGGCCGCTTCCAGCGTCACCCGGCTCAGCAGGCGTTCCAGGTCGAGAATGCCGTCCATCGAGCGGCGCAGTTCCTCCCGCGCTACAAGGTCCTTGACCATGGCCTCTACTGCATCCAGCCGCAACTCGATTTGCTTCCTGTCAATCGAAGGCCGTAGCATCCAGGCGCGAAGCAACCGCTTGCCCATCGGTGTTATGGTGCAATCGAGCGAACGGAACAGCGTCATCGCGTCGCCACCGCCGGAGAACAGAGGCTCAATCAACTCAAGGTTTCTGACTGTGACCGCGTCGAGGACCAGGCAATCCTGCCGCTCGTAGTAACCGATGCGGTCCACGTGATCGAGCGAACCGCGCTGGGTGGAGCGAATGTAATGAAGGATCGCGCCGGCGGCTGTCGCAGCCGCTGATCGGTTGGCCAGCCCGAAGCCTTCCAGCGACAGCACCCCGAAGTGGTTCTCGACCAATGGAATTGCATAATCAGCGGCAAAGACCCAGTCATCCAGGGGGGTCTCGGCCCATGCCGCGTTTTCGACACTCGCCATCTTGGGAATGGCACCCGGCTGGAAACTCGCGGATTTCGCACCGGCTTGATCGAACAACGGCATCGATGACGCGAACAAAACCTCGCGCGGCCGCAGCACCAGCAATTCCTCCCGTACCCGCCGGTCTGCGTCATCGCCGACGAATTCCGTAGCGCGAAACTCCCCGGTCGAAAGGTCAAGCACGGCAAATCCAAGCACATCTTTGTTTCGCGCGACGCAAGCCAGGAAGTTGTTTTCCTCGGCTCCCAATTGCCCATCAGCGGCCGTACCCGGAGTGACGACCCGCGTCACCTCGCGCTTGACCAGCTTTTTGGTCAGCCGCGGGTCTTCCATCTGCTCGCAAATGGCAACCTTAAAGCCTTTGCGTATGAGCTTGCCGATGTACCCCTCAGCCGCATGATAGGGAACACCGCACATCGGGACCGAGATGCCTTTCTCTTTATTGCGTGACGTTAGAGTGATCTGCAACTCGCGCGCCGCCACCACAGCATCTTCAAAAAACAATTCGTAGAAGTCGCCCAGCCGAAAGAACAGCAGGGCATTGGGATGTTCTTTTTTGATTGCGGCATATTGACGCATCAGCGGAGTGGACTGCTCGCTCATGGAAGAAAAAAGTCTACACTACGCTTGCCTTATCGCGTCCTCCGCGAAATCCGCGGTTATTTCTTGCCTTACGCCTTGTCCGTGTCATCCGCGCAAATCCATGGTTGCCTGCGTCTTTACTGGCCACTGGCCACTGGCAACTGAGTTCGATGCTACACTGCCATATTTCCGGAACAAATCATCATGGCCCAAATACTCCACCTCGAATGCAGCAAATGCGGCGACGGCTTGACGGCTGACGTCCCTCGCAATGTTTGTCTCAAAGACGGCGGACCGCTCTACGTGCGCTACGACCTCGCAGCCATCGGAAAAATCGCATCACCTGAAACCGTCAAAGACGGTCCCACGAGCATGTGGCGCTACGCCGCCGTCCTGCCTCATGTCGACCCCGTTTCGTTAGGCGAAGGCATGACGCCTATGCTGCCCAGCCGCAAATTTCCCAAGCTGCTGATCAAGGATGAGGGCCTCAACCCGACCGGCTCATTCAAGGCGCGAGGCATGAGCGCTGCAATTACCATGGCGCGCCATTACGGACTCAAGGAGCTGGCGGCGCCCTCCGCCGGAAACGCGGGCGGCGCCCTCGCAGCTTACGCCGCGGCTGCCGGTCTCGAAGCCTATGTCTTCATGCCGAAGGACGTCCCTTTGGCCAACCGGCTCGAGGTCGAGGCGTCTGGCGCTCACCTCACCTTAGTCGATGGTCTGATCAGCGACTGCGGCCGCATGGTCGCCGAGCGCAAAGACCAGGAAGGCTGGTTTGACGTTTCCACGCTCAAAGAACCGTTCCGCGTCGAAGGCAAGAAGACGATGGGCTACGAGGTCGCCGAGCAACTCGGCTGGCGGCTACCCGACGCAATTCTCTATCCCACCGGCGGCGGGGTTGGACTCATCGGAATGTGGAAGGCGTTCGAGGAGATGGAGGAATTAGGCTGGATCAACATAGGCAAACGGCCGAAGATGATCTGTATTCAGGCCAGCGGCTGCGCGCCAATCATTAAAGCATTACATGAGGACAAGACAACTTCAGAGATGTGGCCGAACGCCCACACCTTGGCAGCAGGCTTGCGCGTGCCGAAAGCCTACGGCGACTTCATCATCCTCGATATTATTCGCCAGAGTGGCGGCACGGCCGTGGCGGTGAGCGACGACGCCATTATGGCCGGAGTCAGAGATCTCGCCACCAACGAAGGCATCTTCGCTGCGCCCGAGGGCGGCGCCGCCATGGCCGCGTATCGCGAACTGCTTAAGAGCGGCTTCCTGAAAGAGAGCGACCAGGTCGTCCTCTTCAACACCGGTTCGGGCTACAAATATCTCGACACCTTTGCCGACTATTGGGGCGTCACCGCAGTTGCTGCTCCGCTCAAGCTCCCGAGTTCGCGCAACATCGGTGGCATCATCGGTCCGTACTGAAACTACGAGCTCGCAGCGCGATTTGTTTTAGGCGCGGGCGTAAGCCGGGTGCCCCATCCTTTCGCGTTCTTTGCGAAAGGGTGGGAAGAACACTCTTCATGCCGGGCATGCATCTGTACACTCCACGGTCGGGTGAATTCTGATTCGTGTCATCCGTGTAAATCCGTGGTTGCTTTTGTTTTTCTCGAAAATCGCAGTAACTTCTCATGCGATATTCAAACCATGTCTTTTCTCCCCACCCTGATGCTCCTCGTGATCGCATCTGCGTCCGTGGCCGCCGCGCAACCACGCACCTCCCTGGGCCTCGACCGCAACGACTACCCCGGCGACGCCAACATGCAGTCCTTACGCAAGACTTTTGCCTTCACCGGTTATTGGCTCAATAATCCTCCGGGTGCAGACCGCAATTCGTGGAAAGCAAAGCGCCTCCCTCTGCAGGCCATGGGCTACGGCTTCCTCGTCCTCTTCAATGGCCGCGAGTACAA
>Ga0074046_10004810_pt1 | contig 10915 bp, 7 predicted proteins | sample BogForMeECP23OM3_FD_94441 | JGI IMG/M metagenome (GOLD analysis project Ga0074046, IMG submission 94441) | Bog forest soil microbial communities from Calvert Island, British Columbia, Canada - Bog Forest MetaG ECP23OM3 | ecosystem: Environmental > Terrestrial > Soil > Wetlands ...
GACCTTACAGTTTTCAGCAAGGCGCTTTAGTCTCCAATGGATCATGAAGCGATTGGTGAATACGCTTCGTTTCCTTCCCTGATCGTTGCCATACCCCGAATTGATGAAAGTCCTTCAAGGCGAGGTGAACTAGAAGGGGTAAACACAGTATTTCTCACAGATGGCTTGTCAAACCATCAGCGTGAAATAGAATACTCCTATGAAAACGCGGCTGGGACGACAAGAAACGCTGTTGCTGGCGTACACGCAAATGCGCAAGCTCCGGACGCTGCGAACGGGTGACCTGACCGAACCGCTGCAATTGAGCCGCACGCAGGAGCGGGAGTTGTTTCGACGACTGGCACGGGGCGGTTTGATTGCGCGGGTGCGGCCGGGTTTGTTTCTTGTGCCGCCTCGCCTGCCATTGGGCGGGGCGTGGACGCCAAATGAGGCAGAGGCGTTGAATGCGCTGATGCAAGATGCGAAGGGGCGTTATCAGATTTGCGGGGCAAACACTTTCAATCGCTACGGGTTTGACGATCAGATTCCCAACCGGGTTTATGCCTACAACAACCGGATTTCGGGCAGGCGTAAAATCGGGGCCGTGGACATAACCTTGATCAAGGTGGCCGACAAACGACTGGGGGACACCGTGGAAATCGAGATGGCGGACGGTGAGAAGGCGGTGTATGCGTCGCGGGTGCGGTCGCTGGTGGACGCGGTGTATGACTGGTCGCGTTTCAACGGCATCCCGCGTGGTTACGAGTGGATTCGCCAGGAGTTGAAGACAAAGCGAGTGAGCGCGGCGGAGTTGGCGAAATGCACGTTGCGCTACGGCGACACGGGCACGATTCGGCGCATGGGCGCGTTGCTGGAGTGCGAAGGTGTGGACGCCGCGCTGTTGCGGAAGCTGGAGCGGGCGCTGAAAGTGACGAGCGGCCTGATTCCGTGGATACCCAACCGACCCAAGCGAGGCACGTTCAACCTCCGCTGGGGCGTCGTGATGAACGATCAACGCTGACCAACGCATGAACTGGTTGCACAAAGACGCCGAAATATTTCGCGACGCACTGGCCCTGACACGGGAACGAACGGGGTTTGCAGAGAGGTTGATCGAGAAGGACTATTTTTGCACGGCACTGTTGGAGTATCTGGCAGCCACCGCAAACAAACTGGTGTTCAAAGGAGGGACGTGTCTGGCCAAAGTTCACGCGAATTTCTATCGCTTGAGCGAAGACCTGGATTTTGTCATCCCGATGCCTACCGATGCCCCGCGTGCAAAAAGGAGCAAACAAGCAGCGACAATAAAGGAAGCCGTCGCCGCGCTTCCGGAGCAGATCCCGTTTTTCCGACTGGTCGAGCCGCTTACCGGCGCAAACAACTCGACGCAATACAACGCGGTCATTGGCTATGCATCTCTGGTCAGCAAGCAGGAGGAGACGATCAAGATCGAAGTGGCGTTGCGCGAACCATTGCTACTCGATCCCCTGAACGATCTGGCGCGGACGATTCTGCTCGATCCAGTATCCCGAAAACCGTTGCTGAAACCGCTGGAAGTGCGCTGCATTGCCAAAATGGAAGCGTTCGCGGAAAAATTTCGCGCGGCGCTGTCGCGGCGGGAAGTGGCCGTGCGCGATTTCTTCGACCTTGATTACGCGGTGCGACGACTGGGACTTCAGTCTGAGAATCCAGAATTGATTGATCTGGTCCGGCGAAAGTTGTCCGTACCGGGCAACGAACCGGTGGACGTTTCCGCTAATCGCTTGGCCGCGCTTCGGCAACAGGTCGGGCCTCAATTGCAACCTGTGTTGCGGGCGGAAGATTTTGCGGAATTCGAACCGGAGAGAGCGTTCCACACCGTGGCGGCGATGGCTGCCAAGATGTCATGAAGCGATGGCCCATTCAGAGCAGTCGGTCATCAGTTACGGCTTGAAAACGAGCGAAGAGCCGCTGCGGAAATAGACTGGACACGGCGATTTCACTTGCCAAGTGAGGCCTGTTAACGAAACGTGGGCTACCCGCCCACGGGCCAAAGAGATTTGGCTTTTGCTTCCGAATCTGACTTCTGACTTTCTACGGAGTCAACTTAAAAACGGTGCCGCAGCCGTTTACGGGGCAGGCGAAAAAGAGGCCGCCGCCAACAGTGGTGCCATAAAGGTCGCCCATTTTATCGAAGATCAGGCCCGCAACGGGATTGGCCCCATCACCCATCTGGCTGCCAAAGCTGTAGAGGATCTTCTCCGTGCCCTTCGCGGTCAGCTCGAACACCGTGCCCTCGCTGTTAGCGCCGCCCACCGTGGTAGTGCCATAGAGGTTGCCCTTCTTATCGAAAATCAGGCCCGCATTGGAGGAGGCCCCATCGCCCGACTCGAAGCTAAAGCTGTGGAGGACCATCTCCGTGCCGGCTGCGGTCAGCTCGAACACCGTCCCCTCGCCGTTAGAGCCGCCGCGGATCGTGGTGCCGTAGAGGTTGCCCTTTTTATAGAAGGTCAAGCCTGCAGTGGGATTGGCCCCATCGCCCGCCTGGCTGCCAAAGCTGTACAGGACCTTCTCCGTGCCGGCCTTTGTCAACTCGAACACCGTGCCCTCGTTGTAAGCGCCGCCGGCGAAGGTGGTGCCGTAGAGGTTGCCCGTTGTATCGAAGGTCAAACCTGCAACGGGATTGGTTCCGTCGCCCGCTTGGCTGCCAAAGCTGTACAGGACCTTCTCCGTACCCTTCGTGGTCAGCTCGAACACCGCGCCCCCGATGTTCGCGCCGCCATTCATCGTGGTGCCGTAGAGATTGCCCTTCTTGTCCATGACCAGGCCAGCCTGGGGATTAGCTCCGTCGCCATTCGTGCCAGTAAAGCTGTAGAGCACAGTCTCCGTCCCAGCGGGAGTCAACTTAAATACCGTGCCCCAGCCGTTCGCGCCGCCGCGGAACGTAGTGCCGTAGAGGTTCCCCGTTTTATCAAAGATCAGGCCAGCACCGGGATTGTTTCCATCGCCCGCCTGGCTACCAAAGCTGTATAGAACTTCCTCCGCGCCGGCGACGGTCACCTCGAACACGGTGCCCTCGTTATAAGCGCCGCCCACCGAAGTCGTGCCATAAAGGTTGCCATTCGTGTCCATGACCAAGCCAGCCTGGGGGTAAGCTGCATCGCCGCTCGTATCAGTAAAGCTGTAGAGCACGGTCTCTGTTTGCGCCTGCGCCGGGCGAGAGGCAACGAGCAGCAGTGCACAAAGCACAGCCAGTGTCAGAGTGCTTGCGGGCACGAGTTGGCATTTTCCCATCATGATAGTTCTCCTTAGGTCTTAGCCATCGTTCCCTTTTGATCCTTAGAAATACCCCGTCCACGCAAACTTGAACGGGGCCAAAGCGATTTGGTTTTTACTTCCGCAATCCGACTTCTGCCTTCCCACGCCAGTCCCCAAGGTAATTTCAACTCGGGGTTGCCCTCAAAGAACCCCGCAGACGAGTAAGCCTGAACTAGTACTCCAAATAAAGCAGAAACTCTCCGCTCCATTGGGTTTTAAGGTTGGCGCGACCCCAGGAATGCTGTCCGACATACACGTCTGTGATTTGCCAATCCGCAGGGTTTGTGTCCATCTTTCCATCGGGGGAGCCGCCTATGATGAGATCTTTTAAGCGGGTGGCGATGTTAATGTTCGTCATCGTAATTGAGTCCCCCGGATTAAGGAGATTTTGTCCGTAGCTGGTGATAGGGTCGTCGATACCGTAGGGATTTGACCCGGCGAAAAAGTATTCCTGCACAGGATAGCCATAGCAGCCTACTCCCTTGTCGGTGCCCGGATAGCATTCCACGCTGAGATCCAGTTGGTAAAAGAGAGTTTGCCCCCCTGTGGAGCTGAGAATGAGAGACGCAATGGTCCCACTTTGATTGACCCCGCACTCAGGCTTTGACGTGGATTGAGATGCGCTCACCACTTTTACTTTTCCCTGGAATTCAACGACTGTAATCTGTTCCAAATTAGGGATGACTCCCCCCGGATAGCTGCTCGCCGGAAGAATGCCACTGGGATTTGTCGGGATGAAAGTCCCGTTTGGCTGAAGAAAGAGATCAAACTCTTGGGGGCTTGAGCCGCAGTATGTTGTTGCGGTTTGACCTAGGGTCGTTGAGGTCCATGCTCCTGTGGTTGGATTACTTTGAAAAGTTACCGACATTGGATCATTGGCCGTTTTCAAAGTAGCCGAAGTATATTTTCTTACTTTGCTTGAAGGGTTTGTAATAGTAAAAGGCTTCCAAATAGGCCCACCCTGCTGGCCCCACGCCAGTACATTCCAATCGGCTCCACTGTCCGTTGAATATTCGGCAACGAAGGGGGACTGGGTTTCAAGGAGAGCAAAGTTCGTTGTGGCGTCGAATGGGTAAACGGCCATCTGCGCATGTGCCGGCTGAAAGCCAATCAGCAGCACTGCGGAAAATACAGCCAGCGTGAGCGCGCCGCGCGTAATCGCAGCCGCCAGTTTCTTTGAGCCGAATTTCTGCGCGACAGCAACAACGCCCATACAACCCCTCACCCCACGATTCGTAAATGCCAAAGGCATAGTTTTCTCCTCAGTAAATTTGTTCTTACGTGACTTGCTGGATTCCACGAAAGCCGCTCCCTTCGGATTTTCTACGGCACCTGAAACGCGACGTTGCTGTTTAGCACCGCGCCGCCCGCAGTCGTCACCGTTACCGTGCCGCTGGTTGCGCCGGCGGGCACGGCCGTTTTGATTTCCGAACTGCCAACCACCTTGAACGTGGCGGAGGTTCCATTGAAGCTGACGGCGGTTGCTCCCGTCAGATTCGTTCCTAGGATGGTCACCTTCGTTTTCGCCTTGCCAGATGTGGGGATGGTCTCGACGAATGGTCCCAGCCCGGTGGCGAGGCTGTAGATGGTGCCTGCTTCGTTGTTCTTACCTCCTTCCCAAGTGATTCCGTAGAAGGTGCCGTTGGTATCTAACAGCAGTGCGCCGTTAGTCAGATAAGCTCCGTAATAGCCTCCGTCAGTACCATTAAAGGTGTGCAGCGTCAATTGGCCCGTCGGTGTGATCTCGAAGACCGTACCCGCGTTGGCGCTCCCGCCGCCGTAGCCTGTGGTTCCGTAGAAATTTCCGTCCGTACCCAGGATCAGGCCCGTTGGATCGTTGCCGTCCGGGCATCCAGTCTGCAGACAGAAGCTGTACAACCAAGTGGCCGACCCTGTGGGAGTCATCTCATAGACCGCGCCGCCGTAGCCGGGGTTGCTGGCGCCTCCGCCGTCCATGGTTGTACCGTAGAAATTTCCGTTGGTGGCCTGAACCAGCGCCGAGTTGGGGGAGGTTCCGTTCGGTAGGCAGAATCCGGCCAAAGGTGTCAGCGTTCCGGAGGGGGTGAGTTGGAAGAAGGTTCCTACATTGTAGCCGCTCGGATAAGGGCAGTTATAGTCGCCCCCGTTTAGGGTGGTCCCATAGAAATTTCCGTCGGCGCCCTGGATCAGCCCGCTGGGGTTAAAACCATCGGCGCACGGCAAGGCTGCACAGAAACTATGCAGAGTCGTAAGAGTCCCGCTTGGGGTGATTTCAAACGCGGTGCCATAGTCATAGCCGTAGACCCCGCCGCCGTAGGTGGTTCCGTAGAAGTTTCCGTTGGTCGCCTGAATGAGTGCGGCCTGCGGCCACTCCCCGTCCGTCCCGTCGAAACTGTAGAGCGTGGTCAGTTTGCCGGCGGAGGTGATTTTGAATACGGTGCCATCGTTGTAGGTCCCACCGGTCTGTGTGGTTCCATAGAAGCTTCCGTCGGTGGCCAGCAGTAATCCCCCTTCCGGAGTGCTGCCATCTGTGCACGACGCTTGCGAACAAAAGTTGTAGAGCGTCTTGAGTTTGCCGGTCGTGGTGATTTTAAAGACCGTCCCATAGCCATTGGTCCCACCGCCCTCCGTTGTCCCGTAGAGGTCCCCGTTCGTGCCCTGCACCAAGGGCGCCAGGGGGTTACTGCCATCGAGGCAATAATCCCCGCTACCCTTGCTGCAGAAGTTGTGAAGGGTCGTGAAGGTTTGCGCCGACGAAGTTGCGGCCGTCGCCCCCACCAGCAACAGCAGCATCAAGGCCGCCCGCAGACTTCCGCTCCTCCCTCGAAAGCGAATGAGCACGCTGGGCACGGGCATGGCGGTAATTTCCTGGAAACGTGTCTGAGACATTGCAAGTTTCTCCTTAGGGTCAGTTGAGTTCTGGCAAATTGTGCTGCTGATGCGGTAGAGCGAAAGGGCCCGTGCTGTTACGTCAGGGGGGTGATGACGAAGCAGCGGCCGCGCGGCTCTGACGCGAGCGAGCCGAGCAACCCAAAATTGCGCAATCCTACCACGAACCACGAATCACCGACAACGCCCCCACCATGCTCACTTCACGAGCCAACCGGTGGCATCTTGTGAATGCTCCCCGGATTCATGGTCTACCAGCATCCCCCAACACATAAGCCGAAAGCACAGGTTGGTTGGCAGCTCCCGTTGTTGCACTGACCTACACAATTATTTGGGCATCCGCATTTCGGATCGTCCGGTAACGCCTGCAAAGTAGGCGTCACATTGCCTTGCGACGCCGTAGGAGTCTTTGACGCATCACGGATCTTATCCTGCATTCTTGTGAGACACGTTCTTGAAACCAACACGAGCGACTCCGGCGGGATGCCATTTGCTTGCAAGAGCTTACTTATGGCTTTGGCCAAAGTTGGCGCCTTCGCCTTCACCTTATCCGCCACACATGAGCAATCCGGACATCCGAGCTTCTCACACGTAAGTGGGGACACCTTCCCATTTGTCTCAGTTTGTGCCCGCGCCACGCTACCGCCGATCAACAGCACGCAAACCACAGCCAGTGTCAAAGCGCCGCAGAAAACGGCGCGTCCCAGTCTCATCGAGCCAAATTCCCGCCCGCCAATGCTCAAATTACACTTCACCCCACGAACCCTCGCCGCTAAACGCATAACCTCTCCTTAACCTGGAATTGGAATGCAAACATGTATCTTCTTATCGGGTCGATCACGGGGAAGGTGTGACCTATTGAGCAATGAAGATAGTTATAAACGGCGAGGCAGTCATCTACCACTTGGTATATGTGGACGAAATTTATCCAAATTGTGGAGGTTGCGGCAGGGTCATGAAGAGGCGGATCATCTCGCTTTGCCGGCTGGAGCCGGTCTTGCTCATCATGGCTTTGATCTGCTGCCGGACCGTTCCCACTGAGACGCGGCGCAGGCAGGCGATCTCTTCCGCCGAATAGCCCATCAGCAGTCCATTGGCGATCTCGGTCTCCGCCGGAGTGAGGCCGTAAAGGGCGCGCAGCACAGCATCGGGGAAATGAACGGGGCTGTCGGGGTTGGTGGCCAACAGCAGCAGGTCGGCGCGGGTGGAACTGCGTTGTGCCTCGGGCAAGGGCATAGCCAGCAGTTGCAGCGGCGCTTTTCCACCGGGACGGGGCAGGGCAAGAGCATGATGAGGCTGGGTGTCCGCAAGCGAGTAGGATGGGGCGGCGGCGTTCCGCAGCAGGTCTGCCCAAGCGGCCCTGGATGCACCGTCGGAAGGAGAGAGTCTCTCGTTCAGCAGCATCAGTCCACCGCCATTCCGCAGCAACGAGTGTGCCGCTGCATTGGCATGAGCAACCCGGCCCTGCGCAGTAAGCAGAAAGGTGGCCGTGGCGTTGGCGTCTGCCATGGCCTCGGCGCTCGCTGTGCGCTGCTGGGCTGCGCCGAGGGTGCGACGGATTTCAAGCGCGATTCGGAGGTGAGGAATGAGCAGTTCGAGCAGGCGCTTCGAGTCTGCCTCCATCGGCCCCTGTTCATCGGTTCGCCAGATGCTGATGGCATCGATCTGACGCAACGAGAGATTGATTACGTTGATCGTAAGATGACGGCAATGCCAAGGTTCGCATAGGTCTCTGTATAAATCAGTTTTATATAGGCCTCCGTTCGGAAGAAGCTCGTCATCGGTAAACACTCCCGTCTGATTGCGGCGGAAGATCGGCAGTCGAAACGGGTCGTTCTGGCTGTGCCTGGCGTTGTACGCGACAAGGACCGGAACATATTCCTCACGGACACTCTCGATCGCGGCCGTCAACCCGGTGCGCACATCGGCGAACATATAAAAACCAATGAACGATTGTGTTTGCCGGCACAAAAGCGTGAGAAACCGCTGCCACTGCTCCTCCTGGAGCGGGGCCGAGTAGAGAACTGACAACAACTCCGAAAATGCTTCGAGGGCGATCATGGAGAGCAAATTCGCTACGAACTTACTTAGCGTGGGCCACCCCGAGTTAGGCGATGCATGCCAAAACCATATGCTCCTCAAGGGTGGCCCACCCGACAGCCGGACTACTTAATTCACAGTCAGCGGGTACGAAGCGGAGGTGCTGGCTCCGTCGTTGGTGTTGCCCGCGTAGGTTGCGGTGATGGTCGTTGACTCCGGCGTGGTGAACGTCAGCACGCACTTGCCGATGGCCACGATTCCGGTACAGGTTTGCCCGCTGGCTGCCGTCACTTTCACGTTGCCTGTCACTGCGTTGCTGGTTCCGTTGCTCACCGCGAAGTGCACCGCTACCTTCAGCGGATTGTTTCCCGGAACCATGTTGGTGATGGTGGTGGTCGTTCCGAGCAGCGTCGCAGTGACGGATTGCGTAAGACTCGTGGCCAGGTAATAGGCGTCCGCGGCCCATGACGCTTTCACCGTACAGGTGCCTGTGCCTTTCTTCATGGTGACGATGCCGCCGCTGACCGAGCAGACACTGCCTGTCGACGACGTGATGGTCGGAGTAATGCCGGAGTTCTGTGTTGTCGCCACCGTGAAGGTCGACAGATACGCGGCGCTGGCTGGCGCTCCGGTGAAGGTTACCGTCGGAGCAATTTTTACGACTGTCTTCACCGCGGTCACGGTGTCTGTGACCTGTGGCGCAGCCGAGTAGTTATTGTTGCCCGCCTGATTGGCGACCACGTAGCAAAAGCCGGTGTCGCTGGTCATGGTGTAGGTTGCGCCGGAAAGCGTACACACCGAGCCAGCGCCAACCGAAAAGGTGACAGGGTTCCCGCTGGCGCCACCACTGGCAGCGACCGTGAAGGTGTCCCCGGATTTCGATGTTGGTGGAGGCGGGGTGATAAACGTGATGGCCTGGCTGACCGGAGTTGCGTTCACGGTCTCGGTAACTTGCGGTGCCGCCGAGTAAGTGGAGTTGCCGGCTTGGTTGGCAATCACCGAGCACGTGCCTGTGCCGCTGGTCATGGTATAGGTCGCGCCCGCGTTGCTGCACGAACCGGAACTGGTGAAGGTTACGGGATTTCCGCTGCCGCCGCCCGTGGCCGCCACGGTGAAGCTGCTTCCGTAAACTGCGCTGGCCGGGGCGGGCTGGGTGAACGTGATGGTCTGGGTTGCCGGAGTTGCGTTCACGCTCTCAGTGACCGTGGGTGCAGCCAAGTAGTTGCTGTTGCCGGCTTGGTTGGCAATTACCGAGCACGTGCCGGTACCGCTGGTGATGGTATAGGTTGCGCCCGCGTTATTGCACGATCCGGCGGACGTGAAAGTCACGGCCAAGCCAGAACTGGCGTTGGCCGCCACGGTGAAGCTACTGTTGAATGCCGCGCTGGCCGGCGCGGGTTGGGTGAACGTGATGGTTTGAGCCTGCGCAAATACTGGAGAAATATTCAGCAGGATGGTCACGCCGCCAACCGCGAGATCCGGCTTGCCGTCCCCGTTGAAGTCCCCGACGGCCGTGCCGACGCCCGCAACGCCGAGAGCCAGTGGGGTTTGGAAAGTGCCGTCGCCGTTGCCGAGAAGCAGAACTGCTCCGCTGCCGATCGCCGCATCGAGTTTGCCGTCACCGTTGAAATCGGCAACTGCGATTTGGCGCCCGTTCAGAGGGCCCGGCGTCTCAGTCATTACCGCCGCCTGGAACGTGCCGTCGCCGTTGCCCAACAGCACCCCTACACTGCCATTCGCGAGTTTGAGGGGGCTGGCATACTGGTTGGCCACGATCAGGTCAGGAAAGCCGTCGCCATTCACATCCGTCACCGCAATCGAAAGCGCCTCATAGCCGCCGGAGTTGTAGCTGACCGGGGCCTGAAACGTGCCGTCGCCGTTGCCCAACAGCACGCCTACACTGCCGGGGCTGTAGTTGGCCACGAGCAGGTCAGGCTTGCCGTCACCATTCACATCCACCACTGCAATCGACTCCGCCTCGCCGCCGGAGTTGTAGCTGACCGGGGCCTGGAACGTGCCGTCACCGTTGCCCAACAGCACCGCGACGACGCCATTGCTATTGCTGCTGCTGGCCCAGTAGTTGGCCACGAGCAGGTCGGGCTTGCCGTCGCCATTCACATCCGCCACCGCAATCGAGAGCGGCTCATAGCCGCCGGAGTTGTAGCTGACCGGGGCCTGGAACGTGCCGTCGCCGTTGCCCAACAGCACCACTACAACGCCATTTGAGCAATTGCCGCTGCCGCTACACACGTTGGCCACGAGCAGGTCAGGCTTGCCGTCGCCATTCACATCCGCCACCGCAATCGACTCCGCCTCCTCGCCGCCGGAGTTGTAGCTCACCGCCGCCTGAAACGTTCCGTCGCCGTTGCCCAAAAGCACCCCTACAGTCCCGGCGAAATTGTCATCGCAGAGGCCGTCGACACACCAGTTGGCCACAAGCAGGTCGGGTTTGCCGTCGCCATTCACATCCGCCACTGCAACCCAACTCGCATCCGCGCCACCGGAACTGTAGCTGCGCGCCGCCTGAAACGTTCCGTTGCCGTTGCCCAACAACACCCCTACGCCGCCGCCATTCTCCTGGTAAGTGCCGCTGGCAAGGGCGTTGGCCACGAGCAGATCCAGCTTTCCATCGCTATTTACATCCGCCACCGCAATCGAATTCGCCGGATAGCCACCGGAGTTGTAGCTGACCGGGGCCTGAAACGTGCCGTCGCCGTTACCGAATAGCACA
>Ga0074046_10004811_pt1 | contig 10914 bp, 6 predicted proteins | sample BogForMeECP23OM3_FD_94441 | JGI IMG/M metagenome (GOLD analysis project Ga0074046, IMG submission 94441) | Bog forest soil microbial communities from Calvert Island, British Columbia, Canada - Bog Forest MetaG ECP23OM3 | ecosystem: Environmental > Terrestrial > Soil > Wetlands ...
CCTCCAGCAGTGCCTTAAGACCCAATTCTCCCCGTTTGCGGAAAACCGTTGCTCGCAACGATGGCACAGCAGGCGTGCGGTGTATTGCTCAGACGTTTGAACAGCAGAGCGATCAGTCATCAGTACTGGATTGGGGTTCATGCGCCACCCTGTGCGGATCGCCTCCTCACGCATAATCTTGTAAGCTGCCTTCGGGAAGAAATGGCTGCCGCGCAACTCCACGGGCTCATCTAGGCACAACTGGCATTTGCCCGTCTTGTTCATGACCTCACTTTCGCTGAGAGCTTGCGGAGGGAGGGTGCTGGTAATTCAAGCGGCTGGTGCTTGGGATGAGTAATGGAACGTGCCTCTTTACCTTCGAGCACGGTCTGGACATTCGCGGCAATTTGAGAACTGTCCCATCGAATCCGTTGATAGGAGTTCCACCGCCTCTCCCATATTCTGTAGTGGGCCTTCGCTTCATCCGTAATCATTTCTTGCAATTCGGACGACAAACGAACAACTTCTTCAATCGGATTTCTAAACTGCGGGCTCATGACATGCTTCAATAGCTTTTGACCAATCTGCGCTCGCTTATCCCGCACGACATTAGCTTTGACGATTTCAACTAAGTGATCCCGCAGTAGCGTGGCGAGGGGAATCGCTGCAAGAGGGGCAACAACAAGCACGCCGTGAACTTCTGCCAGTCCGCTAAATCCCTTGCGCTTGCCAGTTGTCACAAACGGCGAAATCAGCCTCTCTGACTTGCTTTGCCGCGGCGGCCTGTCGAACGTGTTGACCGGAAATGCGAGGGGTTCTCTTGCACTCATAAATGATCTTCCCGGCTTCCTTGCGCTGGAACATCACTATGTGCAGCACGTCCCCACCCTTTCCCTTTAGGATGACTTGATCTTCGGGAAACTCTCTCGCAAGTCTTGCCGCTAACTCGTCTTCGAACTCCAGGCCTTCCGTTTGTGGCGTTGTTCCACGTTCAAGTTGGCCGATCCGCTGCTTCATTGCTTCCATCTTCTGCTGATATCCGGCCACAAGGCGCGCAGTGCGCTTTTTCTCTTCATCGCGGCCAGCAGACCTGGCTTCTCTTGTCGCATTCTTCAACTCTTGCTTGGCTTGGACTAACTCCTGCCTAAGTTGCCGGTTTTCTCCATGGATGTGTTTCTCTCTACCTTCCAGAATACCGAGGGCCGCCTCATATTCTTTCTTGCTCAGTGTTTTCTTACAGACAGGGCACTGGTAGCGCATTTGTTGCCCCCTTTGCGACAGTTTGCAGTATGCAGTGGGGGAATCAATTTCGCAAGATGGAAAACGGTGGGCCGGGTGACCCACTGATTCGCGGCGTTTGCGACTGAGTGGGAGAACTCATGATCATACGTCACCTCGGACAGCGGGTCGAAAGACAACGCCGAATGAACTCACTTAGAGATTTTCTCGACGCAACCGAACCCCATCCTTCGACTTCTCGCGTGATCTCGAGGCCATCATCAACAGCCACTGCGACAGCGTGCTGCAAAAAGTGGAGAAAAGCAGATCCACGCCGCAGCTATCGTTCCTTGATTTCCGCAGCAGCGTAACGAATTCCTACTTGCGTCGCGCAAGCGCAACTGGGGCGTCGCCGGGGCTAAAGCCATCGCAGAGAGATCGACATTTCGCCGGGCTAAAGCCCGGCGCTTCCACCGGCTAACTGCTCGCCGCGGGCGCTTTCTCGTGCTCGGTAAGCGATTTCACAATCACGTACAGCACGGGGATGAAGAACAGATTCAGCGCGGTGGAGACGATCATGCCGCCGAACACCGTCGTGCCTACGGAGTGGCGGCTCTGCGCGCCGGCGCCGCTGGCGAACACCAGCGGCAGCACGCCCAGAATAAACGCGAACGAGGTCATCAGGATGGGACGCAGGCGGATACGCGCCGCTTCCACAGCGGCTTCCTTCACCGAGAGTCCTTTGTGCCGCAACTGCTCGGCGAACTCCACAATCAGAATGCCGTTCTTGCTGGCGAGTCCGATGAGCATCACCAGCCCGATCTGGCAGTACACGTCGTTCAACTGGCCGCGGGCATACTGCGCGAGCAGCGCGCCCAGCATGGCCATGGGCACGCTCAGCATGATGATGAACGGCAGGATGAAGCTCTCGTATTGCGCCGACAGCGTGAGATAGACCAGCAGCAAGCCAAGGGCAAACAGCATTGCCGACTGGCTGCCGGAACGGATCTCCTCCAGCGAAAGACCGGACCAGGAATAGTTGAAGCCAAGCGGCAGGTCTTTCTTGGCCAGCGCATCCATGGCCGCAATGGCCTGACCGGAGCTGTAGCCGGGACCGGAGGCGCCGTCGATTTCCGCCGAACGGAAGATGTTGTAGTGGGTGATGACCTGCGGCGAGGTGCCTTCGTTGATGCTCACGACGTTGTCGAGAGGGATCATGGCGCCGGTGTCAGAGCGAACATACAGTTCGCGAATGTCGCGCGGCTGGCCGCGGAATGGCTGCGCCGCCTGCACGTAAACGCGATAAGCACGGTTGTTGAAGTCGAAATCGTTGATGTAGGACGATCCCAGGTAAACCTGCAGCGCGTCGGTAATCTGCTGCATCGGCACTTGCAGGCTGAGCGCCTTGGAGCGGTCGATGTTGACCACGAACTGCGGATCGTTGGCGGTGAACGGGCTGAAGAGTCCGCTCAGTTCGGGACTCGAGTTGCCATCGCGGGCGATCTTCTGGGCAACGTTATAGAGGTCCTGCACGGTGTTGCCGGCTTCGTCCTGGACCTCGAACGTGAAGCCGCCAAGGCTGCTGACGCCGGCGATGGCAGGCGGCGCGAAGGGGAACGCCTGGACATCGCTGAGGCCCAGGAGCGGCCCGCGCAGGTCATTGATGACGGCGTTGGCCGAATGCGCCTCACCCTTGCGCTGGTTGATGCTCTTAAGGGTGAGAAACACCATGGCTTTGTTGGGGCCGTTGCCGGTAAAGCTGAAACCGATTACGCTGAAGGCGCCGATGATGTCCTTGTTGGTGCTGGCAATGGCTTCGACTTCACGCACCGCGTTCGAGGTGTATTCGACGGAGGCGCCCTGTGGCGCCTGCACCGTGATCATGAACCATCCCTGGTCCTCGTCGGGAACAAAGCCGCTGGGCACGATCTTGTACACCGCATAGGTTGCGGCCAGTCCGGCGAAGAAAACCAGCAGCACGACATACTTCAGCTTGATGGACTTCTTGGCGCCCACCACGTAATACGCGGTGCCGCGATGAATAAGGTGCTCTACGCCGCGGAAGAAAACGTTCTTGCGTCGGGTTTCCGGCCGTAGCAGCAACGCGGAAAGCGACGGCGTGAAGGTCAGCGAGTTGAAGGCCGAGATCACGATGGAAAACGCGATCGTCAGCGAAAACTGTTTGTAGAGCAGGCCGGTCGTGCCGGGAAAGAACGCGACGGGAACGAACACGGCAACGAGCACCAGCGAGGTCGCAACCACCGCGCCGGTCACTTCGCTCATGGCCACCGAGGCGGCGGCGTGCGAGTCGCTGTGCTCCTGGCTCATATGGCGCTGAATGTTCTCGATGACGACGATGGCGTCGTCCACGACCAGTCCGGTGGCCAGCACAATTCCGAACAGCGTGAGCGTGTTGATGGAGAAGTTCAGCAGCTTGATGAAGGCAAACGCGCCGATCAGCGAGACGGGAATGGCGATGGCAGGAATCAGCGTGCTGCGCCAGTCCTGCAGGAAGACCAGCATCACCACCATGACGAAGAAGATGGCTTCGCCCAGCGTGAACAGCACTTCGCGGATGGAGTCGCCGACAAACGTCGTGGTGTCAAAGGCGACTTTGTACTCCAGGCCGGGAGGGAAGCGTTTGGCCAACCTGTCAAGTTCTGCCTTGACGGCCTTGTCCACGTCGAGAGCATTGGCCGTGGGCAACTGGCTCACGCCGATACCGACGCCGTCAAAGCCGTTGAAGCGAAGCCGCGCGCTGTAGTCCTCGGCTCCCAGCTCCGAATAGCCGACGTCGATCAATCGTACGAGGGCGCCGTTGCTGCCCTGCTTGAGGACGATGTTGTCGAACTGGTGGGGATTGGTAAGGCGTCCGACGGCGCGCACGCTGATCTGGAACATCTGATCGGCAGCGGCGGGCTGAGCGCCAACCTGCCCGGAAGCGATCTGAACGTTCTGTTGCGACAAAGCGGAGACGACGTCCGTCGCGGTCAGCCCGCGGGCCGCCAGCCGCGACGGATCGAGCCACAAGCGCATGGAGTACTTGCGCTCGCCGAAGATCTGCACGTCGGCGACGCCGGGCACGCGCTTCAGCGCATCCTTGACGTAAATGTCGATGTAGTTGCTGACGAACTCGTTATCGTAGCGGTTATTGAGGCTGTAAAAGCCCGCCGCCATGATGAACGACGTGGCAACCTTGTTGACGGTTACACCGGTGTTCTTAACTTCGTTGGGGAGACGGCCCAGCACTCCAGAGACGCGATTCTGCACGTCAACAGCGGCGATGTCGAGGGGGCGGGACAACTCGAAGACAATGGTGATGACGCTGCTGCCGTCGTTGCCGCTGGTGGAGGTCATGTAGCGCATGCCTTCCACGCCGTTGATGGCCTCTTCCAGAATGATGGTCACCGACGACTCGACCGCTTGCGCGTTGGCGCCGGTATAGAAGCTCGCCACCTGTATTTGCGGCGGCGCAAGCTCAGGAAATTGCGCGATTGGCAGGAACGGGATGCAGACCGCGCCCGCGATCACGATGAACAGAGAAGTTACGGTCGAGAAAACCGGACGCTTGATGAAGAAGTCAGCAAACAAACGGAGTGCCCCCTGTCCCGCTACTGCTCAATCTTCACCGGCACACGGTCAGCCAGGCTCTGCCCGCCGGAGACGATCAGCTGATCGCCGGCCTTCAGGCCGCTCAGGACGGTGTAATCATTGCCGGAAATATCGCCCAACGTCAGCGGACGCTGGCGCGCGACCGTCTTGCCATCCTGCTGTTCGGCGACAAAGGCGAAGAACTGTCCGCTCACGCGCGACACCGCAATCACCGGCACCGTAATGCCGGGATGGGTGCTCCAGGTGATGCGGGCGCGCACCAGTTGCATGGCACGCAGCGCATTCGCCGCCTGGTCAGCCGGGGCCTTGGCCAGCACCGATTGGGTGGGGGTATCGACCTGCGGCGAGATGAAATACAGCTTCGTCTGCAGCAATACCTTGCCCTCGTTGTTGAGCACATCCACCGGAGCGCCCATCTTGATCTCGCGAGCGTGTTCCGACGGGATGGCAATGTAAACCTCGAGCCCGCGGCGCTCGTCAATGGTGGTCAGCGGGGTGGTGTTGGTCACGCGATCGCCAACGTGGACCGGAACATCGCCGATGATCCCGTCGGTCGGCGCGAACACGCTGTAATACTTCAGTTGCACCTGTTGCTGATTGACCTGCGCGTCCATCGACTTCACGTCGGCGTAAGCGGCATCATAGTTCGATTGCGCCTGGTCGAAGTCCTGTTTGCTCATGACGCCGGACGGATACAGGGTCTTGGCGCGCTCCAACTGCTGTTTTGTCCACTGCAGCGTCGCCTCTTTGGAAGCACGCTGCGAGTCGAGGCTTGACACCGCGGCCTGCTGGCGCCGCGGGTCAACCTCCATCAGGGTCTGGCCTTTCTTTACGAAGTCGCCGGAATGCACGCGAATCGCGAAAATCCAGCCTTCAACATCGGACATGATGGTTGCCGAGTTTCGCGACTTAATGGTCGCGACGTACTCCGAGGTCTCGCCAACGTCGTGGGTTGCAATCGTCTGCACCTTGACCGGCATGGCGGGCGGGCCGGGCGGATCAACCGCGGCCCTGCCCCGGCTGCAGGCGCCAAGCAGTAGAGCGGACGCAATCGAGCAAGCGAGAAAGATGCTGGATAGCAGCACGTTCGGGCGGCGCTGACCGATTCGAACGCATGGACGAAAAAGACTCATACAAATCCCAGCTTCTCTGGAAGGATGAATAACCCCAGTTGCGGTATTAGATTGTAAACCGCTCAGAAGGACTCAGGGTGACGTCGCACGAGCCCGCACAGTTCACTATCTGCCGGGTATAGAATGTGAGTCCCCAAAGGGTGACACCTACCCGATTACCCTTCCACTTTCTTGCCCGCTATCAATTTCTTTCGTAGGTCTTCGACGTAGTGGTCGGTCATGCCGGCGATGTAATCGCAGACCACGCGTGCCAGCGATCCGCTCTCTGCTTTCTCGCGATAGCTTGACGGCAGCGCGTCGGGATGCGCAATCAAGTACGTGAAGACCTCGCTCACGACCCTTTCCGCCAGCCGCTTCTCCGGTTCCAGAGACTTGGTGTTGTAGAGCGCTTCGTAGAGGAAGCTCTTGGTCTCGCGGCGCTCTGCTTCAACCTCAGGGCTGAAGCCCGCCAGCCGCTCGGGATAGCGGCGCAATTCGTCGAGGCTGCCGACTCCGGCCTGCTGAACGCGCTGCCGCGTGGTCTCGATCAGGTCGGTGACGAAACGATTGAGCACGCGCTTCAACGCCTCGTTGAACTTCAGCTTGTCGGCCGCATCGGGATACTTCGCCTCGGCCTCGACGTAGTACCGCTCAAACACCCGCACGCGCTGGCGAATCTGCGGAAGGCAGAGCAGCTTCGCCTCGAAGCCATCGTCCAGGTCGGCGGTGCTGTAGGCGATCTCGTCGGTGAGGTCGATCAACTGCGCCTCCAGCGGCGGGCGCTGGTCGAGCAGGTATTCCGCCAGCTCCGGATGTTCTGCCTCGCTGTAATCGTGCGAGTGCTTGATGATGCCCTCGCGCACCTCGAACGTCAAGTTCAGCCCGCGAAACTCAACGTAACGCAGCTCCATGTCTTCCACGGTGCGCAGCGCCTGCAGGTTGTGGTCGAAGAATTGGCCCTGCTGGCGCATCAGGTCGTCCAGCGTGCGTTCGCCGGCGTGTCCGAACGGCGGATGCCCGATGTCGTGCACCAGCGCCAGCGCCTCCACCAGGTCTACATTCAAGTTGAGCGCTGCGGCGATGGTGCGCGAAATCTGCGCGACCTCCATGGTGTGCGTCAGGCGCGTACGGAAGTGGTCGGAGTAGCGGCGAGTGAAGACCTGCGTCTTGTTCTCAAGGCGGCGAAAGGCGCGGGCGTGGATGACGCGGTCGCGGTCACGCTGAAAGGGGTTGCGGTAGGGGTGCGGCGGCTCCGGATAGCGGCGCCCGCGCGAGTCTTCCACGCGAACCGCGTAGCTGGCGAGCATAAGGGGAGTGTAACAGGCTGCTGTGGCGGAGCCGGGCTTCAGCCCGGCGTAATGTCGGCTCATCAATGATGCGGGTTTTGCCGTGGTTCGGTGGAATGGCTCTGCCGGGCCAAAGAGGCTTCCTAATTGGTGTATCCGCCAAGATCGGGTAGAGCGGCGCTTCAGCGCCGCGTCAACGCCGGGTTTTTATTAGTGGGGCTTTCAGCCCGCTGCGGGTGCAGTGGGCTGAAAGCCGGACGTTCGGTGCAGCCTGGACGCGGGCCTGAAGGCCCGCTCTACCCGGACACACCTACTCGGGAACCGCTCTAAAGCCCGTACTCTCAAAACGCATCTTGTCGCTTCCACCTCTCGTGATGACGAGACTTACCTACTGCTTGGCCCCGGTCTGCTTGGCTAGCTTCACGCGAGTTGTTTCCAGTTCCTTCTGCACCTTGGCGACCTCGTCAGCGTCCACCTCGGCCGGAATGGTCTTGGTCCACTCTTCCAGAGCGCGCTCGAAGTTGGCTGCTGCCAGCTTCAGTCGTCCGGTCTTCTGATACAGCTCACCTAAATGTTGGTGCACCGTCGGATCATTGCCGATGCGTTCGGAGGCGCGGCGCAGGTTTTCTTCTGCAAGATCGTAGTTGCCGAGGCGGTAATAGGCCCATCCCAGCGAATCGATATAGGCGCCATTCTGCGGATCGAGCGCCACAGCGCGGCGGATGTATCCCAGCGCCTCCTCGACGCGCGTGCCGCGATCGGCTAGCATGTAGCCCAGGTAATTCAGCGCCATCGCGTCCTTGGGATTGTCAGCGATGACCTTGTGGAACGACTCTTCCGCCAGGTCGTACTTCTTCTGCCGCTCATAGATCGAGCCCTGGACGAAAATTACGTAGTCCCGGTCCTCTTGTTTGGTGGCGAGCTCGAGCGCTTTGTTGATGTCCGCTTCCGCTTGCTTCCAGTTCTTCACCCGGCTGTTCATCTGGGCCAGCGCGATGTAGACCGTGCGGTCCTCGGGCGTGCCCCTCAACATGCCCTTCACGCGCGCGATGGCAGCATCGGCGTTGCCCACGTCGGCCTGCTGCGAGGCCGCAACCATTTGCAAATCGCGATCGTCGGGAAACTTCTTCGCGGCTTCGACGGCAACGTCCGTGGCTGCCTGCCACTGGCGGTTATCGCGATAGGTCTCGATGATCTGCTGATATCCGCGGACAGCATTCTCGTCGCCAAGTTCAAGCATCTTGCGGAAGGTTTCGACCGCCTGCTGATGCTTATTGGCCTCGCGGTAAACCGTCCCCAGCCGCTCGATGAAAACCGCGCGATTGTTTTTCTCAGGGACGCTGTATTGTCCGTCAGCATGCTCGGTCTTCTGCAGGAGCTGGTTCAGGATGGTGATGGAATCGTCGTACTTGCCCTGGGCTTCGTCGATGACCGCGATATTGTATTGCACTTCAAGCGAATCGGGAACCACCGAACTGGCTTTCTTCAGCGCTTCCAACGCCTGGTCGAACTTGCCGTCGCGCCGGTAGATCTCAGCCATGTGCATATAAGTCTGCGCATCCGAGGGGTCGGCGTCCGCGATCACCTTGTACTGCTCCAGCGCGGCTTCGGTCTGGCCATCGTTCAGCAGGTTCTGCGCCAGTCCGCGGACGGAATCCAGATTGTCGCGGTCAAGCTCCGTGGAGCGGCGATAGGAGTCGATTGCTTCCTTGTATTGCTTCTGCTGCTCATAGGTAAAGCCCAGCGCAGAGTAAACCTTGGCGGTGCGCGCGCTCTCGGGGATGGAATTCAGCACCTGCAGCGCGTGGCTGGAGTCACCCTCCTCGTTATAAAGGTAGGCAAGAGTGGTGACCGCCTCTTCGGAATCGGGCTGGATCTTCACCGCCGTCTTGAACTCGGTCTCCGACTTTAGAAGCTCGTTGTTGAGCCGGTACAGCCGGCCCAGGAGGAGATGGTCCTCAACGCTCTTGGGATCGAGCTTGACCAGCTGTTCGTATTGTTCGATCGCCAGCTTAAGAACTTCCTGCGACTGCGTGCCGGCCTGCATGTCGCCCAGCGAGCGCAGATAAATGCGGCCGAGCAACCGATGCGCCTCGAGATTGTTGCCATCGCGCTTCAGGATGTCCTGGGCTTCGAGTACGGCATCGCGAATGCGGCCAGTGCGGGCGTAAAGCTCCGCCAGGCCGGCGTTCAGGTAATCGGAATTCGGGTCGTTCTGAATGGCGAGACGATACTCGTCAATCGACTTGTTGGCGTAGTCGGAGCGGCCGTACATCGAGACCATCTCTTCATACATGTGCGCCAAAGCGAAGTGATAGTATGCCTCGGCCTGGTTGGGCTCCTTCGGAGGGGCCGAGGTCGCTGACGCCGCCGTTTGGCTGGAAGCAAGAGCTTCCTGCCGTTCCGGCGTCTCAGCTTGTGGGCTTGGATGGCGCTGCTCCAGCTCAAGGTCAGTCGCCGGACTTGGTTCCAGGACAGGAGGAGGAACCGCAGGGGCAGAATTTTGGGCGATGCCGCTTACGGAGCAAGCCAACAGAAGCGCCAGGAAGGGGAGACGGACACGATTTAGGGTCATCAAAAAAACCAGTTCCTCAAAGCGATTGGATGCCTGGCACCCCGCCTGAGTCTTCTACTTATTTTAGACGTTTCGGGCGCCGCGAGGGCAAAGTTCCGAATAAATTTCTGCCCGGCGACGTGTGTTTCTATTAAACACGGGAAATAGTTGGACGTAGCGAGGAAGCAAAGGTTTCTTGGGTGATAACCTGGGTCTGCGGAGGAAGGATTATGGAAACCCTCTACTACTCCCGCATGAGTTCGCCCGCCGGCCCGTTGCTAATTGGAGTGTCGGAAACGGCGCTGGTGGTTCTGGAGTTCGATCGCGGACTGCCGAAGAAAACTGCCGGGCAACCGGTCGTGTGGGAAGAGTCTGAGGCCCGCACCCACACCGTGCGCGAGCAACTGCAGGAATACTTCTGCGGCAAGCGCCGCGACTTCGAACTAGCGCTCGACCTGCGCGGCACCGACTTCCAGAAGCGCTGCTGGAATGAGCTACTGCGAATTCCTTACGGCGAGACGCGCTCCTACGGCGAAATCGCGCGCGCCGTTGGCAGTCCCAAGAGCTTTCGGGCCGTCGGACAGGCCAACCACTACAATCCCATCGCCATCATCGTTCCCTGCCATCGCGTGCTGGCGTCGGGTTGTTACCTCGGAGGATATGGCGGCGGCCTGCCGGTCAAAGCCTGGTTGCTGCGGCTGGAGGGGGCGGTGTTTCGGGAGAGTACGAAGGCTTCGCAGCCGGCGCAACAGCTTGCCTTTGCGGGTTGAAGCCGACCTTCTGGATTGCGATCACGCAACATGCGTGGAATGGTGTCGACTCGCGACAAAGGCGGCCGTTCGCTCAGCAATCAAATTTGGTTCACTAGGGCGAGGTGAATTCAATTTACGGCGTCGCCTCCAGCAGGGCGCGCGTGTAAGGATGCTGCGGCGCTGTGGTGATCTGCTCGGTCGTCCCCACTTCCACCAGCTCACCCTGTTGCATCACCGCGATACGGTCCGCCAGATAACGCACGATCGGCATGGAATGCGAAATAAACAAATAGGTCAGCGAAAATTCGCGCTGCAGCCGCTGCAGCAGGTTGACGATCTGCGAGCCGACGCTGACATCCAGCGCCGAAACCGGCTCGTCGGCAACGATGAATCGCGGCCGC
>Ga0074046_10004812_pt1 | contig 10914 bp, 8 predicted proteins | sample BogForMeECP23OM3_FD_94441 | JGI IMG/M metagenome (GOLD analysis project Ga0074046, IMG submission 94441) | Bog forest soil microbial communities from Calvert Island, British Columbia, Canada - Bog Forest MetaG ECP23OM3 | ecosystem: Environmental > Terrestrial > Soil > Wetlands ...
ATTTGTTCCAAGACGCGAAGGGTTCCGTTCATCGGGTGTCTCACTGGATGAAGTGAACCGCGCCATCGATGTGAAGCTCAACAATGCTGTTGAGCGGATCACTGCGGCGATGACGAATGCTCAGCGCCGGGACAGCGAGGTATCCGAAGCACGCGAGCTTCGTGCGCTTGTTTTCGATCTGATAAAGGCGAAGACAGCACCCGAAATACCGCCCGCGCAGAATCCGCAGGTCACGGAAATGATGAAATCGCAGAACACGATGCTTGACAAGCTCATGTCACACGCGCTTGCCTCGGCAACGAACAAGCCGCCAGAAGACCCGTATATGAAGATACTCCTGCAGGAGTTGATCGGAAAAAAATCGACGGGCGCAACTCCCCCATTGGGGACAACATCGGAGGAATTATCTCAGCGAATCCAGCTACAGAGACTAGCGAACGATCTGGAACTGGCGCAAGCTGATTTTCAGGATAAGAGGGAGGGGCGCACGTTCATACGGGATATCGCAGGTCAGGCACTCAGTAAGGTTGGAGAATCGGTTGCGGCGGCGTGGATCGAATCACAGCGCATTCAGGCTAGTGCATCGGTGGCAATAGCTCAGGCTGGCGGCACAGGCGTGGGAATGGCAATGGCAGTTCCACCAAGTGAAGTTCAGCAGCCAGAATCAGAGGCACCGGCTCCCGAAACACCAGAAGTTCCAACGGATAGTAACACCTTTCGGACAAGAGGAACTCCCGATGAGACAGGGGAGATCCACATAAAATGCCCAACGTGTGATGCAGATATGATTGCTCACGCGGGAGACTTGGAGATTTTATGTCCGATCTGCGGGTCGAAGTACCGTGCGACAATGCCGCAACAGCAGCGTGCTCAAAAGAGGGTTCCCGCATCGCAGCCATCTCCCCCACCATCCGAAATTCACAGAGGGGAAACTGCGGATGAAAAAACCCTAGTACCGTCGCGCGGGGCTCCATTCGGTTCGGAACCCATACGTTCCAATCCGGAACCCGAAACACCGGGTTCCGAGGATGAAATCGAGAAACCCCGCGATGGCGCGGTTTCATACTACGAGCAGGATGCGGCAATCGCGGAGGAAACGACCAAGCGGGAGATTCCGAAACATATATTATGACCATCCACATAGGGTGATATGATGGGAATATTTAGCGGCGACTCTCTCAAAGGCGGATTCCTTACCACGATTATCATTGATATCGTACGTGGTATACTGAACCGTGCCCTAACGGGGACAACTCCAAAACAACTTCGTGAATCAATCGCCAACAACGCCTCACTGTGGGGCGAGGCGAATGGGGAGATCATGGGATATGCCAAAGGTCTCCCCCTTCCTGTCGTCTCGGGAATAGAAGAGGCACGCAAGATTGTAGACACTCAGTACGGCGGATTCGATCAGGTCGTATTGAAGTGGCTTGAAGAGGATCATCCGTTGTATTACAATATCATTGTGAATACTCCCGATGGTGCTGGAACAGCGTGGCTGAGACGACAGATTTATGAAATATTAGATGGAGTTAAGAGTACAGAAGGTGGAGAATAATGTCCGGGGAAGATCAGTTGATATCACAAGTGGCGAATCGTGCGGTAGGAACTGTTACGGATAGTATGGGGTTCCAGATAAGCAAGGTCGTTGATATCGGAGTGAATGGTCTTCTCGACATATTACTCGGGGAATCGAAAGACGGACGGCGCAAGGAGATGAACGAACATCACGACAAGCTTCTCGAAATCGTGAACCACAGTAACATACCCCATCTCCAAGACATTTCTTCGGTTAGATTAACCCCGATGAACGCGAGCCAGTCGTTAAAAAACGAGATTGAAACTGCAAATTCGCACATACGATCCGCGATAACGGAGCTTATGGAAGCTCGAAACCACACACGATGCCGCGTGTGCAGGGGGAAACTCGAAGAAGCGATTGGGCTTGTCGGGGACAAGACCGGAGAAATCCTCGAAACAAGTGAACGTGTTCTTGCAATGCAGCGGCTACGTGACTCGGGAGACATTCCTCCGGGACTCACATATGACGACCTGAACAGGAAACAGAAGCAACTTGTCGAGGAAATCGTAGAGAAATTTCATCCAGCACAGGAGTTGGCGGAGAAAGGAATACCAGAAGGTGCTATGCAATATGTCGGGAAATACCAGCAGCCGAAACAATCGCGCTCGCGGAAAGAACCACAACGACGTGGGAAAAAGCCGTCGGCACGAAGGCATTAAGACAACGACGATCACATTCACGGATTCTGACATTGTTCAGCGATGGATGGTAACTACCGAAGGATGCCCACTGTGCGCTAAGATCAAGAGAGATTTGAAGAAAGAATTCAAGTCCGGGGAGATCAAGGCAACGGATGTGGGAGACGGAAAGGGATTCGAGATCGTCACACAACTCGGGCTGGATGAAACCCCGGTGTTCGTGGTAGAGCTTGTAGAAGGATTCCCGGTGAAATACATAATAGACGAGTGAAATGGCAGTGACAGATGTTGATACAAGGTTTAGGATATTCGAGGCTCTGGTAAAGTCAAACCGAATGCTTACGTTATCAGAGATTTCGAAGCGTCTTAAGATAGATCAACAACTCGTTGCATATCACATTCCGATACTTCTACAGAATGGGCTTATTCTTCGAGACGGTCATCAATATTTCACTCAGCCGGTTTTTTTAGACAAGAGGCTCGAAGCACTGTGCGACGAGAAACTTTCAGAGATCGTAGAAGGATTTTCTGCACTCGACATACCTCTCGTTGTTGGAGAAGACCAAACGAAAGAAGATATTATCGTATCGTGTTTATACGCCCTTATACGAATGGTTCTTCCCGAACATGTCCATCCTCAAAGATCCTGATAGTTTTATATACAAGAAACGTTCATCATCTCATAGGTAGTGAGAAGTATGGTTATCCTTGCAGGCAACGTACGCGACGGATCGCAGACATTCTTTATATCGGGAAACCCCGCGACCGTGGATTTCAATATCACCAGTGCCGCATTGTTTCAGGGATCTGGTTGGACTCCGGTGCATACAAACGCGAGCGGTGGATTCTACACATCCGCGAATACAGCTCTTGACCAGTTAACCGTGATAGCTTCCGGGTACGGAATACAAACGATTTCGATTCCGGTCTACGCTACAAAATACGATCCGAAAGGTGTTATCAGTGGTGCACTTACTTCGCCTCCATCAAACGCAGGATCTTCCGGAGCATACGTAACAACAATAACCGATACCACGAAGATTTTCATTACAAATTCCCTGAGCGGTCGGGTGATTACCATGCAGACGGGTGTTGCCGATGGGAAACAGGGAGTTATACTCGGAAATACAGTTAATGCAATTCAGGTCGGGGGTCAGAGTGGTGGATCGCCCGGGGCGTTGATTCAGACTACAGTGGTGTCGGACACGATGTTTATTGCTACTAACATGGTATCGATGTCAAATTCGGTATATTACACATATAACTCTTCCGGGTTGTACGCTATTTCCCAAGTATGCACGAGTGGTTTGATTAGCGGAGATATAGGTACAGCAGGAGACGAAACGGGACAACCATATCCCCTTGGTGTTGGTTCGTACGGCGGGTCGGGAATGGTTATAATTATCAGAAGGTATTAGTAGGAGTTGAAAGAAAATGCCGGGATTTACAGGAAGTCACGTTGCGATGTATAATCCATCAAACGGAGTAACGATACCCTACGGGGAAACTGGCCCGAGTAGCGCTTCAAATAGACCAGCGCTTCCTATTACCCCGATTGTAACAAGTACTCAAAGTGGGCACACGGAATATGTGGTTGTATGTCAATCGCCGACATCCGGACTGATTGTGATGCAACACGCTTATGATACGCTTGTTGCGAATTCGGAAACTCAGTGGAATACTTTTCTTTGGACGGGAACAAGCAGCGTTAACACGGCTGTTATGGCGTACCCTATAGACCTGATATCCGATCCGCGACCAACAGTTTCCGCCACGGTGTATACATACGATACTTCTGGATACATTTGGCAACTTACCGGATTCTCTTCGAGCGGAGTGTGGAACAATATAACCCCATCAACTGTAACCGGGGGGAAACTTGTGCCGGTAGCTTCGTACCAGCCGTACAACTTGTTCGGCCCGGGCCAACTAACAAACGACGCCGGTTCGGTAAGTTACATGCGATATATGACGTTCGACGGATCGGGCGCGTTATATGCTCTTTATTTCAGACCAATATTGCCGGCGACATCTGGGTGCGTTCTGAGTGTTCAGAGGTGGACTGGAGCCGGAACTACATGGACTGATTTAACGAGTGGAAATTCCATGATAGAACATCAGTCGTTTGGGATTTCAAACAACACGTCCTTCGGTGTTTTTGGGGCAATAAGCGGGAACGTTATATTGTCAAGTCCGTATGCCGGTACATCCGGTAATTCGTGGATTGCATATAACTACACGGGAAGTTCGTGGGGTTCGTTTGTACCTTATCCAACCGGGTATGGGATCGCTCAGGCTACAACGCCTACAGGAGTTATCGAGCAGTTTACTCTAGCCGTTTCTGCGGCGGCTCCTGACGGGTTTGCAGTAGTAAAACTTGGTGGCGGTGGTGCTACGACATCCGGCTCTCTCATATACAACGCGAGTTCCGGGGACATCTACAATATTGGTGGTATCTCGGGAGAACCGACAAACGCGATTACGGTCACGTTGTTCCCGAGCAGATCACCGACTTAAACGAACTTTTATTCTCGTGTTCAGATATGTTTAAATACCTTGCGTTACGAAAAGAGATGTAACATGGCTGATGACGAAGGTATAAAACGTCTTGATAAGAAAGATCAGGACAAGGTTGTCGATGCGTTGAGACGGGTGCTACAGGGTGTGGAGGTTGACGCACCGCCAGCTTCGCGCAGAGAAGAGTAAACACTGGTGAACACCATGTCCGACTATTGATATCCAGAAGAGGAAATCAGTACTTCATCGTTGGTGACGGGGAAAGAAAATGCCAAGCAAGATCGACAACTTCTATCACGATATTGAGAACGAGCACCCGTCGGACTGGGATTCATCGTCGAGATGGCCAAAGATATTTGCAAGTGAGTACCGCCGCATTTACAACGACCAAGTCGAAGGTTACTCGGCGGATGATTTCGATGGTGATGAAGACCAATACTATGATTTCCTCGATGACGTATCATATACATCCGCCAGAACGATACAAGCACAATACGAGGCAGGAAAGTTTAACGCCGAGCTTGTAAAAGAAGGATTGATTGAAGAGCCGAAAGATACCGAAATAGATATCGGAATCCCGCCACCACGCAAGAAGAAGACCTCCACGAAGGCATCGTGGAAAGGAAAGTTCCGGAAGCCGGGGCCGAAGACCCTGCAGAATCCGGTAACGCTCGGGGAAACCCTGTTCCGATGTATTCAGTACATGGAGTCGATGGGATCGCTTGCAACGATGGTCGGGAATGAAGAGGAGAGTTGTATCAATACCATCCTCGATGCAGCGGTTACGGATTACCGAAGCTTCCACGACGAGAAGATACGCAATGTGTACCGCAGGTCGATCACTGTTTTCCCGGATTCATACGAAGGCAATAACCCGGAACTTCTCAATGAGATCCAGAATCCGAATTACGAGATTATAGAATACAACATTCCGCGCGGGGTTGTGGAAACTCTTCTCCGTCAGGGAATGAGTTACCCGGAGATTTACGATCAGTACGGTCGGAAAATGTCATTCTATGAGGCAGTCGTGCGGTTCTTCCTCTACAACGACAAGGTTTCTCCGGAACAGCCCCACTGCAGTGAACAGACCGGAGAGGGGGTAGTAAAGTTCAACTGCTTATCGCAGATTCTTGATCTCCGCGATCTTAATCTGGCGGCTCGGGCACAAAACGCTTCGGTACTCCGTCCGTACATGACACCGACTCTGGAAGGTGCTTTGTTACGGGATAACGACATTCTTAAAGACAATCGCGTACTCAACATCATAAACGGCGGGGCAATCTGCAGGGTAAGACCGAGTTTATTGAACGGAAACGGAACGTGGATATCTTCGTGCCTCGAAGCGGCTATGATGAACTCGGAGAATCTCTTACGATTAGGCGCTTCCGGAGGAACAGAACCCATTATTATCCAAAACGCGTCTGATTACGACTGGAACCAGCCGTGCCGATCCCCAGTGGCTCCATCCTTCCCACCGAATCACGAGCCGTGTATGGCGACACTGATTCGTGGAAGCGACAGTAATTTCTCGACTTCATACGCATACCTTCAAAATGCGTTGTCTCACGAAGTTGGAGCAGGTGGATCACGAGAGGCGGAAGTGATGTCCCTTTTCCAGAAGGAGTATGATTTCCTTTCATCGGAAAAACGGCAAAAGACAACCGCGTTCGACTTTATCTTTGACACCGGGATGTTTCTCGAAAACCTGTGCTCATACTCGTCGGCTTTCGGGGATATACTTGGGGATTTGAAACTCTGTAAGTATCCGGGCATCGACGGATACGAGTCGTGCATGAACAAGGTGCTCATGAAGATATCACAGGGTAAATACACGGTTAATGCGAAGGGGAACGACCAAACCACCGAATCGATGATTGATGGCATCCTCAATGCAGACTGTTCATTCTACGACGCACCCGGGAGAAAAGTCCCGTCAACGTGTATGGACTACCTGCTGCTAGCTACGGCATCAAACAACTCCGGATCTTATAAATCTCTCGATTACGTCCTGCACGATCTCATGAAAAGAACCCCCTTGTCTGACCTTACGTGCACGTCAACTAACGGAGAACAAACCGAGTCGTGCATGGATGGATTGATGCGGGCATCTGCAAACCACAACGTCAATTTTATGATTGACCAGATGGGTCTTCTCTTGGACAGACCAGACTGTACCGACGGGTATGGAAACCACATAACCTGTATCGACAAGGCAGTTCAGCTTAACGAAGTTTCCACTTACTATCTTACTCGCGCGAAAGAGCTTGAAAAACTACGACATCAGGTATCGTCTACAGATGATCGGGATCGCATCGAAAAGAAGACGAGAGAATTCCCGAAGAAAGCGTTTGATATGGTCGGGGCCGACGCGGGTGAATACACAAACCCGGGGCTTATGAACATTGTTTACAATTATGACGTCGGAATTGAGAAGTGTCACTCCCCATCGAGAGAGTTCGTGGATCTCAAGGCAGAGATAGATGAAGAGATATCCGATCTCGAAGTGTGGGGAACCAAGATTTTCGGAGACAATGATAACGACGTTTCTAAGAGATTGCGGTACTTGAAGGAGCTGAAAGAGTCAATCACTGCAGAAGCGGCTCCACGTCCGATGCAAGTTGCGCCGCGACTATTCAAGCTGTACGATGCAACCCGGGACAGACAGGTATATACACCAGAGATATACATTCGCACCGACGGTGGGCGGACGATTCCCTATTATGCATCGTGGAGAAACATAATGAAGCGCTCGGGAGTACCATACATGGCGGCTCAGAGCAACCGATCTGGTGGAATGACGCTCAATATGTTCGAGTGCAAGGATGAAGAAAACCGCACGATCTCGTGTATGCAGAAGCTTCTCGACACTGTGAAGGGAGAAGCTGACTATCGTTCGCATTTCGGGATTGCGGGAGAACGGGATGATGAAACAGCACTGCACTCGGTATTCTCTTTGCCCGGTATTTTTTCCCCGGGGATGTGCACTGCGGATGACGGGAAGAAGATATCGTGCTTCGAATACGCGTGGCCATCCTACAGCAGATATGTAACCCCATCTACGTACATCGACATCCTTGCAGGAAAAGACTTCAGGAAGAACAAGGCAACACACGTATCTGTCAGGAACCCGAAGACGGGAGATCCGGAAGAGCTTACCCTGCAGGACGCGGTGTGTAGGAATGTATCTCTGTACGACCTTGCAGAGCACATGTACGATACGCGAACTCAGCACAGTGTGACAAACGGGCGACCGCGATTCGACACGCAGGCTCTTGAACTGTACGCTCCGTGCGCAGGATGTGACGATATAAAAGATCCACTCGATAAGCGCATGTGTCTCGACCGCGCGCTGTTTGACGCATATATCAAGCCGGGCAACTCGTCCAAGACAGGGGACAATGCACTCAATACCCACGACAAACAGTACTGGGCGTGGACGAATATGTTCGTGGATAAACCCGAACGTCTTTACAACCCATTCCCGTACCACACCTCAGACGACGTGTTCGGGATTGCAGGAGTGTATGACGTAGAATACGCCCCGCGCGAGTACTCATCTTCATCCGCATCCGGCAACCAGACCGATATGTACAATTACTCCAAGGCGGTAGAAACATCACTCTGGCCTGCACTACAACGTGCAAAGGGGATGAAGTTCCCGAGATTCGGGGAATATAAGGATGTGGTAGTTGAAGATATCGATCTCCTTCCGAGAAAGATCGCATCTGACGACTACCAGATAAAGCTGGCATTCCGTGGAAATGAAAAGGAAGGGCGACGAGTGGCGTGGACTCAAACCATCCCGGTCGTTGACCTCTTCACAAAGGGCGGAATGCTTAACCGCGATGACGCGAGAATGTACGTTTCTAAGTACCGAAGCGTGGACGATGCAGTCAACCTGATTATGACCAGAAAGAACTCTACCGGGAAGTCGGATACGGGGACTTCACGAATAAAGCTGGTCATCAGCAACCGGCCATCTGATTTCCTCCGTGCGTCTCTCGGTCAGAAGTGGACTTCGTGTATGGGGTTCAAGGCGTACAAGAGCTGCGGTCTGAACCACTCACTCCTCACGTACATGAACTTGGGATCATACATCGCGTACCTTGCTTCAGACGAGTTCTCTACCGGATGGTTGTCACGATCCTACCTTGTCCCCGCGATGGAGACCCCGAATCAGAAGTGGGGAACAAAGAGCAAGAGCAATACGTTCCTCGTACTCAAGCCATACGGTCTGCCGGATTACTCGCAGATTCTCAAGGACTCGGTAGCTCGGGTGCTGCACGACAATGGGTACAACCAGCCGAACGGTTTCTTCGAGGAAACACACGCTGGGCACAACCCGAATCGATATGTCTACCACGAAGATGGTAGCTCAGACACCGGGCGAACATACCGCATTAATCAGGGCAACCGTGACCGATCATCCCGGTACATGAGCTACATGGATGGGGTGAAATCAGAAATTCTTGCAAAATGCGTATCCCACGCTGCGGAGGGAACCCCGATTCCATTCCCGATTTATGAACACGGCAATTTCATTCCGATTTATGCGGATATGAACAAGGCTACAGAGAAGTGGAGGGACGATAAGGGACACGCATACGTAATGGCAGACCTGACAACCGGAGACGGGTGCAAGACGAACCTGAGAAGGATTTTCGAGTCATATATACCGAAGGTAACAGGCGTCGCAGATGTGTGGGCTCATTTATCAGATGCCGGGTTGATTTCCAAATACGATGCCGATAACCTCAAATACGCCCCGGAATGGACTGCGTACCATGAGCCTCCCGACGAGACGCTGTATTCTATCGACAAGGACAGATTTGATTCGATCACCAAGCGCATAAGATCCGTGACAAAGACGCGACCTTTGACGTTGCTGAAGAACGCCCCGTCTGCCGGTGGTGAGTAATGTCACAGGAAGCGTATATTACGGGCGGTGTTGACCCGGAAGACTGGTTCAAGGCAGCCGCCGGAAAGAGCAAAGTGGCTGTCACTGTCGTAGGAGGTAAAAATAAGAGGGAAGTCGCGGACTTCCGAACAACGATTACCGCCGAAGATGAAACCGACGGGCCCGAAGAAGTAGACGACTCACTGCAGAGCAAGATTGCATTTGTCATGCACCGGGTAGTGGAATCTACAGTACTTGCAAAGCCACTCAAGAAAGAACTCATCTACTTCCTCGGGGAACTTTTCAAAATATACTCTCCATCAAAACAGGAACAACCGGTTGTAGAATACTGTACCCGTATTCTTCGCGGGGCGGGGTTCAGGGTGTTTGTAGATAACATAAACAATCTCTACGCAACGAGGGGCGAAGCTGAAGGCGACCCGCTCGTGATGCTTAACGCGCACACCGACACCGTGCAGGGGGACGCGGATAAGGATGTTGCCGATTTCGTAGAATACGTCTGGATGAATGACGCATATACCGGAAACGGGAAGATGATCGGGGGAGACGACAAGTGCGGTATCGCTGTAGCTCTCACTCTTGCTGTCCACACGGATCTTCCGATGAAGATTATCTTAACGTCCGAAGAAGAGATTGGTGGTCATGGGGCGCGCGCAATCACGAAAACGGATTTGCGCGGGGTTTCATTCTTCTTCACCATTGACCGTATGCACGGAAACGACCTTATTTCCACCTATTGTGGCCGCCCGTGCGCGCCAAAGACGTTTGTAGACGAGTTCATCCGTATTGCAAAAGAAGCAACGGGTGTGACATTCCGGGACACCGGAGGCTCGTTTGCAGACACGTACACGATCTCTGCGTTCGTTCCGGGTGTTAACTTATCTGCAGGATATTATAATGCACACACTGATAAGGACTTCGTGCTCGTAGATGAGTTATACAGCGTGATGATGTCGGTGAAGGCGGCCATTGAACACCGGCAAGAACTCGATGCAGCCGTGAAGAAAGCACCCGCCGACTGGCAGAAACCGAAGTATGAATACGGATACGGTTGGGGGGGGTACGGTGGAATGTCATACGGCGGGGTCGGATCTAAAAGAGAACCGTATTACGACTACGACTACTATTACCGCGACAAAGGCAGATTACCCCCCACACGCGGGCGCGGCGCAAGTCGCGGGCAGACTCGACTCGTAGGTGGAACCGAAGCACCGAAAGACAAAGGGTACTGGTACGGTGGTATTCGCTACGATGATGAC
>Ga0074046_10004813_pt1 | contig 10913 bp, 10 predicted proteins | sample BogForMeECP23OM3_FD_94441 | JGI IMG/M metagenome (GOLD analysis project Ga0074046, IMG submission 94441) | Bog forest soil microbial communities from Calvert Island, British Columbia, Canada - Bog Forest MetaG ECP23OM3 | ecosystem: Environmental > Terrestrial > Soil > Wetlands ...
GGGTTGTCATAGTCATCAAACCCACTGGGATCCTAAGCTGGCATTATGGTCGCGGCGACGACAAACGCCAAAACAACGGCGAATCCATGTCTACCGACATCTAAACCGTGAATGATTAGCCGCTCACGCGTCGTGAGATGAAAAATCTACGGCGACGAAGTTAGATTGAAGTAGTTTCCTGGACAAGCCGCGCCATTCGAGGACGTATTCGCACCTTGATGAAGTGACCCTGTCACAGTAACCCATGATCCAATTATGGGATTTGAAGGATTCAGGCTAGGCGGCAAATTGTGCAAAGCAAAGAATTGAGTAGCTGATGTCATCACATTACCCGCTGAGTTAGCTACAGGAACCTGCAACTCCAAGCATCCATTCGAACCTTCATACAAATAACCCGAGCATTGAATTGTGGAATTCTGGCTTGACTGGCAGGTAGTATAGTAGCAACCATTAGGTCCACATTGCGACAATGAACAGTTGCTTGATCCACAAAGCTGAGTGTATCCTGCTGCCAAAGAGCAACCATTTGGAGTGCAAACTTGGAATGAACAACCGTTAGCTCCGCAAGTCGGATAAACGCAACTATTCGACCCGCAATTCCGCGATGAACCTGGTCCTTGATACTGACTCTGTGTGCTTGACATGTATTGATCCTGTGTAACGGCCATTAAATGAGAACTAGCCGGACTGCTAACTCCTAAAACTAAACCAAGACTTCCAAGGAAGACCACTACTGCGATTATTGCGACGACCGACACGCTACTTCGATGATATGGTTGACTATTGCTCATAACAGAACCCTACAAATGACACTATCTCGTTATATATATATAAAGTCAACTGATGTACCGCCATATGCATACTGCGTGCTGCAGTTACCGAATTAGGGGATCGCTGACCTTCCAAACATGAGGCGCCTGATTAGGTCGCCAAACTATGTCTTGCAGAAATGCCTGAGAATGATTACTTCATGGCCATCTATAATATCGCAGTATTATTTTTAGAGATCTCTCTCAGAATCGCGAACGATAGACTATTATATTTTCAGTTTGTCGTTTGCTGATTGTGAGTCTGTGATGCGAGAAGATATGGAAGTTTTGCAGGGCGCCATTGATATGCACGCTCATACTGCGCCCGCTTTATTCAGAAGACCTATCGATGATTTGGAGCTTGCAAAAATCGCACGTGAATATGGAATGCACGGATTCGTTTTGAAAGATCACGACTCAATGACATGTGGTCGCGCCTATTACGTCAAGAAGAATGTCCTCGGCATCGATCCGATCGGTGCTGTCGTGCTAAATCGCTCCGTGGGTGGAATTAATCCGTATGTTGTTCAAGCCGCCGTACATTACGGCGCTAGAGTAATCTGGATGCCTAGCAACCATTCAAAGTATCACGCGGACTTTTACGGAATATCAGATTACCCTCAGCTTGGTAGGCCTAAGAAACAACTGAAAGGCGCAGGAGTGACTGTCTTAACCCCTGCTGGAGAACTAACACCTGAAACCCTACAGGTACTCGACATTGTCGCAGAAAACGACGTCTGTTTGGCGACTGGACATCTCAGCTATGAGGAAATTGATAAGCTACTAACCGAAGCTGTCAAGAGGGGCGTAAAGCGGATGATAGTGACACACGCCAACTGGTCGCTCTGCAAATTATCAATTGAGAAGCAGAAACATTTGATTCAAAAAGGCGCGTACATTGAATATGTAGCCGTCTCATGCGTCTCACCGATCTTCTACGAACAAACCCCTAAGGAATTGGCTGATTGGATAAAAACCGTCGGAACCGACAAGCTGCTGCTTTCATCTGACCTAGGACAATACTCCGGCCCCTCCCATCCGGAAGGACTGCGAATGCTGTCTGCCTCACTACTCGACGAAGGAGTACGAAACCAAGACTTAGTAAGAATGCTGAGCGAAAATCCAGCCAAGGTTCTTGGACCCAATTGAAAAACCAAGAACGTAAACCGGAATATTCAGACATCAGCCTAAAGGGACAAACTTCGTTCGTGACCGGCGGAGACTCAGATATCGGTGAGGCCATATGCCACGCTTTCGCGGAATGTGGTGCGAACGTAATTATCGGAGCACGCAACGAAACGAAAATGCACGAAGTCGTCGATAATCTAAAGAAAATTGCGCCAAAAAGTCTCATGTTACAAACGGACGTCATCAACGAAAAATCTGTCGACCAAGCCATATCTACGGCACACAAAAAATTTGGACGCATAGAAATTCTAGTTAATGCTGCAGGCGTAACCGGACCAGTAGAAACGCCACTACACCGAATTACAGAACGTGACTGGGATTACGTAATAGACGCCAACCTCAAGGGCACATTCCTCGTTTGTAAGGCTATGGTGCCTATTATGATCAAACAAAAGTACGGCAGAATTATCAACATTGCCGGCACCTCTGGACTACGCGGGTACGTAAACCGAGCCGCTTACTCATCATCAAAATGGGCGGTGAGAGGTCTAACGCGGACCTTAGCTCTCGAAGTTGGCAAATACAATATCAACGTCAACGCAATTTGCCCAGGAGTTGTTGAGGGCAGAAGAATGTCAAACATAATCGCAAAGAAAGCTGAGGCTTGGAAGTGTACCGAGAAGGAAGTCTACGAGAAATACACAAGTGAAATGGCGCTGGGACGGTTTACCCTTGCCAAAGACATCGCCAGAACCGCGCTCTTTCTAGCCTCAGAGGGCGGCCGCCAAATCACAGGACACGACATCGTCGTAGACGGCGGCTGGGACGTATAGCGACCTAACGAAAGTAGCTGGTCGATCGAACTTGCCTTAGTCTGGAGGTATCTCCTTGAAGGCTTGGCGAATGTCAATTCCGGTACTCTTCCTGTAAGCGCTTACCACATGGTAGTAAATGATACCTACCGCAAAGATTCCTACCATGAGTCCTTCAGACTGCGGAGTTGTAGCCAACAGTGCAGGTACGGTTACTAGATAGTACATGATGAGAATGTTCACCGCGATCCCCAGTACGGCGAGAGGAACAGTAAAAGCCCGATAGTTCCTAGCTGGTGATTGTTCGAAATGACGCCGCATCCTCATCGGAAAGATTATCGCGCCAATCATTGTTAGTATAATGGCCAGAGAAATCATGAATTGTGTAGAGGCCATGTAAGTTGAAAGAGTAGACCCATAGAACAGACTTGCGTACGTCCATATACAGGCCGCTATGATCATCACAATCATAATGTAAATTGGAGTTCGACTCCTTTCCGTTATGTAAGCAAGGCGCGCGGGGAATAATCGATCAAATGTTTGAGCGAATAGCATCCTCGAAACGAGCATGTAAATTGTGAAGTTAGTTGCGAATATTGTGATGGCACCTCCGATCGCCCAGACCGTCGCTAGCGCCAGGTTATTCGTGCCGTAGAGTAGGAAGAATGATGCTGGCATCGAGTAGACTAGGGCCGGTAGTTTTCCGAAGAGCGGATCGGCATTCCAAGCCAACGTCGCAGCGGCATACCAAAAGTTCTGCCCTGTCATTCCGATGAACAAGTTCCAGGCAGCAAACAACCCTACCACGACCAGGGCTAGAGCCCCAAGCATCGTGATAGCCTGAGTTTTGAACTGGTTGGCCGTCTTCATCTCTCCACATAATCCGAGATTGCCGAAAACCGTCCACTCCAATGCGAATGTCCACGGTGTGATCATGGCCCCGATCGATGCGTATAACGTCACGGTGGGAGATAGATTGATGCCTTCGCCTTGAGCCGTTCCGATAATCTTATTGTAAACATCGGATGAGCCGATGAGCCCTGAAAGATTCGTGCTCAAGTTGCTTGCGAACGCTGAATTAGATGTGGACGCCAATAGAACCAATAATGCGATAACTGCTGCAGCAGCGAAACAGAAAAGAACCGTTTGAATCTTTAGATACATACGAATCCCACCCATTACAATCAACCCTGCAGCAATAACGGCCACGAAACTGAGAATTGCCATCGAGTTCGTCGTGGCCAGCGCGTTTGCGATGGCTGCGTATCCCGCATTATTAGTGCCTTGGGCTATCGCAAACAGCCATGGCACCAGAAACATTTCAACTATCGAGATACCGTTGAGAGAAATATACCAGAACTGGAAGAACACCCACGCAGCGAACGTTGCCGAAAATCCAATTCCAGGATTCAAGACGCGACTTTGAAACACATAATCCGTGCCTGTCTTCGGAAAAGCCGTATAAACGATGCAGTAGGTCAAATACATTGGAATGGCAAGAAGCGCGATGATCAATAGTCCGGTGTTAAAGTCAAACCCTGGAAACATATTCGGATTCCAATTAAGTGACCACATCAGCGTGGTTACGATGGGGGCCGTAAGGAAGTTGAAAATCATCAGCTGGTAGGGGGAAATTTCTCTAACTAAACCGGTAGCTTCTCGAACGAATACGACGCGACTTCCGCTCAATCGTATGTGTCCTCAAAGAGTCTTTTATGCTGCCCGTTACGTATATAGCACTTCTTGTATTTCTAAGAAAGTTACGTATATAGCACGTCTTGTACTTCTAGGAAAGGAGTCTTCTTGGAACAAGATTACCTCAAAATCGTCGAACACTTCTACCAAAAAAGGGATCTAAGAGTCGTAGGAAAAAGTGTTAGACGAGTCGGTGCAGTGGAAGGAGTATTTGGCAGAACCAAATACACAACCGACTATTTCTTCGACCGCATGCTTCATGTAAAAGTGTTACGAAGCACTCAATCACATGCGGCCATAAAACGAGTGGATACACGAGAAGCAGAAAGAGCTAACGGCGTCGTGACCGTCTTGACCGCGAAAGATATCCCGGGGATTAACGACTGGGGATTCACTTTTGCAGACCAACCATTACTCGCCTCGGACAAAGTGAGATTTTCCGGCGAAGGTATCGCTCTGGTCGCGGCTGAGACACCCGAAGAGGCTGAAGAGGCAAGCAAACTAATTCACGTAGATTACCAACCGCTCCCAGCCGTCTTCGACCCACGAGACGCATTGAAAGCGGATAGCCCGAAAGTGCACGAGAAAGGCAATGTCATGTTTCAATGCCAAGTCAGAAAAGGCGATGCCGCAGAAGGATTCCTACAATCCAGTGTCATCGTCGAGAACCAGTACACGACTCAAAGACAAGAGCATGCGTATCTAGAGCCTGAGGCCGCAATTGGTTTACCCGAACCTGATGGTTCAGTTACAGTAATCGCGGGAATGCAATCTCCATTTCTGGTTCAGATGAACGTAGCTAAGGTCCTCGGAGTCACGCTCGACAAGGTCCGAGTTATCCAAGCCGCCACAGGCGGAGGATTCGGAGGCAAGGACGATGTCCCACCTGAACTCTGCTCACGCGTAGCGCTCATCGCTACCCGAACTAACAGACCAGCAATGTTAACCCATACTCGTGAGGAATCAATGCGATGTCATAACAAACGATATCCATACTTCATTAAGTATAAATCGGGAGCATCAAAAGATGGAACGCTACTTGCTGCCGAAGTCGAATTGATTTCCGACACTGGGGCTTTCGCTTCACACGGACCATACGTGCTCTGGAGATCAGCCGTCCACGCAACTGGACCATATGTTGTTCCGAACGTCAAGGTTGACGCTTTCTCAGTCTACACAAACAACCTCTACAGTGGATCATTTCGCGGATTCGGAAATCCGCAAGTCCAATTCGCTGCTGAATCACAGATCGACGAACTCGCCCATGAACTCAACATGGACCCAGTAGAATTTCGATTGAAGAATGTACTGAAAGATGGATCATATACTGGCACAAACCAACTCCTCGATCACTCTGTAGGGGTTGAAGAATGCCTCCGGGAGACCGCTAGAATTTCTAATTGGAAAGAGAAGCGAACTGAAGAACGGAAAAATGGCTTGAAAAAACGAGGGATAGGCGTTGCGCTCATGTATCACGGAAACAGCACGAGTAGAGGAGCACCCGACTACTCAGCCGCCTATCTCATGGTAAACAAAGATGGATCCGTCCGCTATCGAACCGGAATAACCGAAATCGGTACGGGAACTCACACAGGACACATGCAGATAGTTGCGGAGATACTTGGAATTCCAATGGACTACATTCATCTCGAAAGCGTAGACACTTCAGCTGTCCCAGACAGTGGACCAACACATGCTTCACGTGGTCTAGCACGAGGAGGAGCCGCAGCGATGGTCGCGGCCTATAAAGCCCGTGAAGGTCTCAATGCAGTCGCAGCCGAACTTCTAAACAGTAGCCCGGACGATATCGAGATCGTCGATGGTCAAGCCTTCTCAAGGAAAAACCCTGAGCAGAAGATATCCTTCAAAGATCTAGCGCGAGAAGCATACGAACGAGGCATGAACATCTCACATACGGGCTACTTCAGAGCACCAAAAAATGTCTTCGATCAACAAAAAGGCCAAGGGCAAGCCTACGCAAATTACACCTTCGCATCCCACGTAGTCGAAGTTGAAGTTGATACAGAAACCGGCGAAGTGAAAGTTTTGAGGGTAACCCCAGCATACGATATCGGATTCGCCATCAACCCGCTCCTAATTGAAGGCCAGATACACGGTGGAATTGCACAAGGCCTCGGGCTGGGCGTAATGGAGAATTTAGTTATCGAGAACGGAGTAGTCCGCAATCCAAACCTCATGGATTACCTAATGCCGACATCAATGGATATGCCCGAGATTGAAAAGCCAATCCTGATTCAGAAAGCATACAAGCTAGGACCGTTCGGCGCAAAAGGAGTAGCGGAGCCACCCCTTATCGCAATGCCATCTGCAATTGCTAACGCAGTATACGATGCGATCGGCGTACGAATCCGAGACCTTCCAATCACACCTGAACGAGTCCTTATGGAGATCAAGAGGGCAAAAAATGCCTAAAATACAATCTCAAACCCACGTGGCACATGTCACTGTCAGATTATACACTGCTCTAAGAGCAATAGCGGGCGAAGACGAAGTTCAAGTCGAAGCGCTTAACGTACAAGACGCACTTATCATGCTGGCGAAAAAATATGGACCCGAATTCAAGGACAGCCTTTTCGATTCTCAAAACAACATCGATTTGAGATTCTATCGCATCTTCGTTAACAAAGAAGTGCTAACGCCGGAAACTGGACTCTCAAAACAATTGAAGGACAACGACCTTATCCAAATCTTCCCACCAGTGGTCGGCGGATGATGAGAGAATTCGATTACGAGCGCCCAGATAATCTTGACAATGCACTAGAGCTCCTGGCAAATCTTCGTGATAAGGCAAAAGTCATCGCCGGCGGAACCGACCTACTGCCACTACTCCGTGAAGACATGCTCATCCCAACTCACATAGTTGACATCAGCAGACTAGCAGAACTAAACTTCATACGGAAAGAAGAGAGGCTCATAAGAATAGGCGCAGCAACCAACATGCGTTCAATCGAACAGTCTGACATCGTTCGACAAACGATCCCAATGCTTGCCGACGCAGCCCAACTGGTAGGCGAGATCGGAGTCCGAAACCTCGCAACCCTCGGAGGCAACTTAGCCAACGCTTCCCCTGCAGGAGACAGCGCCCCACCGCTTCTAGTCCTCGACGCCAGCGCAACCATAAGAAATCGAAAAACCGAGAGGACTATCCGATTAGCAGATTTCTTTCTACATGTGAAGAAAACCATTTTGCAACCAGACGAACTTTTAACCGAAATCAAAATTCCAATTCCATCCCAACATAGTGGAGGAGCCTTCCTCAGACTGGCGAAACGTGGCGGGAACATCATCTCAATAGTTAGCGCGGCAGCGTTCATGTCGATAGACAATGGTCTCTGCAAAACGGTAAGAATCGCCATGGGATCCGTCGCTCCAACTCCAATCCGAATCCCAGTGGCCGAACGCATACTGGAAGGCTCGGCACCAACCGAAACGAAAATACGCGAAGCAGCCGAGAAAGTCAAAGAAACCATCAAACCCATATCGGATGTTCGAGCATCCGCAGAATACCGAAAAGAGACGAGCGTAACACTCGTTAGACGAGCATTAGAGCAAGCTTACATGAAAACGAAGTGAACTAGAACATGAAATTAGTTCAAATCAAATTTGTACTGAACGACAAAGAAGAAAACATACTGGTAAAACCAAACACCACCTTACTTGACATGCTGCGCAACGAATTCAGACTAACCGGAACAAAGAAAGGCTGTGACCGCGGAGACTGTGGCGCGTGCACCGTACAGATCAATGGGAAAGCAGTAAATTCATGCTTAGTACTGGCCCCGCAGATCGCCGACAAAAAAATCATGACAATAGAAGGAATAGGCTCACCAGAACATCCACACCCGGTACAGCAAGCATTCTTGGAAAAAGACGCGATCCAATGCGGATACTGCATACCCGGAATGATAATGTGCGCCAAGGCGCTGCTGGACGAAAACTCCAATCCAACGAAGCAGGAGATCCAGACCTACATATCCGGAAACCTATGCCGCTGCACCGGCTACCTCCATCAAATGGATGCAATACTGGCTGCTTCCAAAATTAAGTAATCCCAATCGGACGAGTAGGCAAATCTTGCTACCTGAATCACTTACTATCGGAGTCGTGCAGTTCAAACCTCGATGGGGAGAGGTTGAGAGTAATCTTGCCGCAACATCAGAAATTCTCTCAGCAGCAGCTATGGAAGGCTGCAAAGTTGTCGTTCTGCCTGAAATGTGGCCGACAGGAATGTATGGCGATTTAGATTTTCATAAATTCAAACAAACTGTTCCAGGACCTTTTACAGACTTCCTAACCGATCATGCGAAGAAACATTCATTCTTTGTCATCGCAGGTATCCCTGAACGTGGAGTTGGAAACGAACTGCACAACACATCTGTCATGGTAAGCGACGAAGGTGTTATTCTAGCGAAACATAGGAAGGTGCAAGTGTACACTTTCCTCGGAGAAGAAAAAGTTTGGACGCCAGGCAACAAATTCACCGTTTTTAACACAAAGATCGGAAGAGTAGGCTTGCTTGTTTGTTATGATGGCGATTTTCCAGAATCATGGCGTATAAATGCGCTGATGGGCGCAGATATCGTATTCCACATATCTGCCTATGAAAGTCCATGCGAGAACTGGTGGGAAAAATTCTATCCGGCCGCTGCATTGCAAAACGTCGTCTGGGCGGTACTCTGCAACACTGTAGGTGACACTGTGCTTGACGGCAAACCATTGCACCTATTCGGACGTAGCCGTATTATCGCCCCCGACGGTGAGATAGTTGCTGAAGCTCCATATGTTCCTCAAGGCAACAAAAGTGACTCGTATCTTCTAGTGGCGACCATCCAAGCGAAAAGAAGGCTAGACGAAGCACGTACCAAGTTCGGCAATTTCGTAAAAGACAGAAGACCTGAAGTCTATGGTGCGCTTCTCGAAAAGCCACAACCTTAGCATACGCTCAAAGGCTTATGCGGCGTCAGACTGAAATTGTGAATATGTAATGATCCCAGATTCGCTTACCCTAGGAATAATTCAGTTTAGAACTAAACCAGGACAAGTTGAAGAAAATCTAACATCAACGACTCAACTGATTGAGAACGCCAAGAGCAAAGGCGCTGAAGTAGTCATTCTTCCTGAAATGTGGCCAACAGGTTATGGCGACATAGACTATCGTCACCTGAGTGCACCTGTCCCAGGGAGATACACGGACTTCCTAACTCGCAACGCAATGCGCCATAAAATTCACATCATCGCGGGATTCCCGGAAATTGCCAACGGAAGTGAACTCTACAATACCTCCGTACTCGTGGACGATGAAGGGAAAATCGTCGCCAAACACAGAAAGATTCACTTGTACACATCGATGGGTGAGGACAAGATCTGGGCACCTGGAGACAGCTACACCGTCGCTGACTCCAAACTTGGAAGAGTTGGACTTCTCACGTGCTATGATGGCGACTTCCCTGAATCCTGGCGTGCGACAACGCTGATGGGAGCTCAAATAATATTCCAAGTGAACGCATACGAATCACCCTGCGAAGATTGGTGGAACAAATTCTACCCGAGCGCGGCTCTTCAAAATGTGGTGTGGGCTGTTCTATGCAACGCAGTCGGTAAAACTGCCGGAAAGAAACCTGCCCATTTCTTCGGTCACAGCCGCATAATCGCACCTGACGGCAAAATCGAAGCTGAAGCACCATACGTACCGCCTGAAAGTGAAGCTGAAACATATCTGCTAATCAAAACAATACAGGCGAAGCGTCGATTCGAAGAAGCTCGCAGCAAATTCGGTAACTTCCTCAAAGACCGACGGCCGAAAGCTTACGGTGTAATTACCAAGGACCTTCGATAAAACCGCGAAAGAACGTTTAGAAAGTTCCTTTCCACATGCCATCAAATATCGAAGTGATGTTCATTTCAGCGATTATCCTAGGGTTCAAACTTGATAAGGCATAATTTTGCTGAATGCGCCGATTTTAATATCAAAATCGCAAATTACATTGTCCTTAGCGTGAATCGCGATGGGACCATTGAGGGCAGATTTAGTTGTTAAGAATGCAAGAGTTTGGACTAAGAGTGGTCTAATTGATGGCGGTTTAGCAGTTCAAGATGGAAAGATTGCCGCTATCGCTCATGATTCTCTGCTTCCCGATGCTGCCGAAGTCCTAGATGCAAACCGCGATCTGATTATTCCAGGTCTGGTCGATGAGCATGTCCACCTAGGTGATCCGTACGAGGGCCCTGGGAAGGAAGTCGCGACGTTACGAGAAGACTTCGCCTATGGCACCAGAGCGGCGGCAGCAGGTGGAATTACCACAATAATCGAAATGCCAGACACAGCTCCACTAGTAATAAGCCTGGAAGTTGCTAAAGCCAAACTGGAAATAGTTAAGCAGAAGGCCTACGTTGACTTCGGATTACACGGCGGCTTCACCGGTTCATCAGACTATCGACACGAAATCAA
>Ga0074046_10004814_pt1 | contig 10913 bp, 11 predicted proteins | sample BogForMeECP23OM3_FD_94441 | JGI IMG/M metagenome (GOLD analysis project Ga0074046, IMG submission 94441) | Bog forest soil microbial communities from Calvert Island, British Columbia, Canada - Bog Forest MetaG ECP23OM3 | ecosystem: Environmental > Terrestrial > Soil > Wetlands ...
AGCCACCGACGCGTCGGGTGCGGCGCTCTTTTCTCCCGAGATGGTGGTGCCGTTCAACGCCGCGGTGAACCGGCCCGCGATTCAGTTCAGGCCGGCGTCGCTGCGCGGCGTGTCGCCGGCCACATATCGGATGCGTCGCGGACTCACACTGGTGGCGGGGCGATGGCCTGCGCAGGGCCGCGACGAGATGGCGATAGGACAAAAGCAGGCGGCGAGGTTCCCCGAGTTGACGGTGGGCACGACATTCAGATACGGGCGCCGCAGGTGGACGATTGTCGGAGTTTTTGCCGATCGCGGCAGCGCGCTCGAGTCGGAATTTTGGACGGACATTGACGTCCTGCAGCAGGACGCGCGATTCGAGAACGGCTATTCGTCATTTCACGTCGTGCTGAAGCCGGGAACCGAGGACACCTTTCGCAACGCGCTCACCGAAGACGCGCGGCTGACGGTCGACGTAATCAGTGAGAAGGATTTTTTTGCGGAGCAGGCCAAGGTCGCCGACCGGCTGCGCGAGCTGGTGCTGATCGTCGGCCTGATCGTGGGAACGGGCGCGGCTTTCGGCGGCATGAATACCATGTATGCCGCGGTCGCGCGCCGCACGCGTGAAGTGGGAGTGCTGCGCACGCTGGGCTTCAGCCGCGGGTCGGTGCTGACGAGTTTTATTGTCGAGAGCGTGATTCTCGCCGTGGCCGGCGGCGTCGCCGGCGATCTCCTGGCGATACTCCTGGGGGTGGCGGCCGGTCTCAATCACCGTCTCATGAGCGTGGGCGCCGTGGTCTTTTCGTCGGCCTTCACCGCGAGCGCTCTGTGCGGTGGAATCGTCGCTGCGCTGCTGATTGGAATTGCCGGCGGGCTGATGCCGGCCTGGCGCGCGGCGCATCTTCCGATCGTCGAGTCACTGCGCGAGGCGTGACGACAATGCAAACGATCCATCTGGTCTTGCGCTACGTGATCCGGCAGCCGCGGCGCGCGATCCTGACGATGCTCACGTTCGCGGTCGCGACTTTCATCTTCACGGTGCTCGCCGCGATACCCGGTTCAATCGACATGATTCTCAAAAAGACTTCGGAGACCCTGCGTATCTATTCCTATAACGCGGACGGGCGCTACCTTGGCGTGCCGGCGCGCGATTGCAGGACGATCGAAAAGATTCCCGGCGTCGTCGGCTGCACGCCGATGGTGGTGCTTCGCGCCAGCTATCAGAGCGCATCGGAAACCGTGCAGGCGTTCGCGCTGGATGCGGACAAAGTCGCGCTGATGTATCCCGACTACAACCTTGCGCCGGAAGTGCTCGAGCAGTTCTCGAACAACCGGAGCGCCGCGGTCGCGGGACGCCTGCTGATGCGTAAGCACGGCTGGAAGGTCGGCGACGTGGTCACGCTGCGGGGCGATTCCAACCGGCTGGACATCAAGTTCGCGATGGCCGGCGAGATCCCGGCCGACAACTATCCAAATTTTTTCATGTTTCGGCGCGACTACCTGGTCGAAGCGGAAAAGGCGATCGGTATTCCAGAAGAAAAGCATCCCGCGGGATTCCTGGTGACGCGGGTTGACTCGGCGGCTCACGTTCCGTCGGTCATTCATGAGATCGACAGCGCCTTTCACAACTCGGACTTCGAGACCGCGTCGATGACTGAGAGCGAGGCGGTCTCCGGCCTGATGTCGACGGTCGGGGACATCCGCGGCATCGTCTCGGCTGTCTCAGCGGTGATCGCGCTCACGATTTTCCTGATAGCCGCCAACGCGATGTCGATGATGGTGCGCGAAAGATTGCGCGACGTGGCGGTGTTGCGCGCGATCGGATTCGAGCAACCGTACATTGCCCGCCTTCTGCTCGGCGAATGCGCGTTGATCGGTGCCGCGGGCGGCGCGCTCGGATGTGCGCTCGCGCTGTGGCAGTTCGGCAGCGGCACGACATTGCGCGCGGTGCTGGAGAGCGCCGGCTACCTCACCGTAACCTACGGCGCCGCGCTCGAGGCACTCCTCGGCGCGGTTGGGATCAGTATTCTGAGCGCGGCAATTCCAGTGTTGGGCGCGATGCGGGTGACGCCGGCCGATGCCTTTCGAAAGACGATCTGAGCTTGCTAGCGGCCGACCGCGTGACGAACGGTGTTGAGAATATAGATGAAGTCGCGCGGTGATTTGACGTCGCCGAGCAGCGCGACGCGCTGCAGCATTTCCATCTCGTCGCCCGTGATATTGTGGATGCGCCTGAGCTGATCGTCCTTGCGAAAATCTTCCCACGCCGACTTCGCGTCGGTTTCCGGCTCGGGGCTCAGCAGCGCCTGTGCGCGCGGATTGGCGAGGAAGAATAGTTCCCGCCGATCGAGCCCGAGCACTTCGGCCAGGCGCGTTACGATCTTGTCCGACGGGTGGCGCTTGGCCGATTCGAGGTGCCCGATGTACGGAGTCGAAGTCTTGATGCGCCGCGCGACCTCTTCCTGGGTGAGGTCGAGTTGCCGGCGGCGGTCGCGAAGTACTTGACCGAAACTGCGTTCCTTGGTGCGTGCCATTGAAGTTGTCCCCTTGAGAAGTCCTGCGCGGCGTGGGATCAACCGCGTTCCCAGTCAATTGGGTGAGATTCGACGCTGCCAGTTTGTACCATCCAAGCGACTGAAAGGCAAATTCGGCGGTGGCCCCGGCCCGGCTTGCGCCTCCTCGAGATCGCCGCCCTTGACCAGAGTGGACCACAGGTCCTTGGGGTCGCTGAAAACCAGGTCGGTCTTCGCCGGGACCACGTACCACGCGCCCGCCATGACTTCGCTCGTGAGCTGATCGCGCAACCATTGAGCCTTTCCCGAAATGACGCGGAGATCGGCGATCCGCGGATCTTTCAGGACCGCGGCAATCGCGTCGCGTCCGGTCGCGACGTAAGTGTCGTCAAAAACCCTTGTGGCAGAGCCGATTGCCGACGACGCGCGGAAGATCACCGACACCTGGTCCGGTTCCACCGGCCCGCCCATATACATCGTTTCTTCCGCGCCTTTCAACTGGCGCGCCTGCGGGAACATATCGTGAACCCGCTCTTTAGCGGGATTGTTTATAATGAGGCCGGCGAGCAGTGGCGGCTCGGTGGAAGGCACCATCAAAATGACCGAGCGCTGAAAGAACGGGTCCTGCAGATCGCGAGTGGCTACGAGGAAGGACGGCGTCGTCAGATCGGTGCCGTGTGCGATGCGCGATGTCGCCAACGTCGCAATCAGCAGCGCGGAGAATCCCAGGACGCCCATCGCCACGTGGCTTCGGAACTGGATAGGGGAACCTCGCATACTAAATGTACATACCGTCAACTCGAAGCGAGGTTCAACGCCGGGGCACTGACCGCGTTTGCGTCAAGTGCTAATGCTGTGAAGGTGAGCGCAAATCGAAAAGCTGACGTGGCGATCGTCGGCGCCGGCATCCTGGGTCTGGCACATGCTTACTTCGCGGCGAAGCGCGGGCGCTCGGTCGTGGTGTTCGAGCGCACTCCGCGGGCGCAGGGAGCGTCGGTACGTAACTTCGGCATGATCTGGCCGATCGGGCAAAGAGCCGGGGGCGTTCATCAGATGGCGACGCGCAGTCGCCAAATCTGGAATGAAATACTCGACGCGTCGGGACTGGCTTATCGACCGACTGGTTCGCTTCACGTCGTCTATCATCAGGACGAGGCCGACGTCGCTCGCGAGTTCTGCGAACGCGGGCCCGCGCTCGGCTACACCTGCACCTGGCTTGCGCCCAGTGAAGTGCTGAAGAAGAGCAAATCGGTTAATCCCAAGGGACTTCTCGGCGGCATCTGGAGTCCGACGGAGCTCACCGTCGATCCGCGCCAGATTCTCGCGAAGCTGCCGGACTTTCTCGCTGAGAAATTCGGCGTTCAGTTCCGCTTCGGTACCGCGGTGCGATCGGTTCATCTGCCAAACATCGAAGCCGGTTCGGAAACCTGGCAGGCCACGCAGGCGGTTGTTTGCGGTGGCGATGACTTTGAGACGCTCTATCCGGAATTATTTGCGGCGAGCGCGATCGATCGATGCAAGTTGCAGATGATGCGCACGGCGCCGCAGAAAAATGGCTGGGAGCTTGGCCCGTCGCTCGCTGCTGGTCTCACGCTGCGATTCTATCCCGCATTCGAAATCTGCACGGCGACGCTGCCGAAGTACAAGGAGCGGGTCGCGCGCGAACTGGCCGACTACGATCGCTTCGCCATTCACACTCTCGTCTCGCAGACCGCGGATGGCGCGCTGACGCTTGGCGACTCGCACGAGTACGGTCGCGCCGTCGATATCTTCAACAAGACCGAAATCGATGAGCTCGTGATGCGCAACGTGCGCGAGTTCCTGATTGCGCCTGACTTGTCGATCGCGCAGCGATGGTACGGCGTGTACGCGAAGCATCCGGACAAATCCTGGGTCGCGATCGACGCGGCGCCCGGGGTTCGCATCGTCACCGCGGTCGGAGGCTCCGGCATGACGCTGTCGTTCGGCTTGGCGGAACAGATGATTCGCGAGATGAATATATAATGAAGCAATCGTATTCGGGGCTGGTGAAGGCAATCATTTTCGATTGGGCGGGCACGACGGTCGATCACGGCAGCCTCGCGCCAGTCCGCGTTCTGCAGCAACTGTTTGCCAAGCGCGGCGTTCCGATCTCGGAGGCGCAAGCGCGGCGCGACATGGGCGTCCTCAAAAAGGACCACATCAGAAAAATTCTGTTTGAACCAAGCGTCGCGGCCAAATGGCGCGACGCTGTCGGGCACACACCGACCGAGGCTGACGTGGAGAGCCTGTTCGCGAACTTCGTGCCGCTTCAGCTCGAATGCCTGGTGAAATACTCGGTGGTGATCGATGGAGTCGCGGAAACGGTCGCGCGCCTCCGCAAACGCGGAATCAAAATAGGCAGCACAACCGGATACACGCGCGCGATGCTCGACATGGTCCTGCAACCCGCCGCCGCGCAGGGCTATCAGCCAGACTGCGCGATCACACCGGATGACGTCGGTGCAGGACGCCCGCATCCGTGGATGATCTTCGCGAATGCGATTCACCTGAAGGTCGAGCCGCTCGAGGCCATCGTGAAAGTCGGCGACACCCCCGTCGACATTGAGGAAGGACTGCGCGCGGGCGTGTGGACGATCGGCGTCGCCCGCACCGGCAACATGGTCGGCCTGTCCGCCGAGGATTTCTCCGCGCTCGCACCCGCACAGCAGGCGAGTCGGCTCGAGAGCGCACGAACTCTGCTCGCAGCAGCAGGCGCGCATGAGGTGATCGATGCGGTCGCCAATTGTGAGCGCGCCCTCGACGCGATCGAAGCGCGCATCCGCCACGGCGAGCGCCCGTAGCGGTCGCTACACTCAGTAGCGTAACGCGCGGCGGGTTATCGGTCCGTCTTCGCGGAGCATGATGTGCGTTAGGGTCTGCTCGTCGTGGTTCATCCGCCACGACAGGAGCTTTTGCGCGTAATCGAGTACCAGCGGCGCGTAAGAAGCGTCGTTGGCCAGGTTCACGAACTCGCCCGGGTCCTTCTGCAAGTCAAAGAATAGCGGCGGCAGATTCGTGAAATGAACATACTTATACCGTTCGCCGCGGACGATGTTCATCGTGCATTGATGCATCGTGAGTCCGAGCGCGCGCTCGGCCGAGTCGTCGGAAGGATCGCGGAAGTCGAACTCCCAGTGCGCTTCGCTGCGCCACGGGTCGGGGCGGCCCGCGCCTTCGAGGAACGGCGCGAGTGAGGCGCCGTCGCATTGCACTGGAATGTCGGCGCCGATCGCTTCCAGCATAGTCGGCATGATGTCGACGTTTTCGGTGAACGATGAAACGACCGCGCCACGCCCGGCGTCGGCGTGCGGCCGCGGATCGCGGACGATTAGCGGTATATGGTAGGAGCCGTCGAAATAGCCACATTTGCCGATGAGCCAATGGTCGCCGATCTGCTCGCCGTGATCCGAAGTAAAGATGATGAGCGTCGAATCCCAGCGCCCCGAATCCTTGAGAAAGCGAACCAGCCTTCCAATCTCCGCGTCGACCCGGCTCATGAGACCGTAGTAAGCGGCCTTCAGCCGCCGCAGTCTCTTTTCATTGTCGGTAGCCCTGTAGATTCTGCGGGCTAGCTGATGAGCGAGCCACGGATGTTGACGCGCCTCATCTTCCGGCGTGGCCAGGCGCGTGAAGCCCGGCACATTCGCGGGATCGTACATCGAGTTGTAGGGCTCGGGCGCGACGAACGGCGGATGAGGCCGGAGCAGCGACAGATGCGCGACGAAAGGACCGCTCGCGCTCTTGATGTAGTCGATCGTCTGGCCGACGAGGAATGCAGTGTCGTCAAATTCCGCTGGGTACTTGAGCGGCTTGGGATGCGGCGCGCCGTCTTCATAGTCCGGGCCGGGCTCGCGATTGCCGTAGGCGAAGCGAATGTCCGCCGGAACCTCGAAACCGCGAGCCTTGAGCCAATCGGTCCACGGCTTCGGGGCGCCAATCATCAGGCATACGGGCCGGATGCCGGGTAGCGGGCCTTCATAACTCTTGAGCCATGGATCGCCCGCGCCGAGCCCGCGAGGATCCTGGCTCGTGTCGGTGTAGCCAAACAGCACGGGATCATAGCCGTGCGATGCGGCCTCCTTGGCCCAGTTGGTGTGGCGCGCATCGAGTGGAGTGCCATTGGTGCCTGAACGATGATTCTGCAAGTACATCCCTGTGTGAAGCGACGCGCGACTCGGACCGCATGGGACAGCGTTGGCAAAGTGACGCCGGAAGAGCACGCCTTCGGCCGCGAGCGCGTCGAGATTTGGCGTACGAACGACAGGATGATCGAGCGCTGAAAGACAGTCGCCGCGCCATTGGTCGGCTGTGATGAACAATACGTTGAGCGGCGATCCCATTTGCAAGACTACGTCGGCGATACTAGCCGCGGCCTGCGCGTCGCGTCCAGCATCCCTCGCGCGCGAGCAAATCTGAGGCCCCGGCTAAGTTGAAATAGGACCTTCCGATGTGATGGTCTCGTAGCCGGAATCGCGAGGGGATTTTCGGCATGGCGACGACAAGCCGTATAGCGAAGCGCTCGACGGCGGCACTCGCTGGCTTCGCGCTATTGACGCTCGCGCTGGCGGTGGGACCACTTCGCGGGCCGCTGCTCTCGCTCCTAGACGATGCGCGAGGCGGCTCGCTAACGGCAGACACCTGGGTTCCCGCGCGCACATTGCGAGGCGCGCCGATTATCAACCGCGTGCCGCCGGGCCGGTCCGCAACGGATTCTGGGAAGTCGCCGCCGATCGAGTTCCTTGGCGCGCAAAGCGATCTCGGTGGCGAGGCCGGGGCGTGCTTGTCGTTTCCCAGTCCCATCAGCTTCCTGCTGAGCGATCTCCAGTGCAGTCTTACAACATACGCCGAGAGCCCCATCAACCTTACGATCGCCGTGGTTGCGGAGACCTTCCAGGAATGCGCCGACTCGCGGCTAGGGGTTTCATCGAGCTATCACGTGGTCGATCAGACGGCGGCGGGGGTGTACTACGTGGCGATGGCGTGGCCGGACGGATTTTTCGCATCGCAAAATTCGATCACGGTTGGAATCGCGAACAGCAGCCTCACGAAGATCGCGTCCTCAACCTCATATGCGACGCCGGGAACGCCAGCCACCTTGACTTCGGCCGATCTGAATAGCGACGGAAATCCGAACTGGTCGTCGTCAGCAAGAATCCCGACACCGGCGTGGCGATAGTTTCAGTGTTCCCCGGCAACGCCGACGGCAGCGTCAAGTCGAGGACCGACTACGCGACCGCGCTTATCAGCGACGGCGTGACGGTTGCCGACCTTAACAACGACGGTCATCCCGATATAATTGTCGTTGGCCGGCCGTCGTCGAAACGCGACACCGATCCCGCAGTGCAGGTGTTCCTGAACCGGGGCGACGGTACCTTCACGCCGGCTATCGACGGTCCCGCAATCGCCGGCGGCTCGCGAGCATTCGCGGCTGTCGCTGACTTCAACCACGACGGCAACTTGGACATCGCGACCAACGACGGCCGTGTCCTGCTGGGCGACGGGAAAGGCCGTTTTACTTCGATGGCGGGGCCGCAGTTCGTTGGTGCGGATAACCTGGTCGCGGCGGATTTCAACCACGACGGCAAGATCGATATCGCGACGGTGAATTTTGCCATCAATCCCAGCTACGAGAACACGGTCGGGATTTTTCTCGGCAATGGCGACGGCACCTTCAAGGCAGGACAGCGATACGCGTCGATCTACGGCGGCGGCAGTATCGGAGTCAGCGATCTCGACGGCGACGGCAACCCGGATATCGTTGTGAGCGCTGCCGATCAGCATGGTTTCGGGTCCCGCCAGGGAGCTACAGCCGACTCATATTTCATCCTCGGGCGCGGCGACGGAACTTTTGCCGGCGCGGCGTCGTATCCGGCGGCGGGCGATGCGTTCGACACGGGCCCGGCGTTCGTCGTCGCGGACTTCAACGGTGATCACAAGCCCGACATCGTGACAACGACTATAGTTCCGTCGCAGGGATTCACACTGTATACGCTGGCTGGCAACGGCGATGGTACCTTCGCCCCCCGCGCCACCGCAGCGATCAGCGCCAACCACCCGGGTGACCCGAGGCTGGTGCTCACCGGCGACGTCAACACCGACGGCAAGAACGACGCGATTTTGGGAATCACGAAGCATCCCGCGGGGCCGGACGCTTCGGGAGTTGGTGAGGTGGCGGTGTTTCCCGGCAACGGGAATGGCACGTTCAGCAGCGAAGTCGATACTCTGTTCGGTTCGACGGCGGGCGCGATAGTCACCGGTGATTTTAACGGTGACAAGGTGCTGGACATTGTCGCGGGCGGAGTTGTGACTACAGATGAGCTGTCGAATCCGGCCTCAGGCGCGGTATTCTTTCTCGCTGGCAAGGACAACGGTTCGTTCGATGCACCGGTGCAAATCGGCGCGCCGCTGAACCCGGTATCGTTCGCAGTCGCCGATCTAAACGGCGACAAAAGCCTGGACCTGGTGATCGCCGACCAGGGAACGCCGGACTCCACCTCCCCCGGTTCAGTGCAGATACAATTCGGCAACGGCAACGGATCCTTCCATTCGCCTAGAACACTGCGTGCGCCGGTGTTTCCGGAAGCGGTCGCGATCGCGGACGTGAACAACGATGGCCACCAGGACATCGTGGTTCTCTCGGCGCCAAATTACAGCGCAGACAGGTTCGTCAGCACCGTGTACGTGTTTCCGGGAGACGGCAAAGGCAACTTCGGCGCTGCGATTCCGACTACGCTCGACGAGTATGCTGACGGTCTGCAGGTTGCCGACCTCAATGGTGACGGCTTCGTGGATCTCGCGATCGCGAGCTGCTGCGGTTTCGCAAACTCCGAAGTGCGCGCCGGCAAGGGTGACGGAACTTTCGCTGCGCCGACCGAACTCCCAATCGGGATTTCGTCGAGCAACCCGGTCGTCGCCGACCTTAACGGCGATCAGAAGCCCGACCTCATCGTCAGCACCGGCAGCGCCGTTCAATCGTTGGTGAACACTTCGGGCGAGGCTGACCTCTCCCGATAACGGCCGGCTGCCCGGCACGCACACTTCAGAGGTGAAGTCCCCCGTCAACTAGCCCGACGACCAGCACGATCACGGGCCATCGCGTAGGCGCGGAAAGAGTTGCTCGGCTGTCCCTCGATCGATCGATGCGCGTATCGACTCATCAATGGGATAGCCCGCGTACATTCCATTGAACGCGGCGACCGCCATTTCCGGGGCATAGGGCCAATCGGTTGAGCGGCGATCGCATTTGCAGGCTACGTCGCGAATATTAGCGGCGGCCCGCAGTGGGCGTCCAGCGGCGGAACTTCAGACGTGGAGGCCGCCGCCGACCAACCAGACGACCAGCACTATCATTAACACCAGCATCAGCAGGCCGCCCGGATCTCTGGCGCCGTGGTGATGGGCTCTATAGCCGCCGCCGCCAAACAGAATCAGCAATATGATGAGGATCAATAGCATCGTAATTTTACCTTTCGATCCGCGGACAGCAGGCTAGTGCCACGTCAGCTGATTTTTCACCCCGGCGACACCTTGCGCTGCCGCAGCGATATCACCGGCATGCTTTGCGTCGCGCGCCGACTTGACAACGCCGCTCAATAGCACGGTGCCATGATCGCAATCGACGACGACCGGATAGCCGTCGGCAACACCGTCGTCGGCAAGCGCGCTCTTGACCTCGGTGATAAGCAGAGCGTCGTTAGCGCGTTCAGCCGGCGAGTTGTAATGGTGCTCCGTCGCGACGTTCACGCTGTCGTGCTCGGCCGAGTTCGAGGCGCCAGTAGTGCTTGTCTCTGCGCGCGCGTTGGCGGCAAGCAGGCCAATCGATGAGCCGATGACGAGAGTCGCCACGACCGCTTTTATTCTCCCGCTTCGCATCAGTTACTCGGAGTCACGGTTGTGGACTCGCTGTGATGCGAACTCGAGCTATCAACCGTGCCGCCATTGCTCGAATCGGTCGAATTGCTGGACTTGTCGATCGACGTGCTGCTGGTTGTGGTTGGAGGAGTCACCTGGACCGGCGGTGTCTGTACGATGACCTGAGCCGGCGCTGGCGCGGGAACATAGGTGGTGGTGTCAACTTCCTTGGTGCTGCTGCCGCATCCGACGCAAGTCAAGGCCGCAATACCCAGTACGCCGACAGCAAGTCGTTGAATTGAGTTCATCTTCTGATTTCTCCGTTGAATTTAGTTGTGGCCTGGCGATCGCGTTTTCCGACCACCAATCAGCTTCAGGGTACCACGGACTACGTAATACGAAGTATATTTTGATCGTTGCTTAAGGTTACTAGTGGCCTGTAACAGATGAAATGGTATCAAGGCTGATGCGCTGTGAGGGGTCGCGGTAAGTCCACTTGATAGGCTTGGGTGCGCGATTGTAGTGACGGATGTAGCGCATGAGCTTGCG
>Ga0074046_10004815_pt1 | contig 10913 bp, 7 predicted proteins | sample BogForMeECP23OM3_FD_94441 | JGI IMG/M metagenome (GOLD analysis project Ga0074046, IMG submission 94441) | Bog forest soil microbial communities from Calvert Island, British Columbia, Canada - Bog Forest MetaG ECP23OM3 | ecosystem: Environmental > Terrestrial > Soil > Wetlands ...
GTGAAACTTCTCGAACACACGCTCAAGGCGGTCCTCAGGTATTCCCGGCCCCTCGTCCAGAACCTCGATCGCGACCGCGCCCGGCGTCCTCCTCGCACGAATGCGGATCTCCGAACCCGGCGGCGCATATTTCGCCGCGTTGTCGAGAAGGTTCACGAGCACCTGCTCGAACAGCATCACATCGAGATCGAGCATCGGAAGGCTTGCCTCAAGATCGACTTCGACCTGATGGCCGGACACCATGCTCGAAACCCTTTGGAGGGCCGTGGCGACAACCTCATCGATATGGACGCGGTCCCGGTCAAGTTCGATTGAGCCGGATTCGATCTTCGTCATGTCGAGCAGGTTGGCCACGAACCGCGAAAGCCGCTCCGCCTCCTCCTGGATCGTCGCCACCAGGTCTTCGCGGGCCGGATTGTCCAAGAGATCGCGGTACTGCTTCAGCGAAGTCACCGCGCCGAGGATGGACGCCAGCGGCGTCTTCAGATCGTGGGACAGAGATGTCAAGAGCGCCGCCCGCAACCGCTCGCTTTCTGCAGCGAGGCGGGCCTCATTGATTTGGCCTGCCAGGCGTACCCGTTCGAGGGCGACTGCCGACTGGTCCATGAGCGCGTCGAGGAGGCGCCGCTCGTCAGGGGTCAACAGCAACTCCGGCCGCTGCCCTCTTGCGAGGCCGACCACGCCGATAGCGCCGGCCGCTGTCCGAAGAGGAAGAAACAGCCTTTTTGCGCCCGGCAGCGTCTCGGAACCCCGCCCCGCGGCGCGGTTGTTCTCGAATGACCACTTCGCCGCGCCGAGTTCCGCCTGATCGAGGTCATCCTCGGGCGGGAAACCTGCCCGCACGCTTAAGGCCCCATTGCTGTCGGGGAGAACGATAACGACATCGGTCTTCAGCGAATGTGCCATTTGATAGGCGGCGGCCCAAAGCAGGTCGTCGAGGGACACAATTCCCGCGAGCTTTTTCGAGAAGGCGTAAAGAGCCTCGGTCGTCGCCGCGCGGTTGCGCGCTGTTTGGGCTTGCGCCCGCACCTTGGCCGTCAGATTGCTGACAACGAATGCGGTGAAGAAGAAAAAGCCGAGCGCAGCGAAGTTCTTCACATCTGTGAGGCTTGTTTTGTAAAGCGGTTCGAGGAGAAAGAACTGATAGCAGATCATGCTGTATACAGCCGCCGCCATGGATGGCCACAACCCGTACTTATAGGCGATGCCGATAACGGCCACGAGGAAGACAAGGTCTGAGCTTTCGATACCGATAAACGGCTGCAAGACATAGGCAAAGCCAAGAGCCAGCAAAACCGCAGCGACAGTCGTGACGTAGGGTACAACGTCCCAGCCATCGAACTCCGTCGACTCGCTCGTCTTGACCGTCTTCTTTGGGATCGGCTCGCCGATGAGATGCTCACCGGCGATCACGTGCACGGTGATGTTGCCGGATGCGCGGACGAGGTCGTGAACCACGGAGCCGTGTATCAGTTCGAACCAGCGTGTCCGCTCCGACTTGCCGACCACGATCTGGGTGACGTTGTTTGCCTGCGAATAAGCGAGCAACTCCTCCGCAACGTTTGTACCGGGAAGGGTGATCGCCTCGCCCTGGAGTTTTTCCGCAAGCCTCAGCGTGTCGGCTATGCGATCGCGCTGGACCTCGGTCAGATGCTGGCTTCGCCTGGACTCGACATAGATGGCCGTCCACGGCGCGTGCAGGCGGTCGGCCAGCCGCTTGGTATAACGAACGAGCCCGGCTGAGCGAGGGTCTTCGCTGACGCAAACGAGCAGGCGCTCACCCGCAGGCCAGGGACCGGGTATCGCATGTGCCCGCATGTGGGACAGAAGCTGCTCGTCCACGCGCTGAGCGGTGCGGCGAAGGGCGAGTTCGCGAAGCGCGGTAAGATTGCCGGGCGAGAAATAGTGTTTGAGGGCGCGCTCGGCCTGCTTCGGGACGTAAACCTTCCCCTCTTTTAGCCGCTGAATGAGCTCGTCGGGCGCGATGTCGATAACTTCGATATCGTCGGCCTTGTTGAGAAGGGAGTCCGGCACCGTCTCGCGCACGCGTATGCGTGTGATCTGGGCCACCACATCGTTCAAGCTCTCGACGTGCTGGATATTGAGCGTGGTGTAGACGTCGATGCCGGCCGCGAGCAGGTCTTCAACATCCAGGTAGCGCTTTGGGTGACGGCTGCCGGGTGCGTTCGTGTGGGCAAGCTCGTCGACGAGCACGATCTGCGGATGCCGCTTGAGGATGGCGTCGAGGTCCATCTCTTCCAGCACATGACCGTGATAGTCGATCTTGACGCGCGGAATGATCTCGAAGCCTTCGAGAAGAGCCTGCGTTTCCGCCCGTCCATGCGTTTCGACGACGCCAATAACGATGTCCGCGCCCTCGGCCAGCTTTGCGCGAGCAGACATCAGCATTTCGTAAGTTTTGCCGACGCCGGGAGCGGCGCCTATGAACACCTTGAGGCGGCCGCGGCTTCGATCCTCACGCCGCGCCTGCTCGAGGAGCGCATCAGGCGAAGGCCGCCGTATGGTATCGGTTTGGGCCATTCTCCCTAGCTTGCCGGTTGCCCGGCGTTTTCGGCCTTTTTGACAATGATATCATAGATGTCGGCGGGCTTTGTTGCTTTCCGCATCGCCGAAGCGCGGTCCTTATCCCTTAAGAGTCTTGAGACAGCGGCGAGGTTCGTCAGGGATTCGCTGGCGCCGGACTTCGAATTTGTGGGACTGATGATGGCGCAAACCAAATCTACTCGCTCGCCATCGATTGAATCGAAGCCGATTGGCTTGGCGAGCGAACAGAGGAAAGCGTAGGGTCTGTCGAGATCGGGCAGGCAGACGTGGGGCAGAGCCACGCCGCGGCCAATCCCGGTCGAGCCAAGCGCTTCGCGGGCGCCCAGCGCCTGCCGGATGCGCTCAGGGTCGAGGCCGCTCCTGGAACCGAGCGCCACGGCTGTAAACCTCAGCGCATCGTTCTTGTCGTCGATGCGCACGCGCACCGCGATCGATGCAGGGGTGATCAGGTCGGAAATGCGCATTACTTTTACCCACTCAAGGAGCCCAGCTTGAGAATCGGTGCGGCGGCTCAACTTTCAAGCTGTTCCCGATAGGGTAATCGAAACCGGCTAACGAGTCGCACTCACGGTCTCGGCGTCCAGCCTCATGTTCAGTTTAAGCACATTGACCTTCGGCTCTCCAATGATGCCAAGGGAGCGGCTTTCGATGCCCTGGTTCACAAGCTCGCGAAGGCGCTCCTCGGGCATCCCTCTTGCCTGCGCCACGCGGGGCACCTGGAAGAACGCGGCCGCCGGGCTGATATCCGGATCAAGACCGCTCGCGGATGTGGTGACAAGATCGACGGGCACAAGGGCCGACGGATTCTCGGCTTTCAACTTATCGGCATCCTGGGTGACGCGCTCAATCAGACTTTTCGAGGTCGGCCCGGCGTTCGAGCCGCCTGAATTGCTGGCGTTGTAAGGCGCAGGAACCGTCTTCGTCGGATCGTTCGGATCCGTGTCTGTCGTCGCCGACGGCCTGCCGTGGAAGTAACGCGCATCCGCGAAGTTTTGGCCGATGAGCTCGGAGCCGATAACCTTGCCGTCTTTCTCGATCAGGCTCCCATTTGCCTGATGCGGAAAGAGCAGCTGCGCCAGTTCGGTCATCCCCAAGGGATAAGCCAAGCCGGTGATGACCGTGAGCGCAATGATCATGACGATAGCGGGTTGGATTTGTCTCAACATGATTGCTCTCCTTAAGCGAGACCGGCGGCTGAAACAGCCATGTCGATCAGCTTGATGCCGATGAATGGGACGGCTATGCCGCCGACGCCGTAGATCAGCAGATTGCGTGTCAGGATTTTCGAAGCCCCCAACGGGCGATAACGCACGCCGCGCAACGCAAGGGGGATCAGGAAGATGATGATCAGCGCGTTAAAGATGATCGCCGACAGGATCGCGCTTTGGGGCGTCGAAAGCTGCATTATATTCAGCGCGTTGAGCTGCGGATAGAAGGCAACGAACATTGCCGGGATGATCGCGAAATACTTCGCCACGTCGTTGGCGATGGAGAAGGTCGTCAACGCCCCCCGCGTAATGAGGAGCTGTTTGCCGATCTCAACGATCTCGATCAGCTTCGTGGGATCGCTGTCGAGGTCGATCATGTTGCCTGCCTCGCGCGCCGCCATCGTGCCGGTATTCATGGCCACGCCCACGTCAGCCTGCGCCAGGGCAGGGGCATCGTTCGTGCCGTCGCCGCACATGGCGACGAGCTTGCCCTTGGCCTGCTCCTCGCGGATGAGGTTCAGCTTGTTCTCAGGCGTCGCCTGCGCCAGGAAATCATCCACCCCGGCTTCGGCTGCGATCGCGGCGGCTGTCAGCGGGTTGTCGCCGGTGATCATGATGGTGCGGATGCCCATGCGGCGCAACTCGGCGAAGCGTTCGCGGATGCCGCCCTTCACGATGTCCTTCAGATAGACGACCCCGAGCAGGCGTCCATTGCGCGCAACGGCCAGCGGTGTCCCGCCTGCGGTCGCTATCGCTTCCGAGGCTCGCTCGAGTTCGCGCGGGATCGGCATGTTGGGATTGCCCGTCACCTGCCGGACATAATTGACGACAGCGTCAACGGCGCCTTTGCGGATGTGATCGTCCTCCAGATCGATGCCGCTGATGCGCGTATGAGCCGAGAAGGGAATGAATTGATGGCCGCTAAGATGGGACATGTCCCGGCCCCTTATGCCGTAGCGCTCCTTCGCCAGCACCACGATGGATCGGCCTTCCGGCGTTTCGTCGGAAAGCGAGGCCAACTGCGCGGCGTCCGCGAGTTCCTTCTCGGAAACATCCGCCAAGGGAATGAACTCCGACGCCTGCCGGTTGCCGAGCGTGATCGTACCGGTCTTGTCGAGCAGCAGCGTATCCACGTCGCCCGCAGCCTCCACCGCGCGGCCTGACATGGCGAGCACATTGAAGCGCACCAGCCGGTCCATGCCCGCAATGCCGATGGCGGACAAGAGCGCGCCGATCGTGGTCGGGATGAGCGTTACGAAGAGCGCAACAAGCACGATGACGGAGATGCTGCCTCCGGCGTAGGCCGCGAAACTCGGGATGCTTGCTACGGCGAAGACGAAGATGATCGTCATACCTGCGAGCAGGATGTTCAGCGCGATCTCGTTGGGCGTCTTTTTGCGTTCCGCGCCTTCCACGAGCGCGATCATTCTGTCGAGGAAGGTCGAACCCTGGCCCGCCGTAATGCGAACCACGATCCAGTCCGAGATGACAAGCGTGCCGCCCGTGACGGCCGAGCGGTCGCCGCCCGACTCGCGGATCACGGGGGCGGATTCGCCGGTGATCGCGGCTTCGTTCACGGAAGCTACACCCTCGATCACATCGCCATCCGATGGGATGAGATCGCCCGCTTCGACGAAGACGATGTCGCCGGGCTTCAGTCGCACTGCGGGCACAAGATCATAGCGCTCGCGGTTTTTCGCATCCGTAAGCTTCTTCGCGACGACATCCGTTTTCGTGGCCCGAAGGCTTGCAGCCTGGGCCTTGCCCCGTCCCTCGGCTACGGCTTCGGCGAAATTCGCGAATAGAACCGTGAACCAGAGCCAGAGAATGATCTGAAGCGAGAAGCTATAGTTGCCGGCGCCGGTTACGAGGTCGCGGATGAAAAGGACCGTCGTAAGAAGGGCGACGATCTCCACCACGAACATGACCGGGTTCTTGGCAAGTGTCCAAGGGTTGAGCTTTTTGAATGACGCGCCGATGGCCGGAACCAGGATCGTGGGATCGGTGATCGTGGCCGTTGGCGTGCGTTTGCTTTTAGCTGGAGCGAGCATGGATTTTAACCTCGAAGCTCAGAAGGTTTGACCGGCGATCATCGCGAAATGTTCGACGACCGGCCCGAGCGAGAGCGCGGGGAAGTAGGTGAGGCCGCCGACGATGAGGATCACGCCCGAGACAAGCAGGACGAACTGCAAGCCGTGGGTCGGAAAGGTTCCCGCAGACGGCGGCAGGATCCTTTTGCGCGCCAGCGATCCCGCAATCGCGAGCGCCGGGATGACCATCAGGAAGCGGCCGATGAGCATCGCGAAGGCCAGCGTGGTGTTGTAGAACGTCGTGTTGGCGGACAGCCCCGCAAAGGCGCTGCCGTTGTTGCCGGTGGTGGAGGTATAGGCGTAAAGCGCCTCGCTGAAGCCGTGAGGGCCTGCATTCGCCATTCCGGCGAGCCCATCCTTGACGACAACGGCGATGGCCGTGAAGCCCAGGATCGAGAGCGGCAGGATGAGGATCGCGAGCATCGCCATCTTCACTTCCTTGGCCTCGATCTTCTTGCCGAGATATTCCGGCATGCGGCCCACCATGAGCCCCGCGATGAACACGGCCAGGATCGCGAAGAGAAGCATCCCGTAAAGGCCCGAGCCCACGCCGCCGAAAATGATCTCGCCCAGCATGATGTTGATCATCGGGACCATGCCGCCGAGCGGCGTCAGGCTGTCGTGCATTGTGTTGACCGCACCGCAGGAAGCATCCGTGGTAACGGTCGTGAACAGCGCCGAGTTTGCGATGCCGAACCGCGCCTCCTTGCCTTCCATATTGCCCCCGGCCTGGAGAGCGCTCGGGGCTGTGTCGATGCCAAGCTTGGCGAATTCAGGGTTTCCGACCCCCTCAGCCGAATAGCAAACGGCCACACCGGCCAGGAACAAGAGCCCCATCACGGAAAAAATCGCCCAACCCTGCCGCTGATCGCCGACCATGCGCCCGAACACGTTCGTGAGCGCGGCGCCAATAGAGAAAATCAGGACGATCTGAATGAAGTTCGTGAGCGCGTTCGGGTTTTCGAACGGATGCGCGGAGTTGGCGTTGAAGAAGCCGCCGCCATTCGTCCCCAACATCTTGATGACTTCCTGCGACGCAACCGGCCCCTGAGCGATGAGTTGCTTCGCGCCTTCGAGCGTCGTGACCTCGGTGTAGGGGTTCAGGTTCTGCGGCATGCCCTGCCACACGAAAAAGAGGCCTACCACGATAGAGACGGGCAGCAGCACGTAAAGCGTGCAGCGGGTCATATCGACCCAGAAATTGCCGACCGTGTTGGAGATGCGCCGCGAGAAGCCGCGGATCAGCGCGAGTGCAAGGGCGATGCCGGTTGCGGCGGAAAGGAAATTGTGCACCGTGAGCCCGGCCATCTGCACGAGATAGCTCATGGTCGTTTCCGGCGTATAAGACTGCCAGTTCGTATTGGTAATGAAGCTGACCGACGTGTTGAACGCGAGGTCAGGCGTGACCGCAGCCTGCCCCTGCGGGTTGAACGGCAGCGAAGCCTGGAAACGCTGCAGGATGTAGAGCGTCACGAAGCCAGCCACGCTGAAAAACAGCATGGACACGGCGTAGGTGACCCAGTTCTGCTCCTGCCTTTCGTTGACGCCGCCGATCCAATAAAGCGCCCGCTCGATAGGCCGCAGCGGCCGCATAAACAGAACCCGCTCGCCATTGAAAACGCGGGTCATATACCAGCCGAGCGGCTTGGTAATGAGAATGATAACAAGTACATAGAGTGCAATCTGCACCCAGCCCATCACTGTCATGGATTACGCTCCTCAGAACCGCTCGGGGCGGACAAGCGCATAAACGAGGTAGCCGAGCAAAAGCACGGTGACGGCCCCCGCCAGAATGTAATCGAAAGTCATTGTGTTCCTCACAGCCGGTCGCAGGCCGCGACATAGGCAAGCGCGATAACGAAGAAGCCGAGCCCTATCGCGAGCATGACAATATCGGTCATTTTAAGCCTCTGATCTCTGCCGCTCTCACGCCGGGACGGTGGCGCACGGATGCGGCTATCGCGGAAAATCAGCAATCAAGTATAAAAAAACAATTTGAGCGCTCACACGCTCCTATAGGAATCTCATAGTCGCGTGATGGGTGCTCACTAAATCGTTTGAGGCTGACGGAAATCAGAAAGGACGGCCGAACGCCGCCTTAACGCGCGTGTCGATTAGCTGGAACCGATGTCATGGCCGGGCTTGACCCGGCCATCTAGTCTCCAAATCCAAATCGATGGAATTTGTTATCCTGGATGGCCGCCTCGGAGGGCGGTCATGACAATAAGGGGATTCCGAATAACTTCGACACGCTTTAAAGGAAAGGGGGCGGTCCACTTCTTACCCCCTTAACCCTGTAGCCTGATGCGAGAAACGATATCGGCATGATCGGCTCGTCGTTGCTGACCTTGGTCAGTTGAGCGGTTAGCGCTGACTGTCGCAAGCGACACCGCTTTGGCAATCGCGGCCGAAATAGGGAAATGGATCACGTAAGTTTCAAGAGGCGTTGCGAAGGGCCGGGCTCAAATTTGTGACGGTCTGCAGAAAGGCCATGCAAATGCCTGGTACGATCGAGGCAGCTTTTGCTTGCAATTGCTTTCTGCGTCATGCGGCTTCGCCGATTGTCGCCTTTCGAAACTGCTGTCGATTGCGACACTACATCGAAGATGAAAGCGAGGGCCTTATCCACGGAGGGTGAGAATTCCTTGGGGAACAGTTCGCGAAAGCACTGCGACAGAACCACTTTCATCGTCTCAAAATGCTCAGGCTGCACCCCTGAGCACGCGTGACGCATTCCAAGTTTCTCGATGGCGGGAATGGGCGCTTGGCCGGTCCATGCGTTGACGGGCCAGAGCTCGCTTGAGCGCGTCAGCCTGACTATGCTCCAGAGCATAAGCGTGAACTGCCTGTGTTGCTCTTGCATGTCGCCTTTGAAGAGCGGTGCTGTTTCCGGCATCGCTTCAAAAAACCTGTCATACATAAGGGCAACGATGTCAGGTAAGCGGGCTTCCGCAGTTGCGAAGAAAGCCCTTAATGCCGCAAGCTGGTCGGGGCTCATGCAATACCTCCACGCTGCACAAAATGGCTGCGGCCAGCGGCGCGATGGAAAGAGCCCTACAAGCAACATTTCAAGGCGAACAGACCCAGGCAATCACAGCCTAAGCTTTGAGAATTGTCAAACTGTATAGCACACGCTGTAGGTGCATATCCTCAACAAGTTTTGCCGCTGAGCCTAGCACCGGCCTTTTCATGGCCGATGAGAGGCAACAGGTCTTTGAGTTCCGGGCCACGGTCGAGCCCCGTCAGGGCCAGACGCAGGGGATGGTAGAGCGCGCGCCCCTTTGCGCCCGTTGTCTGTTTCACGGCCTCGGTCCAGCTCCGCCAAGTGCTGACATCCCATGGTTCGGGCGGCAGATGCTCAATCGCCTTTTCCAGGAAAGCGGCATCCTCGATCACGGGTGTGACCGGCCCGCGGACGACGGCCCCCCACCGGTCAACGTCGGCGAAAACTTCCAAGTTGGCGCGCACGGCAAGCCAGAAGGCTTCGCCCCCGTCGATGTCTCGCGCGCGGAGGCGCTCCGCAACTGCATCATACGGCATGGTGTGGAGCAGCTTCGCATTCAGGCCCTTCAACTCGTCGGGATCGAACCGCGCCGGAGCACGCGAGATCTTCGAAAAATGAAAGAGATGCGCCAACGCTTCGAGGCTCTCCTGTGGCTGAAGAGCTTCGGACGTGCCTATCAGGGAGGCATGCGTCATCACGGCCAGCGGCTCGAAGCCTTGCTCGCGAAACCCCTGGATTGAGAGCGAGCCAAGCCGCTTTGACAGCGCCTCGCCCTGTGCGCCCACAAGAAGATTGTGATGCGCGAACACCGGCGCCTTCGCGCCAAGCGCATCGAAAATCTGGAGTTGAACGGCAGTGTTTGTGACGTGGTCTTCGCCGCGGATGATATGCGTTATGCCGGTGTTCGCGTCGTCGGCCACGCTCGTGAAAGTGTAGAGCGGCGTGCCGTCCTCGCGGATCAGGACCGGATCGGAGACGGAAGCCGCGTCGATCTCCTGCGGGCCGCGGATCAAGTCGTCCCAGGCCGTGGGCCGATGTTCCAGGAGGAATCGCCAGTGAGGCTTGCGGCCCTGCGCTTCCAACTCGCGCTTCTCCTCCTCCGTCAGCTTCAGCGCCGCGCGGTCATAGACAGGCGGGAGGCCACGCGCCATCTGCCGCTTGCGCCGGCGCTCCAATTCCTCCGCTGTCTCGTAGCAGGCATAAAGCCTCCCCGCCTGCTTCAGCTTCTCGGCCGTCTCCTCATAAAAAGCGAAGCGCGCCGACTGCCGGAACTCCTTGTCCCAGGTGAGGCCGAGCCAGGTCAGGTCGTCCCGGATCCCGGTGACGTACTCCTCCTTGGAGCGCTCAAGGTCCGTGTCGTCGAAGCGCAAGATAAAGACGCCCTTCTCGCGGCGGGCGAAAAGCCAATTGAAGACGGCTGGCCTGATATTGCCGATGTGGAGCCGGCCCGTGGGGCTCGGCGCAAAGCGAACCTTTACAGACATTCGGCCCTCCAAAGCCGGAACGTCATCCCGGAAAGCACTTCAGTGCTTATCCGGGATCTTCCAGTCGACAAGCGCCTTTTAAGATTGCGGATAAGGCGCAGACGCCTTTCCGCGATGACGTGATGGTTCATTCTCAGAGCGTCTCGCGGAAGCGATTGACAATGGGGTAACGGCGGTCCCGGCCGAAATTTCGTTCGGTGATCTTGACGCCCGGAGCCGACTGCCGCCGCTTATACTCGGAAAGATACAAAAGGCGCTCCACCTTTTTTACGATCTCGGGCGAATGGCCGCGCTTCACGATCTCCGAAAGGGGCTCCTCCCGATCGACGAGGCACTCGAGGATGTCGTCGAGGGCATCATAAGGGGGCAGCGAATCCTGGTCCGTCTGGTTTTCGCGAAGTTCGGCAGTTGGCGCTTTGGTGATGATATTTTCTGGAATGACGATGCCGGTTGGGCCCAGGCAGCCCTTCGCGCGGTGGTCATTCCGGAACCGCGACAGGGCATAGACCTGCGTCTTGTACAAATCCTTGATCGGATTGAACCCGCCGTTCATGTCGCCGTA